>Ga0126381_100001702_pt1 | contig 23501 bp, 23 predicted proteins | sample PanSoiMetPlot_28_FD_96465 | JGI IMG/M metagenome (GOLD analysis project Ga0126381, IMG submission 96465) | Tropical forest soil microbial communities from Panama - MetaG Plot_28 | ecosystem: Environmental > Terrestrial > Soil > Tropical forest > Bulk soil | place: Panama | collected 2016-02-17 | reverse complement strand
TCGCGATCGCGGCGGAGCGCTGGCCCGCATCGGGCGTGCCGCCCAACCCGGGTGCGTGGCTGGTGACGACGGCCCGCAACCGGGCGATCGACCGGATCCGCCGTAAGCGCACCCTGGCCGGGAAGATCCACCTGCTGCCGGCACCGGAGGCCGTCATGGACGAGTTCGACGACACCGTGATCAAGGACGAACGGCTCGAGCTGATCTTCACCTGCTGCCACCCGGCGCTGCCGCTGGACGGGCAGGTGGCGCTCACGCTGCGAGCCCACTCTGGCACGGAAGGAAATCGTCAATGACCACGATGATGTTGCGCTCCACGATGCACGAAGAAAACGCCGCCGACGTGCAGGCCGCCCTGGAGAAGGTCTTTCAGGCCCTCGAGCAGGAGCAGCCTGCGGGCGTGCGGTACACCTCGATCAGGCTCGGCGACGACGTGACGTTCGTCGCGCTCCTGGAGCTCGAGAACGTCGAGGACAATCCCATGGCCGCGTTGCCCGCGTACGCCGAGCTCCTGGAGAACCTCAAGCAGTGGCAGGTGGGGCCGCCGACGGTGGAGCAGGTGACGGCCATCGGCTCGTACCGGCTGTTTTGAGCCCCGGGACCTCGCGTGGCCGGCCGTCCTCCCAGCGGCCGGCCATGCTTGCGGCGAGGACCTGCATGAGTACCGGCCGCCGGTATCAGGCCAGAGCCAGGGCAACGGCGTGCAAGGCCAGGCCCACGCCCGCCCCCACCACCGTGCCGTTTATGCGGATGAACTGCAGATCGCGCCCGAGGAGCAGTTCCAGCTGGCTCGATGTCTGCGTGGCGTCCCACCGTTCGATGGTTCCCGTGACCAGGCCGGCCAGCTCGTCGTGGAACTGATCGGCGAGTGCCCTGGCTCCCGACTCGACCATGCGCTCCAGGCCGTCCTGGAGACGGTGGTCTGACTCGAGCCGCCGGCCGGCCTCCACCAGCGCATCGGCCAGTCGGCGCCGCAGCTCAGATTCAGGGTCGGCCGCCTGGGAGCGCAGTACCTCTTTGGCCTTCTGCCACACCGACGAGGACCAGTCCCGGAGCCCGGCGCTGCCGAGCACCTCGTGCTTGAGGCGCTCGCCGCGCTCGCGCAGCTCCGGGTCTGTCTCGAGGCGGTTGGGGAGTCCGGCGATCCACTCCTCGAACTGATGCCGGGCCTCGTCGTCAGGATCGGCAGCCATGGCCACCAGCCGACGGCGCAGGCGGGTGAACAGGCGTTCGAAGACCCGCCGGTATACCGCGTCTGGCACCCAGCCGGGCGACTCGGCCTCGAACAGATCGCGAAGCTCCAGGTAATGGTCGCCCAGGTAGCGGTCCGCGGCGGACACCATGGCATCGAACAGATCGCCGTGGTGGCCGCCGGCAATGATGACCCGTAGCGCCCGCCCGGCCAGCGGTGCCACCTCGACGGTATCGACCGCCCGGGTCAGCTCGGCGGTGAGCACGCGCTGGACATCCTCGTCGCGGAAAGCTTCAGCCACCGTGACCAGCAGATCCGCGGCGCGGCCGGCGAAGCGGGCAGCGTTGGCCCGGTCGGCCAGCCAGGCCCCCAGGCGAGGAACGAGGCGGGCGGAGCGGATCCGCTCGGCGAGAACGTCGGCGTTGAGGAAGTTCTCCTGCACGAACTGGCCGAGGGTAACGGCGAACTGGTCCTTGCGCTCGACGAGCAGCGCGGTGTGCGGTATGGGCAGGCCCAGGGGACGGCGGAACAGCGCCGTCACGGCGAACCAGTCGGCCACGCCACCGACCATGGAGGCCTCGGCGCCAGCCTGCACGAAGCCAAGCAGCGTGCCGTGAGCGCCGGCCGCGGTCACGCCCAGGAACAGCGCGGTTACCGCCACGAGCAGACCGGTGGCCCGCCGGCGCGCGGTCGCCAGGCGGCGCGCCCGCAATGCCGCGGGCTCGCGCTCGAGCGCAGGTCCCGGTGAAGCGGGCATCGTCGCGACAGGTTCCATGGCAGTCTCCGGTCCGGCGGCTTCGGCTGGCAGCCTGCACGCTAGCTGCGTGACAGGTGTGTGTGCCAGCTCACCGCCCCGGGAACGGCTGGAGGCGGTAGAACTGGCGGATGAGTGAACTGCTGGGCGGCCTTCAGGACCGGACGTTCGCCCGGGCGACCGCCGCGACCGCTGTTTCCTATCCGCCGGAGCGACGGCTGAGCGCCGCGCAGCTGGCTTCTTACCTCGACCGGCGTGCTTTTGCCGTGGTTAGTTCCACTCGGGCTGACGGCCGGCCGCACACGGCGATGTCCATCTACATCCGGCGCGGCACTACCTTCTGGCTGCCCACCATGGCCGGCTCGGTACGGGAGCGGAACCTGCGCGGCACGCCCTGGCTCACGATGGTGGTCGCCGAAGGAGACCATCCTGAGCACATCGCGGTGATTACCGAAGGGCCTGCCGAGGTCGTCACGACGGAGCAGGTGCCCGCGGACGTTCGGGCCGCTGCTAGCGCCGACTGGGTCAGCGCCTGGATCTGCCTGACGGCCGAGCGCCTGCTGTCTTACGCAGACGAGAACGCCTTGCCCCGGCAACCGTGAAACGCCGCGCTGAGCCGGCGTGCCGGGTCGGGGTACGGGTTTGCGCCGTGATCAGCACGCAGGCAGTCATGCGATGCTCAAGCTATGCGACACACCCGGCAGATCCTGGCGAAAGAGCCGATCATCTGCGCCATGTTCGCGTGCATGGCCGCGGTGCTGCCGGGATGCTCCGCGGCGTCGCCAGACGCCGCGGCTGCCCCGGCGGCCGCGGTTCCCTCTGCCGGCGGGCCGTTCGCGTTTACCGTCGCCGGGGTCCGCCCCGTGCCGCCCAATGCCAGCCAGGACACCCACGCGCAAACGCCGAAGGCAGGATGCGACAGCGCTGTCCTGGCAGCCGACAAAATTGTGGGCAACAAAGTGGCGGCCGGTTTCACGCTGGCCGGCTTCAGCGCGTCGGCTGATCTCCTGGAGCACTTCCTCACGGGGAAGGGCACGCGAGTGGATTACCGGGCCGGGTCGCCGATCTCCCAGCAGGCGCTGTCCAGCAGCGCTTTCCGGGCGGTGAACCGCGAAGTCCAGGCCGCGATCCTCAGCCAGCTGAAGGCCGGCCAGACCCGCGTCCGGCTCTCCCCCGCGCAACTGCCGAGGGTGGTCTTCGAGTCCAAGACCAGCGACCTGTACTGGGGTTTTCGCGGCACCCAGGGCCTGACCGTAACCGGTAGCGGCGGCCGCGAGAAGGGGCGATACGCCGGAACCCTCTCCTACGTCATACGGGACAGCTACGGGTTCCCGCCCAGGGACACGATCCACGGCTTCGGCGCGGCGATGAGGTACCTGCAGACCGCATGCGGGGCGCCCCAGCACCCGGGGGGAGCTCACTGGTTCCCCGACACCATCACGGTAACCGTGCCCTTCAGCCAGCCAGCCCCGCAAAAGCCCGGTCACCAGGCGGGCTGACGACGAGCCGGGCGCATGCCCGCGCTGCGCGCTCTTGCCGCGCTTGCGGGCCACGACACGGACCGGGATGGCTGCCCCCGGCTGCGCCGGGTGCAGCCATCCCCGTGTGCGGGATGCGGTGGCGGTTAGGTCCCGGCGCTGGCCCCCGGACCGCCGGCCGAGCCGACGCCGGCGCCGGGCGGCGCGGACGGCAGGCTCACGCAGCGGGGCGCGGGCCCGGTGATGATGCCCCCGGCTCCCATGGAGTCACGGCCCGGGCCATGGCTGAACGCCAGCACCAGCGTGTCCCCCTTGGGGATGCCGCCCTGGCCCCACACCTTGACCGTGACCGAGCCATGGCCGTTCCCGTTCACCCCGGCGCGGACCGATATCGACGGGTGCGGGGCCGGCCGGGGCCGCGGCAGCGACCCGATCGGCGGGCAGCCTGGCCGCACCGGGACGACCGCGACCCGGGCGCCCATCGCGTGCAGGGTGACGTTGGCGCCGTTCACGCCAGACGGGCGGTTGACCGACACGGTCACGGTGCCGTCCTGGTGCCGGGTCACCGAATACGCAGCGTAGGCCGGAGCGCTGCCCAGCGCCATCACCACCGCGGTCACCGCGGCGGCCACGCCGGCCGCGCCGGCGGCCACCCAGGCCGGCCGCCGCAGGCGGCGTCGGGCTGGCTCTGGCCGCGGCACGGCACGCAGCTGGTGCCCGTGCTCGGCCATCAGCTGCCCGAACAGCTGATCCTCGAACTTGGTCATGTCTTCACCTCAGGCTGGCTGGAAGGATCGGTGGCGTGCGCCGGATCCGGGCTGGCCGCCTTGCGCAGCCGGGCCCGGGCTCGCATCAGCCTCATCCGCAGCGTGCCCGGTGCAACGCCGAGCACGCGGGCCGCTTCTTTGGGCTGCAGGCCCGCCAGGTCCACCAGTTCGACCACCGCCCGGTCCGCGGCGGGCAGCGTGGTCAGCCCGGTGACCAGCGCCCGGCCAGGACGTTCGGCATCGATCCGGTCGATCAGCTCGCCGACCTCGTCGGGGGCGAGTTCCCGGCGGCCCGCCAGCCGCTCCACCCTGCTTCGCTGCTGGCTGTGCGCTTGGCAGTGCGCGGCGTAGATCCGCCGGGCGATGCCGAACACCCAGGCACGTGGCGTGCCTTTGCGCGGGTCGAAGGTGGCGAACGACGTGATCACCTGGACGAAGGTGTCCGAGGTCAGGTCGGCCACGGTCTGCGGGTCAGCGCTGCGCCGCGCGAAGTAGCCGGTCACCGCCGCCACGTTCGCCCGGTACAGCACCTCGAAGTCCGCCACCGGGTCCGCCGGCCCGCTGCCTTGCGGCGCCGGGCGTGACCACGGTGAGTTCAGCGGCGTTGATGGTATCTGGCTCACACCTGTAGTTGGCTTCCTGCCCCGGTAGCGTCACACCCCGCCAGCATGCGGACGTAGTTCGCCACGGACCGACCTCCTGGCGCCATCAAACCAGGGAGCCGGGACTTCCGCGGATAACACAAGGTGTGTGATGACCGTTCACCCATCGCGCGGGCATGCTGAGCGGGATCGGCCGAACTCACCGCAGACGGGATCGGCTGAACTCACGGGAGGGGAGCCCGATGACCCGCGAGGAGCGCGACGAGCAGCAGACCTACGAGATCCGCGTTCGCGGACACCTCGGGCCGATGATGCTGCGCGCGTTCCCGGCCCTAGCCGCCCAGACGCGGGGCGAGGACACGCTGCTCAGGGGTTGCCTCCGCGACCAGGCCGCGATGTACGGCGTGATCGCCAAGCTCGAAGCGCTCGGGCTGGAGTTGCTCGAACTCCGCCGCCTGCCGGGCTGAGCGATCGGCCGGACCGGTCGCGGCCTCGAGCAAACCCGCCTGATGCCCGGTGTCCGGCCCGCGTTGACGATGCGGCCGACCTGCGGGTCGAAGGCGGCTCTCGGCGATCGCGTAACCTTGTCGCGGAGTTCTCGGGCGGTCAGCGGTGGTGCAGCCGCATGGGCAGGCCGCCAGCGGGGCGCAGCGTGACGTAGGCGGCCGGCCGGGGCATCCCGGCCGCGGTCAGCTCCAGCCGGAACCGGCGGGCGATCGTGGCGAGCACGAGCACGGTCTCGAGCTCGGCGAACGACGCCCCGATGCAGGCCCGCTTCCCGCCGCCGAAGGGGATGAAGGCATACCGGTGCCGGGTGGCGGGATCGGCGGGCCCGCCGGGCAGGAACCGCCGCGGGTCGAACCCGGCCGGGTTCGGCCAGAATTCGGGGTGCCGGTGCACCAGGTAGGGCGGTACGGCGACCAGGCTGCCGGCCGGGATCCGCACGCCCCCCACCTCGTCGGCGGCGAGCGCGTCGCGCTCGATGGTCCACGCTGGCGGGTAGAGGCGCAGTGCCTCGGCCACCACCGCCCTGGTCCAGGGCAGCTGGGCGGCGTCTTCGGGATCGGGGTCGCGGCTGCCGAGCACGGCGTCTAGTTCCTGTTCCAGCTGTTCCCGGGCGGCCGGGTAGGCCGACAGCAGCGCCAGCGACCAGGCCAGTGCGGTGGCGCTGGTCTCGTGCCCGGCCAGCAGAAAGGTCGCCACCTCGTCGGCGATCTCAGGCTCGGTCAGCGGCAGGCGGTCACCGTCGTGGCCGCTCAGCAGCACCTCCAGCAGGTCACTGCGCGGCGGTCCGTTGCTGCTCGCGGCGGTGCGGCGCTCGGCGATGATCCGGCTGGCCGGCCCCTGCACCCCATCCGGCGTCCCGCCGAGCCTGCGGGCGGCCGCCCTGACCGCCCGGGTGGACCAGGGGCCCCACCGCAACGGCAGCACGGTGGCCGCCACAGCCACCCGCTGGCCGGCGTTCATCGCCTGGCTCACCTGGCCGGCGTCTTCGGCCAGGCCGGTGCCGAACAGCGCCCGCCCCACGATCTCCAGTGCCAGCCTGCTCATCTGACCGGCTACATCCAGCGCCGAGCCATCTGGCAGCCGGTCCCAGCGGCCAGCCAGGCTCTGGGCGGCCGCGGCCATGATGGCGCCGTAGGCGGTGACCTGGCGCCGGGAGAACGCCGGCTGGGCCAGCCGGCGGTGCTGCCGCCACCGCTCGCCCTCGCTGGTCAAAAGGCCGTCGCCGATCAGAGCGCGCAGCGGCCGGTAGGTGAACGCCTTGGCATAGTTGTCCTGATTGGCGGCCAGCACGTGTTCGGCGTGCTCAGGGCGGCTCAGCAGATAGGCGCTACGCCGCAGCGTGATCGGGAACTGGATCGCATCCCCGTAGCGCGCCGTGAGGCCGGCGTAGGCACGCAGCGGGTTGCTGAGCAAGCCAGCCAGCACCCTGGCCGCCTCGGCACCGCGCGGCCCGGGCGCCGTGAAGCGAGAAGCCACGGCAGTCATGACTCCATCATCGCCCGGATGGGCAGTGCCGCGACCCCGGGTGCTGGCGGCTGCCCGGGCCGGGCGGCTCAGCGGCCGGGCGGGGGGGCTCAGCGGCCGGGCGGGGGCGGCTCAGCTGCCGAGCGGGCAGCCAGGTCGCGGGCGGCCGCGGTTGCGGGAAGTTCCGGCCGGGCGGCGGCAGGCCGGGCGGCGGCCTGCCGGGCGGTGGCCTGCCGGGCGGCCGTCCGGCGCGGCAGCAGCAGGGTGGTGGCTGCGACGGCCGCCACCAGGGCTGCGTTGACTGTCATGGTCACCACCATCGCGGCGACGAACGTGCCACGGTCCGGCGCGGCGCCCAGGGCGCTGTAGAAGATGGTGCCGATCACCGCGATGCCGGTGGCTGCGCCGAACTGCTGGCTGGTGGTGAGGATCCCGGCGGCGGCACCGGCCCGGTCCGGGTGAACGTGGGTGAGCACCGCTCCGATCAGCAGCGGCATGACGATGCCGTTGCCGAGCCCGATCACCGCGGTGGCGGGCGCGAGGTCCCAGCCGGTCAGGTGGGCGCCGTAACGGGCGGCGGTGAGAGCCACGCCGATCGTGCCCACCGTGCTGATGACCGCACCCACCGTGATCGACCGGGACCCGAATCGCCCGGCCAGCCGCGGGCTCAGGATCGACATGGCGGTGAACGCCACGGCCAGCGGCAGCGCCTGAATCCCGGCCCGCAGCGGCGACTGGCCAAGCCCGGCCTGCAGCAGCAGCGTGAGCACGAACATGAAACTGGCGAAGAACGTCACCAGCCCGAAGTTCACGACCAGGCCGGCCGAGAACGCCCGGTCGCGAAACAGCGGCAGGTCGAGCAGGGGCTCGCCGCCGCGGCGGGCCAGCCGCTGCTCCCAGGCCACGGTCAGCGCCAGCACCGGGACACAGGCGGCGAGCATGGCCCAGGCCCACGCTGGCCAGCCCTCGTCGCGGCCGAGCGTGAGAGGTACGAGCGCGAGCGCCACGCTGCCCGAGACACCCACCGCGCCGAGCGGGTCCAGCCGGGGCCGGCGCCGACCCCGGGCCGCCGGCACCACCAGCGCGGCGGCGATCAGCGCCAGCACCCCGACCGGCACGTTCACCAGGAAGATCGCCCGCCAGCCCAGCCCGAGCACGTTCGCCTCGATCAGGCCGCCACCCAGGATCTGCCCGGACACGAAGCCGACCCCCACGGTCACGCCGTACCAGGCCAGGGCGCGGCTGCGCTCGCGGGCCGGAAATGTCGCGGTGATCAGGGCCAGCACCTGAGGGACCATGGCGGCCCCGGTGAGTCCCTGCAGCAACCGGGCGGCCACCAGTTCACCGGGCGATCGCGCGAGTGCGCACAGCAGCGACGCGGCAGCGAAGCTGGCCACGCCGATGGTGAACATCCGCCGGGAGCCGAACAGGTCGCCCAGCCGTCCCCCGGTCACCATGCCGCTGGCATACATGAACGCGTACCCGCCCACGATGAGCTGCAGCGCCACGTCGCTGACGTGGAGGTCGCGTTGCAGGGAGGGGGCAGCCACATTGACGGCCCAGATGTCGAAGTACGCCATGAACAGCGCGATCAGCACCACCGGCAGCATCAGCCAGCGGCGCGGGTCCGCGCCGGCGGGCTCGGCGCCGGTCACGCCGCGGGTTCCGGCGCCTGGTCGCTGAGTGCGGGCGAGCGTCTGCTGCGACGTTATGCGGGAGATAACATTCGGCACGACGGCTCCCTAGTTCGATGAATCTCGAAGTTCGACAACCATCGAACAGTACAACGGATGTCGAACTTCTCGCAACTTGTGACTATCCTGGGCAGCGTGATAGATGACCTGGTCGAGCCGCTGGCAGCGGACATAGACCTGCCGCGGGTGCTGGCCGCCCTGGCCGACCCGCACCGGCTGGCTGCGGTCCAGTACGTGGCGCGCCACGGCGAGTCCTGGTGTTCCCAGGTGATCCAGGAGGCGGGGCTGGGCACCAGCAAATCCACCTTCTCCCACCACCTGCGCATCCTGCGCGAGGCAGGGATCATCACCAAACGAATCCAGGGCGCCAGAGGCTATATGAGCCTGCGCAAAGACGACCTGGACGCCCGCTTCCCAGGCCTGATCGACTCGATCGTTCACACCCGGTAGACGCCGGGCAAAGTCAGAACGTGAGATACCGCGCCAGCACGATGGGCGCCGGCCACCAAATTCTTATGAGCGGTCTTCCCCGCTGTCCGGGAGCTCCCGGACCACGTCGCGCGGGTCCTTGTCGTCCCGCAGTCCCTGGAATCGCGGGTGGCGCAGCTCCCCGGCGTCGGTCCATTCGGTGAACGCGACCTGACCGACGAGCCGCGGCTCGACCCAGTGCACCCGTGAGCGGGGCAGCTTGCCGCCTACGAAGGCCGGGGTGGGCCGCTCGGTGGCGGCCAGTCGGTCGTGCAGGCTGCGCAGCATCTGGTTGTTGAAGCCGGTACCCACCTTGCCTGCGTAGACGAGCCGACCGCTGTTGTCGTAGTAGCCGAGCAGCAGTGCGCCGAACCCGATCCGCGTGCGCTGCGGGTCGGTGAAGCCGCCGATGACGAACTCCTGGCCCGTGATGCACTTGAACTTCAGCCAGTCCTTGGTCCGTCCGGCCCGGTACGGCGAGTCGGCCCGCTTGGCGATGAGACCTTCCCAGCCCAGGCGGCACGCCTCGTGGTAGTACGCCTCCCCGTCGGTGTCCCGGTGCCCGGTGTAGCGTAGCGGGTCGTCGAAGGACAGCACCTCTTGCAGGATCTGCTTGCGCTCCAGCAGCGGCAGCGGCCGGGTGTCCCGATTCCCCGCGTACAGCACGTCGAACAGGTAAAAGTAGGCAGGCACGGCGGCGAGCAGGGCCTGGCTGGGCTGGGCCTGCCCGAGCCGTTGCTGCAGCCGCTCGAAGCGAGTCTGGCTCCCGTCGAAGGCCACGATCTCCCCGTCGACGACGCAAGGCTCCCGGCCCTCGGCGGCTAGCGCGTTGGCGATCTCGGGGAACGTGCTGGTGATCTCGTGCTGGTTACGCGTCAGCAGCCGCACCTTGCTGCCGTCGGCGAACGCCAGGCAGCGTTCACCGTCGAGCTTGCGCTCGTAGATCCAGGCTGAGTCGGAGAACCTGTCGTCGGTGAGAGTGGCCAGCTCGGGTTCCAGCCACGCGGGCAGGTCGCCCTGGCCCTGGCTCACCGGCTGAGCCGTATGTGACCCGTGGCGATCAGTCATGGTGGCTCCCCGCAGCGGGCTTGTTGTCCGGTGCGTGCCCCTCGGCCGCCATCGGTCACCACCCATCCGGCTTGCGTGCCTTCGCCTATGACCGCGCCTCCCGACGGCCATGCCCCCAGTCTGCCAGCCGCGGTCTGCTCGTCGCTCCTAGTCCCGGCCTGGTTGATGCGCGGAGGCATCCTGCCACGGGAACGGGACGAGGTCGGGTTCGACCCAGCCCGTCCTCGCCCGCGGGCTGGCCAGGATGGCCGAGCGGTAGAAGCGAGTCAGCAGCCGCTTGTCGAGCAGGGCTGAATGATGGTCGGCGAAGGCGGGGAACTCGCTTTCGCCGCTTTCCGCCGCGTGATACCCGACCAGTTCTACCCAGGCCCGGCTCATGGTCACGTGGTACTTTTGCGGCGCTCCCGCGTACCGGGCGGTGCGCTGGATCCCGTCGCTGACCAGGATGATTGCGTCCGGGACGCCGCAGCGTCGCACGGTCAGCCAGGTCAGGTGGACGTGTTCGCGGTGGCCGAACCGTGCCGCGCCCGCCATCACCTCGGCCATCAGCGCGTCGAACGCAGCTGAGTTCCGCCCGTCGTCCTTGCTCATCCAGACACCTCCGTGAATGCCTGCAGCGCGGTGCGCAGGACTGCGGTCGCCTCGGCCGGCAGGGGACCCAGCACGCGCTGCTCGATGCCGGTGATGGCATGCCGGATCGCGGCGGCGGCCTCACGGCCGGAGGGGGTCAGCTCGACCTGCACCGCGCGCCGGTCCCCCGGGCGGGGGCCGCGGATAATGTGGCCGCGTCGTTCCAGCCGGTCCAGCACGCTGGTGAGCGTGGTCGGGCGGGTGCCCGCCGCCCGGCCCAGTTCCGACACGCTCCAGCTCCGCTCGTCGGCGAGGTTGGCCAGCGCATTGATCTCGGAGGCGGTCAGATCGAGTTCGGCGAGCTCGGAGGCCAGCACGTGCATCGTGGCGTGGGTGGCCTGCTGCAGCGCCAGCAGCGCCGACCACCCGGGTACAGTCGAATCCACGATATTGGATTATACGATATCGAGATACTTTGCGCACGGTTTGCTGGTGCCTGGATCAGCCGGTGAGCCGGCCGTAGACTGCGCTGATGCCCAGCCGCGCCGAGATCGTGTCGTTCGACGACTCGCCGCCGCCCCCGGGAGCCAATCCGTGGGTGGTGGCAGGGACCGGGCCGCGCGCCGGCGTCGAGGTGGCCGATCCCGACCCGTCCTGGCCCCGGCAGTACGACGGCCTCGCGGACCGGATCCGGGACGCTCTGGGCTGGCGGGTGCTGCAGCTGGAGCACGTGGGTTCCACCGCGGTTCCGGGGCTGGCGGCCAAGCCGATCATCGACATTGACCTGACGGTGGCTGACCCCGGCCGCGAGCAGGACTACGTGCCCGCGCTGGAGACGGCCGGGTTCCGGCTGGCGATCCGCGAGCCCTGGTGGAGCGGGCACCGGATGCTGCAGGCCGACGATCCGCCCTGCAATCTGCACGTCTTCGGCTTCGACAGCCCTGAGCTGGTCAAGCACCGGATTTTCCGCGACTGGCTGCGGGGCAACCCCGGCGACCGCGACCGCTACGCCGCGGTCAAGCGCCAGGCCGCGTCCGAGGCCAACGCGGCCGGGGAGCACGTCATGCAGTACAACGCCCGCAAGCAGCAGGTGATCAGGGACATCTACCACCGGGCGTTCACGGCCGCGGGCCTGCTCGAACCCTGAGGCCGCGACCCGAGGTCCAGGCCGGCTCGTCGCGACGGGCGCGGACCCGGGGCGTTCTACCCGATCAGGCAGAACGGGTGGCCGGCCGGGTCGCTGAAGACCCTGAAGTGCTCGCCGCCGGCGTTCAGGCGGGACGCGCCCAGCTCCAATGCCCGGGCCTCGACCGAGTCCAGGTCGTCGGCGAAGAGGTCGAGGTGGGCCTGCTGGGGGTGCGCTGGGTCCGGCCAGCGGGGCGGGGTGTAGTCGCTGATCTGCTGGAACATCACGCTCTTGCCGTCGCCGGAGATGAGCGCGCCCTCGGGGCCGTCATACGTGACCTCCATGCCGGTCAAGTCAGCGTAGAAGCGGGCGAGGGCTGAGGCGTCGGGGGCGTCAATCGTCACCGCGAACAGGCCCATCGCCGGGCCGGCCCCCTCCGCCTGGCACAAATCGAACGGATGGCCCGCAGGGTCGGCCAGCGTGACCCAGGTCGGGCCGTCGGCCAGCCGGGTGGCGCCGAGGCCGACCGCCCGCTCGGCCTCCGCCTGCGGATCGCCGGTCTGCAGGTCGAGGTGGAACTGCTGCGGGAGCTCCTGTCCGGGCCAGCGCGGGGCGACGTGATCCGGTGCGCGCTGGAATTCGATCTCCTGGCCGCCCGGAGCCTGCACTCCGAACCGGTCAGAGTCCCTTCGGACGACTTCCCAGCCGGCGAGCTCGGCGTAGAACGAACCGACTTTCTCGATGTCTGCCGCGTCGAAGATGGCAAGGTCTAGGCGAGCTGTCACGGTCATAGCGACATCCTGCCCCAGCCCTCCGACAAGCGGCGCGTGCTACCGCCCCGGTCTTAGGACGTCGCAGCCGCAGGCACAGCGCATCGCGGCCAACGAGCTGTACGACGCATGCCTGTCGTCTCAGTCAGGCTGCCCGGGATGCGATGACCGCAGGGCGCGGACCATCACGACACGCGGCCAGGCGTCAAGCCCGCGCTCTGCCTCGTGTTCGCGCACGGCTCGCAGCCCCGGGGGGACATCCGGGTCGGGCAACACATGGAAACCCAGGCGCCTGTAGTACGGCGCATTCCACGGCACGCGCGCGTAGGTGGTCAGCGCGAGACCTGCGAGGTCATGCTCGCAGGCCCACTGGTCTGCGGCCTCGATCAGCTGCCGGCCGATGCCGCGCCGACCGTGGCTGGGATGCACCGAGACCTGATCGACGTGGGCATAGCCGTCGATGACGTCGAGCAGGAGATACGCAACCGGGCGGTCTTGCTCATCCGGGTAGACGAGGGCATGGCCCGCGCGCTGGAAGGGGGCAAGTTCCTCGACGGAGCCAGGATCGTCGTCGGCGACCGCGTCCATGCCCAGATCGCGGAATATGGCTCCGGCCGCGCGCTCAATCTCGATGAGGACCGGGAGTTCGTCCCCGCGCGCCGGGCGGATCCGGCCAAGGTGCGCGGCGTAGAACTGGGATCGCCCGTCCTCGGGCCGTCCTCCAGGGGGGATCCAGGTTCCAGGCACTGGTGCTAGCCGCGACCGGTCTGCATGACCCCATGATGGCAGGGTGGCGACGAGGTCCTGGACCGAGGTAACAGGCTTCTAACCGCTGATCAATTGGTTGAACCCGGGATCGTCCCGGATCGGATCCAGGTCGGAGTCGTCCTTCGCGGAATCGCGGAACTCCTCCGACATCTCGATGGCATGCCGGAGGTGAGCGAGCGCGTCACTCGTCCGGCCGCACTGACTCTCGCAGCAGGCGAGGTTGAAGAACAACATGGGGTACTGCGGATCGGCTGCGACCAGGGCGCTCAGACGGTCGGCGACCTCGGCGTACTCGCCCGCCAGATAGAGGGGGGCGAGCGGAGCCCAGAGTTCCCAGCCGCGGGCCTCGTACGCCTTTCCCGGCGTGCCTTCCAGCGCGATGATGGTCGTCCCGGCCTGCTTGGCGAAGGCCCTTCGCTTGGTGCGGGGAGAGGCGAACACGAGAGTCCCGGCCGGCGCGTCGACCCGGTCGCCGTCGATCTCGAACACGGCGTGGCCGCCCAGCACGAGAAAGAGTTCCTGGTCAGCGGTGGGGTCGCCCTCGTCGTGCTCGTTGATGACGAGGTCGCCTGCGGCGTGGGCGGTCCAGGCAGTCGCTCCGAATGCCGAGATGCCCAGGTGGTGCCGGATCGGCCGGTAGTGACAGCCAACGTCGGCAAACTCCTCGATCTCGTCCAGATGCGCAACCGCGTAACCAGCCATGGGCCCACCCATCGTTGCGGCCCGGCCAACCCAGCAGGCGCCAGGCTTCCCGCTCGATTGAGGCGTCAAGTCTGACAGAAGGATCTGACAGACAGACGCCACCGACGACTGGGGTGCCCTTTGCTGATGCCTCTTTCGACCCGCTCTCAGCGCTGAGCGATCGCCTCCCGGCGGGTGCTCTATCTGGTCAGCGGACCCATAGCTGGTCTATGAGGACTGGCCAGTAGGGGTCGAACTGATAGTTGCCGACACGGGTGGAAAGCACGACCAGAGAGCGCGGGTTGTAGATGGGCACCCACGGCGCCTGCCTGACGATCTGGTGGTCGATGCCCGCCCACAGGGCGGCCGCGGTGCTGGGGTTGCGGGCCTGGAGCGCGAGGGCCTGGGTGACCTGGGCGTCGATCCGCCGGTGGCAGAATTCGGCGGCGTTGAGGTTAGCCGGATTGCCGGGGATGAAGGAGTGGCAGGTCAGCAGTGCGCTGATGAAGTCTGCCGGTGCGGGGTAGTCCTGGTACCAGGAGAACCAGCCGACTTGGGTCCGCTGGCGGGAGTCGTAGAGCCGCTGGGTGTAGGTGTTCGGGTCGTTGATCACTTGCAGCGACGCCCGGTATCCGAGCTGATCCAGCACTGACACCAGGTACCGGCCGGTGGCCCGGTCCGGGATCGTCGTGCCGAACGCCCCGGTGATCACGGTCACCCGGGCGCCCCGGGTGCCGGACACTCTGACCAAGCGCTCCGCCCGGGCCAGGTTGGGCGCAGTCCATACCCCGCCGGGGCCGGGGTTAAGCGTGTAGGGGCAGTAGGGCCGGTAGCCGGGCAGCCCGGGGGGGAGGATCTGGCAGGTCGGCTGGGCGGTCAGCGGCCCGCCGATCAGGTCGATGAGCCTCCTGCGGTCGATGGCGTAGTTGAGGGCCTGCCGCGCGGCGAGGACGTTAAACGGCCAGACCCGAGTGTTCAGGACAAGGCCGATGGTGGCGCCCGTCGGACCGGAGTGAAGCTGGCCGGCGTAGCGGGTCGCCAGTGCGGGCACGGCCGCCGGGGGAGGTGAGAGGAGGACGTCGGCCTGGCCGTGTTCCACCGCCGCGACCGCGGGCCCGGGGCGAACATCGAGCCGCAGCACGATCCGGCTGGGGTAACCGCCGGGTTGTGCCTGGTCTGACCAGGGGCGGAACCGCGGGTTGCGGACCAGGGTCCAGCTGTGCCCGGGCACGAACGACTGGGTCAGGTACGGGCCGGTCGCGGGCAGCTGGGCGGGCCCGATCGGGTGGTCCGGCGTGCCTGCGGGGAGGGCGTCCGCGAAGGGGAACGCCAGCTTGTAGAGGAACTCCGGGTCTGGCGCGGTCAGGTGGAAGGTGATCGTGTTCGCCTGGTCGTTGGCGATGATTCCGTGCGCCAGGTCGCAGCGGCCTGGCGTCCGCTGGCATTGGGCTGCGCCGACGATGCCGGCGTAAAGGTATGCACCGCCGCCGAGGTGGCTGAGGCGGAAGTCGCGCTCGATCGCGCGCCGGAAGTCCTCCGGCCGAACCAGCGCACCGGTGGAGTACCTGATGCCGGGGCGGAGGCGGAAGGTGTAGGTCCGGCCGCCGTCGGCGGGGGTGGGGAGCGCCCGCGCGAGGTCGGGGACCAGGGTGTCGCCGGCGGGGCCGCCGGCCCGCCGGTACCCGACCAGCCCGTCGTTGGTGACGCTCAGCATCTGCCACATGGGGATGATGTAGGAGAGCGCCGGGTCGGTGACCTGGTCATGCGGCGATAGGTTCGTGATCAGCGTGAGCGTGCCGCCGCGGTGGCTTGCGGGCGATGGCAGTACCGTGGCCAGCACGGCGCCGCCGGCGGCGGCCGCGACAGCGGCGGGCTGGTTGCCCGTGTGGATAGGCCGCACCGAGCCGGTCCGCGGGTCGATCCGCACGACGCTGCCGCCACGGCTGTTGGCGACCCACACCGCACCGCCTCCGTAGGCGATACCCGCCGGCTGTCCGCCAATCCTCATGGTTCGAACCTGGCCAGTCGACGGGTCGATCCGCGCCACGCTGCCGCTGGTATCGGCGGCCCAGACGCTGCCCGCGCCGATAGCCACCCCGGCGGCGGAACCGCCCACAGGAACGACACGCGACACGCGGTTGGTGTGAGGGTCGACACGCACAAGGCTCCCGGTGTCCGCACTCGTCACCCAGACCCCCCCTGCGCCCACCGCCAGGCCAGTGGGGGTGCTGCCCAGGGGGATGGTCGCGACCACACGGCCGCTGCCCGGGTCGAGCCGGGACAGCGTGCTGTCGGTCACGTTCGCGACCCAGACCGAGCCGTAGCCGGAGGCGACCGCCACCGGGCCGTTGCCGACGCCGATCGTCGCTACCACTACGCCCGAGGCCGGGTTGACCTCCGAGACGGTGCCGTCGAGCTGGTTGGCGACCCATATCTGCCCGTCCCCGGCCGCTACCCCGGCGGGCCCACGGCCCACCGGGATCCGGTCTACGACCTCCCCCGAGGGGTCAACCCGCAGCAGCCGGTCATCGGCGGTGTCGGTGACCCAGGCGGCTCCTGCGCCGTAGGCCACGCCGCCGGGCCGCCCAGCGCCGGTCACGACGGCGCTGACGGCGTTTTGGCCGCCGTCGATGACGGCCACCGTGTCCGGCCCGGCATGCGGGGATATCCGGGTCGCCGACACGGTGGCCAGGCCACCGGCCAGCAGCGCGGTCACCGCAGCGGCGACGCCGGTCACAGCGAGCAGCCGTTTCGGATAGGCGGCGGCCGATCGGAGCCGCCCGCCGTTGCCGGGGGCGGGCGGCCGGCGACTTCCGGTGCCCGGTGGAGGCTCCAGCGATGGATCTTGTACCAGGATCGCGCGCTCCAGCTGCCGCAGCGGCTGGCACGGTTCGATGCCGAGCTCCTCGGCCAGCGTCCGCCGCGCGGCCTGGTAGGCGGCCAGCGCGTCTGCTTGGCGCCCGCACCGATACAGCGCGATCATCAGCTGCTGGTGCGAGCGCTCACGCAACGGATCGGCGGCCACCAGGGCCTCCAGTTCGCCGACAATTTGCGCGTGATGCCCGAGCGCGAGTTCGGCCTCGATCCGGTCTTCCGCCACGCCCGCCCGTAGCTCCTCCAGCCGCGCGATCTCGGCCTGCGCGAACGGCTCGAACCGGAAATCGGCCAGCGGCGCCCCGCGCCACAACGTCAGCGCCTCACCGAGCACCGCCGAGGCACGGCCAGCAGCCTCTGCCGCCAGCGCACGCCGCCCCTCCCCCGCGAGCCGCTCGAACAGCGCCACATCGACCTGCTCCTCCGCCGCCTGGAGCAAGTAGGCACCCTGCCGGGTCACCACCCCCTGGGTTCCCGAGGCCGCCTGCAGCGCCTTGCGGAGCCGCGAGATGTAGACGTTCACGGCGTGCTCGGCGCCCGCGGGGGGATGCTCGCCCCACAGCTGGTCAACGAGCACGTCACGAGGAACCGGCTGGTTCGGATGCAGGAGCAGGATTGCCAGCAGCGCCCGCTGCTTCAGGCCGCCCACGTCGACGGCGGTCCCGTCGACGGTCACCTCCAGCGGCCCGAGAAGGCGATAACCGATCACTTCGCTTCCCCCCCAGGCACAGTCAACCACGCTCGAGCCCGCGCTGGCAGCCGAGGGAAAGGTGCCGTGGCCTGGGATGTGAGCTTTTTGTAACATCCCCGGCGTAGGACTGCCCGCGACGCAGTCAGCGCACTTGGGGGACCATCATGCGGGGTGTCATCTCGGGAATCAGCCGCGCGGCAGCCTGCCTGGCGGTGGCGGCCGCGACCATCCTGATCGGCGCGGCGGCAGCGCCCGCGAGTGCCCCGGCGGGGGGATGGTCGATCACGCCGAGCCCGAACCCCCGGATCCCGACCGGCCAGCTGTTCTGGGTGTCCTGCCCCGCCGCGCACTCGTGCATGGCGGTCGGCACCTATGTCAAGGCCTCCGGCATCGGGGTCAACCTGGCGGAGCAGTGGAATGGCACCTCGTGGCGCATCCTGCCGATGCCCAACCCTCCGGGAACAGTCACCGCCGGTCTCTTCGGCGTTGCCTGCACCTCACCCACGGCGTGCATGGCGGTCGGGGCCGGCACCACCACCGCGGGCGCGGCCCGGGCCGTGGCTGAGCGGTGGAACGGCACCAGGTGGACCATCCAGACCATCCCCAACCCCTCCAAGGGCGGCGGGTTCCTCAACGGCGTGTCCTGCACGTCGGCAGCGGCCTGCACCGCCGTCGGAGGCTCCGCCGCCGGGACCCTCGCCGAACGGTGGAACGGCACCAGGTGGACCATCCAGACCACCCCTAACCCCCCCAAGGGCGGCGGTTCGCTGAGCGGCGTGTCCTGCACGTCGGCAGCGGCCTGCACGGCGGTCGGAGGCTCCGCCGCCGGGACCCTCGCCGAGAGCTGGAACGGATCCAGGTGGAGCATCCAGCCCACACCTAACCCTGCGCAGGGAGGGGGCTTCCTGGCCGGCGTGGCGTGCACGTCGCCGTCGGCCTGCACCGCCGTCGGCATCTCCAACGCCGGGACCCTGGCCGAGGGACGGAACGGGGGCAGATGGAACATCCAGCCCACCCGCACTCCTGCCGGGGCCCAGTTCGCCTTCCTGAACACCGTGGCATGCACGTCGCCGACGGCCTGCACCGCCACCGGGGCCTACATGAACCGCTCGGGTGTCTTCCGGACCCTGGCCGAGCACCGGAACGGCACCGCCTGGCACCGCCAGGCCACCCCCAACCGGGGACCGAGCCTGCTGATCGGGCTGACGTGCACCTCGGCCACGACCTGCACCGCCGTCGGGTACTCCAACGCCAATCAGTCCCCGGCGGTCCTGGTGGAGCGGTCGGCGGGCGCCACCTGGCGCACCCAGCCGGCACCGAACCCGCCCGGGGCGGCGTCAAGCAGCCTGAACGGCGTGGCCTGCACAGCACCCTCGGCTTGTGTCGCGGTCGGCGGCACCACCACCAGATCGCGCACCATGGCGACCCTGGCGCAACGGTGGGACGGCACCACCTGGCGTAACCAGTCCATCCCAAGCCCGCCAGGCGGCGGAGCGCTGAACAGCGTGTCGTGCGCGTCGCGCTCGGCCTGCATCGCCGTCGGCGGCACGGCCAGCGGCAGCACCCTCGCCGAGCGGTGGAATGGCACCACCTGGGCCATCCAGCCCACCCCCAGCCCGCGGGGGGCCGCGCAGAGCTTCCTGACCTCGGTGTCCTGCACCGCGCCCCGGGCCTGCATCGCCGCGGGAGCGTACTTCACCACCTCGTCCCAGTCGGGCCCTGTCCGTTCCCTGGCGGAGCGGTGGAACGGGAAGAGATGGACCATCCTGTCCACCCCCAATCCCCCCAGAGCCGTGCAGAGCTTCCTGAACGGCGTGTCCTGCACCTCACCCACGGCCTGCACCGCCATCGGGGAGCGGCACTCCGCCTCCGGGATCGTGCACACGCTGGCGGAGCGGTGGGACGGCCGGACCTGGGGCATCCAGGCCACCCCGAACCCGTCCGGGGTCCAGTTCGCGTCCCTGGCAGGCGTGTCGTGTACTAGCCCTTCGGCCTGCCTCGCCACCGGAGGGTCAGACCTGGGGACCCTGGCCGAACGCTGGAACGGAACCAGGTGGAGCATCCAGCCCACCCCCAACCCGCCCGGAGGCGGGAACATCCTCCTGACCAGCGTGGCTTGCCCGGCATCCTCGGCCTGTACCGCATTCGGCTTCGATGAGACCGGCTCCGGGCAGCACCTCACGCTGGCCGAAAGGTGGAACGGCCACGCCTGGCGGATCCAGCCCACCCCAGGCATCGTGGCAGCCGACATCGGTTTCCCGGGCGTAGCCTGCCCGGCGCTCTCAGCCTGTGTCGCTGTCGCCAACTACACCAACAACGGCCCGGACCTGACCCTGGCCGAGCAATGGAACGGCACGGGCACCGGTTCGCGGCCGGCCACCAGCCGCCCGGCAGTACGGGGCGGGCCGGCTCTCGGGTGTGCACGCTCCCCGCTCGCCATGGCCGAATCCGCTGGGAGGCTGAACGACGCGCAGTCGTGGCACCAGTCCCCGCCGCGAGGGCTTCTCAATCGCACCAGACCAGGGCGACCGGGTACGCCCGGCTGGTGCCCGTCCATCTGAAGCCCGCCGGCTCTCGGGTACGAGTGACGAGCCTGCCGCTGGGTTGCGCAGGCCACCGGGGGCGGCGTTCGTTCCCGTCATGCGCGCCCTTCACGACACCTGGGCATGGGGATGACCTCAGTCCGGCCTAGTCCGGCAGCTGGACGTGAGCAGGACAATCGAGCGAATCCGGCGACGTGCGCCCGTCACGTCCCTGCGACCCGAGTCTGGGTCTGGACTGTTTGACTGTTCAGGAGCTATCTTGGAGTGCGGTTGACGAACCAGCCGGGGCTGTTGCCTGTCGGCTCGCGTTCCTCAACCCAGCGCGAGATTTCCCCAGACCGACTCGCGCTTTGGCCCCGGTCGGTGTCTGCCTGGCGGGCCTTTTTGGCTAACACTGGTGCCCCCCGGGCGGACGCGGCCCGCGCCGCGTTGCCCCCGTGCGCAGCGCGGGCCGCTCAACTGCGACCCTGGCTTCAGCCTTGCGGCATCGGCTCCGCATGCGGCAAACTTGGCGGACCGGTTGTTGAACCAGCTGGGCGGGGTGGCTCCCTCCGGCGTGGGCTCTCCCAGAATGGCGACTGGCTGCCCTTGGGGGGTGCCCTAGTGGACTTGGACTCTATTCAGGCTGGATCCGTGTCTTTGCGTGCGGCCCGGCTGGACACCATGCCGGTGATCGAGCAGGGCAAGGGCATCCTGATGGCGCAGCACGGCTGTGACCCCGAGGAGGCTTTTGATCTCCTGCGGCGGGCGTCGCAGCGGTTCAACGTTCCGGTCCGGGTCTTGGCAGCGCGGCTGGTCCACAGCATGCACCGCCCGGGGCCGCAGGCGCTCCGGGTGCTTCATGAGGCGCTGCGGAATCCGCAGGCCGCCCCGGCCCTGGGGGCGCTGCTGGATGAGGTGCTGCAGTTCGCCCTGACCTTGCTGCACGCCGAGCGGGGTAACGTGCAGCTCGCCGACCCGGCCACGGGGGCGCTGAAGATCGCGGCCCAGCGCGGGTTCGGTACGGAGTTCTTGGAGTATTTCGACGCCGTGACCGATGACGGGTCCGCGTGTGGCAGGGCCGCCCGGCAACATGCCCAGGTGATCATCACCGATGTCACCACCGATCCAGGGTTTGCCCCGCACCGGGAGATAGCGCTGGCGTCCGGGTTCCGTGCGGTTCAGTCAACGCCGCTGGTGAATCAGGCAGGCCAGCTGATCGGCATGCTCTCCACCCACTACGCCCGCCCTACCTCTCCGCCGCGTCGTGACCTGCAGACCATCAGCCACTTCGGGACGCTAGCGGGCGAGAGCCTCAGCACGCTGTTCAACGAGACACCGGCTGACGACTTCCTGCCCAGGCTGGCCGGGTTACCCGTGGGTCAAGCTTAAGCAGCCAACCGGACGCTCGGCACGGCCGCCAACCACGCGACTATGCGCACATGCGCGGATGGCGTGGGATGAGCCGGTTTACCGGCAGGCCGCCGGGGGAGTTGTTGTTACGCGCCACAGCGCGCGAGAGCTTGGCTAAGCCCACAGTCGCGCGTAAGGAGCGGCGATGCTGTATCACGATATCGGTCTGGTCAGCGTTCTTGGCCTGCGTGGCACCCTGCACGTCCAAGAAGCCGGAAATGCGGATGGGGTTTCGGTTCAGGCCGAGGGACCGTATGAGGCGAAGGTCGCTGACGGCTGCTGGCTCATCATCTACCCGGAGGGCCAAGAGCCGGCGATCCCCGCCCGGGCCCGCGCCAATGTACCCATAACCACCGGGCGGACGCAGGTCGGCTCGGTTGACGCCATTGCCAAGGCGCAATTCCTCACGGACTCGGTCCCGCGCGTGAGAACCCGCGCTTCGGTGAGAACCAAGGCTACGGTCCTGATTACCGCCCCGCCCGGCACCAGGTTTGAGCTACTAGGTTGCCATGGCGTGCGCAAGGGTCCACGTGGCCGTTGGCACTTCATGCAAGGCAAGAGCCGGTTCGATATCCGCTAGGCGCAGATAAGCCAGGCCCGGCTGACTTGTGCGGGGCGGAATACCAGCGGTCACTGAGCGAGGAGCGTTCTGCCGAGGGTGCAGGCCAACCAGGTCTCGTACTGCTCGGGTGTCCAGCCGCGCTCGACGGTCAGAATGCTGTGGACGTCGGGTGACCAGAGCAGGTAGACGAAATCAGCGGCTTCGGAAGGCTCGAGGCCTGGATCGAGAGCGCCTCGCTCCATCAGGGCGGCGACGATCCTCGACTGGCCGGTATGCCGCTGCCGGCGGATCTCAGCGAGCAGGTCTGCTGCCTCGGCGTCAACCAGGGCGGCGCTCGCCAGCACATGCAGGATGGCCGACGAACGGTCCATGAACTCCCTGGCGATCCGGGCGAATGCGGCGAGCAGTTGATGCGGATGGGGTTCGGACAGCGCGGCTTGCACCGCTGGCCGATCCACGAAGGCAATCGGCTCGTCGTCACCGACGAAGGAAGTGTCGAGGACCGCGGTCAGCAGGGCGCGCTTGGACCCGAAGAGCCGGTAAAGGGTGGGGAGCGGGATGTCCGCGGCGTCGGCCACCGAGTCCAGCGTGGTCGCCGGGTAGCCGTTCTCGATGAACAGGCCCTTGGCGGCCTCGATCACCCTGAGCCGGGTGGCTCGGACCTGCGCCAGACGCCGGGTGTTGTCGTATCGCCTCTTGACAGCCTTGGCCATATTAGCGATAGTACAGCTATCTCGGTAATAGTATAACTATCACGAATTTGGGGGGAATGGAGATGGACAGCGAGACCAACAAGGCGATCGTGGGGCGCTTCGACGCCATCCTGAACAACCGGGACCTGGACCAGCTCGACGAGCTGTGCAGCCCCGACATGGTGAATCACGCACTTGCCCGCAGCAGGCCAGCGGGTCTGGAGGGCAGCCGCCAGTGGCTGGAGACCGAGGGGCGCAACTTCCAGTCCTTCACCTGGAAGGAGTTGTTCGTCGTCGCCGAGGGCGACCTCGTGGTGCAGTTCGGCGTGCGCGAGCACGACTGGCCTGGAGGCCGCTTCCGCGGGTTCGACGTGCCCGCTGGCCACTGCGAGCGGGGCACTGCCTTCATGTACCGGATTGCGGGCGGCCGCATCGTCGAGCGCTGGGCGGTCAATGACCTATTGGCGATGCTCCTTCAGCTTGGAGCCATCTCTGCGCCCTCGACGACCGTCAGCGGCGGGTGACCAGTCTCCCGGGCGAGAGCCTCGAAAGCTGCTGTTGCCGCTCACCGGGCAGCGGCGTGGGTGATTCCACCCCGTCCATGGCCGCTCCGCCAAAAGGGGCAGACCGACCCCTGCCGCGGACCTGACGCTGCGGGCGAACCTGTGGGGGAGGACCGCGAAAGCGGTCAGCTCGCAGCAGATAGGACAAGGCAATGTCACCACCAGTTACCCAGGAGGCAACTCAGGCCACGACGACAAGGCCGGCGCTGGGCACCGAAGGCCACAGGGGGTATCCCATGTACGCACACAATGACAACACCGCACCCGCGTCACGG
>Ga0126381_100001701_pt1 | contig 23518 bp, 15 predicted proteins | sample PanSoiMetPlot_28_FD_96465 | JGI IMG/M metagenome (GOLD analysis project Ga0126381, IMG submission 96465) | Tropical forest soil microbial communities from Panama - MetaG Plot_28 | ecosystem: Environmental > Terrestrial > Soil > Tropical forest > Bulk soil | place: Panama | collected 2016-02-17 | reverse complement strand
GCCACTGTATTTCCAGTTGAGCGGGACCAGCATGGCGACTCCCGTGGTTTCCGGCGCCGCGGCGCTTTTGCTCCAGAAGGACCCCGCTCTTTCACCCGACACCGTGAAAGCACGGCTGATGAAGACCGCGTCGAAGACGTTCCCGCTTACCAGCGTGGCTTAGGATCCTACGACCGGTCAGGCTTACACCGATACGTACGACATGTTCACCGTCGGAGCCGGGTATGTCGATGTCGCAGCCGAACGGGTCTAGGCCATGGCCCAGACCAGAGGATCCACCGGATGTGACTGGCGCTTGCTGGTCCGGAATTGGTAACGAACCAGCTCGACGGCGAACTGCGAGTCGCCGGTCCGCACCACGCGACTTTCGGCCACTAGTTGCAGCGGAGTAGACTGATCGAGCAGCCAGGGCCACTCTACAGTCAGGTTCAGCCGTACACCTTCCATCAAATCGTGCGAGGCCGCGATCAGAAGGCCTCCACTGCTAACGTTCAGGGTACGACCTGTGCCAGAAATGCCAATGCGACTGCTTATAGATTTATAGCGCAGGTTCAGTTGAAGCGGGTAACGTCTTCGGGAGCGGCGTTCTCGTTCTAGCATCATTTATTTTTTCGCATATGGATATGATTTCTTGATGAAAAAAAACCTAGACGTAACAACGGGCGAGAGAGTTGCGTAAGGTATTGCACTATGAACATGTGCTGGACTCGCAGAGTCTTCAAAACGTCGCGCTACGCCTTCTGGAGTGGCGCGCGAGCCGTGTTCCGGATCCTGTGGCGCGGCTCCAGTTTCTTCAGCGTCAGATCGGAGGCACGCCAGTCAGTCGCGGGAAAGCGATAATGCAGACGCGAATCCCGGCCGCAATGCTGACTCGCACTCCTCGGGGCGGCGCTGCTTCGCCCCTGGGCTAGCCAGCCGAACGCGCAGAACCGAATCAGCCTCACGCTATCGTGCGCCAAGCCTCCTAATCCGGCCGCGTGCGTTTCCAGTGTGGGGCTGGTTGAGAGCACTGAGCGCTCGGATCTCTACAGGAACGGGCTGCGTGTTGAAAATCGATTCGCGGCCGAGACTGCTCCTCGCGAACATCTCGCGTTCACAAGATCTCCGACCAGCGGTCGGCACGACGAGTGGAGCACACATCCGCGGGAATTGTTTCACTACCGAGAGTCATATCGTGCCGTTCGAAGCGGAACAGAACAGCGAGCTGCGGCGGAACGGCGAGGGGCTGCTCGAATTTGGCAGCCGGAGACGATCGTATCTTTTCGTGATCGACCGGTTCGGGCGGGTGTTTCGCATCGTGAAAGAAAACGACTACGCAAATCATGCTGGGAATTCAGTTTGGGAGGACGATGAGCAGATCTCCATCAACCTGAATCAGAGTTTCTTCAGCGCGGCGTTTGAGGCCAAGAATAACGCCGAGGGCGGAGATTCCGGTGAATCCGCCCAAGTTTACGCAGCGCGCATCCTGCTGGAGACGCCGCACGCACGGTATTCGATTCGCGCCGAAAATTGTGTCGGTCACGGGGCACGTTTCCGTGAATCCGGACAATGGCAGGGCCGGCTACCACGTCGATTGAATCGCTAAACTGCCCTTCGAAGGGCTGGGCTTGACGAACAACTACAAGCGGCCGCTCGCGAGCGTACGGCTATTCGGCTTCGAACCGGATGCCACGCTCAGGGAGTCCAGTCCTTTGTGGGAAGCCATCAGGCAGGCCGCGGAAGAATTGAGGACGGATGCGGCAGCGCGCCAGTTATCGCCCGGGAAGTATCGTGCAGTATTGCAAGCTCGATATCGTAACGCCGTGGAGCAGCAGCGGCGCGGAGACTCGGGGCACACGAATCCCGTGAGCGCACACACGGCGCATGTATGTGCCGGCAAAGATCTTGTTGCAACTTAAGCGTTGCTTACGCTGTCTCGCGGAAGCGGGTTCTTATCGAGAAGCCGCGTGACGCTGATATCGCTGGACGCTGCAGCATCGCCGGAAACACAGGCCGAAGCAGCATCGGCGATACGCCGCTGCTCGCGTTCCTTCTGCTCTTGCCACTCCCGGAATATCTGGTGGTGCCACTCGATTTCTTACATTGCCGGGCCGGCGCGCGCGAGATAGCGTCAGGGGAGCCATCAGGATGCGATGCCGCAGTCAATAGCGGCCTAGGTGCAGAGGTTCAAAAAGCTTGTTCATAGCTTTGGAGGTGACGGCGTGAGGGCCTGAATCGATTCGGCTGTTGCAATTCCCAGTCCAAACGCGCGGCAGCTCGCGCCCGCTCGAATCAACGTTAGAAATAGTCCGCGTGTCCGCGCGCGTCAACGTTAGACGAAGCGGCCGGGTCTTACTTGAAGACCAAAGGCAGTTCCACGAAGCTCGTCAGCTCGCGCGTATGATAGATTCGCTGCGTTGCTTTCTGATAGTCCTCCGGCTTTGCCCAGAAAATATTCGCCACGAACTTTTGCGGGTTCCGGTCGTAGAGCGGAAACCAACTGGACTGTATCTGGACCATGATTCGATGGCCCGGCAGAAACACGTGGTTGGCAGTCGGCAGCGCGAACGAATACAGAAGCGGCTGACCGGCTGCAATCGCTTTGGGTGTCTCCACGCTCTCGCGATAGCGCCCGCGAAAGATGTCGGCCGAAATCATCAACTGATACCCGCCCATCTGAGGCTCGGCGGCCACTTGGTCAGGATAAACGTCGATTACTTTGACAACCCAATCGGAATCAGTCCCGCTGGTCGACGCGATGAGGTGCACAACGGGCTGGCCACTGATCTTTACGCGATCCTTCAGGACATCGGAGATAAACACAGCCACATCCGGCCGTCCCGACGCTTCGCGTTGATCGTCCACCAGCCACTGTGCCCACGTCATGCCGTTGCTGTAGCCGACGGGTTGAATCGGCCGCGCGCGAAAAGGAACCGGCTTGAAGGGATCGGAGACGTATTCGTCGTAGGCGGTGTCCTGAGACTGAGGCGGCGCGAAACCAACCTTCCCGCCCGCGCTTAGATACAGCGGCGAAGGCTTTACGACGCAGCCACTCGCGCAACCAGCCGGCCAGCTGGGCAACTTCAGCCAGGTGTTGGTGCCTGTTTCATACGCGGTTACCGTACCCACCCCGCTGGGCGGCGCATTGTCTTTCAGATAATGATCGAGAAACGGCCGGAGAATATTCTGGCGAAAATACAGCGCGGTGTCGGAGTGAAAATTCAGAGCGCCGAGCGAGCTGGCCTCGTCGATTTCCTGGCCGTGATGCCACGGCCCTAATACCAGAAACACTTTGTTGTTAGCGGTATCCTTGGGCTTTAGCGCCTTCCAAACCGCAATTGCGCCGTAGATGTCTTCCTGATCCCAAAGGCTGTGAACCAACATGACGGGCACTGCGAGCGGACGCGCCGCGAGCAACTTGTCCACCGCCTGATCGCGCCAGAACGCGTCGTACGAAGGATGCGCGAGAATCTTTCGCCAGAAACCGATCTGCTCCATTCCATGACGCTGGCCGAGTTCGCCTGCCGAACCGGCCTCCATGTAGAGGTTGTAGTCGTCGAGATGCCCGCGCCACCATCTTTCGTCGTTGCCGCGCGTGGCTTGCTGCTCGTAGATGTAAGGAAGATTCTGCTGACGGAAAGCTCCGTTATGGAACCAGTCGTCGCCCATCCAGCCGCCCACCATCGGATTCATCGGTACAGAAACTTTCAGCGCCGGATGCGGATTCACTAACGCCATCAGCGGAAGAAACCCATCGTACGAGATGCCGAGAATCCCGACTTTTCCGTTGCTCTCAGGAATGTTTTTGACCAGCCAATCGATGGTGTCGTAGGTGTCAGTGGCGTGATCCACGGCCGTCGGATTCTGTGGACCGCTGATCGGCCGGTTCATGACGTAGTCGCCTTCCGAGCCGTACTTGCCGCGGATGTCCTGGACGACGCGAATATACCCGCCATCGACGATCACGTCGACCGCATTGTCATACCCCTGCAGAATCGGCCCGAGATGCGGGCTGGCAGCATGACCGGTCAGATCCTTCGCATTGTACGGCGTGCGCGTCAGCAGGATGGGAGCATGGCTCGCGCCTTTGGGGATCAGGATGATGGTATTGAGCTTTACGCCGTCGCGCATCGGGATCATGACCTGTCGTCTGACGTAATCGAAGCTATTTGTGGAAGGCTGGAAGTTCGAGGGCGTCTCGCTCGGATAGTTCGGATACGACGCTGGCTGAGTTTGCGCCAACGTGGCAATACAGATAAATTCTAGGAATAGTCTCACTATTGTTCCTCTCGTCAATTGAAGCGGCGTGAGACGCAGTATAACCAATATTGCGATCGGGCTGCCGTTAACGTAATGTGAGGACGACAGGTTGGACCCTCACTTGCGTCGATAATGGTTTAGAGGAAGGTAAAATTACTTTTACACACCGCATCTTTCGAAAGGCATTGGTCTGGGCGGCCTTGTTGCTCCCTGGCCTCGGCGGGCAATCACCCCCCGATACGGTTGAAGAGATTGTAGTAAATGCCAACGCGCCAGAAAGACCCTTTCCCCACTTCTGGGAGCAGGTCTTCGGGTCCGGGCGCGCGGTCCTCTCGTTACGAGAAAGTTACCGGCGCGATTTACAGTTGATGCGCAATTCTACCGACATTCACTATGTGCGCTTTCATGCGATTTTTCATGACGATGTTGGGGTTTACGACGAGAGCCGCGACGGACAGCCTATCTACAATTGGTCCTACATCGACCAGATCTACGACGGCTTGCTCGAGAAGGGTGTCCGTCCGTTTGTCGAGTTGAGCTTCATGCCGCGTAAGCTCGCTGCATCGACGGAGCCGCACGCCTTCTGGTACAAGCCCCTTCCCGCCCCTCCGAAGAGCTACGAAAAGTGGGAGGAATTGGTGTATCGCTTCGCGCGGCACTTGATCGATCGCTACGGAGTTGACGAAGTTCGGCGCTGGTACTTCGAGGTTTGGAACGAACCGAACATCGATTTTTGGACCGGCCAGCCGAAACAGGCGACCTATTTTGAACTCTATGACCACGCCGCGCGAGCAATCAAACGCGCCGATCCCATTTTACGCGTGGGAGGGCCGGCGACAGCGCAAGCTGCTTGGATCCCGGCGATGATTGCTCATGCAGTAGAGGCCAAAGTTCCACTAGACTTCGTCTCCACACACGTGTATGCCAACGACAGCGCGGAAGATGTGTTCGCGACGCATGAGCAGATTTCAAGAGCTGATATGGTTGGTCGCGCAGTACGGAAGGTTTACGACCAGGTGAAGGCCTCTGCGCTGCCGAATCTACCCATTCACTGGACCGAATACAATGCCAGTTACAAGAACGAAATAGAAGTTACTGATTCGGCGTTCATGGGGCCTTGGCTGGCGAATACGATTCGGGTGTGCGATGGACTTACGGCAACTATGTCATACTGGACCTTCTCCGACGTATTTGAAGAGCAAGGCGTGGTGAAGGTTCCGTTTTACGGCGGCTACGGGCTTATCGCAGAAGGCGGGATCCCCAAAGCGGGATTCAATGCCTTCGCGATGTTACATCGTCTGGGAGACCGGCGTTTACGCTCCGATCTTGAGGATGCTCTTATAACCAAGAGATCCGATGGGACGTTAGCCGTCGCTGTATGGAATTATGCCGAGCCCGGCGCGAGCGGAACAGCCCACTCTCTGCACTTGCGTATAGAGGGCTGGACCGGTTCGCCTAAGGTTCACGTGAGAATCGTAGATCCCGAACACGGTTCGGCGTTGTCGGTATGGCGGGCCATGGGGAGCCCCGAATTCCCTTCGCGAGAGCAGTACCAGTACCTGCGTCAGGAGGCAACTGCAACCAGAGAGCTAGATGGCTCGTCCTTTAGTCTTCCCGCACATTCGCTCGCTTTGGTTGAAATAGCGCCTCAATGAGAAGCCTCATGAAATCCCCTTCCGTGCTTGCGGTTGCCACGGCGTTTTCAGTTTCCGTTTGCCCTCTCTTCGCCGACAGTCTGATCGTTTCTCCTAGCCTCTCTCCGCACGACCGGGAGTTCGTGGAGGATATGGAGCGTCGCGCCGTGCTCTACTTCTGGGAGCAGGGCGATCGCGGAACCGGCTTGGTATCCGACCGTGCCGGCGCGGACGGCGGGCGAGCCAAGGGCTCTAGCCGCGACGTAGCCAGCATCGCCGCAACAGGCTTCGGCCTGACCGCAATCTGCATCGGTATCGAACACGGCTGGATTCCTCGGGACCAAGGGATCGAGCGCGTTCGCGCCACGCTTCGTTTTTTTGCGAGCAAGGCCGACCAGATGCAGGGCTGGTTTTTCCACTGGATGGACATCAGCAGCGGTGAACGTAAGTGGGACAGTGAGACGTCTTCCGTCGACACTGCGTTCCTCCTGGCCGGCGTACTCACTAGCGGCGCCTATTTTTCCACCGACCCTGAAATTCCGAAGCTTGCTCAGGAGATCTTCGATCGAGTCGACTTTAACTGGATGCTGGCGGGCGATCCGTACTTGTTATCGCACGGCTGGAAGCCAGGCAAAGGCTTCTTGAAATATAAGTGGGATGTCTACAACGAAGCGTCGTTGTTATATCTCTTGGCGATCGGATCCAAGACGCATCCCATCAGCGGCGAATCCTGGTACGCGTGGCAACGCCCATTCTATTCGTACAGCTCGTTCGATTTCATTAGCGGTGGACCTTTGTTCACACACCAGTATTCCCACGCATGGGTCGACTTCCGGAACCGGCGCGACAGAGGCTTTGTTGATTTCTACAGGAACTCCGTGAACGCCACCCGCGCCAATCGCGTATATTGTGCAAATCTTACCGGCGAACTTCAGAACACGTTCGGCCCGCATATTTGGGGGGTCACGGCATCCGACGGGCCCAAAGGGTATCGGATCTATGGTGAGCTGAAAGCTTTCGATCCAGTCGATGGAACCGTAGCACCAAGCGCAGCTGCCGGATCTCTCATGTTTACGCCCGATATTTCAATTCCGGCGCTAGAGGCAATCCGGGAAGGCTTTGGGGATCGCGTCTATAGCCGCTATGGGTTTGTTGACGGCTACAATCCCACGCTGAAATGGTTCGATCCTGACGTTGTCGGCATTGACGTCGGCATTACGCTGCTGAGCGCCGAGAACCTGCTGACAGGCAACGTCTGGCGGTGGTTCATGACCAATGAGGCGATCGCCAGAGGCATGGAACTAGCCGGCTTCAACGTAGCGCCTTCGGCGCAGCCTCCCGCCGCGGCAAAAAGTAGACCGAACCGCATCACGCGCGTTTCTACGGCGGCGCCGGCACACCTAAATTGATCGGTCAAGCGACCGAGCGCACTTCCTCCTCGGGCGTCACATCGACCACCGCAGGCATGCGCTCCTGCAGCAGAAATTCAGTCGCTTGCACTAACGGATCGAGATGGAATCTCTCCTGCATTCGCCCGCCGAACAGAGTGTTGTCGATCGCGAGCAGTCCCATACCTTGGTGATGTGCCATGAAACAGCGAATCAGTTCAGGCGGGCGGCCGCTTCGAGAATAATCGAGGGACTCGAAAAATCCATAACGGCCCGTGCAGCCGAGGGCGCTCAACTTCAAGAGATTCGCGGTCGCTTGAGCCGGCTCCAACATCAACGCGAGCATGCTGGCATACGGAGCCACAACATCGCCCGCCGGCCGGTCCGGACAGGCGCTCAGCGGTGCGACGCCAAATGCCCGATATTGGTATTGCAGCAGGTGATCTCGAGCCGAGTATGCCGCTTCGGAAATGCCCCACGGAATGTTCTGCTCTCGGGCGTATGCGCGTTGAATTCGAACTGCTCCTCGAAGCGCCTGATGTAGGAGAGAATTGTCGTAAGTTCGAAGATGCAGCAAAGGCATCAGGTATTCGAACATAGTGCCGCTCCAGGAAATCAGAGTTCTGTGATTCCGATAAGCAGTGAGTTTCCTTCCCAGCCTGAACCAAGATTCGAGCGGAATTTGCCCTTTGGCGATCGCCAGAAATACCGTGGTGCGCGCTTCTGAGGCCAGTAAGTCGTAACAGGGTTCGTCGGCCTGCCCGGAGCTGGCATTGTATCCAATGCGCAAAAGCTTGCGGTTTCGGTCGAACAAAAAACCGAAATCAAGCTCATCGAAATATTGGGATGCGTCCGAACCGATGCTTTCCATGCTTTGAATCAGGTCTAGCGCGAAAGCTCGGGACTTAGGGAGTCGTTCGAGCAGGTGCGTTAGCGTATCTCGCAAGGATGGATGGAGCGGCTCCGCCCCTGTCAGCCTTTCCGTCAAGAGCATCTGAACGCGCTCGTATTGCTTCGGAAGGTCAACGAGAGTGGGAATCGAACTGATCTCCGCAATGAGGGCGGCTAAACCCGGGTCTCGGGAAAAGACGCGCAGGTCTAGTTCAAACTCAGGCGCGAGCCACGGCGCTAGATTGTAGACCTCAGACAAAGTGGTACGAATTCTCTGGCCGGCGAGAGCGCTCCAATACTGAGCTTCTTCGAAAACCGCGCCGCGTTGAGAGTCTAGCTGTGCGCCAGCATGCTTCACTGAATCCTCGATGCGCTCGATCAGGCTGCTCGCTTCGGTGAGGACGCCTTCCCAGTGAAATAAGTCATCTGGCTCACTATCGGTGTGGCGGAGCGCGCTCGAGATGCTCCGTATCATCGATAAGCTCCAAAGACCCGGAGGCAGTTCGCCGCGAAGTTGCAGAATATGGTCGCGCAGTCCCGCGAGCGTCTCTAGTCCCAGCCAGGGCTCGTGCAGTAAAACACGCACGCCCTGTCGAAGAGCGCAGAGCGACGCAGCCAGATTACCGCTATCCACGCTGCTGACGTAGCGAGGAGCCAGAGGAGTCAGAGTCTCGGTGCAGTACCAGTTGTAGAAATGTCCCCGGTAACGCGGCATCTCCTGCATCGTATTCAGAATGCGCCGCAGGGACAAAGCGAACTCACTGAGAGATACGTATCCAAAGTCTCGCGCGGCTAAGTGCGCAGTCAAAGACATCCCCAGGTTCGTCGGCGAGATGCGATGCGCGGCCAGCGGCGGGTCCTGTTGCACGTTGTCGGGAACAAGCCAATGCTGGTCCGCTTCGATGTGATCCGCAAAGAACCGCCACGTCCGCAAGGCTGTTTCCCGCAGAAACTTGCGCTCGCGCGCCGGCAGAGCGACCGGCGAGCGGAAAGGATGGTTCAGCGCCCAGGCAATCAGCGGCGCAGCAATCCATAGCTCACAAATCAAACACATCCCAGGGCTGACGATTCTAGCTGTCAGCAAGACCAAGAGACCTACGAAACTCGAAAAGCAGAAATAGATCTCTACCATCCCGAGACGCGCCGATTTGACGGCTTCCGACTGCGCCATGGTTTCCCACTCCAACAGCCTTCGCCTCGAGATGAAGAGGCGAAACAGGGTTCGAGAAATCGCGTCGGCCATTAGACAGGCTTGATGGGGCAGAAATGCCAGATGCAGCAGGATGTCGCGAAGCTTGCGGATGACTTCTGCTCCCAGGTTGGGCGCGAAGCGCCGCCACGAATCGCGTTTCAAGGTGAGCGGGAAGCTCAGCAGAATGTCCACGAGGGACGGGAGCAGAAGCAGGGCAAGTACCGACAGCGTCCACTGCCGCACCTCATCTCCCGCGATCCAGCCCGTTACCAGAAGGAGGACAAGGGCGATCTCGGTCAAACTGCGGCGCAGATTATCAAACATCTTCCATCGCGAGAGCCAGCCGAGCGGGTTCGCCACGCGGTGCTTGCCGGGAATACCGAACAGCCAACGGAGAAGCTGCCAATCGCCGCGGGTCCAACGATGTTTTCTCCGGCAGGACGCCTGGTATGTGGCCGGATAGTCTTCCACCAGCTCAGCTCCGGCAAAGAAGCCGGTGCGGACATGTTCTCCCTCGATCAGGTCGTGGCTGAGAATCGTGTTATCGGGGAACCGTTCGCCTACCGCAGCGTCGAAGGCGGCTACATCGTAGATTCCTTTTCCCGTAAAGCTGGCTAAGCCGAAAAAGTCCTGATAGATGTCGGAGACCACCGTCGCATAGGGGTCGAATCCGGCCATCCCGCTAAAGATCTGCGAAAATATCGAGCGTCCGGACGACTCCATGCTTATGGACACGCGCGGCCGAATCAACCCGCAGCCGGCCTTCACAGTTCGAGTAACTGGATCAACCACCGCTCTATTGAGGGGATGAGCCATTACAGCCACCAGCTTCGACGCGGCATCGCGAGGCAGTTGCGTATCGGCATCGAGGGTGATCACATAACGGATCTTGCGGAATCGGGCTGCATCGCCGATCGTGACCTCGAACGTGTTACTGCGGCCGAGCAGTAGCCGATTGAGGTCGTTCAATTTTCCGCGTTTACGCTCACGCCCCATCCATCTGGACTCGCTAGGATTCCATTCGCGCGAGCGATGAAACAAACAAAAAGGTCCGGCTTGCCCGTTACCGTAACGAGCGTTAAGCCTGCGAATACCCTCCACGCACGCATCCAATACTGAATCGGCGCCGGTCTTCTGTTCGTTTGCGTCGGGGAAGTCTGTCAGCAACCCGAATAGAAGATTTGCGTCGCGATTCGCCAGGTAACGGATCTCGAGATCCTCAATCAGTCTGGCGGCGACCGTAGGGGATAGCAACAGAGCCGGAACCACAACCATGGTCTGACACGAATCGGGGATTCCGTTCGCAAAATCCATGCTCGGGAGCGGGCGCGGCCGGACGTAATGGCACACCAGCGAGTTCACGATTTCAAGCGCAGCCTGGCTGGCCGGAATGACCAGCAGAGCCAACATCCAGAGCGGCAGGGGTCCGGTGTAGAGAGCAAAAGCGAGCACGATGAGTGCGCAGACGACCAGGAAAGACGCCCCGTAGAGTAGTTCGGGCCGGGGTTGGATGGCGCGGGCCAATGTAGACCTTAGCCACGGCCGGCGATGCAGTTCGCCGGAGAACTTGCCCGCACCGGCGCCGATCAGGTAGTAGCCGACGTGGGCCTCGACGTGTTGCGCCCCTTTTGACGCCGCCGCGGTCTGCGCCGACATAAGAACCGCCTCGCTCACTGCCCTTTCGGTCTGGCCAGATCGCGACGACAGTTTTTCTACTTCGCGCCGGTAGCGGTTCCTGGTTTCGAAATCCATGCTCGCGTAAACGCCCGGCGGGTCCTGGCGCAAGACCTCGTCGACCGCCGAAGACGACTCCAGCAGCTCACGCCAAGCCAGGGAGCCTAAGAAGCGCAAGCTCTTGATGCACGACGAGACACCCGGCTCGCTCTCCAGCGCGGCGCCCATGCGTTCCAGCAGCGCGAATCTGAGCATCACCGGAAAGGCCCAAAGTTCGCACAATCTCAGCTCTTTGTTTCGCCGCAGCTCGGACGCGAGAGCCTCCGCAGCTGCTTGGTCGAACTGGGCGCTGCGAGCGATTTGATCCGCGGCAATTCGATAAATACGCGGTTCGCGCTCGATTCGCCTTCCGTCCTTGCTCGAGCTGCGAGTAAACGCCGATGACAACTCGCGCCGAGCCTCCCGAATCTCCGCTTGGAGAAACGAGTGATTCTCTCGCAGCCGGCTGTGAGCAGGATGCCACAGCATTTCGTCGGACTGCAGGCTTCGCAGATGCTCCTCAATGGCGCGAAAGCAAGCAGCGAGACGCTGTTCGGCTCCGCGCTCTCCAAGCAATGGCGGAAAGATGGGCGCGGGTTGTTCCTTACTGACTATGGCTGGCGCGCTCATTGGTAGTTGGCCGCCTGAAGTCTGAAGAGCCGCGCGTATTGTCCGCCCGTTTTGACGAGATGATCATGGGTTCCTTGTTCCCTGACTTTCCCGTCTTCCAAAACTACGATCCGGTGAGAGCGGCGTACAGTGGAAAAGCGATGCGAGATGAGCAGCGCCATCTTGCCGTCGGTCAAGTCCGCGAAGCGTGAAAACACCTCGTACTCGGCCACTGCGTCGAGCGCCGCGGTAGGCTCGTCGAGAATCAAAATCTGTGCGTCGCGCAGATAGGCGCGCGCGAGAGCGAACTTTTGCCACTCCCCGCCGGACAAATCCAATCCGCCCTCGAACCGGCGCCCCAGCATCTGATCGAGCCCGTCGGGAAACCGTTCCAGCATCCGATCGGCGCGGCCTTTCCTGGCCGCTTCCCAAAGCGCGGAGTCGTGGCGCAGGTCCTTGATCCGCCCGACGGCAATATTGAGCCGCGCCGGCAGATCGTAGCGCACGAAATCTTGAAAAATGACGCCGATTTGACTCTGAAGGTTCTCGAGCTGGTAGTCCCTGAGATCGACACCGTCCAGCAGGATTGCGCCCTCGGTTGGATCGTAAAGCCGGGCCATCAGCTTGACCAGCGTGGTCTTGCCTTGCCCGTTTTCGCCGACCAGCGCCAGGTGCTCTCCCGCTTCAATGCGCAGATTGAGCGCGTTCAGCACGAGCCGATCCGAGCCGGGATATCGGAAGGATACGTTTCGAAACTCGTAGCCGTGCTGGATGGCCCGCGGGAGTGGCAGTGCGCCAGGCTTCGAGCGGATGATCGGCTGGACCGCAAGAAAATCCGCGAAATCTGTAAGAAAAAGAGCTTGATCCGCGATACTGGAAAAAAGAGAAAAGACCGATTGCAATTGGTTGCTTGCGCCCGCGATCGCCCCAGCGAGAAACGTCAGCGTGCCAATGCTGATCTCTCCTAACAGCGCCCGCCACACTAGATAGGCGTACGCTCCGTAGTAGCCGGTGGACGCAACCACAGCCAGCGCCGAGCCGTACCAAAAGCGCCTGCGGGCCAGGTTGCGATTTCTTCGGATGACTTCGCCAGTCAACTCCGCGTAGCGATCCCGCAGGAAGGAGCCCAGGCGGAACATCTTTACTTCCTTCGCAGTCTCCTTGCTCGTACCCAAAGTCCGGAGATAGTCCAGTTCGCGGCGAATCGGGGTTAAACTGTGGGCCAGTGTGAATCCGAGAAATGCGAAGTGACTTTGGCCGACAAAAGCCGGTACGACGCAAACCACCAGCAAGAGAAAGAGCCAGGGCGAATAGGCGATCACGCCAATCGAAAGCGATACGAGCGTCACGAGTTCAAGAATCAACCTGCCGCACGAATGCAACATCCCGATGCGGTCGGTAGCTTGCAATCGCGCGCGGTCCAGCTTGTCTTGGAATGCGGGGTCTTCGAGACATGCCAAGTCGAGGCGCGAGGCATGTCCCATCACTCGCATGCTGACTTCTCGCGTGAATTCGTCGGCCAGGCGGGTGTCGGTGTAGTCAATGCCTCGGCTCAACAGACTATTGACGCCCGCCAAAAGAAACTCCACGGCGAGCAGCCACCAGATAACGTGGGGAATCGGCCCCGGATGCTTGATCACACCGACCAACAGATCGATAATCCACTTGGAGACAGCAAGTGCTGCGACCGGAATCAACGCGCTTGTCACACGCAGCGCGATGCCGGCACTCACAACGGATGGCGCGGCGTCCCACACCAAACGCAGGATTGGCGGAACATGGCGTAACGCATCCATACGCTGCCGCCATCGTGAATTGTCTCGAAAGTCGTCCAAAGATCCGGGTTCCTTTTTCGCCGGCGCCGTTACCGTGGGCGCGCTGGAGGGCACCTAGAGAGCAAGCGTAGGGCCGTAACGCCATTGGTCCAGGACGCGTTCGACGAACACGTTGCTACTGTTGGCTTTTGGCCGTGTTGATGCGCCGCAGGTAACGCGTGTTACGCGTGCGTTAGGAAGCTGCAATTTTTCCAAAGTCTGGGAAGTTGCTGCTGAGCGGATATTCAGACGTGCTGCAACGTTACGCCTGACCATCGCCGTGGCCGGTCAATCAATCACAAATACGGTTTTTCGACCTTTTTCTTTCAACGTCTCATCTGAGTTTTTCGGTAGTAGCTTAATCCAGGACGTTCGGATCACTTCGTCGGAGACGGCGAAATGACGATCAGCTGACGCAGCGCGCTTTCGGTTTTCTCGATTCGATCGCCGGACTTGCGGACGGCTGTGCGCGACACGACCATCATCATGAGAATGTCGAGGTGAGGTGGTGCCATTCAGAATCGTTTCCTTCCGCCAAGATTGACCGTGGAAACACCCACAGGTAACCAATACGGCGAAGCATCCTCCAAGATTGGCAATTCCAGCATCACACCGGAAGCAAGCAGCGCTTGCCAAGCTGTGAAAGTTGAGGCTGTAGATCCTTGTGAGTCTACGGTTTGCTCGATCCAAGTCGCCGCCCTTGCAGCCAGTAAATCGAGCGATCTGGCGTGCCGGGGAGCATCGCGCTGCACCTTCCGATGATGAACGGAAAGAATCCCTACCTCCGCACAGACTCCCCGATCAATGGAATGGATTGGACGGATCGCACACGAGCATCGAGCATCGCTTCCAAAGTTGCGACATCTTGAAACACGACGCTGTCAGTCACATCTTCCACGACCACACGCCGGCGGCTCTCCAGCGCCGTGCCACATGCAGCTTCCCGGTGCCGAACGCGATCAAAGTACTCGAGAATGGGTCGCTCGAATCCACGATAAGCCTCGACCCGCAGCGACGCGTCGGCCGGATCGAAGACTTGGACTTTCCCCATATCCGCGCCAGTGGCCTTCATCGCTCGTTCCAGCACTCACGTCAACATTCGCCTGCGAAGGGTAGGAGAACACCAAAGTCCTGTCTGGCAAGCTACTCAACCACATCTCTGGCGCGGCGCGACATCTCGCCGGACCCTCGTACACACGCCGGGGCCAGACGTGAGTGGGCGAACGCGGTTGTCACTGGTGCGATGGTACTGTGAGTCGCTCGCCGGTTGGCGAGGTGGCGTGACTTCGGTTGGAGCATTTGCGATGACGCTGTGAGTGAGGTTTAACTCTGATCTTCACTGGGAGCAAGGTCGGGCAGCACGGAGCGAGCCTCGCTGCAAGAATCCCATTTTGCGCTCTAAGAAAGGCAGTATGCTAAGACAGATCGTTTCCAAGGAGGCTTATGTCCGGAACCGCGAAGCTGTTCCTCGCTCCCACACTCTCTGCTCTTCTTGTTTTGCAATCGCTCGCCGCATCGCTTCCCACATCCAGACCGGAAGAGGCAGGATTTTCCGCCGACCGCCTCAAGCGGATACGCGATGTAATCCAGGCCCACCTCGACGCTAAGGATTTCGCAGGTGCCGTGACACTAGTGATGCGAAAGGGCAAACTGGTCCATTTCCAGGCCCATGGATCGATGGATCTCGAATCGAATAAGCCCATGCGGACAGATACGCTCTTCCGAATGGCATCGATGACCAAGCCTATGACTGCCGTCTCGATCCTCATGTTGCTGGAAGAGGGCAAGCTCGTGCTGAGCGATCCGGTTTCGAAATTCATTCCGGAGTTCAAGAATCCGAAGGTAGCGGTATGGAATTTACCGAACGATCCCAAGGGCGCCGGTTATCATCTCGTTCCGGCCGATCGCGAAATAACCCTGAAGGACCTGCTGACTCACACCTCCGGTCTCGCCAACGCAGGAGAAGGACCGGCCGGCGAGTTTTTCCGGAGGGCGAATCTTCTGCGCGGCGGTTCGCTAGCAGAGCGTGTGAAGCGCTTAGGCCCGCTGCCGCTCAATTTTCAGCCCGGCACCCAGTGGGAATACAGCCCTTCGACGGGCTTCGACACGCTGGGACGCGTCGTAGAGATTCTGAGCGGCCTGACATTGGAACAGTTTTTCAAGCAGCGCATTTTCGCTCCGCTCGGCATGAACAATTCGTTCTTCACGATCCCTTCCGACCGCACCCACGATGTGGCGACGCTGTACGCCAAGCGGGAGCAGGGTTTGGTCAAACCGAACGCCCCGGAACCGGCCGCCTCCAGCGGCGACTATTTTTCGGGTGCCGGAGGCGTGACGTCATCGGCCGAAGACTATTTGCAGTTCTGCCAGATGCTTTTGAACAACGGCCAGTGGAATGGCAGGCGTCTCTTGAGCCGCAAGTCTGTAGAATTGATGACCGACAATGCGATCGGAACGCTGGACCTCAGAAACTACATGGAAGGTGAAGACAGCCGCCAGAATCTGAGTGGTTACGGGTTCGGCCTCGGCGTGCGAGTCCGCCGAAGCTCGGGCGCGAGCGGATGGCTCGGCACAGTCGGGGACTACGGCTGGGCAGGCGCAAACGGTACCTATTTCTGGATCGATCCTAAAGAGGAATTGATCGGCATGGTGTTGATGTCCACACGCGTGGCGCGCCTCCGCACCGAGATCCCCAACGCCGTCTACCAGGCGATAGTCGACTAAGCGCGCGTCTTAGATTCGGGCAGATCCAAAGACAAGCTCTCGATTCTTTCAGTGAGGCTCGTGCGCTTGAGGCTTGCCGACAGCTTTTTCTCCCGAGGGCCTTTGCTTCCCCCTCCCACTAGTGAGGCTTAGGAATAGTCCTCCACAAGGAGCCAGGAGGTCCCGCGATGTACCCGTATATCAACTCAATTTGGGCGATCGGGTTGGACGTTCGCACCAGCCGGATCACTTAACCACACACCGCCAATAAAAGGATGCCGTTTGCCAGACACAACTCAACGCTTTCGTCACCATTCCATTTTCGAAATTGACCGAAGGCGTTCTGAAAAAAGAGCCCATTCCGCAATCTGACGCGTGATTCTGAAATCACCGTTTACGCGGACGAGTCCGAGCGCTTCGCCAATCTGTTTCACAAGGAGACGCGGCGGCCGATGTTGCGCGGCGTGCTGAACGGCGAGGAGGCATCGAGTCTCGCGCTGGTACGTGAAATCGTAAAGCTGCTCGCTGGCGATCAGAAAGGCCACGGGCAGAAGCTGTGCTTCAGCGTTCCGGCGCCGCCCTTAGGCCCGGACGAAGAGGTGCGCCGCATGAAGCAGAGTTGAATACGATGCTGAACGAGCTTGGCTACGACTCGCGCAGCATTTCCGAAGGGCTGGCCGTCGTTTATGGCGAGATGGAGAACTCCAACTACACCGGGATCGGCATCCGTTGCGGTGGCGGCCGTGCAACGTGTGTCTGGCGTATCTTTCGGTGCCGGTGTTCAGCTTCAGCATTCCCAAGGCGGGCGATTACATCGATTCTTCGGTCGCCAAGCTGCGGGGCGAGCCGGCTACACCCCATTCGTACCATCAAAAGAAGAATCGTTCCACTTCAACGGGCACTTCGCGAGCAAAATCCACCATGCCCTCAGCGGTGTTATGAAGACATGATTCAGGCCTTGGTCGCGGCGCTGAAAGATACCTGCGCCAGCGTCGAAAACATGCCCAAGCTGACGCGGCCCGTTTCGAAAAGAATCTGAGCGACATCGACCTTCCGGTCCCGATTTCTGAGGTTCGGCTCGGATCCAGCCCAATGCACTCCATCGCCAAAGCGCCTGGTCGCCGCTTTAAGCGAGATGTAGCACACGCACTCGTGCGCGCTGCGTCGCGCCTCATCGCGACCCAAGGATGCAGACCATGTTCACTGCATTCATGGGAAGTAGTGCGCCGCAACTATTACAATTGGAGCAGCATGCCGCCGAGCATCGTCACGCTGACCACTGACTTCGGCACCACCGATCATTTCGCCGGCACCATGAAGGGCGTGATTCTATCGATCGCTCCCGCGACCACGAGGATCGTCGACATCACGCACGACGTTGAGCCATTCGACGTTCTCGACGGTGGCTTCACGATCGCGCAAGCGTACTCATATTTTCCGAAGAAGACCATCCATGTCGTTGTCGTTGATCCGGGCGTCGGGTCCACGCGGCGTCCGTTGCTCGTCGAAGCGGCCGGCCAATACTTTATCGCGCCCGACAACGGAGTTTTGTCGCTGATCCTGGCGCGCGCAAAGCCCAAGGTCCGGCATATCACCAATGAGCGGTACTTTTTGAAGCCTCTCAGCCGGACGTTTCACGGCCGCGATGTATTCTCACCAGTGGCTGCACATTTAGCAACCGGGGTGCTTCCAGCGCGGTTCGGGCCGCTCATTACGGACTACCTGCGGCTCGGATTCGACCAGCCCGCTCGAGCGGGTAAGCGCGAGCGGACCGGCTGTGTGCTGAAAGTCGATCGTTTCGGCAACATCATCACGAACTTCCATATCGCCGATCATCCCCAATTGAACACTCGTTCCTTCGAAGTGAAGATCGGACAGGAGCGGATCGCGCGCCTAGCCCTGACCTTCACGGATTGTGGTCCCAATGAGCTGTTCGCAATCGTAGGAAGCTCCGGCTATCTCGAAATCGCCATGAACCAGTCCTCAGCTGCGGAACGATTGGGCTGCGGACCAGGCGCCCCCGTCCACCTTTCCCTCGACTAGCAACCGTGCCCCGTGGCGCACGCACTCGTGTGTGCCGTGTTAACACTCGTGTGAACACCTTCGTGGCAAGGACCACACTGCCGCGCCGACCGCGCGAGCGGCGCGCCAATCACGCTAGCAGTGACGCCAATCGCGCTCCAGCGTGATCGCCCGCGCTCGATAACAAACCTTATCCCAATCGATTCCCTTCTCCTGTACGAACTTCCCATTTCTTAGCGGTCGGCCTGCCGCTTCATCAACTACCCTCCCACCGGGAAACCACATATGAGCAAATCCGAATCCGCCCGCATCACCGGCGCAAAATCGCACGGACCCACAATCGAAGCCGGCCTCCGCCGATCTTTTCAAAACGCCCTCAAACACGGCTTCTCCGCTCAAACCATCGTCCTGCCCACCGAGGACGCCTCGGAGTTCAACCAGCTACTCGCCGCCTACACAAATCAATTCCAGCCCGACGGCCCCGTCGAACTCGACCTCGTCCACCAGATGGTCGCCGCCAACTGGCGACTCAGACGCCTCTCCACCATCGAAACTCAGCTCTTCACCAACGCCATCGAGCACGAAGAGGAACGCGCCGCCGACCGCGACGATGACGAGGATGACCAGCCCTCACCCCGCCGAATCCCTCACCGAAGCCTTCAGCGCTCTCGCCAACTCACCAGACCTCGCCTTTCTCCACCGCACCGAATCCCGCCTCGAGCGCTCCTGCTCGGGCGCCCTCCGCGACCTGCTCCAACTCCAACAGCTCCGCCAGTCGCGCATCAATCCTCAGCCGCCGCCCGAAAATAAAATTTGCAAAAACGAACCCACCGCACACTGTGGCGCACCCACTCTTGGGTGCCGTGTCGCGACTCATCGCGACACCTCGTCGCGCCCGCCGACCGGTCAGTCCGATCTGTATAGCCCTCCCAGCACCGTCCCTCCATTACCTCGGCTACATTTGTACACGGGAGGTAACCCATGAACTGGACCGCAGCCGCAACATTTCTGCAAGAGAGAGCCGCCAGCGTCGGACTCCAGATCGTCGGAGCGATCGTACTGTACATTGCGGGGCGCTGGCTGATTTCAATGGTCGTGCATGCCGTGCAACGCGTCTTGAGCCGGCAGCGCGTAGAGCCCACCGTTTTACGCTTTGCGGGAAACACGCTCTCGGTAGCGCTCAACATCACGCTGGTAGTCGCCATTCTTGGCTACTTCGGCGTTCAGACTACAACGTTCGCCGCTCTCATCGCAGCCATGGGACTTGCTGTCGGGACCGCGTGGGCCGGCCTGCTCGCCAATTTCGCCGCCGGAGCGTTCCTCTTGGTTCTGCGCCCCTTTAAGGTCGGTGATTTCATCACGGCCGGCGGCATCACGGGAACGGTCCATGAGATCGGGTTGTTCGTAACCACATTCGTGACACCCGATAACGTGCAGACCTTTGTGGGCAATAACAAGATCTTCTCCGACACCATCCAGAATTTTTCGGCGAACGCTTATCGCCGAGTCGAGTTGACCGCTCAAATCTCCGGCGCGGCAGACCCGAATCTTGCCATCGCGCGGCTGAAAGCCCGCCTGGCCGCGATCCCGAACGTGCTGAAAGATCCCTCGCCCGACGTAACGATCCTGACGTTCACGCCGTTTGGGCCGGTGCTCGCTGTTCGTCCCTATACGCACAATGATCATTACTGGCAAGTCTATTTCGACTGCAACATGGCGATCCGCGAAGTATTGGGCGATGCCGCGTTTCCAGGCCCGGTTTGCCCGCTCGCAGTACATGAGTCGAAGGTTATGGCACAAGCAGCGTCTTAGGACGTTCGGCTGCTAAGCTGGCCGCGCACCCGGCGCGTCCAAGCACAAAGATCAGAGGTTTTGTATCGGCCGTTGCACGATGCGGTATACTCTAGAAAGTATTCACTTTTCTTCCCGGGATGGCGTGATCTTGCCCGCTCTATATTGATAAAACCCGGGCAGTAATAGACCACCCATGACTGCGATCTCGCCTCCCAACAGTAAGTCCCGCGCGAAGGAGTTTCGCGACCAGCTACAGAGCCGGGTGTTAGTTGCTGATGGAGCGATGGGGACGGTTCTGTACTCGAAAGGCGTTTTCATCAATCGCTGCTTTGATGAATTGAACCTCTCGATGCCGGCCCTTGTCCGAGAAACACATCAGGAGTATGTAAAGGCAGGCGCGGAAATTCTGGAATCGAATACCTTCGGCGCAACGCGCACGCGCCTGGGAGCTTTCGGGCTTTCTGAAAAACTGCTGGAGATCAATCGCGCGGGTGTCCGGCTGGCGCGCGAGGCGGCAGGCGAGACGGCGTTCGTGGCCGGAGCCATCGGTCCGCTGGGGGTACGCATCGAGCCGTTGGGTTCGATGTCGTTTGCCGAAGCCAACGCCGCGTTTCGCGAGCAAGCCGAAGCGCTCCTCGATGCGGGTGTCGATCTTCTGATCCTCGAGACATTCACTGATCTGAACGAACTGCGCGAAGCGATCCTGGCCGCGCGTGCAGCGGCAGGTCCGGAGATGGTCATCGTCGCGCAAGTAACCATCGATGACGCAGGCAACATGCCGGGCGGCGCAACGCCTGAAATCTTCACGCACCAGTTGGACGAATGGCCCGCTGACGTAATCGGCCTCAATTGCTCGGTGGGTCCTAAGGCCACGCTGGAGACCATCGAGCGCATGATGCAGTATTCGCATAAGCCGATGAGCGCGATGCCGAATGCCGGCTTGCCCGCGATGGTCGAAGGCCGCAAGATTTATCTGTGCTCACCCGAGTACATGGCTCAGTACGCGCGCCGCATGCTGTGGGCGGGCGTGAGAATCCTCGGCGGCTGCTGCGGAACCACGGCCGAGCATATCAAGCTGATTCGGTCCGAAGCTCGATCGCTGCACCCGCTGACCAAGAAGCTTACCGTAACTGTGGAGGAGCCCACCGCAAAAGCTAAGGCACTGCCGAACGCCCCGATTGCTTCCAAGAGCAAGCTAGGAGCGAAACTGGCTGCAGGGAAGTTTGTCGCCTTCGTTGAGATTCTGCCGCCGCGCGGTGTAGATGCCTCGAAAGAGGTCGAGGGCGCGAAGATGTGCGCTGCGCACGGCATCGACTGCATCAACGTTCCTGACGGCCCGCGCGCCAGCGCCCGGCTTAGCGCGCAAGTGACCTGCCAGGTGATCCAACAGCAGGCGCACATCGAAGCGGTTTTACACTTCTGCTGCCGGGACCGCAATATTCTCGGCATCCAATCGGAGTTGCTGGGCGCGCACGCGGTCGGAGTGAAAAATCTGATCTGTATTACGGGCGATCCGCCGCGCATGGGTACTTATCCCGACGCCACCGCGGTGTTTGATGTCGATGCCATCGGGCTCACCAACATCGTCAATAATCTGAACCATGGCCTCGATATCGGCGGTAATCCGATGGGTTCGCAGACGGCGCTGCTCATCGGCGTGGGCGCGAATCCGGGCGCGCTCAACATGGATGAGGAGATCCGCAGGCTGGAGTGGAAGGCCCAAGCCGGCGCCGAGTACATAGTTACGCAGCCGGTGTTCGACCTGGATCTGTTGGAACAGTTTCTGAAGCGCACGGAGCAGTTCAAGCTCCCCGTGATCTGCGGCGTTTGGCCACTCACGAGTTACCGTAATGCCGAGTTCATGGTTAACGAGCTGCGGGTGCCGGTTCCTGAACAATTCATGCAGCGGATGTTGCGGGCTGACAACGCCGAAAAGGCACGCCAGGAAGGTGTGGCGATTGGCCGCGAAATGGTGAAACGGGCGCGCTGCATGGTGGCGGGCGTCCAGTTGAGCGCCCCCTTTGGCCGGTACCCGATGGCAATCGAGGTCGCCGAAGCCATCGGACCGCGAGATTGAAACTTGGGATTGACCCTTGGCCACAGATCTGATTGAGATTGACGCGAGCAATCCGCTGCCGGAGGCAATCGAGCGTGCCGCGCAACATCTGAGGCGCGGCGACGTAGTAGCTATTCCAACGGAAGCCCTGTATGTACTCGTGGCCGATCCGCTCAACTTAAACGCGGTCGGGCGGGTGTTCGCCGCCAAAGGCCGCGAAATTCACCGCGCGCTCCCGATGCTCATCAGCGGCACATTCATGGCGGAGCAGCTTGCCAAAGAACTATCGATGCGGTTTCATCTGCTGGCCCGGCACTTTTGGCCCGGACCGCTGACCCTCATTGTGCCCGCCTCGGCCAAGGTTCCTTTGAAGGTCACCGGAAACACCGGACGCCTGGCGATGCGGCAGTCAAGGTCGCGCGTCGCGCAGGCGCTGCTCGATTGGCTGGATCAGCCGCTCATCGCCACGAGCGCGAACATTTCCGGACAACCGACGTGTCGCAGCGGCATCGAAGTGTTCGGAATGATGGACGGAAGAGTCGATCTGGTTCTCGACGCCGGTACTTTTTCCGGCGCCGGCGCGACCACTGTGGATGTCACCGAGCCTGAGTGGAGAGTGATCCGTGAAGGCGCGATCACCGAAAAGGAAATCGCCGAGTGTTTGCGTCGCCAATGAGTCGCGGTCTCTAACGCCCGACCGCCGATCTCGATTCCTTCCAGCTCCAGGCGGTCCGCACAATCTCTTCGAGCGTGGAATGTTCTGCCCGCCAATGGAGCACCCTCGTTGCCTTGGAAGCGTCCGCTACTAACGCCGGTGGATCGCCTGCCCGCCGGCCCACTTCACGGGCGGGCACTTTCCGCCCCGAGACGCGCTCGACCATTGCGATCACTTCGCGCACGCTTTGACCGCGGCCGGTGCCGAGATTGAAGGCCGTACTCGGGCCGCCCTGCTGTAAGTAACGCAGCGCCGCAACGTGCGCGACGCCCAGGTCCGTGACGTGCAGATAGTCGCGAACGGCGGTGCCGTCGGGTGTGTCGTAGTCGGTCCCGTAAATTTCGAGCGCCTTGGTGCGTCCCATCACAGCCGAGATTGCGACTGGGACGAGATGCGGCTCCGGATCGTGCTCCTCGCCGAGTTGGCCTTCGGGATCGGCCCCAGCAGCGTTGAAATAGCGTAGCGCTGCCCAGCGGAGACCGTGAATCGAGCCGAACCAGTGAAGCAGCCGCTCGACCATGACTTTCGATTCGCCATAGGGACTCACGGGATTTTGCGGATGATCCTCGTCGATAGGAATCCTGAGCGGGTTCCCGTAGGTCGCGCATGTCGACGAGAACACGATCGTCCGCACTCCGGCCGCGTGCATGGCTTCAAGCAGGCTCAGCGATTCGACGCCGTTATTGCGAAAATACAACTCAGGCTGCAGCATCGACTCGCAGACGTAGGCGAACGCCGCGAAATGCAG
>Ga0126381_100001700_pt1 | contig 23524 bp, 20 predicted proteins | sample PanSoiMetPlot_28_FD_96465 | JGI IMG/M metagenome (GOLD analysis project Ga0126381, IMG submission 96465) | Tropical forest soil microbial communities from Panama - MetaG Plot_28 | ecosystem: Environmental > Terrestrial > Soil > Tropical forest > Bulk soil | place: Panama | collected 2016-02-17 | reverse complement strand
GTAGGAGATGTTGCACGACGCCTTGCAACACCAGGAATAATGCCCCCACCACAGAGAACGGCATCAGCACCCACAAGCAGCAGCGAACGAAGCCCGCTCAGAAATGGTCCAACGTGTTCATCTGGCGACGCGCGATTCCGCGGATGAAAACAATCGCCAGCGTAATTCCCGTGGCGGCCGATGCAAAGTTATGAAATGCGAGTCCGGCCATTTGGGTGAAGTAGCTCATGGTGGTCTCGCCGGAGTATACCTGCCAATTCGTGTTCGTGGTAAACGAAGCGGCTGTGTTAAACGCGAGATGCTCGGGAGTGACTCCCGCGAAGTGCTGCGGGTTGAACGGCAGGAACGCTTGCACCCGTTGTATGAGATACAACACCAGCATCGCGGTCGCATACTCGGTCCAGGTCATCTCCTGTTTTTCATTCACGCCCGTGATGCGATACAGAAACCGTTCGATCGGGCGCAGTAGCGGATCAAGAAATGTCCGCTCCCCCGCAAACACGCGTGTCATGAAGATGCCGAGAGGCTTGGTCACGGCAAAGATCAGGGCGAGGAATACTAGAATCTGCAGCCAGCCATTGATGGTCATAGTGAGCGATCTTGCTTAGAATTTTTCCGGGCGCAATAAGGCGTAGAACAGGTAAGCGGTAGTCAGGGCGCTTATGATGAGCATGATGAGAGATTGTGTGTCCATGAGGTTTCCTTATTTCACGCGATCGCAGAAGTGCACGTAGGCGATCGAAATTGCGAAGAATGCGATCGTCACAGCTATCCAAAGAAGATCTTGCATGTTGCTCCCATATCCTTCTCGTCGGCGAGACTCAGCGCGCCGTCCGGCGGCCAGAGTCGGATACGTCCGACGCGTGGTCCCTTTCCGGAATCGCCGTCGGTTCGCTCTGCCGCTCCGGAGGTGCGAATCGCGCGGAATAAAATCGTTCCGTCCGCGTTGAGGTCCCTGCATCGCGTAGCAGGGCGGCCAGGAACCACGGCAAAAAGCTAACACCGCCGGCACAGAGCAATGCCAGTGTGAACCTCATAGATCACCCAGTGTCGCGGACGATGACACAACGAAAATAATTTCACACCGTCGACCGTAAGAATGGGATCAATTGTTTATAAAGAGTTCGTAAAGAAAGCAAATCGATGCCGTTTCGCTATTTTGGGTGTGCTGCAGATCGGAAAAAACTGGAAGAACAACGAGGCATCAGGCGGGGGCAATCGGGGAAGGACAGGTCCTCCGCAGCCGCTGTCTTCAGTGTTTCTTCAAGTCCCGGATTCCCTAATGCGTTCTCGTTGGCGTGTCTGAAACAGTTACGCGAGAAACACGTAAATGAAGAGTGCCAGGCACATCGCGATGCAAACTGCGCAGAGGGCGTAGCACATAATGCACATCGCCCGGTCATCTTCTTCGTGAAGGGCAGGAATCATGACTCCTCCCACACTTCCTGGTCTAAGTGTATCGTGACGCGATACAATATTCAATGCGTTAGCCTTATAAGAACATCAAAGGGCGCAATGACGATAGGGTTTGGCAACGTTCGGATTTCAGTGGTGTGCCAACCCGAAACCGACGGCTCCGGCAGAAGCGCTAATGTTAACGACTGATGTCGCGCGCTCCAGCCGGTGATGTCCAGTCTTGTGAAAGATGTAGCTGATTCCAATCACGCCGGCCGTTTCAAGGGCGAAGTTGGTCGCCAGGCCGGCGTCGCTCCCGGCGAACAACCGGGCGACGGGGTTGAGTTCGCGTCCGCCATTGGCAAGGTTTGAGCGAGTGACAAAGAAATCGGCGGTGGACCATCCCGCAGAAACTGCAAAGAGAGTGCTGTTTTCACGATCCCAGAAGCGGTGTGTCTGCCCGTTCCGCTGCGATGGCGCTTCCACTGGACGGATCGCGAACATCGAGGCAGCAATCGGCTGCCGCGCAGCCGGAGCCGGCGAAGCGGGCAATTCCGAGTCGGCAAGAACGTCCAACGCAGGTGCGGGCCCTAGGCGATGCTGCGGAATGAGCGACTCCTGGCCAGTCAGCCCTGTCGGAAGGATCCACAAGATTGTTACGACGGCAAGCAGTACGAGGATTCGGCGTCTGGTTGAATTTTTCATCAGTGACTTTGGTCTTGGCAGGCCATTGGCTGCCTGGACTTGTACTTTCGCATCCCAAGCCGCTTTTACGTAAGGGCGCTAAAGTGCCAGTGACGGTTGATTACCTCGGTTACCATCAGGCTGCCATAAGTCCTTTGTTTTCGTCGGCGGAGGCGCTTATGCGGAGAGGCAGGAACCCTGACCATGCGGGTACTTCTGGCTGCCCCTTGCCAGAAGTGGGGATTTTCTCCGGGATCTCGGAAGCCACCGCCTCAAAGCGGCTAGAATCAAGCCTTCACACGCGAAACTCCATGGCACTGCGAGAGTCAGAAGCGATCGTGCTGCGCACCTATCCGATGCGGGAAGCCGATCTCCTGGTCACGCTCTTCACTCGCATCGAGGGCAAGGTGCGTGGCGTAGCGCGGTCGGCGAAGAAATCTAAGCGGCGTTTCGGCGGCGCACTCGAGCCACTGACTTGTGTCCGCGCGTTCTACGATGTGCGCGAGCGACAAGAGCTGGCGCGGCTCGATTCCTGTGAAGTGATCGATTCTCCGCTTGCCACCGAAGTGAGTTATGCGCGCGCCGTTGCCCTGGGACACATCGCCGAGCTGCTCGACGAATTACTTCCCGACCACGAAGCCAATGATGCCATCTTCCGTCTGACGCTGTCGGTGCTGCATGTTCTCACCGGACCTGCCGTGTGGATGCCGATTACTTACTTCGAACTGTGGTTGACGCGTCTCGTGGGTTTTCTGCCAGAGCTGACCGAGTGCATCGTGTGCGGGCGCAATCTGAATGGCAGCCGCGCCTGGTTTCACGCCCTTGCCGACGGGTTGATGTGCGCTGATGACAAACGTCTTGCGTCGTCGGAGATTTCTGCTGAATCACGCGTACTGGCCGCGCAGATGTTCCGCGCTCCGGTCGAAATTTTCGCTGAAGAGCCCTGGCCCAAGTCGCAAGGCGCAGACTTGCGTAAATTTCTGATGCAGATTTTGCAACGGCATCTCGAGAAGAAGCTGGTTACGGCTGGAATGTTGGAGAAGGCAGAGTTCTAGTGCGGTCAGGCCGTTCTTGGCGAGAGTCTGCATTGCAGTGATTTCAGGGAAGATTTCCATAATGTTCCTTCGGGAACATTTCCATGCACAAATGTACGCATAGTGGTCCTCCCCTACTCGCAGCGAAGGGCTACGACCGGGTCGACCCGGGCAGCTCTGCGCGCGGGCAGGTATCCGGCGATGAGTCCCGCGGCTAGCAGCACGAAGGCGGCCGCGGCGAGACTCGAGGGATCACTCCCGCTCAAGCCATATAGCATTTTTCCAACCAGCCGCCCGCCCTCAAGCGTAATGGGCAGTCCAACGGCAATTCCAACTAGGATCCAGATCGACACTTCGCGAATGACTTGCCAGCCGACGACGGAACGATCGGCACCGAGGGCCATGCGAACACCAATTTCGCTGGTACGGCGGCTCACGAGATAGGACATGATTCCGTAGAGCCCAATCGAAGACAGAAATACCGCAATGAATCCAAAGAACGCAGAAAGACGCGCAATGACCATCTGATCGCCGTAGGATGCGGCGACCTGTTGATCGAGCGTGGTGACATTCTCGATCGGAAGCGTGCGGTCGATTTGGTGAATCGCCTGCTGCACGTCCCGTGAAGTCTCGCCGAATGAGCTGGTGTATCGCACCTCGAAGTCACCAAATCCCCAGTCCCGCTGGCTGTACGGCAGGTAATCGAGATATTGGGTCTGCTCGGTGACACCGCCGAACTTCACGTCTTTTACCACGCCAATGACCTGCTCTTCACGCACAGTCTCGAAATCGTTCGGGTCTCCGATCTTATAGGTGCGTCCGATTGGCGAACCGGCGGGGAAGAGCATCCTCGCCATATGCTCGCTGATGATCGCGACATGTTGTGATGCGGACGTATCCTCGGGACCGAAGCTGCGGCCGGCGATCAACGGAATTTTCATGACATTGAAATAGTCATTGCCCACGATGTTGTGCTTGATATTTGCGCGCAGATCGAGGGGCATGTCGGGAACCACGATCGAAGTGTTCCAGCTCCCTTCGTTAAATGTGAATGCCGAGAAGCTGGCAGCCTGCACCCCGGGGAGAGCCCGGACCCTCTCCTCAATCTGGCGGAAGAGTTCTTTCAGGCGTGGATCGTTATCCTTATAACCGGTGACGGTGGAGTCGATGTCGAGTCGTAGGACATTTTCCCTGCTGAAGCCGGTGTCGGCGCGGTGGAGGTTGACAAGAGTGCGCAGGAAGAGGCATGCAGCCATCATTAATACGAGCGAGATCGCGACCTGCGAAATCACGAGCGTTTTCGCGATTGGCGTGCGCGCGCCGAGCACGGACGAGCCGCGGCCGCCGTGGAGGCTGTCGGCAGGCTGAAGCCGCGTGGCGCGCAATGACGGCAGAGTTCCGAACAAAAGCGCCGTGCAAACTGTGACGGCAAAGGTGAAGGCGAGCAGACGAACGTTGAGCGAGACGTCGAGAGGGACGGCATGCTGTCCTGAAGAAATCATGCGCAGCAAGATGCGACTGGCGAGTGAGGCAAAGGCGATCCCGAGGAACCCGCCAGCGAGTGCCAGAACCAGGGACTCGGTGAGGAGCTGACGAATGATGCGCATGCGTCCTGCGCCGAGTGCGTTCCTCAGAGCCAGCTCGCGCGCACGCGCCGTGGAGCGGGCGAGCAGCAGATTCGCAAGGTTGGCGCAGGCAATCAGAAGCACGAGCGCAACAATTACCATCAGGACCTTCAGCGGCTCGGAGTATGACAGGCGCAAGTAAGATAGGCCGCGGGCCATCGATTCCAGTTGCACGTGTGCACGGGCCAGACTCGCCAGGTTGTCAGGCGTGAGTTTCGCGTCAGGGAAGCTATGCAGGATTTGAGGGAAGACGACATTCACGTTGGCCGTGGCTTCTTGCATGGTGATGCCCGGCTTCAGACGTCCCAGGATATAGAGCGATTCGGAGAAGTTTTCTTTGCGGCCGGTCCATCCGGGAGGAATCGATTCCGTCATCGATAGCGGTGCCCACGCATCGGGCGCAACGCCTACCGTAGTGCCGAAGAACTCCGAGGGCGCGACACCCACGATGCCGAAAACAGTTTTGCCCAGCTTGATCTTGTGATTGAGCAGCGATGGATCTCGACCCAGACGGCGCTTCCAGAACGCGTTGCTGATGACCACGACAGCGTGATTGCCTTCGGTGGAGTCGTCGTTTTCGTTGATCACGCGACCGAGTGCTGCGGGTACACCGAGAGTCTGGAAGTACGTGCCCGAGACCATCTGCACCTTGATGGGCTCGGACTCGCTGCGGTTGTCGATGAATCCATGGGCATCATTGGTCAGACTGAAGATAGCGGCGGTGTCGGAGAAGACCTGGTTGGTCCGCTGAAACTGCCGGTAGAATGGGTAGGAATACAGCTCGGTACAGGCGTAGCTGTCGGTGATGCCGTTCCAGTCTTCGGCGCCAAGCTTGACGAGCCGTTGCGGATCTTTGGCTGGCAGCGAGCGCAGCATGACGGCATCGAGGAAGCTGAAGATTGTGGTGTTGGCTCCAATGCCGAGGGCCAGTGTTATGACGGCGATCGCGGTGAAGACGGGAGACTTGCCCAGCATGCGGAGGGCGTAGCTCGAGTCCTGCAAAACGGTTTCAATCTTCGGCAGCCCCTCCTCGGCGTGGTAGCTTTCGCGCAGGGCCTCGACCGGGCCGATCTTTAATAAGGCTTGACGCCGCGCTTCGTCGGCCGCCATGCCAGCACGTATATTCTCTTCGGTTTGGAGCGCGACATGCTCGTCCATCTCTTCGCGCAATCTGCGGTCGCCCGTTCTGCCGACGGCGAAGTTCACGGTCCGTCTCCAGAGACGCTTGAGGCGTTTCATGACAGGTCCTCCGTTTTGGCAGAAAGAAAACGAGCCATGATCTCGGTAGTCTGATGCCAACCTTCGACCTCGGACTGGAGCTCGCGTCGTCCCTGACGCGTGAGGCGGTAGTAGCGCGCGCGGCGATTGTTTTCAGACGCGCCCCAGTCGGATTCGATGGCGCCCTCCTGTTCAAGGCGTAGCAGCACCGGGTACAGCGTACCCTGGTTCACCGAAAGCAGGTCTCCGCTGATCTGCTCGATTCGGCGGGCGATGCCGTATCCGTGGAGTGGCCCGAGCACTTCGAGGGTTTTGAGGATCATGAGCGCGAGGGTGCCTTGCTTTACGTCGGTCTTCTGCCTCATGCGGAGGTTCCTTTTGGTTTCCCAAAGAAAGATGCCACAGCTCCTTTGGGAAAGCAACAGGGAAAAAAGAAAGGCGTGGGGCTATATTTCCCGGGCAGACGAAGGCTCGGGAGAAAATCTCATGCTCGCGCGACTTGAGGTCGTCACTGCAGTCGTGATTTTGATGGCCGGAATGACATCTTTGCGTCGAATCGATGCTGGGATCGGCGGGGCCGCCCCGGCAGGTGCCGGTTGGATCGAGTGATCCAGCGAGTGCGGCGACGCCGAAACCCGCTCATCAGATTGAACGGTTTCTCAAGGGGCGCGGCGGACGTGGGCCTCACCGAGGAACTGGCGCCGGATGCCGCGTCGCCGGAAAGGGAAGACACGCGTGGGAACGATGATCTCGCGGGCGGGCCCGAACGTACTCGGACATAAACGTACTCGGCCAGAGAGGAATACCGCTCGAAGCAGGGAGATGACGATGTGAGCCGGCTGGGGAAATCCGCTGGGACGAAACGGTGCAGGGATATCACACGATTTGTTGCGACAGCACGAATCCTAGGTATCGACTTCAAGAATGTCGCCGACGGGAAGGCTCGAATCTCGTACTGCAGAGCGTTATGAGAGCACTGGGCGGAAGTTTACATTCAAAGAAGTGTTTTCAGATCTCGGAAGCGACTCGTTCACGCCGACTTTGCGAGGGTGGAACCGCGGATGTAATCTTTTTCGGGTTAGCTGGGGAATTGAGCTTTGTCCTGCCCACCCTTTCGCACAAAACCGCGAAGGATGGGGCATCCTCAGTGCAAATAGCGCTGAGAAAAAAAAGAAGGCGAGAAGGGTGAGCCACCGCGAGCGAGGCTTCAGGATGCCGCCATGGCGGGATGGTTAATTAAGCCACGTCCAACCCTGCCCTGCTGACGCGCACCCGCTCCTTCCGTTACAATCAACGATTAACCCTCCATACGGGAAACACAGTGGCTCCAGCCAAGTCCAATCCGCTGACCTTTCAGGAGTTGATTCTTCATTTGCAGACCTTTTGGGCCGAGCGCGGGTGTGTGCTGCAGCAGCCTTATGACGTGGAAGTGGGCGCGGGTACGATGGCTCCCGAAACGTTTTTGCGGGTGCTGGGGCCGAAGCCGTACAAGGTGGCGTATGTGCAGCCGTCGCGGCGTCCGGCGGACGGGCGGTATGGGAAGAATCCGAATCGGCTGTTCAAACACATGCAGTTACAGGTGATTTTGAAGCCTCCGCCGGAGAATGTGCAGGAGGTGTATCTCAAGTCGCTGGAAGCGATCGGGATTGATCTGCGGCAGCATGACCTCAAGTTCGAAGAAGACAACTGGGAAGCTCCGACGCTGAGCGCGTGGGGCGTGGGCTGGCAAGTTATGCTCGACGGGCAGGAGATCACGCAGTTTACCTATTTTCAGCAGTGCGGCGGGGTGGATCTGAATCCGATCTGCGCGGAGCTGACGTATGGACTCGAGCGGATTGCGCAATTCTTGCAGGATCGGGATTCGATTTATGACATTGTCTGGGCGCTGGACCCGGATACGGGCAGCCCGGTGAAGTACCGGGATGTGCGGTTTGCGGATGAGTTGCAGTTTTCGGTTTACAACTTCGAAGATGCGGACGTGGAGAAGGCTTGGAAGCACTTTGAGCTTTATGAGGCGGAGTGCAAGGGACTGATTGAGCGGTTTGTTCAGGAAAGTCAAAAACCTCAATTCAAGCGGCCAGAACAGGGGCACCCATCTTGCGCGGAGGGATGGCGGGTTCCGCTGCTTGCTGCTTACGACCTGTGTTTGAAATGTTCGCATTTGTTCAACATTCTGGATGCGCGCGGGGCGATTTCGGTTACCGAGCGCGTGGGGGTGATTGCGCGCGTGCGGGCGCTGGCGGTCGGGATCGCGAAGGCTTGGGTGGATCAGCAGAGTAGTGAGTCGGAGTCGGAAGAGGCCGAACCCGTTCGCCAGGCGAAGTCGAGGCCGAAGCCGGAGAAGCTTTCGCCGGTGGGGTCGTCGTAGCCTGCGCTTCGAGGCCAACGTGACGCTCGCGACAGCCGGCGAGGACGCCGGCGCTACAGTCTGCAGCCGTTAAAATAAAGGTAGGGATCCTTCGGCTCCGCAGTCTGATTCGCTTTGCGAATCCTGCTGTTGTGCTCAGGATGCGTTCTGAACAGGCTGGTTTTGATCAGCCGGCTGTGATGGATGTCACATTCTTCTGGGACCGTTTTTGAGACACTTGATGGTTTGAGGGCATGCCAGATTTCCTGCTAGAGATTGGGTGCGAAGAGATTCCGGCGCGGATGATTGACGCGGCCTCGCAAGAGCTGCGCGGGCGCGTGACTGCCTTGCTGGCACGCGAGCGGTTGGCTGGCGGCGAAGTGACCTCGTTCGAGACGCCCCGCCGGCTGGCGTTGATGACGTCAGGCATTGCTGAAGCGCAAGCTGACGTCGTCGAGCAGATGACTGGGCCTTCGGTCAACGTTGCATATAAAAATGGTGAGCCCACGCCTGCGGCTCACGCTTTCGCGAAGAAGGCTGGCGTTGACGTTTCGCACTTGGAACGCGTGGCCACTCCCAAGGGCGAGTACATTGCCGCCAAAGTCACGAAAAAGGGTCGGAGTGCGTCGGAGATTCTAGCCGAGTCGCTCCCCAAAGAGATTTCGGCGCTTTACTGGCCGAAGAATATGTACTGGCGCAAGCCGAGCGAGCGTTTTGTGCGTCCGGTGCGGTGGCTGGTCGCCATGCTCGACGGAGAGACAATTCCTCTGGAGTTCGACGGCATCCAGGCAGGGAATCGCTCGCGCGGGCACAGGATTCTGAGCGACGGAGCCGTGGCGATTCCGCGGGCTGGGTCTTCTTATATTGATTCGCTGCGGGCGGCGAAAGTGCTCGGCCGAGGTGAGCGAGAGCGGCAGATTCGAAAAGCACTCGATGCCGCCGCGCGCACGCTCGCTGGGGCGCGCTGGCGGGAAGATAAGCCCCTGCTCGATACCGTGGTGAATCTGACCGAGTATCCCTCGGTGCTGTTGGGCGGGTTCGATCCGCAGTTTCTTGTCCTTCCTGAAGAAGTGCTGGTCACAGTGATGCGCGATCATCAGAAGTATCTCGCGCTCGAAGATGCCGACCATAAATTGCTGCCGCATTTTCTGGCCGTGCTCAATACCGACAGCGATCCGCAGGGACTGATTAAGCAGGGCAATGAACGCGTATTGCGGGCGCGGTTTAACGATGCGCGATTCTTCTGGGAGACCGATCAGAAGAAGTCGCTGCTGGAGCGGCTGGACTCGCTGCGCTATGTCACGTTCCAGAAAGATCTTGGCAGCTACTACGACAAGACACAGCGCGTGCAGCGGCTGTGCAGCTGGCTATGCGAGATTCTGAAGCAAAACGAAGTTGCCGTGCGTCCGGGCGTCGTGCACAAGGCGGCGTGCCTGGCGAAAACCGATCTGACGACCGAGTTGGTGAAGGAATTTACCGAGCTGCAGGGGATTGTCGGCGGGCTATATGCACGGGCGCAGCAGTTGGATGCAAGTCTGCCAGAGGCGACGAGGTTTGCCATCGCCGACGCGATTTACGATCACTACAAACCTGAGTCGACGGACGACAGCGTCCCCCGGTCGATCGAAGGCGCCGTGCTGTCTATCGGGGACAAGGCCGACACGATTGCGGGAATGTTCGCTCTGGGGCTGGTGCCGAGCGGGTCAAAAGATCCATTTGCGCTGCGGAGACAGGCAAATGGGATGGTGAAGATCATCGCGGAAAAGAAACTGCCGCTTCGGCTGCGCGATCTGATGAAGGATCCGCGGACGGGGTATCAGAAGTCGGAGGCGGAGAGAAAGTTTGTCGATGACGCACAGTATTCGCAAACGATTTCGGCATTCTTCCGCGAGCGGCTGGAGTTTTATCTGAAGGATGTCTGCGGGTACGCGTATGACGTCGTAAAGGCGGTGCTGGCAACGGATGCGGATGATGTGGTCGATGCGCTGGCGCGGGCCGAGGCAGTAAAGCAGGTCATGCACATGCCGGAGTTCCAGGCCATTGGCGTGGCTTGCAAGCGAATCCGGAACATTCTACGGCAGGCGCAGGAGAAGGGAATCGATCCTGCGGGCCAAGTCGAAGCCCTTGCCGGATCGCCCGAACAGGAGAAGACATTGATTTCCTATCTCCACGAAAACGGCGCTAGGGTGGAGTCACATCGCAGTAAGCGGGAGTATCTCGATGCACTGCGCCTGCTCTCGACAGCCCGCGAACCCGTCGACAGGTTCTTCGACAAAGTGATGGTGATGGTCGACGATGCTAACGTTCGCGCGAACCGGTTGGCGCTCCTGCGGACGCTGCTGAAAGAGTTTTCCACGATCGCGGATTTTTCCGAGATCGTGACGGAAGGCAAGGCGTAGCGGTTTCGGCTTGTGCTGTGAACGCGAGTGCAGTGAGAGAAACGCCCTTGTGAGCTAGCGCGATATCGGGCGGCAAGGGCTCCTTCGCTTCGCTCAGGATGACTTTCGTAAACGTTAACAATTTCGAAACAAAGGACTCATAACTATGGCGACGATGACTCTCCCTGAAACAGAAGTAAAAGAAACGAAGAAGTCCACAACCAAGTACGTGTATTCGTTCGGCGGCGGCAAGGCCGACGGCAACGGCAAGATGAAAGATGTGCTCGGCGGCAAGGGCGCCGGGTTGGCCGAGATGACCAATGCCGGGCTGCCGGTACCTCCGGGATTCACGATTCAGACCGAGGCGTGCCGCGAATACATGCGAGGCGGCTTGTCGCCGGATGTCGATAAGCAGATGGACGAGGCTCTCGCGAAGCTCGAGGCGCTGCAGGGTCAGAAGCTTGGTGCGGGCGAGAATCCGCTGCTAGTGAGCGTGCGCTCGGGCGCGAAGTTTTCCATGCCCGGAATGATGGACACGATTTTGAACCTCGGCCTGAACGATGAGAGCGTGAAAGCGCTGGCGAAGCGGTCAAACAATCCGCGGTTTGCGGCAGATTCGTACCGCCGGTTGATCCAGATGTTTGGCAACGTCGTGCTCGACATTGAGAAACACGCGTTCGATGAAGTCTTCGACGCCAAGAAGAAGCAGAAAAAGGCGAAGATGGACACCGACCTTGACGAGAGGGCATTGCAGGAGGTTATCGCCGAGTATAAGAAGGTCGTGAAGAAACATACCAAGCGCGATTTCCCGCAGGATCCGCACGAGCAGCTAGTAATGGCGCGCGACGCCGTGTTTCGCTCGTGGCAGAACGACCGCGCGAAGCACTATCGCCGCATCAACAACATCGACGACATGCTCGGGACAGCGGTCAACGTTCAGGCAATGGTGTTTGGGAACCTGGGAGAAACTTCGGGCACGGGTGTGGGATTCACGCGGAATCCTGCGACGGGCACGAAAGAGTTCTACGGCGAGTTCCTGATGAATGCGCAGGGTGAGGATGTCGTTGCCGGAATTCGCACTCCGTTACATATCTCCGAACTCGAAAGAGCCATGCCAGAGGTCTACAACCAGTTGCGCGATATCACGACGCGGCTGGAGAAGCACTACAAAGACATGCAGGATTTCGAGTTCACCATTCAGGACGGCAAGCTCTACATGCTGCAGACCCGCAACGGAAAGCGGACTGGGTTGGCAGCGGTGCGCGTCGCATTGCAGATGGTCGATGAAGGCCTCATCACGAAGGAAGAAGCGATCTTCCGGGTTGAGCCGAACCAGTTGTACGATTTTCTTGTTCCCCGGCTTGACGAGAAGAGCACGAAAGTGGAAGTGCTGGCGACTGGGCTGCCGGCGTCTCCGGGTGCGGCCGTGGGGCAGATCGTGTTTACCGCAGACGCGGCAGTGGAAGCAGTGCAAAAGGACGGCAAAGCATCCGTCATTCTGGTGCGCGCCGAAACTACTCCCGAAGACATTCACGGTATGGAAGTTGCGAAGGGTATTCTGACTTCTCGCGGCGGCATGACTAGCCATGCCGCCGTCGTGACGCGCGGCATGGGCAAGTGCTGTGTGGCCGGCGCGGGCGATGTCGATGTAAACGAAAAAGCGCGTGTGATGAAGGTGAAAGGCCAGACCTTCCAGGAAGGTGACTGGATTTCGCTCGACGGCACGACGGGGCGCGTGATCAACGGCAAGCTGAACACGATTCCTCCGAACGCGGACGATCCGGAGCTCCAGAAGTTTATGGAGTGGGCCGATCCCCACCGCACCATGAAAGTGCGGGCGAATGCCGACATTCCGCGCGATGCGATTCAGGCGCGGGCGTTTGGAGCGGAAGGCATCGGGCTGTGCCGCACCGAGCACATGTTCTTCGGCGAGAAGAAAATCGGCCACATGCGGGCAATGATTCTCGCTGACAACGAGAAGGACCGCCGTGCGGCTTTGAAAAAGCTGTTGCCATTGCAGCGTCAGGATTTCGCCGGCGTCTTTAAGGCGATGGATGGTCTGCCGGTGACGATCCGCACTCTGGATCCGCCGCTGCACGAGTTTCTGCCGCGACGCGAAGAGTTAATGGTCGATATTGCTCTCTTGCCGCGCTACAGCGCGAAGCAGAAGAAGGAACTCGTAGTGAAGTACAAGGATTACGGCATCGGGGGCATCGGCGATCTGAAGAGTGCGTTGCCCGCGCTGCTGGCTCGTGTCGAGCAGTTGCACGAGTTCAACCCGATGCTCGGGCATCGCGGATGCCGTCTTGGAATTACTTATCCCGAGATCACCGAGATGCAGGCACGGGCGATCTTTGAGGCTGCCGTCGATTGCACGAAGAAGGGAATCAAGGTGCTGCCTGAAGTCATGATTCCGCTGGTGGCTACGCTGAAGGAAATGGCGAACCAGGGTGCCATCGTGCGGCGCGTGGCCGAAGAGGTCTTCAAAGAAAAGGGAACGAAGATCGATTACATGGTTGGCACGATGATCGAATTGCCGCGCGCAGCGCTGGTTGCGGACGAGATCGCGAAGGAAGCAGAGTTCTTCTCGTTCGGAACGAATGATCTGACGCAGACGACGTTCGGCTTCTCGCGCGATGACGTCAACAAAGTCCTCCCGACATATCTTGCCGAGGGTATCCTGAAACAGGATCCCTTTGCGGCTTTGGATCAGGATGGCGTCGGACAACTCGTCAAGCTTGCCACCGAGCGCGGGCGCAAGACGCGTTCGAATCTGAAGGTCGGCATCTGCGGTGAGCATGGTGGCGAGCCGTCATCGGTCGAGTTCTGCTATCGGACGGGGCTCAATTATGTTTCCTGCTCACCGTTTCGCGTGCTAACGGCCCGGCTGGCGGCGGCGCAGTCAGCGGCAGCTGAGAAACTGAAAGTTGAGGGCGGGAGAACGAAGTAACGAGATTCACCACAGAGGGCACTGGGGTGCACGGAGCAAATGTCTGTGTCCTCTGTGCCCTGTGCAATTTACTGCACTTTCTGCAGGCGTGCGATCAGTTTCTGCGGAAGGCTCTCCTCTGATTCGGACCAGAGGCGGCGTGATGTAGCGCGGGTGCTCTTCTCGAGTTTCTTCGTGAACTCAATCAGTTTGGCGAGATTCTCGCGAATCTTAGTCTGACCCTCGTCCGTTAATTCGATCGTCTCCTGGACGAACAGCGAGTCCAAACCAAAATCGATCTGGATGTGGCCGGTTTCCTCTTGGTCGCCGTCTTCGAATTCCTCTCCTTGAATGATGAACTTTACTTGGCTTGGAAGCACTTGCCACCGACCTGCTTCATCAGGGGCCCAGAGATCCCAGTGCGCATCGAACACATAGGCGTAGTCATCGTGAATGAGATCGGCGGCGATGATCATAGCTTCTTCAGGTGGAATGCCGGGCGAGAAGCGGCGTTCAAGAACGCTGGCTTCGTTCCACGAAACGGGCTGCACTGACGCATAGGCAATGCCAGGGCGCTGCGCAGAAAAAGGGAATTGCTGCAGGACCGCGAGGATGGGAGGAAGCATGGCGGGCCCACTGAAGTCGGAAAACCAGAGGCTGAGGTAAAGAGGGTCAGGCATAGAAATCGAATACCACTTGGACGTTTTCTTATTCTAATGGTTTCCGTAACGCCAGTCAGGGAATGGTTTCTGTGTTGGCCGACTTCCTGCAATTGGCAACGAGGTAGAGTGACCTCAAGGGTGTTTTCTTTGAATGTGCTGAACCGTTCTGGTGAAGTAAGCGCTGTTTGCCAAACTGCACGACGCGGTGCCATGCACATCTTTGACACTCTCGAACTCGGCTGTTACCATCAGAGGTTCAATCGGTACGCCTTCCTTCGAGTCGTCCCCGTCGTCTAGCCCGGCCTAGGACATCGCCCTTTCACGGCGGTAACACGGGTTCAAATCCCGTCGGGGACGCCATCTAAATAAACAACTTACGCATTTCCCGACGTTGTCAAAGGTGCCTGTCGCGGTACCAGTAGCCTTACGACGTTGCTGTGCGCTGAACGTTTGTCGTCTGTCAGCGCTTGGGTGTACGTGTTCATTGTGATCTGGTAGCTTGCGTGGCGCAGCAATTCTTGAACGACTTTTGTGTCGCTGCCGTTGGCCTTCAGGAGTGTCGAGTAGGTGTGACGGAGAGTGTGCCATCCTTTAATCTCGATTCCGAGTTTCTTTGCCGCCGGCTTGATGTGGTGCTGCATGATGCGCGAGAGCCAGTACGGTTGTTTCCCTTTCTTCTTGGCAGAGGCGAACACGTAATCAGCCTCTCGCGAGTAGGGAGTTTCCTTCCTCCAGCGTTTCAGATCGTCCACCAGGTACTCGTCCAGTGGAATTGGTTTCTGTGACGCTTCGGTTTTCGTCGGGCCGACGTGCTGCTTTACGATCGATCGGCGGACGTTGAGCTGCTGATTGGCAGCATTCCCAGATTTGGTCGCAATGCTGAAGCGTCGCTCAAGTTTGGGCATGAACCCACGTATGAGTGCAATCATGGGTACGTTTCAAATGTTGTGGATCTATTACGGTTTTTTGATCGGTTCACGGCCAGTCATCATCTGGAACGTCATCGCCGTCCTGATCAATTTCCTGGTCGTTGCGGCCTTCACCCATTTTGTACACGAGGAAAGACAGGCAGGGCCTAATAAGACCCGCTCTGACACCTCAGTGCCTGCGCGTAAATAGAATCCGTTTCCAGGAGTCACACTTGCGCCCTTCCTGATGTATGTCAGATTCTGCGTAATTCAGCACACAGGGCCACCATGGCCGTCGTCGGCTTTTATTCCTGATAGTGCCCCTTGGAGTGTTGTGCTTGGTCGTGGCTAAAATAGTTGCAGGCATTTCCATTTTGGCTGTAGTCCTCGGGAACGGTGCTCCACTGCTGGCCGCCAAAACACGGCCCCACTTTCGTCAAAGGGATTCCGTCATTTCTGCGCTTCTTGCAGTCTGTCAGTCTTTGGATTTTCCATCGCTCGCTCCTTCCGGTTTCATGCAGTCATCGAGGCCGAAGAAATGGCGACTGGCGGATCGCATGAGCCAGGTCCTACGACGCGACTTTGATATTCCTGGATCTTTGCAATGTGAATGAGTTCTTAGAAAGTTTGTCCGGCATGTACAGTCTCATGCGCAACAGCGCTAGGTCTCAACAATCGTATTTGCAGCGACAAGAGCCGCGATTAAGCCAAGGACAGAATCCTTTCCACTCAATATGCAGTGGCGTGATAGGCCAAATACTGTCACATTGGACAGCGGTGACAGAAGCGATATTTCATCGGGTCAACGGGACGTTCGGAGTCTCCTGACAGTCAGCGTACGGCAGAAGTTATAGTTGCTTTGGGTCTGAAAAACTTGAGACTAAAGTGTGCTTGGAATTCATTCTGTGCAGACGATACCGGACCGAAGCCTCAAAAGCCTGAGCAGGTTCCTCGACGTGCTTTTTGCGCTGGCCTTTTTCAGGATCGTCGAGTACTTGCCATCCTTCACGAGCGGGCACTGGGTGCAGCTTCCTCACGGTCTCTTGAGCTTGCTCACAAGCTCTTCGGCAAATCTGGTGAGGGTCGTCTTTGGTTTAGTCACGATCTCTTACTTTTGGTATCGAAAGAACACGCTACTGAGCCTCGTGGAAACCTCCAACGCTTTGTTCGCGACTCTTGTGGTGGCGAGCATGGCGTTCATTCTTCTGTTCATGTATGCGCTGGCCGCGGATCCGATGTATATCGGAGGGCCGCCGACATTGCTCCTGCAATCGGCCAGTTTCTTGATGGCAAGTCTGCTTGGTTACTTCTCCCTCCGTTATGCGATTCATGCCGGTCTGACGCCGCAAGCCCTGCGGGCGGCTGCCGGGCGGATGGCCCGCATCGATCTCAGCAATCCTTTAACGGCCATCGTTGCGACTGCATTGTCGTGGAGCGGGCTCACGATCTGGACGCTGAGCTGGTTCGTTTTATGCCCACTTTTTAGCGTGCTCCTCGCCAGGCGGCGACCCTCGTGAGGATACAAGCCTACCCAATAACATATTTCTTCTTCACTGTCTCAAGTGGCAGTTGTCAGCCCGCCGCTTTGGCCAAATGATCAGCTCGTATAAGGTCGGCCGATACATGTGAGCTTAATTCGAAAATGTGCGAGCAGCATCGGATTGAGCGTCGTTGCAGTCGGCAGCAGATACTGCCTGACCTGAGCGACCGGAGGTGAACGATGCTCGGAAACGTTTTCTCAGATATTGCGCAGGGCGTGATAAGTCGGACCGCTGGGCCGCTGAAATTCCGGTTTCTCCTCCAGCCTTTGATGTCGACATTCCTCGCAATCCGTAGCGGTCTGAAGGACAGCCGTGAAGGGAGACCCGCTTTCTTTTGGGAGTTTTGCGAGGATCCTGCAATGCGTAGGGAATTGATCTCCGACTGTTGGAGTTCGGTCGGCAAGATCTACATCCTTGCCTTCGCGCTCGATTGCATTTATCAGGTCATTGTTCTGCGCTGGATCTACGTTTTCGACGCGGTCATCGTCGCCTTTTTTCTGGCGATTATTCCATACGTCATCATACGGGGACCAGTGAATCGAATCGCGTCTGCCCGCAAGCGTTCCCATACGCTGGAACAGGCAGATTCGGAACAGCGCCCATCGCACGTCAAAAAAGCTGTGTGAGGAGAAGAGTTCGGAAGTGAATCCGTGATGAACTCGAACCGAACAATTTCAAGAAAGCGCCGCCTGAACTCTATTTGTTGTTTAAGATGACTCGAAGTATTTCCGCCATCGCTTAAGTTGAACTCAGCATGCCGTTGAATATAACCGGCGGTAGCGGCTAGGCGAGGCGTGCTCTACGTTGTCGTCCCACCTCGAGCATTTAGGTGGGCGGTATCGTTGCCGGTTCTTCCCCGGCAGAATCAGAGCGGCCAGCCTCTGGGCCGTGGCCCAAAACACCTGTCCATTAGGACAGTTGTCGCCTCGTCGCCTTTGTATTGCACTATTTCGCGAGGGGTCGACCAGCCGGCGACGATTTCCAAACCAAAGAACGCCATGTTTTAGCCATCCAACGGGCAAGCGCAGTTGCAGCCTCGGTCAGCTCCTATTCCTCACTGCTGGAGTAGAAAATGTTTCGGCGCTATGGCAAAAGACTCATATCGTTGACGCTGAGCGTTGTCGTCGGCACGTACCCATCGACGCTTCTTGGAATACAGGAGGCTGGACCGTCTGCGCCCAGCGAAGGGAATCCTACGGACGCCGCACCGCATAATGCGAATGATTTGCAAGCTCTGGTGGCACCGATTGCACTGTATCCGGATTCGCTGGTAGCTCAAATTCTGACCGCATCGACCTTTCCCGATCAAGTGGCCATCGCAAGTTATTGGATGAAGCAAAACAAGAATGTGACCGGCAACGCACTGATGCAAGAGGTTGACAAGCAATCCTGGGATCCGAGCGTGAAAGCGCTCACGCAATTTCCGACGGTTCTCGACAAAATGGCCCAAAATCTCAGTTGGACGTCTACGCTGGGTGAGGCTTATCACAATCAGCAATCCGAGGTCATGACAGCAATTCAGACGCTGCGAGCGCAAGCCAAAAGCTCTGGCAATCTGAAGTCCGGATCTCAGATTACCGTTGTACAACAGTCGCCGCAGACGATTGTGATTCAGCCCACCAACCCGCAGGTCGTCTATGTGCCCGAGTACAACCCGGCACTGGTTTATGGGACACCTTACGTCACTCCTGGCTATAGCGCCGGTGATGTGGCGGCGGCCGGCATTATCGGGTTTGGCGCCGGAATCGCAGTTGGGGCACTGATGAGCGGCGGGTGTTGCAGCTGGGGATGGAGCAGTTGGAACTGTGGTTGGCACGGCACGGCTGTTGTCTATCGCGGCGGAGCCTACTACGGAAATGCCGCCTGGCACGGGAGCTACTACGGCGCAGGGGGCGGGGTCTATGGGCCTTATAGCAGCGGCCGTTATGGCGCCGGCTACAATCCGTCCACGGGGACTTATGCGCGCGGAGGGTCGGTTTCAAGTCCCTACGGAAGAGCAGCGGCGGGCCAAGCGTATAACCCATCCACTGGAGCCTATGGGGCGACGCGCCAAACTTCCGACGCAAACGGCAGCTACGGAAGTTCGGTCTATTCAAAGGGCGGTCAAACGGCTTATACGCAGCACCAGACCACCTCTCGCGGGACAGTGGGAACGACGGAGACTTCGGCCGGGGGCAGAGGGATTGCCGCGACCGGAGCGAACGGTAGCGCCTCCATGGGGGAAGCAGCCAACGGAAATAGGTATGCGACGGCCAATGGCAACGCCTATCGAAACACGGGCAGTGGGTGGCAGAAGAACTCAGGCAGTGGATGGAACAATGTCGACAGAGGATCGAGTGCCTTTGGGGGCATGGAAGGGCATTCCGGGGGATGGGGAAACTCAAGCGGCTGGTCCTCAAGAGCTGAGAGCAATCGAGGTTGGGACAGCATGCGCTCGAGCGGATTTAGCGGGGGACGATTCGGCGGCGGTGGCTTTCGTGGCGGCGGAGGGTTTCGTCGCTAGTGTTGAGTCATCAAAGGCATGATGGCTACATGGTTGTCATACGGTGAAAAGTTATGGCATGGATAACCAAGCTTCGCAGACAAACGCACAACTTCTATGTGTTGATGTCAACGATAACTGCGATTTTATTACTGGCATCATGCAATAGATCTGGAAACGCGCCGGTTCCTCAGAGAACATTCTCGTCTCCAGCCGAAGCAGGCAGTGCGTTGCTGGAAGCCGCGAAGGCAGGCGATACGAACACCTTGCTTGCAATCTTCGGTCCCGATGGAAAGGATGTTCTGTCTTCGGGGGATTTGGTAAGAGATAAAGACAACATACAAGACTTTATCGCCGCCTATCAACAGATGAATCGCTGGGTCAAGATTAAAGCCGGCGGTCAGATCCTCCAGATTGGGGCTGACAACTATCCATTCCCAATTCCGCTTGATCAGGATCAATCGGGTCGGTGGTACTTCGATACTCCCGCGGGTCGCGATGAGATTCTGGCTCGCCGCATTGGCACGGGTGAGTTGATGGCCATCCTGGCTTGCAGCACGATCGCTGATGCGCAAAGACAATACTTCAGCCAAACTCATGATGCCGAGAAGGTCAGGCAGTACGCTCAAAAATTCGTCAGCGACCGCGGCAAGCAAAACGGACTGTATTGGCCGGTTTCTGAAGGAGAGCCCCTGAGTCCGCTTGGTCGTATGGGCGCGTTTGCCAAGGCTCTTGGTTACACCACTACCAGCGATCAGCCGGGGCCGTTTAATGGGTACTACTTCCAAATGCTGACCAAGCAAGGTGACAGGGCACAAGGAGGGGCGAAGGACTACATCGCCGGTGGAAAGATGACCCGAGGATTTGCAGTCGTCGCCTATCCCGCCGACTACAGAAACTCGGGAATCATGACATTCATGGTAGGTCCGGACGGGGTTGTGTATCAGAAAGATCTAGGCGACAAAACGAAAGATACCGCGACATCGATGGCCGAATACAACCCTGGCGAAGGCTGGAGCCGCGTAGGCGGGGAATAGGCAATGATTCTCCGAATCGTAGGAATCAAGAGTTTCTTGGGTTAAGCGGGAGCAACGGGCGACATGTCGGCGGGACCTCGACAATATTACAAAACTATTTTTTAAGTGCACAGCCGATGGCATCGACATCAACTGTCGTACTATCCCGACATTAACGCCTTCATCTCTCGTTAAGCGTCAGCGCGTATACGTCACTGGTAGATACATCGCGAAGCATGAGAGGTACATCATCGGCGTCCAGCCCAAACCATAACTTGAATGTTCCGGTATAAGGAAATCCTTTCAATTTAACAACCACCTTCGCTTCCCCGCCCGTAGTTGGGATCCGAAGAATCGCGGGATCGCTCGTATACCGCAGGAAATACAGAAAGCGTCCATCTTTTGACCAAGTGGCATAGGCGAAGGTGCTGTCCTTATACAATTCCGACCATCGCTGGGTCTTTACATCAAAGAGATACAGAGTATGGATGTCAAGCGCATCGGCCTTGATGAATTGGCCATCCGGGGACCAACTTGGCGAGAACTTGCCCGCCGAGCCCGGAACGTCGGTGACGTGATGGTTGGCGAGGTCGAGGATGCGAAGCGAGCTCTCCTTGCTCCCAAACAGGCCCGTAGCGAATATAATGCTGCGCCCGTCCGGTGACCAATTCGGATCTCCTTGCTCCCCTCTGTCGTCTGGAAGAAGAAGCTGCGGGCTGCCGCCCTTGGCCGCGACGATCCAGGCATGCGCGCCTTGCGGAGACAAGGTCATGAACACGATCTGCGTGCTATCGGGCGACCAACTTAGGGATGCGGGCGCCATGGTAAGACCTGTTAATTGGGCGCGCTGGTTACCGTCACTATCTGCCCTCCACAGGATGTCATCCGGGTAGGAGACATATGCCACTGACCGGCCGTCTTTTGAGAAGGACACTAAGTTGGCGGAGATGCCACCGAGGAAAGGTTGAAACTGATTGGATTTCGCGTCAAGACGGGCAAGTTCGCCTCCTTTTGTTGTGCCCGTAGCAAAGATCTTCTTTCCGTCCCTGCCAAAAAAAGGCGTGCTCCAGTGGACCGGCCCCGACGTCAGTTGAACAGGTTCTCTGGCTGAGTTTCGAAAAAGCCCGCGGCTCTCATCCAGATTTGGTCTTCGGGTCCAAGAAAGACGTAAGTCCTTCCATTGGGAGACCACTTACCGCAACACTTCGCCTCCGACGTATACCAGCCCCCAAGCAATCTGTGAAGATTCAATCCGCTCGAGCTTATTTCCCAAAGCGATCTATCTCTAGTAAACCGAATAGTTGCCCCATCCGGCGACCAACTGGGCGAGTCAGGGACACCGCCGAGAGATGCCAGCTTGTGGGCTCCAGTCCCATCGCTATTCATCAGGTTGAGATCACCGTTCGAGGTGGCGTATGCTACGGATTTTCCCTCCGGAGACCAGGCAGCATCTGCGGTGTCGGCCAAGTAGCGTTGCGTACCCCCCAGAATGCTAGCGCTGTAGAGCGGTGCGGACGCTGAAATCCCTGCCTCGAACGACTGAACGAGAAAAGTCGAGCCGTCAGGCGAGACGTCGAGCAACTTTGGCGCGGGCAAGGTGACGGAGTGGACCGGCTCGATCTCTCCGCCCGAGACCGCGACTTGCTCAATGGAAAACTCGGGGTATGTCCTTAGATAAAGTCTGCTTCCATCGGTTCCGGCAACTTCTCCAGCGTGGCCCATGTGCGTGATTTGCGTATACTCCGAAACTCGCAGCGAAGTGACTTTACGCAGGCTCCCAATCGCGAAGTAAGCCAAGGCCGCCGATGAAACGACCGTGATTAATGCCATTAAACGCAGGAGCGCTCTTCGCGGCCAGCGGGAAGACGGTGCTCGGAACGCAGCCGCCGAAGCGCTGCCTGAATCCGATAGCGCTTCCAGCGCAAAAGCCAGATCAGATGCAGATTGAAAGCGCTGCTCGGAATTCTTCTCCAGGCAGCGATGCACAACCCGCTGCAACCCCGGAGGGATGTCAGGCGAAACTTGTGAAATGTCGGGCACTTCATCGTTCAGAATAGCGGTCATCGTCTCTGGCGATGTTGGTCGCTGAAACGCACGTTTGCCCGATACCATCTCATAGAGGATCGCGCCGAAGGCAAAGATGTCGGTGCGTGCGTCTGGCGTCTTCCCGAGCACTTGCTCCGGAGCCATGTATCCGACCGTGCCCATCACAACGCCCGGCTCGGTGTTGTGCGTTTGAGTCGCTTTGGTACCCTCAGGATCTAGTTCGCTCTGCGTCAGTTTCGCTAGACCAAAGTCCAGGATCTTCACCTGCCCGTTCTTAGTGACGAAGAGGTTCTCTGGCTTGAGATCACGATGAACGATGCCCTTCTCATGCGCTCCCGCTAATCCGTGCGCAATCTGAACGCTGTAATCGATTGCTTTGCGAACTGGAAGGGCACCTCGATCCAGGAGCTGGCGGAGCGGGCTGCCTTCCAGCAACTCGGACACAAGATAGGGTGCGCCGTTGAACATGCCGAATTGGTGAACGGCAAGAATGTTGGGGTCATTGAGAGCTGCGGCAGCCTGCGCCTCATGCTGAAAACGGGAGAGGCGGTCCGGATCGTGCGAAACAGAAGTTGGCAAAACCTTAATCGCGACTTCGCGTTTCAGTACAGGATCACGAGCGCGGTAGACCTCGCCCATTCCGCCTGCACCCAAGAACCCGAGAATCTCGTAGGCATCCAGTCTTGTTCCTACGGTTAACTGCATTAGTTCTCACACTATCGCAAGGCTCAGACTGGATGACACTGTTAATTGTGCCGAAACCCGAGCCACTTGGTGCCGGGCGAATTCGCTTTTGCTAAGGCCTATTAAAAGTCGGACGTAGCATGGCCCCCTGTCAACTGAAAACATCAGACATCTGACGAAGCACGGCAGACGCTCGATGACCTGTCAAAACTGGCAGCTCACAAGCGAATATGTCGCGCCCCACTTCTTTGCGTGAATTTTTGCTGGCTTGGGAGAAACTGATTGCGCGATCGAATCCTTGAGAAATCCTACGAAGAACACTCCCACTGGCTGATCATCTTCACATGGATCCCAGCATGGACGCCTTCCTCCCGTACTGACGGCTGCGATCCCGGCCTGAAGGGGCTCCTTCCGGACATCACTTGCGCTCCGCGTCAAAAGTCAGAGTTCTTACTGTCCCAGATAACAGTTTCCAGTTGCTACTCGGGGCAATAGAGTTTCGGCGACTGAAAGTCTGAAAGAAAGCTACCCATATTCCTAAGCAAATGAGGAGTAGAAAATGCACCCCATAAAAG
>Ga0126381_100001699_pt1 | contig 23527 bp, 6 predicted proteins | sample PanSoiMetPlot_28_FD_96465 | JGI IMG/M metagenome (GOLD analysis project Ga0126381, IMG submission 96465) | Tropical forest soil microbial communities from Panama - MetaG Plot_28 | ecosystem: Environmental > Terrestrial > Soil > Tropical forest > Bulk soil | place: Panama | collected 2016-02-17 | reverse complement strand
ACCCCCGAGACCCTTTCGAGCCTAACGGTTTTCAAGTCGGGTGGTTGCGCTCTGGCTCGCTGGTAAGTTGCTGAAAACTAAAGACGCCGTTCGGCTCGCTCTGGACGGTTTGGGCACGGTTGGGAGGTTATTGGGATAAATTCGGATAAAGCCTGTTACAGCAGCTACGCCGCTGTGCGGATCCGGGCAAGTCGTTAAACCCTAACAATCATTGCACTCACATCATCGCGGAGAGGGACGGATTCGAACTACAACGGTCGGCTCAGAAGAGATAACTTGCTGATTCTGCGACACGCACGAAATGCTCGCCCCATTTGAATTGAGGGGCCAATGTACAAAACAATGTACACGCCCTCACCCATCACTTAGACCGATTCTCCTTGCGAGTCCATGATAAATCGTCACGGAAGATGGGCACATCGTTGACAAAAGCATTCGTCAGATGCCAATATCACGCCTAGTTAACCCTTCGGTGTTCTTTTTTGGGGACGAGCGTGGCGCAGATCATTCCATACAAAGGCAGAATCGCTTGCACAGGATCTTCCAGGAAAATTCAGGTTCGTAACTAATCCCAGCCTTTAAGCTGGAACCAGCCAGCCCGGTTGAGCACATCTTTCGAATAGTTCCGACCCGCCGTGAAGAAGTCGACGTCCCTCCCATCCTGGATAGCGCGAAGAACATTTCCGGGGCCACAATTGTAGGAGGCGACCGCTGCCTGCAGGAGATCCAGCCCTGCAAGGCTTGTTTTCCTCTGAATAAGGTCCCGGCAGGACACGAGGATCTTGCATCCGGCCTGAATATTAAGTTCCGCACTCTGCCAGTCGCCGGTTCGGGCGAACTCCTGCGCATCAAAATCGATCTGCAAGAGACCGCGTCCAAATCCTCCACCCTGAGGCAAAGGCCCGGTTCTGAACTGCGTGGGGAAACGCCTCTCGGCGAAGTCTCCCGTTCCCCCTGGACCACCAGGCTTGAGAGCCAGGCCCCACTGAGATTCTCTCGAGCCGACGCCCCCAATCAAGGCCGCCTGGAATCCCGACTGAACGCAAGCCGCATCCACAAATCCTTTGTATTTGTTGGCTTCATTGAGCTGCGCGACAAGGGAGGGATCGGTCGACGAAAAGGAAGTCAAGATAATCTTGCTTGGATCCGGTGGTTCGGCAGCGGTGAGCGTCGCCCAAGTGAGCGGGCCGACAATTCCATCGTCCGCGAGCCCGTGCTCGTTTTGAAATTGCCGGACGGCGCTTTCCGTTTCACGGCCGAAGATTCCATCTGGGTCCACGGCGAAGCCGTCCTGGTTGAGCAGCTTCTGCAGCTCCGTCACATCGCCGCGCAGGTCGGGCGAGGTGTCGTCAGATCCGTCAAAAAGGCGCAGGGTGGGGTGTGCCATTTGCATGTTCCTGGTTACGGATTCGGAGGTCAGAAATTGTTCTTTGGCCGCTTAAAGAACGCCCGCCATGCCGGTGTTCCCGTTACGCGGACTACGCTGACAAGCTCCCATTCCTGAGCACCCAGTGCATTTGCTTGATCAAGGACCTCTTTTTCCGAATTGGCGCTGATCATCTGGTACTCCCACTGCTGAGTCCCGGGAGCCGGAGAGAAAGGAGCGACCGTCAGTTGCGCATTCTGGCTGTGAGACTTTCCGGGCGCGGTTCCTGAGACGGCTATGGGAAACGAGCCCGTTGGCGCGGTAGAGGCCGCGGTCAGGGAAAGCGTGGTCGTGCCTGCCCCAGTTGCCGTGAGATGCGAGCTTACTCCAGCAGGCAAGCCGGACACAGATAATGTTGGAGAGCCGGTCATCCCACCTGTCATAACCGTGGTAATCACCGAGGAAGTCGACCCCCCTTGAACCAAGTTCATGGTTAAGGGAGTCACTGAGAGGGTGAAATCGGCTGGCGGTGGCTGGTTCGTTACAGAGGGGTTGAAGACAATTTTCAGGACGGGATGCATCTCAATCACGTTTGGCGCTGCCCCGTGCTGGCCATGAGGAAAATCAAAGAAGCCTACGCCAGTTACTTGCACTGGGATGTTCGCAGTCTGGAACGAGGTCGTTGCAGTGAACTGAGCATCAAAGTTCGCTCTGGCGCTCGCGATCTGCGCGGCAAACGGACTCCCGTCGGCAACACATCCTGGCGACGGGATTTCGGCCACCATGGTGTTGTTCTGATCGTCCTGGAGGACCAGATGGTAGTCGGAATCGCCCTTTGACCCGCCTTCCAGTTTGTAGTCCGTAAGAGTCGCGTTGACGACAAATACCGTGGTTTCCGTAGGGGTGAATCTGTTGTTGGGCGGGATGGGACTCGGCGGCGGCAATTTGATGAGTTGGGCTACGGTGGTGTTCTGGGGGCTAGAAAGGCCAACGCTTCCAGCATCGGGATCCGTCCCGGTCTTCACCGACCATCTCTCCTTGCCACAGTGTTGCTGGCCCTGGAGGGGCGCGGAGATCGCTCCAAGCAAGACTGTCAGCGCAACGGTCCTGAATCTGGTTTGCGGGAATAACATAGAAGTCTCCTGAATTGAATTTGAGCCTAGCCAAGTTCGGACCCAGGATCCCTGTTCAGTTCCCCGCGTGACTAACCCGCGGGAAATTCCTTTAAGTCTGTAACGCACGAAGTATCGTTGCCGGTTTTTATCTCTCCTGACAGTTTCTTTGCCCGCTTCTGTATTTGTTTTTATCCACCCGGGCATTCGTCGGTTCTGTTAACTCCCGCCCCTCTTCTAATCGATTCAGCGGTTTGAGGGTTGCGAGAAGCACAGTGGATAGGTGTCAATACAATCGTGATGGACCCTACCAAAGCGTTACACACCTCCATGGATGTCTCGCTCCGTTGCAGCCGCACCGTACTTGCTCTCGGATTCATCGAAGTTGTCGATGCCACGACCCAGTTTGGCGCTCAAGATTAGCTGCTGTGGGGATCTGCGAACAGTGGTTCATGCCGGCTGCCTAAATCGTTACTCAGTTGCGCGTCGGATGACGAGGGAATTAGGTGGATCGAAGCATACCCGTAACCGAACGCTTGTCAAGTATAAAAGATGGACGGTTACTGTGGAGTGGTTATGAAACGCGAGAGGGTACTCTGGAGCTAATGCAAGGCTAAGTCTTGTGATAACCCCCGCAGTCGCGCGTTCGAAGGAATAAGGAAGGCAAGGTTGACCATCTTGCGATAGATGCTAACGCCTCGCGGCGCTTCTGATGAGGGACTCGACAATCCGCATGGCCTCATTGGCGATTCTGTGATGCTGCACGCTCTCTTCAGGACTTGCCCCAACTGATCGCCAGCCACAAGTCTTCCATGGAGTTGTTGTCAAAGAACAACGTCAACGGTGGATGCGTGGAATCAGTGATCGCGGCGGGTGGAGCGTTTTTGACCAGTGAACCCGTCAGCAGGTTGCCGAGCAGTGGGTTCTTGGCCAAGACATCGGTGGCGCCGCTTTTGTCTGCCTTCGCGTTCAGATTGATCGTAGCGGTGTTGTCCCCAGGAGCCATGGCCGCGAAGAACTCTACTGCTTTGAGCGGCTTGCTCCCGACGATCCCCTGAGACCAGAAAGGATAAAGTTCGGGTACCAGGGTTAGGTTCAGCTCGGCCGTTTGAATCGCTCCGCCAATCGTAACGCTTTGGAATTTTGCCCATTGCGACGGGAATTCATGGCGAACCGAGAACAAACAAATCGAGCCGACGGTACGGCCTTTGTTGATCAGCGTTTGAAGATTGCTGACCGCCGCAGCTTTCAGAATGTCGCCCCCCTCGCGGGCCGTGTAGCGTATATGCACGACGACATCGGTGATGGTATCGAAGTCGAACTGCGGCACATCGGAAGGCAGTGTGAGTTGCCACTGGCTGTTGACGGCTCCCGAAGCCTCGAACGGTAGATAGCGCGGATCCCCGAGACTCGCTTCAAAAAGGCCGCTGTCGGATTGCGCGGAACTTGTGACGATCGTTTGGGCTGTTCCGTAATTATCGTTAAAGCGGGTGTCGTCAGGCCCCTGCCGGGCGTATTTATTGCCGGGAAGACCGGTGCTGATGCGGATCGTGCTGTTTTGCAAGGAGAGTGTGCAACTGACGCTGGTGTAAGGGCCGGCGACGCAAGGCAGCGTCAGCGCAACCGATTTGATGCGACGGAAATAGTGCCCGGGGCAGTCCAGATCGAAGGCTTCTTCGGGCACTGTGAAGGCGCAAAAGCCAGTGGCGCGGAGTTGCACCAGGGCCAGCGGATCAATCTGCAGCAAACTTACGTGCTTCGTCAATTCGTACTCTCGCTGATTAATGTCGTGGTAGGCCATCTCCATGGTCTTGACGTCGAAGAGAAGCTTCTCGCCGGCGAGGAGGCCTTCGGTGCCATCAAGATAGTCGTACTGAATGTAGGTCAAGGAAGAATCGCCGATCTCATTTTGCAAGGCCCGCTCCGCTTTTTTGGCGACTTCGAAAGCGAGCTGGAATGCGTTGTTGTAAAGAACCTTTACCTCGCGTTTCATCCAGGCATAGAAGCCCACGGTGGTTTCTTTTTCAGGAGAAATGCCGTCCACCGAGAAGCCGTCGACAGGATTACCTTCCAAAAAGTCGACAATTTGCTGGGCGTTGGCCATCTGGGTTTGGTGATTGGTGTACTCCTTGTGGGCGATGGCTTCGCGAATTTGCGCGCCCCGAATCTGCTTGATGATTTGCGTGATGTCGCCCTTGGCGGAATTGCTTTGGAAAAGCCAGTCGAGTTCCCGGCGAGAGTAGGAGCCGAGCTTGGCGGTCTTGTTAGCTTCATAGGTGCTGGAATCCGCGTCGGCGCGGTCCGAGCGAGCATCGGCTTGGGGAAACTTTGCCGCATAGGTGCCGCCAAGGGTTGTGCTCAAGCCGACACCCATAGGCTCAACGTTGATGGAGATATCGGGAATGAATCCTAAGGTGCCGGCCAAACTATCACTGGAGGCTGCCTTGACCTGTTTATCTCGCGCATCCTGCAATTTGTTCAATTCGGTTACTTCGTTGCTGCTAAGAGTAATTATCTCGCCGTCGCTAACGGAGGTGGGATCCTTGGCGATGTCCGGGGTAATGGCATCCGGAGGCATCTGCGGCTCATTGCTCATCTCCGATTGCGTGAAATTCAAATTCTCGAGGCCGCCGGTATCGAGGGCGTCGAGCTGGGGAATGCTGGACTGGATCTGCGCGTCGGTGCGGCCCAGGAGTTTCTGGTAGTAGGAATAGCGCTGGATGGCGTTGTTCAAAGAGAGTTGCAGAGTTTGTGTGGCCTTTTGGGCGTCTTGCCACTGGGAATACTTGAGAGACTCGGCGAGCTGGAGAAGGGTGCTCTCATGGCGGGCACGAAGGACTCCGAGGGCTTCGTTGTCCTGCTTTTCGATGGCGGCAAGCAAGCTCGCGCCGAGGGATTTTACTTCCTGACAGATTTCCGCGGCTTTGCCGATGAGTACCTGGAAACGCACTAAGGGCAAAGGCTGATTGAGGCCGCTCACAATGGCGCTGACATCCAGCCCGGCAGCGGCGGCGCGAACGAGCAGAGCGGGATCGATGGGCGGGTCGTACAAGGGCAAGCGCTGGAACACGCCTTGCAAGTTGAGACTGTTGTGAATCTTGAAAAGACGGTCGGCGACAGTGTCCCAGTAAGCGAGAAATTTGTCATTGCGCGGGATGCAGAAGTAGAGGGTGTAGCCGATGCTTGGCAGGATCTGCGTTCCGTTGCGGCCGGTGCCGGTGCCTGATGGAGGAAGCATGTCAAAGGGAATATCGGCTTCCATCTCGACAAGGGCATTGCCGAAGGCATCGAGCTTGCCGCGCAGGTCGTTGTACGTGAGCGGCTTGACGGAGCCTTTGTTGGGAACGGCTTGCGGCTTCGTGCCAAGGATGTTGGCGGCAAGGATGTAGATCTGGGTGGCTTCGTTGACGGTCTCAATGGTGTACTGCTGAAAAAGCGAGTCACCCCAGGCAATCAGGTTATCCAGATAGGCCATCACGGTTTTGAGCATGTACGCCGTGGGACGGAACTTGGCGACGGCCCAGGGCTGGAAAGGATTCTCCTTCCAACTGGTAATACTGTTGATAGTTTCCGTGTAAAGCTCGGGGTCCTGCGGTTGAGCGAGATTGACGAGAATATTCTGAATCAGCTCCACATCGGTGTACTGGAAGGGCTGCACTTTCCAAAAACGCTGAGGGGTTGGGCCCGGGTTGTTGTCGGTGGGATCGAAAATGTAGTGAAACCACTTCTGAGCATCCTTGTACTTTTGGTTCTGGCTCAAGTGAATGGCCACGAGCAAAGGAAAGTGAAAGAAGAGCTCCCAGTTGTAGATGGAATACGCACCGTGGGAAGTGAAATCGAGGTTCTTGACGGGATAAGGGTGCTGCACCCAGTCCGAGGGATTATAGGCGACGGGCGGAAAGGACGCGGTCGGACCGAAAATCTCTTCATAGAAAAAGGGCTGAGGAAAACCGCTGCGAATGATGATGGCAGTGTTATTGGCAAGATTGAGTAGCGAGCCATCGTCGGTAAGGACGGCGGAAATGGCACCGGCGGGGAGCGTAACGGCGGTGAAATCGGGGACAATGATGTTGGTTCCGAAGATCTGTATGCCATTCGCGGAAGTTACGGGAATCTGGCCAGGAAGAGTAAACGGAGTATCCGCCGCCAATTTGGATGTCGAGCCATCGGTGTGAACGACGACTGTGCCCGCGGGAACGGCTGCCATGGTGCCGTCGGGAAGGGTCAAAGGAGTTCCCGCTGCAAGAGAGAGTGTGGCCCCATCCGAAGGGCGAAGGGCCGCGGCAGTGGTGGATAGAGTCGCGCGCGTACTACCGGGAATAACCACCAGGGGTTGCGGCTGGTTAGCAGGATTGGGTTGAGGCATATAGAGAATGTCGGAAGCTTGCAGTTCCGGGAAGCCGCCTTCCTTGAGACGTTCGATCAAGGACAACTGCATCTTGGGGAGAAAGGCGCGGTTACCCGCGACATAGGGGTGGAAGTGGGGGAAGAACTGGTAGTTAAGAGACCTGTCCTTAAACGAGATGTAAATAGGATAAGGAATCCAGCCGCCCGGAGTATTGATTTGGTAGGCCCTTGTATTGAGGTCGATGGTGTTGTGAAAGCTGTTCGAAAGCTTCATGGTCTTCTCCCTTTACACTTTCCGAAGGCGCCGTTTCACGGCAATACTGGCCATGGATGAGCGGAGCTGGGCAGCCTGTATGGACTGCAACTTACTGAGCGTGAGTCCTTCCTTGCCGACAGCGGTTATAGCTCCGATCGTGGATAGTCCCGCGGCAGCAAGATTTTGCGGAGAGCCCTCGACAGCGACCCCGGCATTGACAAAACCACCCGGGTGAACTCCGATGCCGGCAGGGACGGATCGCGCAGGCGCGCGCAGATTGATACCACCGCTCTTTCCGATCAGAGCGCCCCCGAAGGAAACAGCTGTGACGGGGCTCGTAGCCCAGTCTGTTGCCCTCTGAAGGGAGTAGATGGAATACACGGGATCTCCGGGGCCCACGCGCGCAGGGCCGGCGACGGGAACCTGAGAGGTGATCTGCACCTGGTCGAGCACGGACGGGTCGTTCCAGTTCTCGGCCTGCGACGGATGGGGGACCGCCCAATAGGTCCAATCAACAACCGTTGTTTCCGTAAGTGAGGGCTGCACAAAGAAGGTCAGCTCCTTGCTGTTGGCGGGATCGGTGGTGTCTTTGAAGAAGAAGGGGCTGATGAGCGTGCCAGCTTCCTGGTAGTCGGGTTCGCTGGGATCGAGGAATTTTGGAGACGGCACAACGGGATTGGAACAAGGAAGAAGCGCATAATTGTTGACCGTTTGCAGAATGGGTTCGACGTCTGTAGCGCTGCTGCCGTCGGCGGCGATGTGGCTCTGGAAGCTCGCGGTCAGATTGCCGGACCCTGTCCGCAAGGTCGCATCGATTCCGGAAGTGTTGTAGGGGTTGGTCGGGCCGTAGTCGTAGAAGCTGGCGGCTACGACGGGGTCGCAGTTTTTGCTCGTGAGCCGGAAAAGATAATTAGGGAACGGCTGGGGACCAGCGAAGCCTCCGAAAATGATGCCGAAGATCCAGCCTTCGAAAACGAGCCAAAAGGCAGGGTCGGCAATGTGGTCGAGCGGAAAATCCAGATGGACGTTGAGGGCGCCTTCGCTTCCGCCATCGACGGTTTCCTTGGACACACGGATGTAAGCCATGGAAGGGTCAAACCCGCTGGTGACGGCGATGGGCGAGGAAAGGGCGGCGTTGGAGGCAATAGGAGTGCTCCATTTGCCCTTGGAATATTCCACCCAGTGGAGTTGCAGTTGATATTGCGGTTGCGCCTCGTTGGTGAACACGTCACCAGTTAAGGCTCCAAACGAGAGGCCGCCGACGCCGTTGCTGCCGGTCGTCCCTTGGCCCGGGCTTTGAGGAGGCTGTGGTTGGGCAATGAAGGTCACCCAGAAGAGGTTGAGCTTCCCACGCCAGACCGCCAGGGTGATGTGGTCCCCTTCAATGGAAGTGGGGACGGCTTCCCAAGCGGACCAGGCGCCTGCGGCGTAGGTGCGATAGAAGTACTTGTGGGGATGGGAATAGGTGCGTCCGAGAACGTGCAAAATACTGCGACTGGCATCAGTGGAGTTTTGCTCCAAGTAAGAGGCGACGATGTCGAGACGGGCGCGAACATCGAGGTCTTGCAGGTACTTGAGGAGAGCGGCATCGACGAGATCGCTGGTGATATCTCCTTGCAACAGATCACCTTCGAGGGTGTGGAACAAGTCTGACTTGTCGAGGCGCAGCTCGGGGACCATCCAGTTCTCGGGGAAAAGGAATATTTTTCTGTTCGCTTCCCAGATCCGGTAACGCTTCATCCAGCTCCAGGTCTCGGAGTCAATGGCCGCGGGAGAAACGTTGAGAGCGACATTGCTGTTTGCGTTTTCCAAGTCAAGCAAGCAACGCTGCAAGAAGGTTTGTACGGAAGACATGCCAAGGCGCAACCGAGAGGTCTGCACCACCGGCTCCATTCCGGGATCGACGAGGAAGTATTCGAAGAGCTGGTTGGAGTTTTCCATCGATAGAGCCTGCACCAGGTAGCCAACCAGGGCATCTCTCTTCTTCCGACGTAGCTTGTCAAAGACGGATTGCGCGATAGGCCCCCATGCGGTCGCAGTGTACTGTGCCTGGACGGCGTTTTTGAAATTGGCGGCAATCTGGTCTGGATTGGCGGGAGTCTTGGCAGAAGCAATGGCCGTCGAAGCGGCCAGCGAGCCGACGGGAATTCCTACGATCTGGACCAACTGCATGGCATCCCATAAGCGGCGGACGCCAAGGTTGTTCGAGAAATGAGGCTCGGCGCCAAGTGCGGCGGCGACATCGCGGATCACCTGAGAATTGCGACGCGTGAGATTCGCCAGGATGGTCCACGGCGTGTTGGGTTCCTGCGGCGCGGCTTGCGAGGCGGCCTGGAAGACATCGATCAGGCCGTCCGTTCCTCCTGCCGGACCCTTGCGGAGGTCTGCGTAATCGACCAGCGTCAGGAACTGGGAGAAGAGCCGGGCGGCGTTGGCGACAGAATCGTCGGACGGCTGGGTGGGGAGGGTGCTGAGTGCGAGATTGCTGAAGTCCGCGGAGTGAGCTATCAGATAGGTGATCTCCCGAAGGTCCAAATCCGTGGCTTGAAGAATTTGGAGGACTTTTGAAAGCAAAGTCTTGGCGCGATCGAAGTTCACGAAGGATTGCTGAGGATAAAGGAAGATTTGGCTGAGCGGGCCTTTGGGCAGGGTCTCTCCCTGAATCAGTAGGCTTGCCCCGTGCGCTCCCAAACTGGAGAAGCTCACCACGAAATGGTAAGCAACGCCGCCCTTTAACTGAACGAATTGGCTGACTTCGTCGCCCGGTTTCGCAGCCTTCCGAGTGGGCGAAAGGATGGGATTCGCAAACAGTGCGGTGGGATCCGGCGAATCAATCTGCAGCGATACCGCGGCGCCGGTATCTGCAAGCTCCGCAAAGAAGCGATACGGCCCATCAGTGGGGACTTGCAGGAATCCCTCGAAGCGCGCGCTGGCGGTAGCCGGTTTGCTATTTGTGGGATCGGCGGTATCCACGGTGGCCGCAATGCCACCGGATTGAGAAGGGCCGCTGCCATCGACTGTGGGGTAAAAGAGGGCGCTGATTCCCGGTTGCTCGAGGGCGAGAAACGCACTTAACAAAGAGGTGCCGGCGCTCGCAGGATTGGAGAGCAGAGCGGGGTTCGTGACCAGCGCTTCGGTCAATGTGGGATCGGAGGCAAGATTGGAAGACAGTGTTTGGAGAACGAGCTGGCGCGAGAGCTTTTGCGCCTGCAGAGGAAGGAAGGCCTGCACGAGCTGAGCCTTCACCTGCTTGCGCTGTTTCGAGGGATTGATTTCGATGAAGGGTTTCGCGTAGGTATCGAGATCGGCGGGAACGACGGTGAGAATGCTGGAGGCGAGCATCGTGAACATGGCCACGGCTTCACCACGCACGTCTTGGAGAAGAGTGGCGAGGACGGCAGAGGCCGGCGGCAGAGCGGCGAGCTGCACTCGCAGGGCGTCGGTAAGCACGCCGGTGCAGGTGATCGTCTGTGCGTTCGTGGCAGAGTTGTAGCTGAATTGAAAGGAAGGAACGGGATCGGTGATGATGCCGGCTTGCTGCGCGGCAGCGAGAGCCGCGAAAAAGGCAATGGAGTCGATAGGAACTGCCGCGGGCTGGCTGGATGAGTAGGTTTGCAGGTTCACCCACATCCCAAGGATGGAGCCGGCCATTTGCGGATACGCCGGAACCGTTTGCTGCTGAACTTTGTTCAAAAGGCTGCTGAGAAGTGTGGCGAGCGGCGCGGGCAGCGCGACACTGGTTAGCACGGTCTTTTTTGCATCGGTCAAAACTCCGCGGTAGCCGAGCCATTGCAGGCCATCGGTCTGGTCGTAAGCGACGGCAAGCGCGGAGTCGAGCGGCATCAGAGTGTTAGCAGGGAGCCCGGCCGGCACTCCGTTCTGGACTGCTTCGTATTGTGCGAGGCTGGCCCACACTCCGAGGAGGTCGCCGATCCTCTGAACTAGCGCCTGCTGTGCGTTGGTCTGCAGCTGATCGAGCAAGCCGCTAAAGAGCGCGGTAGCGTTGATCAGCTTGAGCTGAGCTTTTTTCCAATCGAGGAGTAACCCGGTGAAGGTGACCGACTGGGTTTGGGAAACGGGATCGTAGTGGAAAGAAAGCTCGGGCTCCGCGGCAAACGGAGCCGGGTCAATCTTGTTGGCTGGCAAGACGTTGGTGGCGGTGGCGGTAATTGGTTGTGAGCCGCTCAGCAAGGTGAAGAGATTCGTTAGCATGCCAGCAGGAAAGAGGCCGGAGAGGGTCTGATCAATCAAGCTCTCAGGCATGCTCACCAGATTGGGCGGCACGGCGTTCTGCGACTGAATCTGGAGCAGTCCGGCGACAATCGTTTGCGCAAGCGCCATGAGGGCATTGGGATCGGTTTGATATTTTCCGACGGGATCAAATTGCTGGCGAAGGAGATATTGCAGGTCTTCGACGGTAAGTGCGCTGTTCTGGACGGCTGCGACCTCTTTGACGAACAAAAGCGTCTGGTTATAGAGGACGTCGTTGGCGAGAACGGTGGCGGGATTTCCGGAAAGTGCTTGAAACGGATTCAGCCCGGACAAGGCCTTCAAAGAGAGCAGGTCCTTAACGGGCAGTTGCAGGCATTGGGCCAAAATGCTGTACCGGTAGCAAATGGAGAGGTTGCTCAGGGTGAAGTTGGGAATAGCCCCGACGCCGGCATCGGCAAGAATTGCGGTGATTTCGTCAGCGGTCAGTCCCAAGACTCCCTGGATCGTAGACAGGTGCGCCGAGAAGCCGTTCAGGAGAGCAGGTAAATCGGTAAGCGGCGCTGGAAATTGGCCGCTGGGATCGTCAAAGGCCCAGTCGCTGTTGAGGACGCTGGAAGAGAGGAAGAGCTGGGCGTAGAGCGGATTGGCCCCTTGTACCGGCAGATTTGCCCACATGGGAAGAAGCGCGATACGTCCGAGGGCGGGGGAGAGGCGTGTATTGAGATCGTCCAGGTGCGCCACATAAACGAGCGCCGTTTTCCATGAAGCGCTAAACGCCGCTGCAAAACCGGGATCGCTCCATGGGGGAAGATTGGCGGGGAAGAAGAGCTGCAGCGCGCGATCGATTTCATCGAGCGTCCAGCCCAATTTTTTCCAGAGACGCGTGAATAGATTGAAGCGGAGGAAATCGAGCGGCGTGGCGGGAGAACCGTCGGCGAACTGCAGAGCGGTTCCGGCAAAATCGCAGCCGGAGTCGGGATCGTCAAGGACAAGAACTTTCTTCGAGTAGTTTGCGGGAAGCAGGTTGGCGATCCAGGTGCGGGCGTTGAAGGTCGAAGCAGGATTCTGGGCTTTGTACTTGGCAGTGATGGCGTCAAGAACGGCTTCAAAGTCCGCCTTTTGCTGTGGGTTAAAGACGGGGTTGCCTGGCTGGGGCTGGCCCGTGTAGGTGAAGGCATCGGTGAGTTCAATCCCGAAACGCTGAAATTGGAGAATGAGGGCGTAGAGAGAGGGATTCAAGAATCCGGTAGTGACGAGATCGCTCAACTCCTGATAGGTCAGACCCAATCTATCTGCGAGCGTTTTGGCGGATTTCAGCTGAGCCAAAGCCGTAGGTTCGTCATGGTAGCCGTAGAGCTTGAACCAGTTTTGAACGGAAGGAGTCTGTGTGACCGGATCGGTGACGGTGAGAACCCCGTATTCCGAAGGGGACAAGCCGAGAGATTCGGCCAAAATCTGCGCGAGATAGTAAGGACGGTTGCTGGCGTCGGCGAAAAGTTCGAGCGTGTCGGCGCTGCGGAGCACCTGGAGAACCTGGGCCAATGGCTGCTTAAAATAGCTCAGGAAGCCGCGGACGGTTTCGATCCAGAGATCAAACGGCAGATTGAGCGGGTAGAGCGCTTGTTTGAGGAATTTGCTGTAGACGGAAGGAAGGATGTGCTGGGGTTCGGCGGTGAGATCAGCCGTCGTGGCGGAGCCCGTGTCGTAGGCTGCGCCGGCGTCGAGGTGTGAGTTGGCGATGTAGTATTCGAGGATCTCGTTGACAAGATCGATGTAAGGCATGGCGGTGTTCGTGTTTTCGCAACTGAGCGGAAGAGCGGCGAGGTCCGGGCGGCGGCCGGGAACCGTAGCATCCCTGCCGATCAAGACGTCGAGCGGGGTGTAGCCTTTGGCGTTGGGCGTAGAGTTGTTCAACAGCTCCAGCGCGTCGACAAAATAGGCTGCCGGACTTAGAACCGAGCGGCACTCCTCGCACTGGCAAAAATCGAGATTGCCGAACAAGCTGGCCATGGTAGGAAACTGCTGAACGATAGCGTTCTTGGCGTTTTGCGTGTCAGCCTCAGATGCAGAGATAGCGTACGCAGGGGCGGAGGTGTCCAACTGCTTGGCCATGGCGAAAAAGTTGAACGTTACGGAACTAACCGTCTGCGACTGGCCGAAGACGAGCTCCGCCTCTCCCGGCGGGAAAGAGCCAGCGTACTTTCTGAGGAATTCCTCCTTGGAATAGCTGGCGATATCGTGCGCAGAAGCGAAACCAAGCTTTACGGCAGCCTGCAAAGACTCCCAGCTAGGTGTGACCTGGTAGAGACGATGGAGCGTCTTGAGGCTGCGAGTACTGTCAGCGTCGAGCGGAGGCAATCCTGCCGGAGGTTTTTTCAAGAAGGCATTCAAAGGAGTCCGGCCGAGCTTGTATCCCGCGGGAGCTGCAGCTTTCAGGAACGCGCTCACCTTGCCTCCCGCCGCTGCCGGAAGGGCAATCTCTTTGTTTTCGATCATGCGAGCCGTTGTCTCCGTCGGAAAGCTGATTCTGACTTTGCGAGCGAGGTCCGCGGAGTAAGCGAGCAGACGGTCGTTGGTGGAGTTTCCAGGATAGATCGGCGGAATGAGTGCCTGAAGCGCCTTGTCTCCGCCGGTTCCAGCAAGGGTGGTGATGGTCGTCTGCCAGGTATTGGGACGGTAGAAGTCGTTCTCCACGATTTGCGAAAGCTGGCCCGGCGTGGTGACGTTTTTCAAGAGTCGTTGAGTCAACTGCGCGTTATTGAATGTGAGATAAAAAAGCTTGCCTTGCAGTTTGAGATTCTCAAGAGTTTGCGCGGGAATCTTAAGCGCAGCTGCCTGCGTCCAGAAATCGCTGGCGCCCGACTGCGTCACGTAGAGATTGGTGAAGGCCGTTTGTAAATTCGGATCGCTGAGGGTACCGGAAAGAAGCGCGCCATAACTCGACACCGTTCCGGGGGTGGTGATATTGAACCGCGCTTTGGCGGCAAAGGCCTGGAAGGCAGTGGTGGCCGCCGAGATTTGTTGTTCGTTTAGATTCACGATGCCCGCCTTGGTCGCTTTGGTAAGCGCTCTCTGCACGGTGCCGGACGGCACCATAGCCAGGAGGGCTGGATCGGTAGGCAGGCCCACGCGGAACAGCGCGTACATGACATCCTGGCCCATTCCCGTGACAGTAGTCTGCTGGGCCGCCGTAGCTGCAAGGGCCACCAGGCGGGCGTCCCAGTTTGTGGACTGGTTGATCAGAGTGAGATCCTGGCGGGCGGGGCCTTCCTGCGCTGCAGCGAGTCTCGCGATTCCTCCAACGGACTTATCCATGTCCGCGGACATCTTCTGAAACTCAGAAGAGGGGGCCTGAACCGAAGCTGGCGCTACCAAGTTCAAGGTCTCGGACGTCTGCGCGTTGAACCTTGTACGGGAAACAGTGATTTCCTTTCCGGAAGGATCCAGCACACGCACCTGGAGGTTCAATTGAGTGGGCGCTGGGAGAGTGTACGAGATAAAGTAGTTGCCTTGGGCATCGGTCTTGGTTTCCCCCAGCTTCACGTCCTGTCCGCTAAAACCGATGTTGTAAAGACGGGTCGTAAGTCCCGCCGCGGGCAACCCATTGTCGAGGGCGAGGCTGCCTTGAACACTGGATTGCCCAGTGACCACTGCTGCGCTGATGTTCTTCTTTGGCATACGATTATCTCCACTCCGAATTCGACTTCAGCAAAACCTCGTACTACTGTGCGTATCCAAAAATCTCTCTCATTTCTTCTTTTTTTCCAGCGGGTTCCATTCCAGCAGAAGGCCGCCGCCGACGTTAAAGCCGCCAAATCCGTTTGGCGCACCTGGCTGGGTTCCGACGTCCGCTTCGACGCCAACTCCGCCATAGAGCCGCAACTTGGTTGTGCCAATCCCGCCGATAAGAGGGCCTAAAATCGGTATTGCTTGATTTTCGAGCAAGGTGTATTTGAATCCGATGACGGTGTTAATAGCGACGTTCTTGCCCGTAAAGTCGTAACCGGCCGAGACGGTGACGGCACCTTCCAATCCGATGAAGTCGCTCGATATGTTGAACGCGTCGATGGTACCGCCAAGAGTGGTATGTGTTTCTGTCCCCGGTCCGGTATCTTTCTTTTGCTCTTGCAGCTGTAGCTGAGGGGCCGGCTCTTTGAGGAGAGCGATATCTACTGTCGCGTCCTTGTAGATAGGGATGAGTTCCAAGTTGCGTGGCAACAGCGTGAGCTGGTAAAAGTCCCCGGATCCCTTGGGGTGATCGGCGCTGATCCCGACATAAGAGCCGCCTGTTTGCTGGTCGATTCCGAAGGTGGTTGGCTCCAGCTTGCGGGCTTCCTCCTCCTGTTTCTTGATGTCGTCCAACAGCGCTTTTGATTCATCGGCTATCTTTTGCAATTTCTCAGTCCTCTTCCAAACTGCATTCAACTTCACGCCGTTAGCATCGATTTGTTGCTGTAACTTTTGTCGTTCTTCCTTGTTCTTTGGATCTTTCGAATCCAGAGCGCTTAAAGCCACGACCAGATTGGCTTGTTCTTGACGCAGGGGGGCATTTTCCTTGTCCATTGCGCTGATTTCTTTTTGTACGTTGTCGATGGTAGCCTGCAGCTTTTGCTTCATTGCGGCGGTCGAGCCTGGCGGTAGCGGGTCCAGGTTACCGGAACCTTCTTTCCCCGTCTTGTCGACAGACGCTATGGGATTATTGCTGACGTAGCTGTAGAGATTGGGGCCGTCTGAGATTCCAATGGGATCTGGCGCCGTCCACCGAGCGAGCCACGGGGCGCAGTAGCGTGCACCGTGATAGTTAAAACCGGTTTCTTCGTCGCGTTCTTTGTCGGTGTAGCGGTAGCGCTTCAGGCTGACTTCCGCGAGCGTGCGTCCGGCTTGATACGAGGTGCTGCCATAAGGGTAGTACTCCTCGTAGGTAATGACGGCGGCGTTTTCGTCGAGCTCGAGACAGGCTGTGCCAAGATGATTGCCAAACTGATAGCGAATGGTGGCAACCGGCAATGAAGCCGGCGGGACGCTAGTGTCAACGATCTTGGTTTCGACAAGCGCAATACGTTTCTTGTCGTCCATCACGTGCAGCGTTTCGCGGGCCAGTGTGATGCCGCCCGCGACGTCGTACTCGCGGTAAAGCTCAAACCCACCGAGGTAAAACCGCTCCTTCAGCTTGGATCCCGCTTTGGACTGTGTGGCCTTGCGGACGCGCTGGCCGGCGGAATCGTAGACGTAATACGTTTGCTCGCCCTGGTGCGTCTGGCCGTCCTGGTCATTAGCGTTTACAGCCTGCCGGCGCGTCATGAACTGTTGGTCCTTAAAATTCCATTGCATAGCCTGCAACTGCGGCATGCTGACCATGTTGCCGTGCAGATCGTAGGTGTAGGGTTCGTTCAACGGCTGGCTGCCGCTCACCGAGGTACTGCTCAAACGGTTGCCGGTCTTAGCCGGCTCCAGCAGGCTCGCTTCGTTGTAGGCGTAGGAACGAGTCCATCCGGGATTGGCGGGACTCGTGCCCTGATGCATGAACTTCAAAAAGTTTCCGACGGCGTCGTACTGGTATTGCTCGGTGTACGTGCCCATGGCGTTGCCGTCGCCCGGATGAGGGAGGTTGATGCGGGGAACATCGTTGTAACTTGTTGAGGCCGGCGGTAGCGCCCCACCTGCGTTCAGGCCAAGGAGTTCCCGGCCGCTGGCTTTGATCAGGCGATAAACGGCGTCGTAGGTATAGTCATTGCTCGGCTCAACGCGGACGTTGCGGAAGAAAACAACATCCTGAATATCCGCGTCGTCTTGGATGTGCGTGATATTGCCGACCGGGTCGTAGGTATAGGTGAGGTTCTGCACAGCCTGCTGGTTGGCGGGGAACCCCTGGCGGGTGGTCGTAACGTTGGTCATGCGGAACGTCAGACGATCGTAAGAGTAGTCTGTTGAGGTGTTGGCGTTGCCGAAGACGATGAGGCGGCGCTGGCCTTTGGCGTTGTAATCGATATTGGTGACAAACGGCGTGGCCACAGCAGCACCGCGCATATTGACAGTCACGGATTCGAGAAGATTCGCTTCGTTATAGGACGGAACGAGGACGCTCGAATCGGGCGTAGTCAAGGCGGTGGGCCGGTTCTGTGCGTCGTATTGCGTGCTACTCGTGAACACATCGGGCGTGGCGGGAGGCGCCGTCAAGTCAGTCAATGCTCGAAAGTCAGCGAAGAATCCGCGGCTGCCGCGGCGGAGGTTGCCCTTGAAGTCGAAACCTTCATCCTGATTGGTGCCGGGGTTGTGCCCCATGTTGGTCGCAACGCCGGCGGAATCACTGTGCTGGAAGACGCGCGTGCGCAGGTTGAGGGCTGCCGGCTGGCCCTCTCCATATACGATCTGCTCGAAGAGAATTTCACCAGTCGTGGTGCGTGGATCGGAGTTCGCATTGTCAGTGCCAAGGACAAAGAAACTCGTTGGCCGGCGGAGAGCATCGTAGGCGCTGCGGAAATTGTGACCGCGATTGTCCCAGCGGCGAATGTTCTTGCCGGCAACATCGTTAAGCGTCCAGCGTTCGCCAGCTTCCATACTGAATTGATGGATTTGTTGCTTCAACATGTCGTAGTCGTACCGCATCACGATGCGGCCTTGCTGGTCGCCGGCTTGCACGATCGCGTCACGCACGGAGCGCTGGTTGCCTTGAAGGTCCAGTTCGACGCGGGATGGGAAGGTGACCCCGCCACCGTTGTCGAGAACGGTCAAGAACGTCCGGCCAAGGGTGTCGAAGTACCCCACCGCGGGAGTATTGGCGTGTGCCGCCGATTTGCTGGCGGCATCCTGTTCCTGCGCGCCAAGGGCGCCACCAACGCGCTGCGCGTACCACGTGGGAGAAAAATCGGCATTCGGCAATAACGCAAAGAAGGCACCGACGTCGGGATCAGCGGTGGGGTCGGTTTGCAGAACCGTGTCGTTGGCATCCCAGGAAGCCTGATGCCAGGGATCGAAAACGACCTTCTCATAAGTATGGTGCGGGTGAATGGTCACAACGACGCGATCGGCAGGGTCGTAGCAAAGGATGTGGCTGACTCCAGCCTTCACGCCAAACTCAAATTTGTGGCCAGGCGTCAACTGGCTAAAGAACGGCTCGTACTGGCGAACGGGTTTGCCTTTGTTGTTGAAGATGATCCAACCCGTTGCAACCCAGCGCGGATCGACGACCGGCCCTTGATCCACCACAGGCCCCGGCTCAGCTTGGATCTTTTTCTGAATTTCCCGGGCGAATCCGTCGCAGTAACTGAGGGAGATTTGAATCTTGGTGGTTTGTCCCCCGGAAAGGTCGCTCACGTGCGTTTCACGGGCGAGGGTAGCGGCGAAAACTGGCAGCCACTTCGTGGGATCGTTTGGCGCGGCGGCGCGGGAGTTCTGGAACTGCGCGACGTCGTAAACGATACGCGTTGTGGCTGTGCCGAGCAGAGCGCCCGCCAGCGTATGAGGATCGTTCGCCGCGTAAAAGGAGTCGATTTGCGCTTGCGAGAGATCGACTGTGAAAGTGCCAAAAGAATCGCCGAGGGCGCCTTGGGAAAGCGCAGTGCCAGCCACCATGCCGAGAGCATCGAAACGAGCTTCCGCGTTACTGCCGTTGGGATCAGTTATCAATCGCGGCTGAAGGACGCGGTACTCATTGGTTGCCTGGATTACATTGGCTAGGGGCCCCGGCAGAGCGTCCGTGGTCCGGACCGCGAGAAGATCGTGCGGATCATCATAGTCAACAGAAGTCACGCTGCCAAAGGGATCTTCAAAGCGTCGCGGCAGGAAGAAATGCTGAAGCGCCTGCGTTTTTTCTTGAGCGGACGTGGCAGGGGCCGGAGCGTAAAAAAATCTACCGGCCGGGACCCACCAATGGCCGTCGCCATCGAGATCAACGTAACCGCCGCCATCCGCGCCAGTGGAGCCAAGAACCGTTGGAGGCGCAGGCAACAGTGCGGAGCCGCCACGTTGATAGACCACCGGAATCAATCCGGGAGTAAACGCCAGCTTGTAACTATTTCCGGGCAGCCCCCGAGACTCCACAGTGTTCAGTGGCAATAAGGCCCGGATGTCGCCCGCCGCCTGCCCCAGATCATCGGGACGATAGTACGAGCGCTGGCGCTGAAGAAGCCGGCGATACGGTTGGCCAGGCAACAGCCCGGCCGGGTTGAAATTCTCGTACTTGATGTCATGCGCTCCATCGCTTGCGCCTGCAACTTTGGTCTGCAGCTCGTCAAAGCGGAAAAAATTCGTAAGCCCCGGCTGGTTAGCGGCGGGCTGGAATTGCAGCAACTCGTAACTGCTGGCGCTCGCGGGAAAAGGAGTGCGGTAACTGTCGTCGAGAAGAATGGCGTTGGTGAAGGAGTTCTCGCTGTAGGTGCTTAGCAAGGCGGACTGTGTGGATTGGTCGGCGGCAGTGAGCGCGGCATCCAGGTAGCGCCGTCCGTAGGAGATGCTAACGGATTGCAGAACGTTTCCGAAAGCATCGACGGCTAGGGTGACGGTGTGGGCGACTCTGGGATCCGCCGCGTTTGTAGCATTGAGCGGAGGATTCTCCGGATCCACCAGCCTATTGCCTAAGACCTTGTACAGCTTGCGTTCGTAGTCGAAATCGATGGTTTCACGGGGATGAGAAAAAAACACGCCGAATTGGTTCGGACCTTGCGGTTGTAGAACTTCGATCGTGTAGTTGCGTTCGGAAACTGTATACGGACGGTCCGATTCAGAAGTGCCGTCCAGGGCATAAATCTCCTGGCGCAGAATCGAACCGCGCAGAGCCCGGCAGGCCTCACGCATTTCTTCTCCCGAAAGATCGCAGGGAAGCCGAGTGCCATCGGGAAGCCGAAGGGTAGTGGGCAAAACGGTGTCGTCGAGGAGCATGGCTTCGAGCTGAGCCGGAGACAAGCCCGCGATGGCCTGATTGGAATCTCCTTCGTCGTAATACTCCTGCTCCATATGCTTGGAGACGACCGCTTCGCCAAAAAAAGCTCCGGTGTGGAACCACGTCTTCGTCCAGGTGGGCGGAATATCGGAAGACGGGTCCTCGTTGGTGGGCTGCGGGAAATTGCTGGAAGCCGAAAGAGCTGTGAATTCTTCGGTATCCCAATGGTCCACTCTGCCGAAACCGCGAAATTCCCGTTCCACGCCATCAAAGTAGCCGTGATGGTAGGAGTAGCGAGTAACAAAACGATTGCGGCTAATGTAGTCGTAGGTCTCTGAGCGCTGCACCACATGAACCGGGAAAGGCAGACGCGTAAGCCATGGTGTCCCGGCCAGTTTGTCGGCGACGTAGAATTTGGTGGAAGGCGCATACTGAACGCGTGTTTCGGCGCCGAGATTGTTGGTCACCCGCACCAGAAGGTGCGGCTTCTGTCCTCCCATGAGATCGACGTAGCGCATTTGGCGGCGAGCGTTGCCAGCCAAAGGCGATGACCAGACCAAACACGCGGTCCCGTTGCCGAGCAAATCGAGCGCCGTCGCGGACGAGACGCTTTCGATAGACGGGAAATGGCGCAAGGCAAATTCGGCGCCCCAGGCATTGCCCGACTGATTGAAGTACACGTGAACTTCGTCGCCAGCGGAGTAAAGAATGTCGGCGGTTCCGGAACCGTCAATGTCCGCGAGCTGGATGCGCTTGGCGTTAAAAAGCTCGGGACGGTCAAACATAGGCGACTGATCCATGGTGACTTTGCAACCAAACCGTCCGTAGCCAAGATTGGGCCAGTAGCACACTTCCCCGTTGCGGACGCGGACCAGGTCCGTTAAGCCGTCGCCGGAAAGGTCGGCAAGGAAAAGAGTTTCAGTTCCATCGGCGAAAACCAGCTTCGGCCCATTTTCTTCATCCAGGGCTTGTGCCACCCGCCGGGCAGGGCCAAATCCTTCATTCGAAAGCGACTCGTGCCACCAAAAAACGGCGTCTTCGCTGATGAGCAGGTCCGGGAAGCCATCGCCAGTGAGGTCAATAAACTTCAGGTTGGGATTACGCCAGTCCATCACCGGCTGCGACGAAAAGGCCTGGAACGGCTCCCAGTCCCCATCGTCTGAGCGTTCAAAGAATCCCGCAGGTCTACTCTGGAAGTCGACCAGCGAAAGCTTTCCGTCACCTGAAATATCCAGTAATTGCTGGCGCCCGCTATTTAGCGAGGCCAGTGAAGGTTGGCGAGTCACCACCTGAACAGGGCCAAACCACGGCAGCGTAACTTGCTGACCGTTGACCGTCGCTTGATTCACCGGGCTGAGGTTTGGCTTGTAAAACCAGCCTCCGCCTTGTTCGGCCAAGATGCCGGACAGACCTTCGCCGTCCAAATCCGCCCACCGATACAGCGTTCCGTCAAGCCCAATGGGCAGATTCTGCAGGCTTTCCATATCCACGTCGCGCACGGTCTCATCGATCTGCGCCTCGGTATATTCGAACTCCACGGGCGGCAGCGACTTGGACAGATACCCGCTCGGAAGCGTGCGGACATAACCCGTCTGCGTGGCGGAAAGCAGGAAGGAATAAAACGGCTTCGTGGGATCCGGGGGAGGCCCCGCGGAGTGTATCAGGTCCGTGGAACGGACTAAACAGTTGAGTCCGATGTTGGCCTCATCATTGAAATGGTGGAACATCAAAACACGACGGCACAGCCGGTACGTGCGGATTTCAAACGTGGAACGGTAGGTTGAGAACGCGTCTGCCCGGCAAATCCACGGGGGCTTTCCTGTGTCCTGCGGAACGGGATTTTGCAAATCATGCTCGCCGTAATCGAAGACCAGCTGGAAACACCAGTCGATGGGCAGCGCGACGGGAGCCGGGGCGGTCAAGTCCGGAAAATAAGGAATGCGGTTGCCATAGAAAATAGATTTGATGTATCGCTGCGCCGCCCGCGTTGCTGCACTGCGGTTTCGTTCGTTGGCTTGGTGCAGATCGACGCCCGCGGAGTCTTCCGGCTTGTACTGATAGGTTGCGACGTTTCCCTTATCGTCGTAGGTCTCGCAGATCAGCCAACGAAAAATGCGGCTGGCATCCGCGGGATCGGCGATCCGGCTCTCGGACGTCTTGCCGTACCATGTCGTGATGTTGTCTTTTGTGATGGATCGCCAAAAGGAGTCTTGCGGGTCCGCAAGATTGGTCCAGCGCTCGATCCGCGCGAATAGGCCCTCGATGCGCGGCCGATAACGGTGAATTGAATATTGTTTGCCGTAAACAGTTCGCTGCGGGATAACGTCGCGAGTCCACGCTCCCTTTGCTTGCAGAAGCGTCGGCATGAGATCTTCTGCGCCGGACAAGACAAATACATCGGACTCCGCACTATCTACATACCGGGGCAACCCCTTATCCGTCTTTCGCGCAATGGCTGGGAGGTCCAGCGACCAACCGAAACCGAACGGGCTGTTCCCGCTTCCGGAGTTGTAGGACAAGGAGAGCTGCGGGCCGAAACCGGACCGGCCCGGGCTGGCATAAATGGGAACGGTCATGGCGCCCGTGCCATTTACAGGATTGACGGAGAACTTCTCTCCGATGCCCCGGATGGCCCCCCCGCCTTTTGGCAGACTCAGTTGCGGGGCGGCAACCTGGAATGGCTTCTCCGGAAAAATTCCACTCTCGCTCCGAGTCTGGGGCTTTTCGGCCATGATTCCACCCGTGCGCGGTCTCGCTCCTGCAAGCTGTTCCGTCCTTCGCCGTTCGCCGTGGCTCGCGCCGAGTCCCTACGCCTGGCAGGGTGCGCACATGTAGTAGTTGGCTGGCATGGAAGATCGTTACAAGCGGCCGCGGGGTTCCGTGGGACGTCCATCGAGGCAAGGCTGCGACAGTGAGATCGAGCGAGGAAAGGACACTGCACGTGTGCCGGACGCCTTATCTCCACAACCAGGCTGGAGCGGCAGCTTAGATCCTGCTGCACCCGCACTCGAAGCCATTATTTCTCTGGTAGGTTCAAGACACGGGATACTCAATCAGTGTGAAGTACAATAAGCAAGAGTATCGGTCGCGGACACAAACTGTATTGGCGTTTTCGCTGGAATTACGAATTCACTTTCTCCGAGCCTCACGAAACCATCGCTTTCCCCATCAGGCGCCCAGTCGAAGGTGCACTGGAGCGATCTCCCAGATCCACACCAATGGTGAGTTGCCCTTGGAAAATGGTCTCCTCAGTCGTCTGCATAGTGCTAATCTTCTGCATTGCCGGTCTCCTTTTCTTTGTGCCTTGAGCACGTCGATCATCGGGAGCGTATCGCATCCCGCGGGAGACCGGCCTT
>Ga0126381_100001698_pt1 | contig 23527 bp, 14 predicted proteins | sample PanSoiMetPlot_28_FD_96465 | JGI IMG/M metagenome (GOLD analysis project Ga0126381, IMG submission 96465) | Tropical forest soil microbial communities from Panama - MetaG Plot_28 | ecosystem: Environmental > Terrestrial > Soil > Tropical forest > Bulk soil | place: Panama | collected 2016-02-17 | reverse complement strand
GTGACCTCCGCATTGTGCTGCTGGCTGATCCGATGGCTCATCGCCGCCATGTCCGCGGCCAGTCTCGCGTAGCGCGCGTTCGTCTGGCGCAAGTTGTAGCCAAGAATTCCCACCGTCGCCAGCGACACGGCCACTGCCAGCGCGTAGCTCATCCCCGGCCACAGAACCGCGACCGTAAGGGAGCGGCCTTCGTGTGACTTTTCTGAAACATTCACGCCTTCCCTGCGCGCCCGCGCCAGAAATCGCTCCCTATAAGAAGAACTCCTGGAAAAAAAAACAGCCGCCCCCGTGACCTCCGAATCCGCCAGCGGCAGTTTGTTATGAAGCAGGTCGATAAAATCGGCGTAGGCAGACCGGCAGTCGGCGCAGTCCCGCATATGCTCTTGGAGTTCTCGAAATTCAGCTTCCGAGATCTGCCCGCCCGCCGCCAGCGCGCAAAGCTCCTCGAAGTATTCCGAATGTGACCCTTGATTCAACATCGTTGACCCCGCAAAAATTTCCTCAGCCCCTCGAGCCCGCGATAGTGGTAGTGCCTGACGTTCGCCAGCGACTCCTTCGTGCGCTCCGCAATTTCGCTGAGCAACAGACCCTGGAAACAAACCAGCTCGAGTGTCTTTCGCTGCTTCTCATTCAGCGTTTTGAGACCCTGCTCGATCACGCGCCTCCAGTCCTGGTAGGTCAAGCCTCGCCAGGACGCGTCCATAGCCTTGCTTTCCGAGACCTCTCGCTCGCTCATCTGCTGCCGGTCATAGAAATTCCTGAGCGCGAGATACTCCCGGCGGCTCAGGCTCCTGTGATAGGCATATTGCAGAATCCAGGTTTTGGCGCTGCCCCTGGCTGGATCAAACTGGCTTGCCTTCTTATATATTTCGAGAAACACATCCTGCATCAGATCCTCCGCTTCCCCCGGATCGCGAAGGATTCGCAAAGCGATTTTCAGAACCAGCCTGTAGAAGCGATCAAACAGAGTGGCGAGCGCGTCCGGATGTCCCTGGCGAAGTCGCTCCATCACATCTTCGTCAGTCAAGTCGGGCATCCGGACAATAGGAACTCCTAAGGCAGACGTCTGCGCCATTCAACCTAATATGCCTCTGACTCGGCCCCTTTGTACCAGAAACCGGTCACAAACCATCGAAAGTGTCTAATTCCTTCCATATCTAACTTCTGACCAATCGAGGGCTCACGAAGTAGGCCTGTGCGCACGATCCATCAAGCTGAACCTGCGAGTGTGTATGCTGGTGCGCTTCACCAGCCGGCGCCAGATTCCGCCTGGTCCGTCCGGTTCGGCTCTTCCGCCGGCGGTTTCGGCTGGGGCGGCGCCGAACATGGCCGTCTTGACTCCGATTCCGAGTGTCCACCGGTCGCTGCCGGCGGCTGCCCGGCTGGAACAGACTCTCAATGGCGAGAACTATTCGTGCGAATTTGGCCGGAGCATGTCCCGGGAGGCTCCGTCCACGAACGGGAGCTCTTCGTAGAGATGAGAAAGATCCCCGAGATCTGCCACTGACTCCACTTCGAAGACCGGCATCATCGCCAGTCCGTTCAAAAAGTACTTGGCTCAGTTCCTGGAGCGCGTATACAACCTCCCTGTCATCCTCCGCTGAAGCACTGCGCTCAGCGATATCGCGGATGAGCTGCAGGCACTCCCATCGCACTGGGCGACGAAGCCATCATCGATTTCAACAAGGCTCCGGTCCCCGAAATCGGTCGGGTGCCATGATGAAGAAGGCGTCGATTGAGCGCCAACTTTCCCCGGAAGGTCTTGAAATCAAAGCACATGACCCTCCTTCAAGTCGAATCGGGGATCGAGGAGCACACCGTTCAGCAGGATTTCGAAAAGGGTGTAGTGCTGTGGGATTCCGTCCCTGGCCGCCATGTTTTCAACAATTTACACGCCAAAAACCCAGTTTCGTTCCAGTTCGTTCCAATTCCAGGCGTGTCGAACTTCGCTCACGGAATGAGACTGCGGTTTAGCGCTTTGCGCCGGGCCCTAGTTCCAGCGGCCCGGCATTTTCATTTCAGCAACCAACCAAATACTCTCTCATGACAATGCGTCCGTCTGATTAGCCCCGTACGCTCGGTAGCTGAAAGCGGCGGTCTCTCCGACGAACAATGTTTCCCGCCACCCCGCCTCGACGGACACCCCAGTCCAGTTTCCTGTTTGCGCGTTAATCGGCCCGACAGTGATAACATCCTTGGACGCGCCCAGATGAGTCCCCAAGAATCGATTGCCCACTACCGCATCGCCAGCAAGCTCGGTGAAGGCGGGATGGGCGCGGTCTATCGCGCCACCGACACCAAGCTCAATCGCGACGTCGCCATTAAAGTCCTTCCCGAAGCGTTTGCAGATGACCCGGAACGCCTGGCCCGCTTCACCCGCGAAGCGCAGGTGCTGGCGAGCTTGAATCATCCGAACATCGCATCCATCTATGGCGTCGAAGATCGGGCGCTCGTGATGGAACTGATCGAGGGCACAAGCTTCTCGGGGCCTTTGCCGGTTGGGAACGCGCTGCCTCTCATCCATCAGTTCATCGATGCACTGGAATACGCGCACGAGAAGGGAATCATTCACCGCGACCTGAAGCCCGCCAACATCCTGGTGACCAGCGAGGGACGGCTGAAAGTGCTCGACTTCGGCCTGGCCAAGGCGCTCTCCGGCGGGGACTCTTCGGACCGCGAGACCACCCTCACCCTGGATCAAACGGTCGTTGGCGCGATTGTAGGCACACCTGCCTATATGTCGCCTGAGCAATCGTGCGGCAAGGCAGTCGACAAGCGGACTGATATCTGGGCCTTTGGCACCATCCTCTACGAAGTGCTAACCGGACGCCACGCGGCTGACGGTCCGGATTGGGCGGCCCTGCCGGAGAATGCTGTGCCGGGCCTGCACCGCCTCATACGGCTCTGCCTGGAGCCCGATGTGCGAAAGCGGCTGCGCGACATTGGCGACGCGCGCTTGATTCTCGATGGGCCGCCGGAGCCGGTACCGGCGCCGAAAAAACGCCCATGGCTCCGGTGGGCCGTTACCACCGTGCTGCTGGCTGTGGTAGTGGCGGCGATCGCATTTTACTGGCTGCGGCCGAACGATCCAGGCGCGGTACGCTTCATGATTCTGGATGAAACTCTGTCTTCGGACCGGGACCGGTTTGGCAGTCAGGTGCAAGCCGCCCCTTCGCCCGACGGCCGAGCCATCGCATTCGTCGGTTCCGCCGGCCCAGGAGTAACGCGTCTGTGGATCCGCAAGCTGAACTCATTTTCGAGTGAGCCGCTCGCTTCGACCGAAGGCGCGAGATTTCCCTTCTGGTCTCCGGACGGCCAATTCATCGGATTCTTCGCGAATGGAAAACTACTAAAGATCCCACTCAACGGGGGGGCCGTTCAGACCCTGTGCGACGTCGACGGATTCGGCGAGGGCGGCACCTGGTCGCGCAATAATGCGATCGTATTCAGCAGCGGCCATGGGCCATTGATTCGCGTCGGCTCCGGGGGTGGAACGCCCACAGCGGTGACCGAACTGGACAAGAGCGCCGGCGAACGGGACCACATCTCTCCTCAGTTCCTTCCCGATGGCCGCCACGTCCTGTACCTCGCCAGGGGCACCGATTACGACCGGAATGCGATTTACGCTCAGGATCTGAGTTCTCACAGCCGAGTCCTGGTCTTGCAGAATGCCACTCGCGGTATTTTCGCGGCTCCTGGGTATCTGCTGTTCACCAGGGACAACACGCTCTTTGCGCAAGCGTTTGAGCTGAACAGTCTTCGGCTGCATGGGCAGCCCTCCGGCATCGCGACCGACGTCTCCGAGAATCCGACCCTGGGCCAGTCCTCGGTCGCGGTATCCAATACCGGTATGGTGGCGTATCGTAACGTGCGGCCCATCTTACCGGGCCAACTGGTGTGGCGCGACCGGGCAGGGCATCCGCTGCGAGTTATCGGCGATTCCGCTACGTATCGGCAGGTGTCGTTATCCCCCGATCAAAAAATGATCGCCGTAACCGGTCTTGCCTCGCTTCCGGTAAACTCCAGCCTGTGGATCGTCGATGCCGTAACCGGAGCCGCCTCGCGCGTGACCTTCGGGGATCGGGAAGGCGCTGCTTTCCCGATATGGTCGCCCGATTCCAGGCGGATCGTGGTGGCGCGGAGACAAGGGCTCACCGAAGTTGTGGTCGCCACGGGGGCCACCCGCATCCTGTCGAGGGATGCGCGCGTGGCGTATCCGTACGATTGGTCGCCGGATGGACGCTCCATCGTCTGCAATGGAGGCGGCGGGCGCAAGCCCATGTTGCTGGCGATGGAGGACGGTAAAGCGCAGCCGTTCATCGACAATCAGTATTCCAATCGCGGCTTCCGTTTCTCACCCGACGGCAAGTGGGTGGTTTACTTTTCGGACGAATCCGGGAGGTTCGAGGTCTATGTGGCGGCGTTTCCCTCGCTGGCACCGAAGCGGCAGATCTCTCGCGATGGCGGCACGCATCCGACTTGGAGCCGCGACGGTAAAGGACTGTTCTTCCTAGCGCCCGATCTCACGCTGATGGCGGTCCGAATCTCGGGGATCGAGGCGGGAACGCCGCAGCCCCTATTCAAGATGAAGGTGGATCTCAACGCTGGACTCCAACAATATCAATCTGCACCGGACGGCGAAAATTTCCTGGTGATCGACCGGCTGCCGCAGAGACCTATCGACGGTCTGAATGTACTTCTGAACTGGCCAGCCGACTTGCACAACTCCCGATAGCTAACGCAACAATTCCGTCCTTTCGCGTTCTCGTGCTGCACCACGCCCTTGCCCAGCCGCCAATGATTCCTTGAGCTGAAGCAGTGCTCGCGTTATATGCTTCCGCAGCCCTTCAAGGACGGAGTCCAACTTCACCGGGCGGAAGGCATCGATGGCATGCTGGATCTGCACAAAGAAGCACGGCGACGAGCGATCCCTTCACGGCGTCATTCATTGTTAGCACAATCGAAGTGAATGAACGGCTCATACTCGGACGACGGCGGAAATTCCTCATTCTTCCTCCGATTGAAACTTCGCTCACCGGATCGCGATGGTAACTTGATTCGTCGAACGGCCAAGGTAGCGTAGACGGATGGGCACGGCAGTCGCTGGTGTCGTCCCGTCGGGCACCCGAAAGTTCACCTGGTAATAGCCAGGGTAACCGGGAGCGGGACCGAAATAGAGAACGTCAGCGAACCGGCCCCCAATGCTAACTTGAGGCGGGATCGCGCCGCCGTCAGAAAGGTTCGTTGTATACATCGACAAAATGTCTCCGCCCACGGCGGGACTGTCAGGCGACGCGATGATTCCGGTTGCGCTGTGCCAGATCGCACCCTGATTTTCTCCCCCGCCTGGCAGCGCGAAAAGCTGCGGAGCTGGGACCACGATCGCCGGCGTGTAGATTTCTGTACTGGAAAGGTTGCCAGAGTCGTTGATTCCTCCGGCGATCATAACCTGTCCGTTCGCGAGAAGAGTTGCCGTGTGGGCGCAACGCGGTACGACCATCGGTCCGACGCCAACGAACATATCTGCGACAGAATCGTACAGCTCGGCCGAATCGATCGCGCCGTAGTAGCGGCCTCCCGCGATCAAAACGGTTCCGTCCGGCAGAAGTGTCGTGGGGTTTTCCGTGCGGGAACTGATCATCGGCCCAGCCGTCCGGAACGTCCCACTTGATGGGTCATATAACCAAGCTCCCTGGGACGGCCCCAGGTCCTCATCGCCTCCGCTGAACAGCACCATCCCGTTTAGGAGCGGACTTGCGTCGGCGGGATCTCCCCATGGTATCGGCAGCGTGGTGACAAAGCTGTACCTCGTAATCAGAGTTCCGGTGAGGCTAAAGGTGTTTGTTTGCGGGTCGTAGATTTCGGCCGCAACGCCGCCGACAACCAGCACCGTGCCATTCGGAAGCAAGGTCGCCCTGCGGCAGTCCCAACCTCCGTAGCCTGGGATGTTAGCGTGATCCGTTTGAGCGATTTCAAGGCTTGCGTACGGACCGGTGGGAGTGAAACTGCCAGTTTCCGGATCGTAGAGTTGAGCGGTAGCCGACACTCCATACGGCGGAGGGTCACCGGTAAACAAAACTTTCCCATTGTTCAGCAGAGTTGCCGCGCAGCCGTTTGGTGTCGCGCCATTTCCCGTTGTGGCGAACGTGCGCGTCGACGGGTCGTAGAGTTGCGCGGTTCCTCCGGCTAACAGGGCTCGGCCGTCCGGTAACAAAGTGGCACTCGATGGGTAGTCATTGAGCATAGGGCCCGTGGGCGTAAAAGCCCCGGTGCTTGGATCATAAGTCTCGGGGGTGTAAACCGGGTCTGTGTTGTTGTAGCCGCCCGCGATCAACACGGTACCATCAGCGAGCAGTGTCGCGGTGTGGAAGCTGCGGGCATAATTCATGTCCGTCCCGGGGGTAAAACCCGCTTGCGCGAACGCCGGACTGGAGAGAACGGTAAGAACAACGGTATTCTGCAACCGCGCGAGTCTGAAGATGCTTTCGAGCACAATTTGCTTCCTGTTTCGGTTCAATTTCCCGAGACCGCGATCCATAGAATCGAGAGCTGTCGACACATCGCCTACCTGTAGAATCACTGGAACATAGCCGCCGGCCTGCCCGCCAGTGGGAAGCCCAGCCCCGATGCCCGAACGATTCGCATGACGACAACTTGCGGCAAACGGGCCGAAATGGCAAGAGACGAAGGGTACGAGCGGGGTGTCCTACCCTTGCACAGGATTGAAAACAATCGGTATTCTCGAACCAATGCCACCGGTCGAATCGGATCATCAGGCCGCTCGGCGGCACTCGGAACGGGTCCTTTCAAGTCCCGGCTTTGCCCGAAACGAGCGTTTGTCCCCGTCTCCTAAGGTTCGTTATCGGATTTGCCGTGTGTGGCTGCCAACGGAAGGAGTGGTCGGGCGCTCAGCCCTTAAGTGACCTAGGAGCAACCTCGCGGCCTCCACAGCGCAAAGTCCCCGGGGGATGGGCGAAAAGCAGAAAACTAAGACTACGGTTTTCCACTCTTCCGGTAACGTGTTCCCCTACGCCAAATACTTTGAACCGTGGTTTGGTACTGCCGCCGCGGAAACTGAGTGGTGTGATTCTATCGAAAGTGAGCAGCGATTCGGGTACCTACACGCCCCAACTGTCTCTCGCTGCGTCACTTCCGATAGAGTACTGGTGTTTCACTTGAAGGGGAAAGATGCGCAGCCGCATCGAGCCTGTTTGCGGCTGCTGACGAAGCGGTTTTTGAGTTTGGAAGATTCTGGTAGTTCCCGCCGGACGGCGTCATTCAGGTGCGTTCAGACCATGAACATTGGCGCGGGGAGTGTCGGGCGGGCCGCACTCCGAGATTGGGCCGTTAGTCTGGTCGGCTGACAGTCAGCATGTGGGACAAGCCCGGCGGTAAGGAGTGTGGACCCGCCGGGCACTTGCAGCCGATGTGGTTCTTTTGCTGTTACCAATAGACCCAATGGCCGCGACGGAAGCGCCGGTGGCTGTACCAGCGACCGCGATGGAACCACCGGCCACGATGCATAGGATGAACAAAGACAGCGCGCGGTCTCCTATGAACGATTACTTGGGCCTCTGCTGGTGCCGCCAGCGGCAGCAACGAACTGCCCAAGAGGGTAGCTAAACAAATAAGTTTCCGCATAGTAATCCCCTAAATACGACTGATGCGCCATCCCGCCGCGCGCACCACGGCGTTATCCCGTTGTCCGGTAACTCCCGATTGTCTCCAGGTCCGCGAGGGCAGGCATTTTCGCTTTTTGTTGCCGCTTCCAGCGGTCGGGCGCAGTGGCACCATCGCGCCAACGCATCGAATGCTATTTTGGAATCGTGAACAGCCGCGAGTTCCGCCAGCGAATTCAGGAGCTCGTTCAGCCGCCAGCAGCGGCATGCCGAGGAGCAAGCAGCGAAGAAGCTGCCTGCTGCTCAGACTGCGAAGCCCATCAAGAAGCGCAAGAGAGCCTAAGCACTTAAGTGGCCGAATTCTTCCCGAATCTCCGTGTCAGGCCGAACACCAGCAAGCCGATGCCGCCAAACCAGCGATGATGGTTCGGGCACGGGTGTGAAGTCGAGTAGGACTCTCCCGTAGCCGTCGGCAGTGCTGCCTGAGTTACTGAAGCCCTGGGTGAAGCCACCAATCGGACCCGAGTCAAAAATAACGTTCATTTGCCGCCCGGCGCTGTTGGTTGGCATCAATCAACAAAGAAACCAGTGTTGAGTGGTCCCGAAAAGGTCAGCTGGGCAGGATGGAATCCGGCCGCTGGGCCTGGGCGAAAATCCCCTTCGGCGATAACGTCGTTTTCATCGCCATCATCAGAAAGCACACACTTTTTAGGCCGCCGTTCATTTGGCAGCCCCAAAGTGCGTGTACGACATGGCGACTCAACCGTTGACTTGGGATTCCGTTAAGTCAGCGGCCCCCGAGATATGGAATAGAGCTGATGCGAAGACGTCATGAGCTGGTAACCGAAACAACGCGGCGGCGCCTTAATGCAGCGCGGGTGCCACGTTCTGCCGCAGCAGCTTGGCCACGGCTTCAGCGTATGCATTCCAGCTCTTTTGTTGATCCAGGAAATGGCGTCGGCCAGCGGGCGTCAGGCGGTAATATTTCGCGCGCCGATTGTTCTCGGACACGCCCCACTCCGACTCAATCCACCCCTTCGCCTCCATGCGATACAGCGCCGGATATAGCGCGCCCTCCTCCACCAGCAGCGTATCGTCAGTCGACCGCCGTATGGCTGCGGCAATGGCGTAGCCATGCGCCGCGCCCCAAGTGAGCGTTTTGAGAATCATCAGATCAAGCGTCCCGCGAACCAGGTCGAGGCTCTGTTCTCGCATCTATTGCACTCTCAGCGCTTGCATCGGGTCAAGATGCGCCGCGCGCCATGCTGGTGCCAGACTCGCCGCAATTCCGGCCGCCACCAATAGAGCGGCGGCGGTCCCCACGCTTACCCAATCCACCGGGGGCAGACCGAACGCGATCCCCGCCAGTGCCCGCATCACCGCCACCGTCGCCGGGATCCCGATCAGAATCCCGATGCTAACCAGCCGCAGACTCTGGTGCAGTACCAACACCATGATCGTCAATGTTCTAGCGCCGACCGCCGTTCGGATGCCGATCTCGCGTGTCCGCAGTGCCACCGTATAGGCCATCAGTCCATAAAGTCCCACCGCAATCAGCACCAGCGCCAGCACGCCGAAAAGGCTGGAAGCCCGCATGCGCACGTAGTCGTCCGCCAAGCTAGCGCCCACTTCCTCGTTGAGTGTTGTGACCGATTCCACGGTCATCGGCAGATGCGCATCGTGGATGCGCCCGCGCACGATTGCGCCGATGGCCGCGGGTTCCAGCGGGCTGCGAATTTCCAGCGCCACGCCGCGCGTGTTTGTACCGCCCAGTCGCAGCGGCAGATAGAGCATGTGCGGCGCCGGCTTGGTCAGGCTCCAGACCTTGGTGTCTTTCACTACGCCCACCACTTCGAATCCGTCGTCCTTCCTCTCCGGGTCCGGCCGCCCGATCGCAATTCGCTTGCCTAGCGGACTTTCGCCCGGGAAGAGATCTTCGGCAAGGCTCTGACCGATCACCATGACGCGCGGTGCTTCCTGGTCCTCCCGCGGCTCCAGGACGCGGCCCGCCAGCAAAGAGATCTGCAGCGTTTGCCAGTAGCCGGACGAGACTTTCAGCATGTTCGCTCCGCTCGTTTTCCCGCTATCCAGTGCCCGCACACCTACACTCACCCGTCCGTCGTTGAACACCACGAAGTTCACCAGCGCCGCCGAGCGGACCACCGGAAGATCGCGTAGTGCGCCGGCCAATGTGTAGGCCTCCGCGACAGGCGGTTTGCCATCCTCGTCGTCCGCAGTGGGTATCAGCCGGACTACCGAAACTCCGTCGGCGACGAATCCCGTCGGCAGTGCGCGCAGGTTCTGCAAGCTGCGCACGAACACCGCAGCTCCCGCCAGCAGCACCAGCGACAGCGCCACTTCCACGGTTACCAGCACCCTGCCCGAAAAGAAGGAGGTCACCGTCTCCGCGCGCGTCGGGGACTGCCGGCCGCCACGCAGCAATTGCAGTGTGGGCGCCAGCCCGAACAGCGCCGCCGACAGCAGCGACACCGCCAGCGCAAACGCCAGGACGCGCCCATCCGGCGCGATGTCGATGGGTCGCGTCTGCCAGTGAAACGCTGCCAGCAGCAGCCGGCATCCCCAGCGTGCAACCAGAAGAGCGCCCACGCCGCCCGCAAGCGCAAGGAGGCAGTTTTCCATCAGCGCCTGCCGCACAATTCGTGCCGCGCCCGAGCCGAGCGCAAGTCTGATAGCCGTTTCCTGCTGTCGCGCCGCGCCCCGCGCCACCAGCAGACACGCAATGTTCGCGCATCCGATCAGCAGCAGCAGTCCCACAATGGCGCCCAGCAGTTTGAGCGACCGCTGGTGTTGGTCGCTTGTGCCCGCGTAGCCGCGCTCGCCGGTGACGCACTCAATTTTCGAGCCCTTCTGCACTTCCGGCGGGCCGCCGCGCAGCCATTGTTCCCAAAGTACTTGCAGATTGCTGGGCGACTGCGCGATGTTCACTCCCGGACGCAGCCGCCCGAACAGTTTCAACCAAAATCCCCGGTTGAAGTCGGCATCGGGAAACAGCTCCGGCCCGCTCGCCAGCGGAACATACAGGTCTGGATCGCTACCCTTTTGCAGCCCGTAGAAGCCCGGTGGTAGAACACCGGCGATGACGAACTGGACATCGCGCAGAAACACCGTTTGTCCGACCGCATCGCGCGGCAGCTCATAGCGCCGCGCTGCAAACCGGTAGCCGGCGATGGCTACGCGCGGAGCTGCCGGTCGATCATCGGCCGCCGCAAACGACCTTCCCGCGATCGGCCGCACACCCAGCACCTCGAAATAATTCCACGATACGAGGCTCGCCTCCGCAGGTTTGTCAATTCTCTGGTGCCTATGATGCTCGCGCGCCACCAGCCGCGCCTCAGCCGCCAACCCTGAGAACGCGCCGTTGCGATCACGCAGGTAATCGTAAGCGCCTACCGAGAAGGTCTCACCGCCGTCGTGCCGGCCATCAGGTCCGATCATCCACTCCGATACCAGCGCCAGTCGCCTGGCATTCATCACCGGCAGCGGCTCGTAAATCATCCGATCAAGGATGGTGAATACTGCCGTAGTTGCCCCGATGCTGATCGCCAGAACCGCCAGCGCTGCGGCCGTTGAGGCTTTCGCTTTGCCCAGCACGCGCACTGCATAGCGCACGTCCCCCCACCAGCCGCTCAAGTATTCCATTCCCGATGTCCGCCTCTCGATAGTCCGGCTCACCGCAATGCACTCCGCGCGCGTCCGTGAAATCGGTCCGAACTGCCGCAAAGCTTCCCGCCGCGCTTCCTGCCGGCTGAATCCCCGCGCCCGAAGCTCGTCGACTTTGGTCTCCAGATGAAACCCGAACTCCTCATCGACGTCACGTTCGGCGCTCGGTCCCCAAAATCTCAGATACCGCCGCCACATCGGCTCGCGTTTCATGACGGCATGATGTCACAACTCCCCTAAGAATTCAAGGGGTAGTATATCGTCGTATCTGAAACCGTTTCCATATCGCGCCCTACTTTTGGATTCGAGGTCTCGACGGCATTGGGAACGATTAAGGCAATAACGTCCATTTAAGAGCGTTCGATGCCGCTATAAATTCCATTTATGGACGAGAATCGCGTTTATCTCTACTCAACATCCGGCTGCGCGGGCCGCAGGGTTACTCCTGAATCCAACGAATGCGATGACTCACAAGCAGGAATTTGTTGCGGTCGAAGAGGTAGCCCTAATTCCGATTTGCAATTTTTATATTTTAAGCTCCAACCTTTCCGGCGATGAGCGTTTTTCGCGGGGCAGCACCAACTCATGGGGACAAGTCTTACAGTGCCGCCTTATCCTCTCGCAGCGCCATAAAACGGCTGTGAGGCTTGCCGTCCTCCTCTTGCTCGGGAGCATAGACCCGATGCGTCGTGGTGTCTACCGCCAGGCCCGCGCCAGAATTGGGAGACGTAACGTGAGAAGCCATCGCCCGAAAGGCATCCGGCCCGTCGAAGAGATCGCGGCAACCGTACGCCGCATCCGATCCAGCACTCTCAACCGGCGCCTGGGTACCGCTGGTCTGCCGTCCGAGGTCTCGGGCTTGGTCAAAACTTCAACTTCAGCGCCAGTTGCCCAATCCGCGGGTCCGCCGCCCCGCGCACGGACCCGAACCCGCCGCTGGAAATCGTCGACGTCGGGTCAGTATAGTTCACGCGATTTAAGGAGTTGAAAAACTCTCCCCGGAATTGCAGCGACACGGACTCCCGTACTGCAAAATCCTTCGCGATCCCCATGTCCCAATTGAATAGTCCCGGACCCCGGATGCTGTCCTTGCCAGCATTGCCGTATTTGTATGGATAACTCAAGTACGTGGCAGCCGGTGCGCTCGTTGCTGCAAGAGGCGGAGCAAACGCGGCCGGGTTGAACCACGTCACGCAGTTCAACGCACCCGCACAAGCGTTTCCTCCGTTCAGCCCCCCCACCACCACTGCGCGATCCTTGCCCGCCGTCGCCGATTGATCAGTACCGGCGTAAATCGTGAATGAGTCGCCCGTCTGCGCGGTCAAGATCCCGCTCAACTGCCATCCGCCCAACACTTGGCGAAGATACTGTGGCGAGCCCCTCAGCCGTGGCAACTGCCAGACATAGGAAACCACAAACCGCTGCGTATGGTCGAACGGCGACGGACCGTACTCGAACCGGCTGAAACCCGGCACGTAGATCGGCTCGCTGAAGCTGCCCGCACCGTTCGCTTGCAGCGTCTGGCTCGGTGGAACGTCGTCCATGCTCCTCGACCACGTGTAGGTAGCCAGTACTGTCAGCCCCCTCGAAAAGCGCTTCTCCAACGTAGCCTGCAACGAATGATATTTCTGTGTCCCGGTCTGCGTCTCCATCCCGATGCTGGCCAACCCGGGCATAAACAGCCGCCGCGAATTCGCAGCGAGCGTCGGCGTCCCGTACGGTGCAGGCGCTCCGGGTATGTAGAGCACCGGATTCAACTGCTCGTCGCGCCGCAAATGCAGACCGCGCGACCCCACGTACCCTACGCGAAGCAGCCAGTCAGGTGCTACCTGCCGCTCAACCGTAAGGTTCCAGTTGTACGTCACCGGAACTACGAAGTTTGTCGTCGGATCGAACGTCAGCACGCTGATCGGTAGCGGAAACACAAAATCCTTGGGCGCGGGAAACGAAAACGGCGGATGTAGCCCGAGCCCGCGATAGGGGTCGCTGAACGGCCCCGCTGGAGTGGTGAGCGAGAGCGAAGGGCTGAATGGATTGTTGTCGACCGTGTTCTGTGTCAACTGCGAGATCACCCGCGAATCGTAAAACGCGCCCGCACCTCCCCGCAAGCTGGTCTTGTGATCGTCGAACAGGTCCCAGGCGAAACCCAGACGGGGCGCAACCGCTCGGTAGTCCCCGGTCGTGCCGCGCGATGGAAATCCTGCGTCGCCGGGAAAAGTCAGCCCCCAAGGCGCATTCACGTACACGGTCGACTCGCGATGAGCGTCAAAATCCTGCGGACGAAACAACTCCAGACGACCGTGGATTTCGTCCCACGGCGAATACGGCTCATAGCGCAGCCCCACGGACAGCGTGAACTGGCGCGTCAGCCGGATGCTGTCCTGCGCATACACGTTCACGAACGTATTGCGGTCATTTTGAAACTCGCCGCTGCCCTGCGAAAACGTGCGCACTGCGCCCAGGAAAAAGTCGGCCAGCGCGTACCCCGTGGTATCGCCCGAAAAAGTGAACGACCCGAACCTCTTGTAGTTATTGTTGACGTCGAGCTGCGCCCTCTGAACCAGGCCGCCGAAGCCGATGCTGTGCCGCCCCTTCACGATCTTCACATCGTCGTACCAGATGTAGTTGTTGCGAACGAACCCGCCGAACGCGTGGTCGCCGAAGGAGAACAATCCGCTGACGCTCACTCCTTCGATCGCTTTTGGCGCGTTCGAAGGCTGATACAGATTCACGCCGAGATCACTCAAGTCTGGCGCGTTCGAAGGCGGTACCTGCTGTCCGTTCACACGCGAGAAGGTGAAGCGTGCGTCGTTCAGAATCTGCGGACTGAAAATGTGGAGCTCCTGCACCACGAGGTTTTGCGACCGGTTCGGCTGCCCATCGTGATACACCAGGATGTTGCCGGGCGTGTAGATCGCCGGGTTGTCGAACACGTCCAGGAAGTAGCGGCCCATCAGCCGGTCCTTTTCCGAGATCGCGTGATCGATGCGCATCGTCTCCTCTTCGAAATCCTGCGGCGCAAACGGTGAGGTGAAGCGCACGAAGCCGCTCGGACTCGTGGCCGGCGGCAGTAGTTTGGCCACGTTCACCGCCGCGGGATCGAAGCGGCTTGTCGGAATGGTATTCCCTGGAAACGGAACGCCAGTGAGCGGGTCGGTAATCGCGATCGCGCGGCCCAACGGATTCGCCGGATTCTTCGCATCCAGCATCGCGGAGAAGTCGCCGCCGAGCGCCGCCGTCCCCGGCACGTAGCCCGAGCCGCCGGAGGACACGTAATGGAACACCGTCGATTGCTGGCCGAAAAAGAAGAACGTCTTGTCCTTGCCGTTATACAGCTTCGGAATACGCACCGGCCCGCCCAGCGTAGCTCCAAACTGGTTGCGCTTGATCTGGTCGCGGCTGGCCGCCGCCCAATTGCGCGCGTTGAAGACGCTGTTGCGTACGAATTCGAATGCGCCACCGTGGAATGAGTTCGATCCCGAGCGTGTCACCACGTTCACAATCGCACCCGCGTTCTGCCCGTACTGCGCGCTGTAGTCACTAGTTTGCACGCTGAACTCCAGCAGCGAGTCAGGCATCGGGAACGGCTGGTTCACGTTGGTGTATTGGTCCATGTTGTCGCCGCCATCGAGCTGGTAGTTCACCGCCGTTTGCGAGCTCCCATTGGTCGACACCGTCACCGCCGCGGCTTGTCCCCCCACTGCCTGGTTGCCGAATGTCGACGATTGAAACGCGCCGTTCGATGGTGCCATCACAGCGCCCGCCACTAGGGTCGTCAGAGTGGCCGCGTTTCGCCCGTTCAAGGGAAGCTCAACCAGCCTCTCCTGGTCGATCACCTGCCGCAGGGTGCCGGTCATGGTGTCCACCAGCGAGGCGCCTCCCTCCACTGTCACCGCATCGGTCACTTGGCCGACCTGCAGCCGCATATCGACGGTCAGCGTCTGATCGGCTAACAGCTCGATCTCGCGGCTCAAGTGCTTTTGGAAGCCTGGCGCTTCCGCGCTGACGGTGTAAGAGCCGGGCCGCAGTGAATTGAGAAGGTATTCGCCTTGCACATTGGCGCTGACGGATCTCTTCAAGTTCGTTCGCTCATCGAGCGCCGTGACAACCGCGTTCGGAACGGCAGCGCCGGTCGCATCGGTGACATTTCCGGCGATGGCACCTACCCCCTGTGCGCGCAGGCCCTGCACCACTGTGCACAGAAACACAAACATCGCGACGGTCGAGACAAAACGGCTCATGCCCCCTAATCCTTTCGGGAGAAAAATTAGCACAGCAACTCAACAGACTCGTGACAGGCGGGCAACGGCTCGATGACACTCTATGCGTCCGAACTTCATGGAACTCTAACACTTACGTTGTATGATTCTCATGATGCTGAGGTTGCTCGGTCTTCTGCTCGCCGGCGCGGTCGCTTACGCGCAGCCGCCCAATGGCGTCTGGGTAGTTGGCCATCGCGGCTTCAACGCCGTAGCACCGGAAAACACCATCGCGAGCTTCGAGGCCGCAGCCGCGGTCGGCACCGACTACATGGAAACCGACATCCGCCAAACTAAAGACGGCGAACTCGTCCTCATGCACGACTCCAAAGTCGATCGCACCACCAACGGCACGGGGTTGGTGCGCGATCTCACGCTCGCGGAGATCCGCAAACTGGACGCCGGCAAAGGCCAGAAGGTCCCGACTCTCCGCGAGGCTTTACTCTGGGCCAAGGAGAAGGGCGTGCGAATCGACATCGACCACAAGGACGGCCCGGTCGAAGACATCGCTCGCGTCGTCAAAGAGACCGGAATGGTCAAGCGAGTCGTCATCGAAGGTCCCCGCGACCGCCTCAAGCGTTTCGCCGAACTGCTGCCGGGCGTCGACACAATGCCCAAGGTGGATTCGGTGGCGGACATCCGCGTAGCCTGTGAACTGCTCCACACTACCGTAATCCGCCTGTCGCTCGAACAATTGGCCCAAGCCGAGGCAGTCGCCGCCGTACACCAATGCGGGGCTCGCGTCAGCGTCACCATTCTCGCGAATGAAGAAGAAGAAGACATCCGCCGCGCTATCGAGCAGGGTGGCGAACTCATTGAGACGGGCCGGCCGGATGTCGTTGCAAAACTCCGTCTCACCCTGAAGTCCACCCGTTAGCGGCGGCAGGAACGATCGACTCGGAACCACGGACGCGCGGGATCATGGTATTGTCAAAGCCGGGTGGCTTCGGCGTGGGAATTTGAGGCGGGTGCACGGAACGTTGTCTCTCGAGGGCCACTGAACGTCGGCTCTTGTCATTTGGACTGGACGATCAATTCCTCGAATTGTTGGCGGACAAAGTCGTGGATCGACTAAAATCACGAGGAGCTCAATAGCGCCTGGGATTTTCCAGATTTCTGCGAGTCTGATTCCATCTCTGAGGCATCCCGGGCAGTTCCGCAGCGGTCTGGTCACTGGCGACCGTCGGCCGGGTGGACGAACACGCGTGCATCCGTCCAGCCCGTCCGAACCATAGGCTAGCCAAGGCGATCAAAACGATTTGGCAGAACCTCGCCCCGATTATTGCCCATTTTGATTTTGGTTGCCGGTGCTACCGTTACCACCGAACAGGTCGGTCATGACGTTCACATTGCTATCACAGGCATGGTTGAGGCACGGCAGACCGAAACCTGCCTCAAGGGACTTGAGCAGAGAAAAATGATTGTAGGGCCGCCCGCTTACCACGCCCTGCTTGCCGTGGTTGGTATCCACGATCAGTAATACCTGGTTGGCAGTTGCTGTGTAGTCGTTTTCGTCCCATACGACCACGATGGCGTTGTTGCCCCTATTCCATACTTGCGAGTTCTTAATGGCCGTCACAATGCGGTTCACGGTGACGTCGCCCTGGAGGATCAGTGCTTGGTTCAGGCCTGTCTGCGTGCCATCGTCGTTTTCATCAAAGTTGCAAAATGGGCCGGCATTGCCGCGTCCGTGCTGGTCATTGCATTGATTTGGTACGATGAACGAGAAGTCGGGTGCATTCCCAGAGCCCAAATCCTGGTAGAGTCCACCGGCGCCTTCAAAGCCGACCACATTGCGCAGGCTGCTATTCGGGTTCGTACCTTCCTGCACGTCACGGAAATAAACGAAGGGGTTGTGTTTGGCAGCGTAAAGGAAAACGATGTCGTTCTGCGCGTCACCTTGACTCGCAATCGCCGGAACGGTCACGTTTTGAATACTCCACGACGCAAACGAACCCCCGCTGATCAACGTGCTGAAATCCGTGTTGTTGGTAAAGAAGCCGTCGCTATAGTTCACCCCGTCTGCGCCGCTAACCGGCAGACTTTCCTGATAGCTCTTCCAGGAGCGTCCACGCTCCGCGAGCTGATCTGCGATGGTTTTTCCAACCGTGTTGGGAGCGGCGGCAAGAGACGTGGTTCCATCGATATCGAACAGGCACGGAGACGGGGGAGAAACTTCGTTCGTGCAGTCTAAGGTGGGCGTCATCGCATCCGTGCCGGTTCCGTATATCGGACAAATGAGTGCTGGATTGGAGGCAGGGCTGTCGAATGTGGTCATTCCCGTGAGCAGGTTCGGCATGCAGGTGCTGTGCCAGTTCGGATAGTCGTCGGAACGAACGCCAAAGTTCGACCCGCCTACGATTTCGAGGTAATTCGTCGAACTTGGGTGGCCGACAGCGAAGTAGTTCGTTGCGTAGTTCGCCGATTTGGCTTCTTGATTAATGAACGGCGCGTTTGGATTGCCGAAAATCTGCTTGTAGCCGTGATTCTCCATCATGATTACGAATACATGATCCAACGCGGAAATGCCCTTGGGAACGGTGCCTTCCGCGGCAAATGCTGAGCTCACCAGCGCAGCGGCAGCGCACATTGCCTCTATCGCAATTTTGCTTCTCATGTCCGTAGACCTTTCTTGTCAGGGGTTAAGTGTTCGGGCTGTAATTTTTTTCAGCACCGACGGAAAATACACTAGAGGAGGTTTGTTACTACGGAATGACGCAGCCATTACAAAAGGGCTGACTGCCTCTCTATGGTTTGAGGTGTTTGTGAAAAGGGTCCCCCTTCGAGGCGCTGGACATGTCGAACTCCCTTTGCTCGCTATTAGGGTGCTCCTCTAGCGGACCGGTGCAGTTTAGGCGGTGGCGCATTGGTCTGGTACCGAATAATCTCAGAGTCTTGCCAACTTGGGTCATCGTGCTGCCTGGAACGGACTCGACGTCCGTAACGCCGGAGATCTCGATGACCTTCCGGTAGGGTTCAACCCAGTCTCAAGAACCCAGATTTGTTAGCGGTTTCTGATTGGTCAGAACCTGTCATCGATAACGTTTTTGGTCCATGCCTGAAATCAGAGTTCAGTCAGATCATGGTCGCGGTATCGGATCTGTGCATCATCCAGGGCTTCCCTGAGCGAGCCTAGCCAAGGCTCGTAATTGCGCCATTGGAAGAGCCCCTCGCGGAAAATCGGCTGGCGAACCTGCTCTGAACTCGCGGTGCTCACACTCCGTTCGGTCCTGTGGAACTCGATGCAGGCCGGTTCAAATTCGAGGCCGCAGAATTCGAGCATGCGGCGCACGTTTCTCTCGAGATCGTCCACGACGTCCTCGTACCGGACCCTCAGCACACATCCCGGAAGCACCGCATCCCAGTGCCGCATCAGTTCGACAGAGGTCCCGTAGTAGCGCGCTATATCTTCGATGCTGTAGGTGAACTCCTGCCCACTGGCAAACAGCTGCTTCAGGTTACTGAAGCAGCACGCCATGGGCTCGCGTCGCACATCAATAATTCTGGCGTTCGGCAGCATGAGGTGGATGAGCCCAATGTGGCGGAAGTTGTTCGGCATTTTGTCGATGAAGAACGGCCTGGCCGTGCGGTAAGCGCGCGTGTCCCGCAAGTAGCGCTCGCCCAGCGAGCGCAATTCGTCCGGCGCAAGTTCGGCCAGCGTGTCCGGATAGCACGTACCGCCGGGATCCGATGGATGCCTCTGCAGGCCGTGCAGCATCCGTTCGATCTCGTAGAGTTCATGCGTTCCCTCCACCTCCGAATGTGATGCGAGAATTTGCTCGACGAGCGTCGACCCGGAGCGTGGCAGCCCGACGATGAAAATCGGATCGCGGTCCTGCGCGCCCACGCAGGCGCGATCGGCGAAGAACTGCGCGGTGCAAACCTCGATCTGCCTGCGCGCGTTGGCCTCGCTGATTTCCGGATCGTAACGGATCTCGGCTCGTTTGAGTCTGTTCCCACGCTCGTAGAATTTCCAGGATTCGGCGTAGTTGTGTTGATCTTCACACGCTTTTCCGAGCGCGAAGCACAGATGATAGTGATCGATCTGATGTGCGGCAGGTGCGGCTTCCTCCGCGCGCATGCGCGCGATCTCGTCATCCGAAAACCGATACGTTCTAAGATTAGCCAGGCTCCACCAGGCATCACCGAAACTGGGTCTGAGGGCCGCCGCCCTATGGTAGGACTCAACAGCCTCCTTCTGCCTCCCGTCGCTTCGAAGCGAGTGGCCGAGAGCGAGACGCAACTCAGGCGACTCCGGCGAGTCGGCTATTAGTTGGCGGTACGCCGCGATCGCCGGCTCGTGTTGTCCGAGGCCAGCACAGGCGGCGGCGTAAAGCAGTAGATAGTCTTTGTCGACTGATTCAAGGCTCGCTTTGATTTCTTCCCTGGCCTTCTCGTACTTCTGTCTGTCAATCAGCACACGGACGAAATCCAACTGTGCGGCCCGATAATTCGGCGCAAACCTTCGAGCAGCTTCGAGCAACTGCTCCGCATCATCGAGCAGCTTGCGTTGATGTTGGATTCTGCCCAGCAGCCGCAACGCTTCGGCATGCGTCGCGTTTCGAAGATACTCCCTCAGCAGTTTCTCTGCCCCGGACAGGTCTCCATCCGAGAAGAGGCTTCCGGCCCGCACGACTTCTGGCGGCAGTTGATTCAACACCGTCACTTGGCTGGCCGCAACAGCGGCGTTCTTTTCCTGACCGGTCATCCTGTACAGGCGTTCCAGCATGCTCCAACTCGGCGCGAGCGCGGGGTTGAGACTGACGGCTCGCAGGAAGGCATCGATCGCGCGCGGCGCATCCCGCAACGCCATATAGCAAAACCCACGCTCCTGATAGAGGAGGCTGAATTTCGGGTGGTGTTGCTCTAAACGCTGTAAGGTCTCGAGGGCCTCGGGTATCAAGCGAAGGCATCGTTGGTTCGCAGCGGCGAGGTAGAGAACATCCCGCTGCGCAGCCGCCCGAGTCAGCAGTGCTTCGGCGGCGGTGAGCGCTTCTAAGTGCCGGCCGAGTTTGCTTAACTCACGTATGCGGCTTACCTCGCCTTCGATCGGCGAATCAACCGGAGCGCTTGTCATGGCGATCAATTATACGGCCATAGTGTCGAACGCGACAGGTTGCCATTTAGCGGCATCGTGCCGTCATCAATTTGCGACAGTGTTCCCTTAATCTTAGACGTTTCCTCGCCCGGGTTGCGACGGCGATTTTCGACCGAGGATTTTGAGACCAAGGAGAAGTCACTCATGAGCAACACCAGAAAAACCGACTTAACGAAGACCAATCGGCGTACGTTCCTGCAGATGATGGGCGGCGCGGCCGCCTTAAGTACGTTCAAGGCAAATATCGCGAAGGCGCTCGCGATCCCAGCCGACAAGCGCACAGGTACGATTCAGGATGTGCAGCACATCGTGATCCTGATGCAGGAGAATCGCCCATTCGACCACCATTTCGGCACGCTTCAGGGCGTGCGCGGCTTCTCCGACCCGCGCGCCGTAAAGATCAATCTGCCGCTCCAGGGCGGCGGCAGTACTCCTGTGTCAGTCTTTTTGCAACCGGCCGGCGCCGGCAATGTGACCGCAGGATTCTCGGTGCCTGCTGCCACCGTGGGCGGCCCGGCCAGCGGCGCGCCAGTGATCCCGCCGTTCCGTGTGAACCCCCACAGCGTGAGCCCCGGCCTGACGACCGTAGGGCTCACCTATCTTCCCGGAACGAGCCATAGCTGGGGAAATACCCACGCCGCCTGGAACCAGGGCCACTATGACAACTGGCCGGCCAACCAAGGTCCGATCTCCATGTCGTATATGACGCGAGACGACCTCCCATACCACTACGCGCTGGCAGACGCTTTCACGGTTGGGGACGCCTACTTTTGCTCAATTATGGGGCCGACCAATCCGAACCGCATGTACCTGTGGTCGGGCTGTATCGGCAACCTGAGCGATCTCGGCCCCAAGGGGACCGACGGCCTTGGCGCGGGGCCGGCGACTTACAACGGCTTCAGCATCAACAATGCTCCATGGACGTTTCCCACATTCCCCGAAGTGCTGCAGGCAGCGGGCGTGACGTGGAAGGTTTACCAGGACCTCGCCGGTCAAACCTTTTCACCGGATTTCGGGGACGGGACGGGCAACTCCTTCGCAGGTAACTTCACCGACAATCCACTACTTTACTTCAATCAGTACGCGACCTCGTCCGCTTCGTCGGCGTTGTTCGAAAACGGCTGTACCGGTACTGAAATCATAAACGAAATCCCTTCCTCAGGCGCCCCTGAATCACAATGGCTGGCTTGGGCGGAACACTTGTTCGACCAATTCCGAAACGATGTCTTGGGAGGCACACTCCCGCAGGTTTCCTGGATCATCGCACCGGCTGGTTATACGGAACATTCAGATTGGCCGATCGACTATGGCGCCTGGTATATTTCGCAGGTATTCAACATCCTGGTATCCAACCCCGATATTTTCAGCAACACGGTCCTGATCATCAACTACGATGAGGCCGATGGGAGCTTTGACCATATCGTCCCGCCGACTCCGCCGCAGACGCCCGCCTTTGGCGCCTCGACCGTCAGTATCGAAAACGAGATCGTTACGGCCACGGGCGAGCCTTCAGGCTTCCAGAGCGGCCCGATCGGCCTAGGTAACCGGGTGCCATTTCTTGCGATCTCGCCCTGGAGCAAGGGAGGCTATATCAATTCTCAGGTCTTCGATCACACCTCCGTGATCCAGTTCATCGAGAAGCGATTCGGAGTCTTCGAGCCCAATATTTCCCCTTGGCGCCGTGCCGTGGCCGGCGACCTGACGTCAACGTTCAACTTTGCCGACCCGGATCAGGGTCACGTGAACCTGCCGCGCACGGAAGCATTTCTGCCCTCGGTGGCTGAGCTCGCAGGCGGAAACACCACTACCTTCCGGCCCACGGTAGGTGATGTAATCGTTGGCGTGCCGGCACAGGAAAAAGGTACGCGCCCGGCGCGCGCCCTACCCTATGAGTTAAACGTTCACGCGACGGTGAACTCCTCGGCCAATACGATCACGCTGACTTTCTCCAACGCCGGCACAGCAACCGCGGTTTTCCAGGTGCGCTCGGGCAATCCCGCGGATCTGGTGCGCACCTACACGGTGGAACCCACCAAGCAGTTGATGGATTCGTGGAACGTGACTGGGGCATACAATCTGTCGGTCTACGGTCCAAACGGCTTCGTGCGTTTCTTCAACGGCAGCGTCGGTTCCAGCGCTGCGATTCTCGACGTCTCGTCGAGCTATAGCACACAAGGTCCTGGGGTGATCGCATGGCAGATAAGGAATTTGGCCGGCCAGGCACAGGTTAACGTGTTGGATGCCTACACAGGCAAGTCGGCCACGCAGGTCCTTGAGCCCAACCAGTCGTCCGCAAACTCAATGATCCTGGGCCAATTCCACGGCTGGTACGACCTGATCGTGACGGTCGCCGGAGATCCCACTTTCAACTATCGGCTTGCTGGCCACGTAGAAAACGGCAGCGATAGCGTTTCGGATCCGGCACTCGGTGGCGTGGTTACCCTGCACGGCTGAACCGCACGGTAACGCCCTCGCGAAACCGGATAAGGGTCCGGGAACCCTTCCGCTGTAGCCGATCGTATTGATGACCTGCTCCTTGACGGTGTCGGCCGGTACCGGGCCGATGTGCAACGTCACATCGGCCGGACCGGTCGGCGGAAATCTATCCGATGCTCCGCCAGACTTTGTTCGGTTCATTTCAAACCTGGCGGAGCGCTTCCATTCCCCGGCGCAATGCCCGGCAAGGTTGCGGATGCGCACGCGAATTTGGCGGACCTATTGGGGTCGCGCGGGGCTCGATCTGCGAGAGCGCCTTTGTTCGTACAGTTAGTGGCGAGCCGGATCGGAGGCTAAAAGTGTCGGAGTTTCCGACGCGGCCGCCTCAGCCTCCCCGGCCGTGGGCATCATCAAATGACGGTTCGGGATTGGGC
>Ga0126381_100001697_pt1 | contig 23527 bp, 15 predicted proteins | sample PanSoiMetPlot_28_FD_96465 | JGI IMG/M metagenome (GOLD analysis project Ga0126381, IMG submission 96465) | Tropical forest soil microbial communities from Panama - MetaG Plot_28 | ecosystem: Environmental > Terrestrial > Soil > Tropical forest > Bulk soil | place: Panama | collected 2016-02-17 | reverse complement strand
CCGCCCATGGGGAAGCCGTTGCCTCCGGAAACTGCCACCAGCACATACTCTTTTCCGCTCACCTCGTACACGGCGGGTACGCCCAACGAGCCGTTCGGCAGATCTTTCGTGCAGATCAGCTTCCCGGTCTCTTTGTTCAGCACGTACAGTTTCGAATCGTTGCCCGCGAAGAAGATCAGGCCGCCCGCGGTGATCGTCGGCCCGCTCTTCGGATAGACGTTGCCTCGCAGGTGGTCGCTCGGACCGGCCTCCGGCAGATCCCCATAGGGGGCCTTCCATCTGATCGTGCCGGTATTCAGATCGTAAGCGACGAGTTGGCTCCATGGCGGCGTGATCACGTACGGCTCATTGCCGTAGCCGGTTTTGTAGCGCGACGGCGGCGGCGTGACACCCTCCGGATAAGGCGGCTCGCCCCGGCCTCCCATCATGGCCATCATGGCAGCGGGAGCTGCACTGCCCGGGGGAGCAGCTTCCGGCTTCGTGAGGAACGCGATCAGATCCTCGATCAGATTCGGCGCCAGGTTGGGCATCGGAGGCATCGCGCCCTTGCCCTTCGTAACGACAGTTCGGATAGTAGCGGCGCCGAGCTTATCCGCAGCGTCGTCCAGTCCCGGTCCGCGGTCGCCCTTGAGGTCGGGGCCGTGACACAGTTGGCAGCTCTGCTCGTAGACCGCACGGCCGCGCCGTTCCGCCGATATCTGCATAGCCGGAGACATCGCACGACCGCCGCGCCCGTTGCGCGGCCGATCTGGAATCAGCCCACCCGAGTTTTCTGCAGTCGATTCGCCCGCCGGAACGAGCTTGATAATCGATGGCAGGTCCTTACCGACGACGTACACGGTACCAGTCTCAGGATCGGCGCCTGTGCCGAAAAACAGGGCGCCGCCATTGACGCTGGGCAGCAGGATGGTGTCGCCGAGCGCGGGCGGCGCATACAGGCCTTTGTGTGCCTTCGAAAGCCGATTCTTCCACCACACCTTCTCTTCGTCCGTCATGAAGGCGTCGTACATATCCGCCATGCTCATGCCCTGGCGGGAGAAAGGAGGCACAACAGTTGGGAAAGGCTGTGTCTTCGCGGTAACCTCACCGGGGACGTCCGATTGAGGAACGGGCCGTTCCTCGATCGGCCAAAGCGGCTTGCCGGTGACGCGGTCGAAGACGTACAGGAACCCGTTCTTGGATGCGACGGCGACAGCATCGACCACCTTGCCATCGTGTTTGACGGTGACAAGCTGCGGAGCAGAGTCGGGATCGCAGTCCCAAAGATCGTGATGCACGGTCTGGAAATACCAGCGGAGCTTGCCAGTGCGCGCATCGAGCGCGACGATGCAGTCCGCGTACAGATTGTCGCCCGGCCTGTCGCCGCCGTACAGTTCGTACTTGGCGGATGCAGTGGGCAGGTAGACGATTCCGCGCTTCTCGTCCACGCTAAACTCGCCCCAGACGTCGACACCGCCCATGTATTCCCACGCATTCTTCGGCCAGGTGTCGTATCCGTGCTCGCCCGGCCGCGGAACCGTATGGAACACCCACGCCAGCTTGCCCGTAACCACGTCGAACGCGCGAATGTCGCCCGGAGGGGCAAGATAACCCTCACCGGTAGCGCTGCCGAGAATGATCAGGTTTTCGAAGATCCGTCCCGGCGTTCTCGATGCCAGTGGAAACCTGGCGCGGTCGATGCCGGTCTTCAGATCGAGCCTGCCATGATCGGCAAAGGTATCGATCAGCTTGCCGGTGCGCGCATCGATAGCATGCAGCATACCACCAGTAGTAACGAAAACCCGCCGGTCCGAGCGATCTTTGCTTTCCCAGTAGTTCGCTCCGCGCTGGCCCGTAATGCCGCCGAAGCGGCCGCCGCCACCACCGCCGGCGGAGGCGAATGGATGCACCCACAACTCCCTTCCGGTTGCTGCGTCGAGCGCGACCAATGCGCCGTTCTTCGCAGCCACATAGGCGATGTTATCCACCACCAGCGGGCAGAAGGTGTAAGTCAGTTCATCGCCCGTTTCGTAGCTCCAGGCCACTGCCAACTTATCAACGTTGGATGTATTGATCTGTTTCAGCGGCGAATAGTGCGCGCCGGCCGGACCACCCAGGTACTCGCTCCAGCTCACGGCCTTCTGGGCGTGCACAGCAAACAAGGGAAAGACAAACAGCAAAGCCTCTAGGCTTCGGAATCGAGTGGCTTTCATGAACGGACCTTTCAACGAAGTGGGCTTACCGGCCGGCGCGCTGACGCCGCGCGGGCATCTGGTTCCAGAAGATAAACGTTCCTTTAGGGCCGGAGGTTACTATGTCGGGCGCACCGTCGCCGTTCAAGTCTCTTACGACGAACTGCGAGCCCACACCGGAGCGGTTGTGAACCAGTTCGGGAACGAATTCGGCGCCGCCTTCGGCCTTCGGATTGCGAACGGTGCGATACCAGTAAAGAACAGCCGGGCCGTTGGGGTCGGGATCGAGATGGCTCTCGAGGTGCGAGAACAACCGCTTGCCGACGATGAGGTCGGGAACGCCATCGCCATCCATATCGGCGAATGCGGCACCGTGCGGTTCGGTAAATGTCACGCCGCCCGCGTTCTTGGTGCTGAAATCGCCCATGATATCGTGTCGGACGAACGAGATATTGCCCTGCGCATCGCGCTTCTGTTCGAACCACGCCAGGCCAAACCCGTGCGCCGCAATGGCCGTGACGACGTCGTTCAGTCCGTCGCCGTTTACGTCGTAGATCCCCATCTCGGCGCCACCGGTCCCGAACTGCGTGGGATGGAACTTCCAGGGTCCCTCAGCCGCGCCTGAGGCGGGCTGCTCCCACCAGCCGCGGGCGTTCACGACATCCATTTTGCCGTCGCCGTTGATATCGCCCATGCCCATTCCGTGCGGCCCTCCAAGGCCGGGTTCAGAGATGTTGTGCACCTTCCATAGCCCGGTGGGATTCGCGGGATCCGGCTTGCCATAAGCCATCGTCGCGCCAGGACCGGCGAACAGAACCTCGGGCTTGCCATCGCCATCGATATCACCGTAAACTTCGACCTCCGACGTGGCATTCGGAATCACGTTGTAGCGGTCCCATCGGCGCGATTCGCCCTTAGGATTGACAAAGAGATAAATAGGGCGGGAATAAGTGACGAGAAGGTCGTTCCATCCGTCGCCGGTGAAGTCGTAGGCGAAGTAGTTGTGTCCCTCCGGAAAGCTGCTCGGAGCGTAACTCCGGGCAGTCGTGAATTCGTGCCGCTCGGTGTAGTCGGGCCCGACGTAGTAGAAAGGTCCAGCGATCACGTCCGGAATGCCGTCGTGATTGATGTCGCCCACGGTGGCACCCCAGGAATATTCGAAATCGTTGAGCCGCTGCATGCGGAAGTGCGCGGAGACCTGCTCCTTCGGTTCCGTCTTGACGTTGAGGTCTTTGGCTGCGACATCTTTGAAGTGGACCTCGCCCGTCCCCCCGGCATGAAGGGCAATCGGCCCGTAGCCCATCATATGGTCGTCGGTGGCCGACATGCCCCCGCCGCGTCCGTTAAGCTTCGTGGTAACCCCGTCGGTATCAACGATGATGTCGAACGTGTTCCAGTCGCTGGCGCGCATTTCGGGACGCGGCGGTCCAAACCCGCCCCTTCCACCCCTTCCGCCTCTTCCTCCCGGCGCCGCCGCGGCGGGTGCGGGCGGCTTCGCCGCTTCTGTCTGCTCTTCGGCGAGCGTCGGCGCGAGCTCCGCGAAGCCCGGTATCTTAGCCGCCGCATTTGTATTGGGGCCCACAGCCATTCGCGAGAACTGAGCGCTGGCCCGCAGCAGAGGCTTCCGGTTCAACTCTTTCCCGTCCGCGCTGAGGGTCAGATCGTAAGAACCGCCTTCGCCGGCAAGCGCGACGTAGACTCCCTTCCAGCCTCCCTCGGGCGTTTTCTCCGCGCGCAGAAGAACGCCGGCATCGCATTTGTCGGCGCAGCGGAACTCGGTGTAGAATTCGACGTCCTGATAGCCCTTGTCCAGCATCAGCCAGCCGCCCTCCGGCGCTTGCGGTGTGGCTATGATCTCTCCGTTCTCAGCGCGCCAGTTCGCGTTTCCAAGTTGGTGCCAGCCGGTCAGTGACGATCCGCGGAAAGTAAAGTCCGGCATGAAGTCATGTGTGGCGGCGTAGATGGCCGAAAACAGCACGAAAATCGCGGCCAGAGTCGAGATCGCAGTCTTCCTGGACATAGCGTGCTCCTTTGCGCAATGCGAAACCGGCGTTGCGCAGCGTGATAGCAAGCCAGATTATCACAACGGCAGGTGGTACGTCCGGGTCAGTTGCCGCGGCGGCCGCCGGGCGCGCCCGCATCGATGCTGTCTACCCGCCGGCTGGCGTCGCGTGAAACTCCGATGATCAGGAATTCCAGCGGCTCACTGCCGCTGTTTTCCACGGAGTGAATCTCGCTTAGCTGAATAGGGATGGCGTCACCTTCCTTCACCGCCGCTTTGTCTGGAGTTCCTCCACGCCCGCCGGCTGCCACCGTGATCGTTCCCGAGCCTTTCATGACGTAATAGACCTCGGCCACTTCCCGGTGCAAATGCGGGCCGGTCGAACTGCCCGGAGGAAGCAACAGGTGATCCACGTAAGCCCAAGGCGAAAGAAACACCGAGGGGTCGAGCGCGCGTCGATACTGTACGGTTCCCGTCCCCCCGTTCATGGCGTTCACCTGGCGTAACAGCGTCCGGTCGAGACGCATCGACATGAACGTAGGAATGGGATCGATCTGAACATCCACCCGGCCGTCGTTGAGGTTGAACGCGTCGTAGCTGTCCTTCACGGCCGAGACATTGATATTCATCCACTGCACCGGCTTGTCGGTGGCGTTGTAGATGCCGTGCGAGTGGCCCATGCGGCAGGGCGCCCCCGCGGGCCCCTTCAACAACGACGTGCGGCCGTCGATCGTGAATTGCGCCTCGCCGTCCAGGATCACAAACATCTCTTCGCACTGGTTGTGAAAATGCGCGCCGATGCCGCTCTTAGGCTGGATCACGCCGCGATGGACAAATTCGAGGTTCGTCTCCAGGCTGTGCGAGTCCAGTAGTGCCATAAAATCGAGCGCTCCGGCGCCGCCGTGCACTGATGGGCTGTGACGGTACTTGGCTGGGTCGGCATGGCCGATACGCGAGGCCAGAGGCTCCCGCGCGGCAAGCGGGATCATCAGGGCCAGTATCAAAGCGAAGAGCGTCGTCTTCATGGCGAGGATATATATCACAGCGGAACGGAGTGCGCAAAGGCCCTTGTTACACCGAATCGAACAACAGAGTCGGATAGTCGCTCTTGTTGCTCAGTGTGTTCTCGACAGTGGGCCAAACCTTCTGGTGGATATCCGAATGGATCCACTTCTGCCGCGCTTCCTCGCTTTCGTAAGTCAACTGAAAACGGTAATTGATCGATTGAGGTGCCGCGCCGGACAGGACGGACCGCAATTTCAGCATCTTGAGATCGACGTAGCCCGGGAATTTTTCCGCTGCGGGTTTGAAGATGGTGTGGAAATTGTGGAGCATCTCCTCTTCTCTGGCGGGAGCCACCGAAAGATCGCAGTAAAGAACGATGGGGCTCTTCCCTCTTTGGGCGGAAGCTACTTGGATTCCGGCCAAGCCCGCCAACATTGCCGAAAGGTATGATCGTCGTTTCATTCCCACTCCTATTTGTAAACCTGATACAACGGCTTTTCGCCCATGACGTTCAGCCTGATTCGGTAAACGCTCGTCACCGCGGTGATATAGAGGGTCTTCCCGTCATCGCCCCAGTTGCAGTTGGCCGGGGTTTCGGGAGTTTTGAGCGTCCCCAGATGCTTGCCCGTGGGAGAGAAGACCCAGATGCCGGCGGGGCCGCTGCTCCAGATATTTCCGCGCGAATCGACTTTGAAGCCGTCAGGAAGGCCCGCCTCTTTTTCCGCGGTGACATCGGCAAAGAGCCGCCCGTTCGACACGCTGCCATCCGGCGCGACGTCGTAACGCATCCAGATTCTCTTCTTCTCATCGGAATTGTCGACGTAGAGAGTCTTCTCGTCGGGAGAAAAAGCGATCCCGTTAGGACGGTTCAGATCCTTGATTACGGCTGTGAGCCTCCCATCTTTATAGCGGAACACGCCGTTGAAGTTCAGGTCCTTGGCCGGATCGTCATCCTGCTTCAGGAGGCCGTAAGGCGGGTCCGTGAAATACAACGTGCCGTCAGACCGGTAGACCAAATCGTTGGGACTGTTGAAGCGCTTTCCGTCGAACTTCTCGATATATGGAGTGATCTTCAGATCCTTGGAGACCCGCACGATGCGGCGGTTGGTATGCTGGCACAGCAGAACGTACCCATCCTTATCGGAAATCATTCCGTTCGGCCCGATGAACGAGCCGGGAGGTGCGTTCCTTTCACCGCCGGCCCTGGGAATGAGAACCGCCACCCGTCCCGCGGGCGCCACCGATCGCACTACATTTCCGGTCACATCGCTGAACCAGAGGACGCCCTCCGGCCGCCAGACCGGTCCTTCCGTGAATTGAAATCCGCCGGCGACCTTTTCGATCACCGCATCCTTCGGCACCAGCGAGTCGAAGGCGGGGTCGAGCCGGACAATTGTTCCGACTCCGCGGGTCCCGGAGACTTGAGCCCAGCCATACGCGATCAGCAGCGCGGCCGTGAGGGAGTAAGCGACGAGAGATTTCACCGCGTCCGATATATCATGGTCAAAAACCGGCTGTCAACAGAATTCCGTTCCGGTTTTACCCTCGCCCGAGGATCTGCCGCAGCGTCACCTTCATCGCCTGCTCGCGTGGCGTCCGGCCGTTGGCCGACAGCCAGGCATCCAGTTTACCTACGCTCAGTTCGTGCATCGTGCTCGGGCCCTCCACCGCGACTTTCAGGCGCGTGGCTGGTCCGATTGCCGCCAACGCAAAGCCCGATCGTTTGAATTCCGCCACGGCGAGCGCAGCTGCTTCGTACAGCGACGAGGCGGACACAGTAACCGTGTGGGTCATCCCGGCTCCATCATCGAACGACACGTGACACCTGCTGGACACGAGCCCAGATTAGGCGAATATAAGGCGAAAGTCAAGGCCAGATGGCAGCTCGGCAGAGATGCGTACCGTGCGTCGCAGGCAGCCAAGCGAGACGCCAAAGAGGCGGCGCACGAGGTGGAAAAAGCCGGTAAGGATTTCCGCCAGGGGTGGAGTGAGGCGAAGCACGACGCCGAGACCCGCCAGGCTCGTCACCCGTAAGGGCGATCTTGTGGCCGGCGGTTCATTCAGCTACTCTGAGCGATTATCGCATGGCGATCCAGGAGCCGCGTAGCACCCTTCCTGTCCTTCAAGGTCTGCTGCCGCTGAAGCCCAAACAGATCGTGCCCGACATTCTGGCCGGAACCACACTGGCGGCGCTGGCGTTGCCCGAAGTGCTCGGCTACACAAAGATCGCCGGCACGCCCGTGATCACCGGGATATATACCATGCTCCTGCCGATGCTGCTGTACGGCATCTTCGGCGCGTCGCGGCATCTGGTGGTGGGGGCCGATTCCGCCACGGCGGCGATTCTGGCGGCGTGCCTCGCCGGCCTGGGACTGACGCGCTTCTCGGCGGAGTGGCTCGCGATGGCTCAGGTTATGGCGCTGCTAGCGGGCGGCGTGCTGCTCCTGGCGCGCGTGCTGCGTCTCGGATTCCTCGCGGATTTCCTATCGCGAACGGTCCTCACCGGCTTCCTGACAGGAGTCGGTATCCAGGTGGCGGTCTCGCAGTTCTCGGACATGCTGGGCTTACCCGCCGCGCATGGCGGAACCGCGGCGAAGCTCATCCACGTCGTTGCTCATGCTGGCCAGGCGAACCCTCCGTCGCTGGCGGTCGCAGCGGCGACGCTTGCGGTGATTGTGGGAACGCATCGGGTGTCGAAGAGGATCCCGGGCGCACTTCTCGCTGTGGCAGGAGCTATTATCGCGGCCACCTTTTTTCATCTCGAGGCTTCGGGTGTCAAGCTGCTCGGCGCCGTGCCCAGCGGCCTCCCAACCTTCGGCCTCCCGCACGTCGTCTGGGATCGGAAACTCATCCAGCAGCTCCTTCCAACGGCCGGCGCTATTTTCGTCGTGATCCTGGCCCAGAGCGCCGCGACTTCGCGCGCGTTCGCCGCCATCGAAAACGAGCGCTTCGATGAAAACACGGATATCACTGGTTTGGCGCTTGCCAATCTCGGCGCGGCCCTCAGCGGCACATTCGTCGTCAACGGCAGCCCCACAAAAACCCAGATGGTCGAAAGCGCGGGCGGCCGCAGCCAGCTTGCGCAATTCGCCGCCAGCCTGATCGCGCTCGTCGTACTGCTGTTCCTGACGCGCCCGCTCGAGCTGCTTCCCGAGGCGGCGTTGGCCGCCATCATCTTCCTCATCGGAATCGATCTCGTCGACATCCGAGGAATGCGGCGGGTCTTTTTCGCGCGTCGCTCGGAATTCTGGATTGGGCTGGTCACCGCCCTGACTGTCGTCTTCATCGGGGTCGAGTACAGCATTCTCTTCGCGGTTGTAGCGTCGTTGATCGACCATACGCGCCAGGGCTACCGGCCGCACAACGCTCTCATCATCCGCGATGACGGCCAAGGACTGCGCGCGGAACCGATCGGCCCGCGGCCCCATACCAATGGAGGACCGAAGCTACAACCCTCATCGCTTCAGGTCGAACCGGGGCTCATGATCTATCGCTTCACTCACAGCATCTACTATGCGAACACCGAGTTGCTGCTCTCTCAGGTGACGGAGTTGGTGCAAGGGGCGTCACCGCCGCTCAAATGGTTCTGCATCGATGCCGCCGCCATTGACGACGTCGACTTCACGGGTGCCGCCGCTCTGCGCGCCGTCCACGAGACTCTCCGGAAGACCGGAGTGCAACTCGTGTTCGCGCACGTCTCGGACGAAGTCCGGAACACGTTCGCTAAATATCAGCTCAACGGTCTGCTCGAAAGGGACGCCATCTTCGACTCACTCCGCACCGTAATCCACGCCTATACCCGTGCGCATCAATAAGAGCCGCGAACGTAGGACCGAGATTTTCACGGAGGCGTCTAGTGGTGCGTGGAGCCGCCCGACCGGTTGCCGTTCAGCACGAAGTCGGTGAATTCCTTGAGGGCGCTCTCGTATTTTCGGCGCGCGCAGGTGTGCACCTGCATCGCCCGGCGCATAGCAAAATTGCCATCTACAAAACCCGGGTCGTTCAGATCGGATGTCGCGGTCGAGATCCTCGTAAGCCGCCGGTACTCCTCTAACGCCCGCCGATACTCCAGTTCCGCCGTTCGCACCTTCGCCTTCAGTGTCAGCGAAAGGTCACGAGATCGATCCTCCATCTTTTCATGTGTATCACAGCACACGACACGCCTCACCGTTTGTTCGTGTGCCCGTGAACTAGCTCTTTTGGGCTATGGCAAATCAACGATCTCGTTCAGCGTGCGATTTCTTACGAATTCCCCGGATACAGCATCCAGTTCCGCGTATCTCGCACGCACGCTTTAATGAGCATGGCGGAGAGCGGTCATTCGGTATCCAGACATCTGACGAACAAACTGCGGGTCGGGCCACCACGTGAATTCATTTGCCTGATCGGCGGCACGAGCAACGCGTTCAATGGCTGGTATGCCTGGGCTAGTAACGGAACCGATCCGGCGATCGCCGTAGCGGGCCCGGAGCCGAAGAGCTATGACGACATCAAGTACTACGTGAACTTCCGGCTCGTAGGCTACGATGTCGATCCACTCTACCCCTACGATATGATGACCCACGGTTGGAGCACGAGCGCGTACAAGATCATCAAGGCCAAGGGATGGGATCCAGTCGACGTCAACTCAGGCGCGAGCAGCACGCACGACGTCTACTGGGCAAACTTCATCGATTCGGCGGCGCATCTGTACGCGAGGACAGGCAGGGTAATTGCTCCAATGCGGCCGGTCGAACCCCGCCGCGGCGATATCATCACCTTCCTGGTGTTCTTTCCGCCCTATGAATCGCGCGAGAAGATAGACTGGGACGCGTCTCCATACAATGTCATCCACAAGGACAAGCTCGAGGCTGCGCCGTACTGGGATCCCGTGGGGCTAGCACCTCTTCCCAAACCAGAGGACGACAATACCCACATCACCTTGACGGAGAAGAACAAAAGGCAAGACAAAGCGCGCAAAGAGCGTGACCAGGCACGGACGCGGGACCAGCTGGCCAACTCGCCCCTGACGGAAGAAGATCTAAACTTCTACATCCTGATGCGGACGACCAGTGAAAACAGAAAGACCAGCATCAAGCGCCCCCACCGAAACGATGCTTACCGCGACTATATGGTCAACAAGTTACTCACCGCTGGCGGGAAGGATGGCCTACTCTACAAGACGGTCTTCTACCGGACGAACGAGCAGCTTCTCCGCTACATTAAGACCGGCCAGATTCAAGATAGTTACGACGAGGTTCATGTCCAGACAATGCCAGAGGGTAGACCGCCGAAAAAAGACATCCACGGACGGCCGCTGCACGGTGTGCCTGCGTGGTTCAGTATTTGGGACGGGCAGCCGAACGTAGACCGCAAGCACATTCGGATCTGTCGCTTTGATTTTTTCGGGCATTCCGGCTTTTCGAGCCTGCTGATGGATTTCGGATCGGAAAATCTGAAAGGCGAGGTGCCCCGGGCGCATCTCCCCTTAACGGCGAATCAGCTCATCGAAGCCTTCCAGGACAAGGTACTGACGCCCGATGCCCACGCCTGCCTCTGGGGATGCCACCTCGGGATGGATCCTCCCAATGGGGAGTCGTTTGCCAGCAAACTCGCGGACGTCTTCCCGCAGGGAGTGGTGGCCGCCGATTCCACCACCAGCTTCGAACGTATTGTCGACGACGAAACAGCCCTGCCGATTCCCGAAAACGGGAACTGGACATATTTTGCCCACGGGTCATGAGCAGCGGAAAAAGTCGGGAGAGCCATGCCGAAGCGATACACGGTAAAACAAGGCGATTGCATTTCGAGCCTGGCGTTCGAATGGGGATTCCTGCCCGACACCGTTTGGAACCACGCGGATAACACGGAACTACGCAACACGCGCCAGGATTTCCATATTCTTCTGCCGGGTGACGAGGTTGCCGCGCCGGACTTCGAACTCCAGAAGGTTCCGGCCGCCACCGATGAGCGCCATAGTTTCATTCGGGAAAAGGTGGAGGAGGTGCTTCGCGTGGCGGTCCACGATGCCAAGGACGAACCGCTGGCCAATCGAAAATACACGCTGGTGGTCGATCTTGTTTCTTCCCAGGGAATTACTTCTCCCGATGGAATCGTGGAGCTTCCGATACGGCCAAACGCGAAGATCGGGAAGCTGATGATAGGCGATCCCTGGGAAGACGAGGACTACTACGAGTTCGACCTGCAGCTCGGCAAGCTCAACCCCATCGACGACGTCACGGGGGTCCAGCAGCGCCTGCGCAATCTCGGCTTCGATTGTGGCGCAATCGACGGGATCATCGGTCCGCGGACGCGCGCGGCGATCGCCAACTTCCAGGACTATCGCGGCTTGAATGTCACGGGAGAATTGGATTCGGATACGCGAGCTGCCTTGAGCGACGACCACCTGTGTTGAGGAACGCCTGCCCGGCCGCGCGATTTTTCACGTGGCCCCCATGCTAAACGTCAAAGTGAGGCTCCTGTGTCGTAAGCGAACGGTCCCCTGCGATCCGGGCACAATTACGAAACGAACCCATTTTCACGCCAAACGGAAGTAAATGAAAGCCTTTATAACCGCCCTGTTGACGCTACCCGTTACAATAAGCCTGTGCCCCTCACCTGTTACCTCGATGCGTTCTCGGGCATCAGCGGCGACATGCTGGTTGGAGCGCTGACCGATGCCGGCGCCGACCGCGATGCCATCGCTGCCGCTATCGCTTCGCTCGAAGCGGGTGCCACCGTCTCGTTCGAGAAGGTCAAGCGCAACGGTATTGGCGCTACCAAGTTCCACGTCTCCACGGCCGAGCAACACGCCCATCGCCACCTCTCGCATATCGTCAAGATGATCGAAAAAGGCGCCCTCACACCCCGCGCCCGCGCGAATGCCATCGCCATCTTCCGCAAACTCGGCGAGGCCGAGTCGCGGGTGCACAACATTCCGATCGAGAAAGTGCATTTCCACGAGGTCGGCGCGGTGGATTCCATTGCCGACATCGTCGGCACCGCGGTCGCGCTCGACCTGCTGGACGTCGATACCGTCGTCTGCTCGCCGGTCAACGTCGGCAGCGGAACCGTCAAAGCCGAGCATGGCGTTCTCCCAGTGCCGGCCCCGGCCACCGCGCTGCTACTCACCGGCGCGCCCGTTTACTCGCGCGGTCCGGCGGTTGAGCTCACCACGCCTACCGGCGCCGCCGTTGCCGCGGCGCTCTCCACACACTTCGGCGCGCTTCCGCCCATGAAGATCGCGCGCTCCGGGTTCGGAGCGGGCACGCACGACTTCCCCGATCAGGCGAACGTGCTCCGCGTTATCCTGGGCGAGCCCACCGCCGCCGACGAATCGCTCGCCGTGGCAATTATTGAGGCCAACATCGACGACCTCAACCCGCAAGTGCTGGCCTACGCCACCGAAAAGCTGCTGGAGTTTGGAGCGCTCGACGTCAGCGTGCAGCCCATCGTGATGAAGAAGGGCCGCCCCGGCCATCTGCTGCGCGTCGTCGCCAAACCCGAGCAGCGCGAAGCTCTGGCGCAGATCGTCTTCTCTGAAACCTCCACTTTCGGCCTGCGCTTCTACGCCGCCGAGCGCCGCGTACAGGCGCGCGGCTGGAAGGAAGTCGAGACACCGTACGGCAAAGTGCGGGTGAAAGTTTCGAGCGAAGGCCAGTACGCCCCAGAATACGAAGACTGCCGCAAGCTGGCGCAGGCCAGCGGCGTGGCCCTCAAGCACATCATCGCGGAGGCCAATCTCGCGTACCTGAACCAACTCAAATGAAATACTACCTGACCACTCCCATCTACTACGTCAATGCCGCGCCGCACATCGGCCACGCCTACACCACCATGGTGGCGGACACGCTCTGGCGCTTCAAGCGCATGCAGGGCTACGACGCCGCGGTTACGACCGGCTCCGACGAGCACGGCATCAACGTGGAGCGCGCCGCCGAGCGCATGGGCAAATCGCCCAAGGAGTTCTGCGACGTGATCGCCGCCGTTTTCGAAAGGGAATGGCAGCGCCTGGGACTGCACATCGATTATTTCCAGCGCACCACGGCGCCTGAGCACGCGCGCGTGGTCAACGACCTGTTCAAGCGGTGCCGCGAGAACGGCTATATCTATAAGGGTTCGTACACCGGCCAGTACTGCATCTTCGACAATCTCTACGTCAACGAGGCCAAGCCCGGTGACCCGTGCCCGGAATGCGGAAGGCCGACGGAAACCGTCACGGAAGAGAATTTCTTCTTCAAACTTTCGGCGTTCACCGACAAGCTGCTGGAGTTTCACCAGTCGAATCCCGACTTCCTCCAGCCTGAAACGCGGCACAACGAAGTCATCTCGTTCCTCAAGCAGGGGCTCAACGATCTTTCCATCACCCGCTCGAACATCAAGTGGGGCATTCCGGTGGAAGGCGAAGCGCCGCACGTGTTCTACGTCTGGTTCGATGCGCTAACCACTTATATGAGCGCGGTGGATGGCAAAGGTCTTTGGCCCGCCGACCTGCACCTCATCGGCAAGGAGATCGTCCGCTTTCACGCTATCTACTGGCCCGCGTTCCTCTGGGCCGCAGGACTCGAAATCCCCAAACGTATCTTCGCCCACGGCTGGCTGCTCTTCGAAGAGAGCAAGATGTCAAAGAGCCGCGGCAACATCGTGCGCCCCGAGCCGATCCGCCAGGTGATGGGCGCCGACGCTCTCCGCTACTTCCTGCTGCGCGAAGTCGTCTTCGGGCAGGACGGCAGCTTCAGCTACGACGCGCTGGTGGGCCGCTACAACTCCGACCTCGCCAACGGGCTCGGTAATCTGGCCAGCCGTACGCTGACGATGATCCATCAGTACCGCAAAGGCGTAGTGCCGGAGGGATCGGCCAAGGCCATCGCCGCGATCGCGGCCGACACGATTCCCTCCGCCGAGTCCGCCTTCGATAAATTCGAATTCTCACGCGGCCTGGAATCCATCTGGTCGCTCATCTCCGCGGTCGACAAATATATTGTCGAGTGCGCGCCCTGGAAGCTCGCACGGCAGTCCGACGAGACCTCGCAGAAGCTGCTGGACGAAACGCTCTACACGGCCGCCGAAGCCCTGCGAATTGTCACGGCACTGGTCGCGCCCGTGCTGCCGCAGTGTGCGCCGAAGATCTGGTCGCAGCTCGGAATCCCGGAGCCGCTCGATTCCGTTACTTACAAAGGACTCGCGTGGGGCGGCCTTAAACCCGGCCAGAAGATCGGCGAAGTCGCGCCCGTCTTTCCGCGCATCGAAGCGTCGAAAGCCATCGAGGAGATGCGCGAACTGGAAGTGAAAGAGACGGCAGAACAGGCGGCACTACTTGGCAAGACACCCGCGCCCGCCGAAACTGCATCACCGAAGATTCCCATCGACGACTTCGTCAAGATCGATCTGCGGGTCGGCCAGGTCCTCTCGGCCGAACGCGTCAAAGGCTCAGATAAGCTCATGCACATGAAGGTCGATCTCGCGGAAGCCCAACCGCGTACCATCGTCGCCGGCATCGCCGAAGCCTATGCACCCGAGCAGCTCGTAGGGAGGAAGGTGGTCATCGTCGCCAACCTCCAACCCCGCAAACTGAAAGGCATCGAGTCCAACGGCATGATCGTAGCGGCGTCGGTGGAGGGCGGCAAGCCCGTCCTCGCCGGCTTCCATGAAGACATACCCGTAGGTGCAAGGTTGAAGTAATTCTATTTAGCCGCAGATAAACGCAGATGAACGCAGATAAAAACCTTATCGGCGTTCATCGGCGTTCATCCGCGGCTAATTCATTCAGTCCACCATGATCGACTCCCACTGCCATCTCGACGACTCCAAATTCGACCCTGATCGCGAGCAGACGATCCAGCGTGCGCTGGATACAGGCGTTGAGCGGCTGCTCGCCATCGGCACGGGCAACGGTCCTCCCGATCTGGAGTGCGCTATCCGGCTTGCCGATCGATATCCATTCATATACGCGACGGTCGGCGTCCACCCGCACGACGCCGCCAAAGCGACCGCCGACACCTGGAAGCACCTGGAAGAACTAGCTCGCCATCCCAAGGTCCTCGCAATTGGTGAGATCGGCCTCGACTACCACTACGACTTCTCACCGCGGCCCGTGCAGGCTGAAGCCTTCGGAGTACAACTCCTTATTGCGAAAGCGGTGAGCAAGCCGATAATCATTCACACGCGGGAAGCGTGGGACGATACGATCAAATTCCTAATTCCGCCGGCCGTCCAGTACGGCGGCATCATGCACTGTTTCACCGGCAATGTCGCGCAGGCACGCCAGGCGCTCGACCTCGGGCTCCATCTCGCTTTCGGGGGCGTGCTCACGTTCCCCAAAGCAGAAGATGTCCGCGAGGCCGCACGCTATGCGCCCGAGGATCGCATCCTGCTCGAAACCGATTGTCCTTACCTCGCGCCCGTGCCGCATCGCGGCAAGCGCAACGAACCCGCCTTCATGGTCGAGACCGCCCGTCGACTGGCCGAAGTGCGCGGCGTCACACCAGAGCACATCGCCGCGATCACAACGCAAAACTTTGAACATCTGTGTTTGCGGCGCGCACCCGGCAACGGGTAAACTGGTTGTTCTTACATGAATTTGGGCAAGCTGGGGCAGGCCGTTACCGCACGCGAGATCTTCGACCTGGTGCAGCACGAACTCCGTCTGGTCGAACAGAAGATCACGGTGGAGTCCGTGGCGTCCGTGGACGCCGTTACGGCCATCGGACAATATCTGCAGTCGAGCGGCGGCAAGCGCCTGCGCCCCGCGCTGCTGCTCATGTCGAGCAAATTGGTGAGCGGCGGCCGCGCTCCGGATAGCGCCATCGATCTCGGCGCCGTGGTCGAGCTGCTGCACGCGGCCACACTGCTGCATGACGACGTCATCGACGCCGCCGAAACACGCCGCGGCCGGCCATCGACCAACGTGAAGTGGGGCAACCATACCTGCGTGCTCGCCGGCGACTGGCTCTACATGCAGGCGTTCCAGATCGCCCTGCGCGAGCGCAACTTCACCATCCTCGACCTGCTCATCGGGCTCACCCAGATGATGGTAGAAGGCGAGTTGCTGCAGCTCGAGCGCATCGGCCAGATCGACGTCAGCGAAGCCGACTGCATGGAGCTGGTGGACCGCAAAACGGCGTGCCTGTTCTCCGTCTGTGCGCGTCTGGGCGCGCTCGCCTCGGGTAGCGATACGCAGACGCAGGAGCGCCTGGGTGAGTATGCGTGGAATCTCGGCATGGCGTTCCAGCTCATCGACGACATGCTCGATTTCACCGCGCGTGAGAAGGTGCTGGGCAAACCGGTGGGCGGCGATCTGCGCGAAGGCAAGGTGACGCTGCCGCTGGTCTATGCTCTCGAATGCGCCACGCCGCAGGAGCGCGCCCTGGTTGGCACGATTCTCGAGGACCGCAATTACGAGCGCGTCAGATTCGACCGCATTCTCGAACTGCTGGAACGCTACCGCGGCATCGAGCGCGTCAAGGAACGCGCCGGTGCATTCACCGACAAGGCGCGCCAGATCGTCGGCCAGTTCCCTGAGTCCCCGTACCAGCGAGCGCTGCTCGCGGTGACCGACCTCATCACCGAGCGTGATCACTAAGACCGACTCAGCGCCAATAACTCTAGTTATCAGATCCGTATATCCCAAATACACTATTCAGTACTGGTAGTCCCACCCGTATACTGATTCCGGCCTTCGCGTCATCGCGGTCACACGGCTGTAACTTACTGAGACTACGCATGTTGAAAAACCACACGCTTTCCGCCCTTTTCCTCGCTCTTGTTCTGGCATCCGTCCTGCCGGCGCAGACCGGCTTGATTACGACTATCGCTGGTACCGGCGTCGCCGGCACTGCGGGAGTCGGCGGACCTGCGGTCAACGCGCAAATCGGTTCGGGCACCGGAATCTGCATCGATCCCTTGGATAATCTATACATCGCGGATGCCAGTAACAACCGCGTGGTGAGGATCGACGGCAGCTCCGGCGTGCTCACGCTTGTGGCGGGTAGCGGTCAGTCCGGCTACAACGGAGACGGCATACCGGCCACACAGGCATCCCTCAGTAGTCCGCGCGCGGTAGCTCTGGACGCCTCCGGCAATCTCTACATTGCCGACACAGGCAACTACCGCATCCGCCGCGTAGACGCTGTCACCGGTGTCATCACCAGCATAGCCGGCACCGGAGTAAACGGATTTGGAAACGATGGAGGTGCGGCCGTCGCCGCTTCTATCAGCTATGTAACGGCGATTAATTTCGATAGCTCCGGGAGCCTTTACATGGCCGATTCCCTTAACAACCGCATCCGCCGTATCGACGGTCAAACCGGCATTATCACCACCGTAGCTGGAAATGGCAGCAGCGCCGTGTCACCCGACGGCTCCGGGCTCCCCAATATTTCCCTCAGCAGCCCCTATTGGGTCGGCTTCGACCGGTCCGGCAATATGCTCGTCAGCGAATACGGTAGCGGGCGCATCCGGAGCATCAACCTATCCATAGGCGTGCTTGGCACTGTTGCCGGAAATGGCTCCAGTGCCTACAACGGCGATGGCGAACCGGCCACAAGCGCCGCCATCGGCTTCGCGCCGGCAGTCACCGTCGATCCCGCCGGCAATCTGTTCTTCCCCGACATGACGGGCCGCATTCGTCGCGTCGATGCCATCAGCGGACAAATCATTACCGTGGCCGGCAATGGTAGTGGATTCGAAGAAACGGTAAGCAGCAGCGGAGGAGGCGGAACCGGGTGCTACAACGGGCTTGTCGGCGATAACCAACCGGCGACCATTGCCCGCGTCGACGGCGCCTACGGCATGGCGGTGACCCAGAACGGAAATCTGGTTTTCCTCGATTGGATCGACTGCCGCGTGCGCCGTGTCTTCCTGCCTTCGCCCAATATTTATACGAACACCACATTTTCGCTGAACCCCGCATCTCCAACCGCGGGCCAACCTGTCACCTTCACCGCGACCGTCACACCGATTAACGGATCGGGCAATCCCACCGGTACGGTTCAGTTCGTGGCTCTGTCCTCAGATGGCCTCTCGAGCAATGTGATCGGAACAGCGCAGGTTACCAATGGGATAGGCACGTTTCAGACTGTGGTCCCGAGCCCCGGTAGCGGAAATATCGTGGCGTACTATTTCGGAGATTCGTCGTTCAACGGTTCCGGTTCCCCACGAGTCGCGGTGACGATCGGTTCCTCTTCGAAGGCCACCCCGAACGTATATGTAGCTTCGGGTCAGAATCCGGCGCCCATCAACACACCCGTGGTGTTCAGCGTCGCCGTAGTGCCACCGGCCGGCAATACCAACCAGCCGACCGGAGCGGTAGAGATCCTGGATGGTTCCACCGGGGTGGGTGGCGGGTCGCTCACAGGCGGCCAGGCGCAGATCAGTGTTACCTTCACCACTAGTGGTCCCCACACGATAAGCGTCGCCTATCAAGGCGACATCAACTTCGCCCCGGCCACCTCGGCCAGCATCTCCGAAAGCATCACCACCAAGACGCCCACAACCGTCGCCGTCGCACAGGCGCCGTCCGGCACCACTACCGCCGGAAGCACGGTCAGCTTCATGGCACTCGTGGCTCCCTCGGCGGCGACCGGAACAGTGGTCTTCTCAGACGCATCCACCACGCCTGCGACCACCTTGGGCTCTGCCACACTGAGTAACGGCGTCGCAACGATTTCGTACTCGACATTCACGGCAGGTACTCACTCCATCGTCGCCACGTATCAGGGCGATTCCAATTACGCCGGTGCCGCATCGTCCCCGGTCTCTTCCGTGGTCGTGAATTCAACCACCATCACCCTGACGTCGAATATGCCGTCGCCCTCGAACTACGCGCAAGGGATCACAATAACCGCCACGATCGCGCCGAGCACAGCCACCGGAACAATCTACTTCTATGACAACGGATCGCTCCTGGCGTACTATCCGGTATCTAACGGCACGGCCGCTACGAGCAGTATGGTATTAAGCGCCGGCACCCACACCATCACCGCAACCTATTCCGGCGACGCCAACGACGCATCGAGCACTTCCAACGCCATCACGCAAGTGGTAAACAAGGTGACTCCCACCGTCACCCTCAGCGTCGATCACAACCCGGCCGTCCTTCCTGACACTGTCAACTTCACAGTTCTCGTTGCGCCGCCTTCGCCCGGAGCGCCGATCCAACTGCTCGACGGCCAGACCGTGATCGCCAGCACCACGTCCCAGGGCCCGCCGGTGTCATTCGCCATCTCGTCTCTCTCGCCTGGCGTTCACAACATCACCGCCGTCATGACCGGCGACACCAATCTGAATGGTGCCACGTCGAACGCGGTGAGTGAAACCATGCAGTCGAAGACTACGGTCTCACTCACTTCGCAATCGCAGTCGACGAGCTATGGGCAGCCGGTCACCCTGACTGCATCCCTCTCGCCCGCAGCGGCCACGGGGACCGTGCAGTTCACCGATGGTGCAACTAATATCGGGTCGGCGACTCTCTCGGGCGGTTCCGCCGCGCTCACCGTGTCCACTCTCGCTAGCGGCACACATCAGATTGTCGCCACCTACAGCGGCGATGGCGTGTACCTCACCAGCCAGTCCGCAACGTGGTCGCAAACGGTTACGAAAGCGGCGACCGCGGTAGCGCTTGTATCCTCACTCAATCCGTCCAACTCCGGCCAGTCGGTCAGCTTCACCGCGACTGTCTCGCCCTCGTCCTCCACCGGAAGCGTGCAGTTCCTCGATGGAACCACCGTCCTCGGTACGGCCACCGTCACCAATGGAACCGCGGCATTCGCCACCTCCGCGCTCACTGCCGGAAGCCACTCCATCACCGCAACCTATAGCGGCGATTCGAACTACAACACCGCGACAGCCACTCTCACGCAGACCGTGAAGGCCGCATCAACCACGACTCTCTCAGCCAATCCCGCAACAGCTACCATCGGACAGACCGTGCAACTCACGGCGTCCGTGTCGCCCTCCTCCGCGAGCGGGACCGTTCAGTTCCTCGATGGTTCGACCGTGCTCGGTACCGTGAACATCGGTAACGGCACGGCTTCGCTTTCTGTCTCCACGCTGGCCCTGGGATCGCACGCGATTACTGCAGTGTACAGTGGCGATGCTAGCGACACTGCCAGCAACTCGACCGCGGTCAACGTCAGCATCAATAAGATCGCTTCGGGTATGACGCTGATGTCCTCGCTCAATCCGTCGAACGCCGGACAGTCCGTGACGTTCACCGCGGCCGTGACTCCGGCCGCCGCCACCGGTACGGTGCAATTCCTGGACGGCGCGACTGTGCTTGGCACAGTCCCGCTCAGCAACGGTGCAGCCGCGTTCACCACTTCGTCGCTGGCAGCCGGCGGCCATGCCATCACCGCTTCCTACAGCGGCGATTCCAACGACAGCAGCGCGTCCACCAGCATTACGCAGATTGTGAAGGCGGTCAGCGCCACAACACTTTCCGCCACACCGGTCTTGTCGACCTTCGGCCAGACGGTCACGATAGCCGCCGCCGTCTCACCTGCCGGCGCCACCGGGACAGTGCAGTTCTTGGATGGCTCGACCGTACTCGGCGCGGCCGCGGTTAGCAACGGCACGGCTGCGATTTCCGTCTCCACGTTCGCTGTAGGGTCACATAGCCTCAGCGCTGTGTACAGCGGGGATGGCGGAGACACTCCCAGCAACTCCAACGCGGTAGCGGTCACCGTCAACAAGGCGGCGCCGGCTGTTACGTTGATGTCATCAACGAATCCGTCGGTCGTCGGTCAGCCGGTCACCTTCACTGCAATCGTTGCGCCGGCCGCTGCCACCGGCAGTGTCCAGTTCAAGGATGGAACCACCGTTATCGGCACCGCAAGCCTGAGCGGCGGACCGGCGACATTCTCCTCGTCGAGCCTGAATAAAGGCAATCATTCGATCACGGCTGTTTACAGCGGCGACTCCAACGTGAACCCCGGTCAATCGTCCGTGCTCAACCAGGTGGTGAACACGCCGCCGCCTGCAGCTCCGACGAATCTTATGGCTACCGCGACTTCCGCCACCCAGATCAACCTGAGTTGGACCGCCAGCACTACCTCGGGCGCGAAGTACAACGTTTACGCCAGCACCACGTCAGGCTTTACGCCCTCGGCTTCGAATCGTATCGCCGGCAATGTGGGCGGTACCAGCTACTCCAATAACGGCCTGTCGCCGTCGACGACTTACTACTACCTCGTGACCGCCGTAAACTCGGCCGGCGAATCCGCACCTACCAACGAGGCCGGCGCCACCACGCAGTCCTCCAGCATTTCGTGCCACGTCGACTACACCGTTACCACCCAGTGGAACGTCGGGTTCGGCACGGCCATCACCATCCAAAATACCGGCTCGACTGCCATCAATGGTTGGGAGCTCACGTGGACTTGGCCGGGTAACCAGCAGATCACGCAGGCCTGGAACTCCAACTACTCGCAGCAGGGCGCGAGCGCCAGTTTGACCAACGCCTCGTGGAATTCCACAATCGCTCCCAGGGCTACCCTCAGCGGCATGGGATTCAATGCCAGCTACAGCGGCAGCAATCCGCCGCCGTCCGCGTTCTACGTGAACGGAACGCTCTGCCATTAGAGCGCGTGTTATGCTGTCTCCCCAGCATGAGGCTCACGCTGGGTGTTTTATTCGCCTTACTCGCTTTCGCGCAGGAAAGGCCCGTCGCTCTCTATAAAGGGACGGGCACGTGGCATCATCCAATCGCCACGCAAAACACGGACGCTCAGAAGTACTTCGATCAGGGCCTCGCGCTACTCTACGGCTTCAACCGTTACGAAGCGCTGCGTTCGTTCCGCAAGGTGTCGGAGCTCGATCCGCACTCGGCGATGGCCTTCTGGGGCATGGCGATCGCGCAAGGTCCGTACGTCAATATGGACGGCGACCCCAGCTACGATCCGAAAGCCGCCTGCGCCGCGGTCGAAGGCGGTCGGAAGCTCGCAGACGCGCCCGAGCGCGAGCGCTTGTATATTCAGGCAGTCGCCGCATGGTGCCCGGAGTACAAGGCGCCCGCGTACATCGATGCCATGCGCGCGCTAGTCGAGCGCTACCCTGACGATCTCGATGCGCGCACCATCTATGCCGAGAGCTTGATGATTCCCGTGCGCTGGCATTGGTACACCGCCGATGGAACACCCGCCGCGGGCGTCGCTGAGGCCGAACGTCAGCTCGAGGAAGTCTTGCGCCGCTGGCCCGATCACCCCGGCGCGAATCACTACTACATCCACGCGGTCGAATCGTCGCGCTCGCCCGAGCGCGCCGTTGCCAGCGCACAGCGCCTGATGGGCATTACGCCCGGTGAAGGCCACATGGTGCACATGCCCGGCCACATCTGGCTGGTCCTGGGTGAATGGAAAACCGCGGCCGACGTCAACGACCGCGCTGCCGACGTGGATCGCGAGTATTTCCGGACCACGAACGTCGTGGGCGGCACGTACATGCCTTACTATGTGCACAACCTCGACTTCATTCGTTACGCGCGCAGCATGGAAGGCCGCAGGGCTGACGCGCTCCGCGCCGCCGATACGGAGGCTCGCGAGATGGCTCCCATGGCGCAGGCCATGCCCGAAATGGCCGACATGTTCATGCCCGCGCCGGAGTTCGCCTATATGCGCTTCGGCGAATGGGAACATCTGCTGAGCGCTCCCAGACCCAAGCCCGAAATGAAGCTGACCAATGCGTTCTGGCACTACGGCCGCGCGCTGGCGTTCCTGGCGAAGGCCGACCGCGCTGGCGCGACTAACGAACGCGATGCATTCCGTAAGTCTACGGTTCCCTCCGACGCCGGGTGGGGACAGAACAAAGCCAGTGACGTGCTCGCCCTGGCGGCCGAGACCCTCGAAGCCCGTTTCGCCAATTCCGCGCGCGAGTCCGTGCCGCACTGGCAGCGCGCCGTCGAGATGCAGGACGCACTGACCTACGACGAGCCGCCCGCGTGGTATTACCCGATTCGCGAATCTCTCGGTGCGGCTCTCCTGCGCGGCGACCAGCCCGCCGAAGCCGAGAAGGTCTTCCGCGAAGGCGTGCGTCGAACTCCACGCAACGGCCGAATGCTGTTTGGCCTGATGGAAAGCCTCAAGGCGCAGAATAAGACGGAAGATGCCGACTCAGTGCAGCGCGAGTTCGAAGCCAACTGGGTGCGCGCCGATGTGCAACTCCGCATCGAAGACATGTGACGCCAACTTGAAACGCTCCGCCGCGCTATGCAACAATCGGCCATTCCGGCCGACACAGAATTCCGATTGGATGGGGATCTGAGTGAGTTGTCCAAGCTGGCGGCGGAGGTTGCGAAGTTTTGCCAGGCAGCATCGCTTCCGGAAAGCGTCGAGTTCCACCTGAACCTGATTCTGGAAGAGCTGTTCGTCAATGCGGT
>Ga0126381_100001696_pt1 | contig 23528 bp, 20 predicted proteins | sample PanSoiMetPlot_28_FD_96465 | JGI IMG/M metagenome (GOLD analysis project Ga0126381, IMG submission 96465) | Tropical forest soil microbial communities from Panama - MetaG Plot_28 | ecosystem: Environmental > Terrestrial > Soil > Tropical forest > Bulk soil | place: Panama | collected 2016-02-17 | reverse complement strand
TCCTCGAACTTTTGACAGACTGTTTGCAGACGCATGACAAACGTGAGCGACCCAGACGCTAGCCTGTCAGGAAACGCTTGCGACGCCCCTCAGCAGGCCCCGGTTTTCGCGGGAGAACTCTGCGAATTCAACGAGCCCAGAGATGCCGAGGGGAGAGGGTCGTGCATGGGGCAAACTGGCGCAGCATGCAAGCCTCATGCTTGAAAGGAGGGCAGAAATGACTTGTCATAATCGTTCGGCGGCTTGGCGGCTTGATGGCGCCATATGGCAGATTATCGTTTTAGGAATATTGCTGGTCGGCATGTGGCCGCTTTCTGCGTGCAGCGGTGGTTACCACAGACCTATGGGCAGCACCGTGCCAGGCGGCACTATGCCAGGGCAGCCAGGCCCTACGGGAATGCCACAACCGATGTCGCATCCACGGCCAAATCATCCTTAAAGACCCGAAAGCTGTGTGCGGCGGTTTGGCCTTGAACCACGAGGAAGCACTGATGCTTGCACTCGCGTTTCAATGGATTTGGCCACCAGTTCAACAGTTGCCGTGTACGTAGAACGCGCTTCCGGCCATTAGGAGCCCTCGCTCATGTGTCCGCATCGGTCTTTCGAACGCCAACGCGGATGCTGAGAGCAATTTCCGGCTAAACATCATTGCGGAGAGACCCTCCGCCTTCTTTTTTATGTATCTTCTCTTCATCGCCCTTCGTGGTTGTCGTCGTCTTGAGCTCCGCGCATCGCAAGCATTTACCATTCGCAAAGGCTTCAATTGTGTAAGTCTCACCCGCACGCGCTAGTTGTTCTGCGCTTGCACTTGCTTCGGCGGGCGAGCTAAACACTTGCCAATCTAGCTGTGAATTTGACCAACGAATGTGAAAGTGGACGACGCCTTCCTGATCGCCAAGCGGAGGAGTGGAAAGCATTTTTCGCCTCCTCAATTCGGATCGCGGAGACCGAGTGCTTGAACCCGAATTATTGACCTGGCCGCTAACAGAGTGTGGTTGCAAAGGATGGCGATTCACAAGCCGAAAACGGCCTTGCAGAAAACAGTTTTGATACTGTTTAGTATTGAAACGGTGGGTGCGGCAACGTTTCAGGAGAGCCAGAATCCGGCCAGCGTGCCGGATGGGTCCTGGCGTGATTGGTTCGAACAATCCAGGACTGAGAGGCGGGCCCAGAGGCGCCGAAAGGGTTCGAAACCTTTTTGCGCCTTCTCTTTTTTGCAGTCGCCGAACGCGATTCCGGGCAAGGAAACGCTGATTCGAGGACACGACAGCCTACGCAGGACCACGCTGCAGCGGGATGGCTTCCGTTTGAGATTCGCGCAGGTAGAGCAAGAGCGGCAGTCCGAGAGAAACGCCGACGAGCAGTGTGGCAAGGAGGATGAGCCAGCGGCGCGGAATGCGGAGGCGGGCGGATTCCGCGGCGGCGAAGCGAAGCAGGACGATTGCAGAGACGATGACGTCCAAACTAAAGAAGGTGCTGATACGGTTGGCAAACATTTGCTGGACGAAGACGCGCAGGTCGAGGCTGTGCTGGAGCAGCCAGGGAAAAAACGCGACGTAAGGCACAAACAGCCCAATGAGGCAGAAGAGCAGATAGAAAGTTTTGGGTTTCATCATGCAGTTCTTCCTTTCAAAACTTGTTGAGGCGATGCAGCCATAGCTATTATCTTTGCCTGGCCGAAGTATCCAGAGAGCGCGGTCTTTTTGCTGTCGTTACCTGCAGCCGCCATCGAGACCAGAGCCACAAGGAGTAGAACTAGAAATCTTCGGTTCGGGCTTCTCCCTCAGTTCATTCACGACGTTCACGGTAACGCAAGTCGCCGGGAATACCAATGTCGTTCAGCGCTGAGAATTCGTACGCTTTCCGTGTGAATCCCAGTCCACCTGAGCGTGTTCCTTTTTCAACTTGATTCCTCAAAGTGGTTTTGGCGACTCTCAGGTTATTTGTTATTGCAATTGCGGCTTTGCTAGTCATCGCCATTGCACTGTTGGTGTCCCTGAAGACAGGAATGACCGTGCCAAGACGATGGTTTGGGTTCTGTGTTTGGACGGATGGGCTAATTTGGTTCGTCTGCCACCACACCTCGTTCTTGCCTCAGTCGTTCTACTCATTGTCATCGGAGCGATTCGAATGCTGCCCGACTTTCTTCGCTATATAAAGATTCGGGCGATGTGAGGTTGAGGCTACACCGACCTCCTGACTCATCCTGAATTGGCAGCAGTCACCCCGTCGTTTGGCTCACCGAAACGAATAACCCCGACTGCAGATTCGACAGGCGAATCTTCCCATCGCCGGCTCACTGATGACCTCAGCGTGAGTTGACAAGGAATGAACGCCGAAGTAGGCTCGCGGGGCCTGGAGGCCTCCCATGACGTTTGTTCTCCGATTTCTGGCGGTTGTGTCTTTGTTTGTACCCGTCTGTTCTATTGCAGTAGCGGAGCCGCAGGCCGAACCACAAGGTAAATCCGAAATCATTACCTTTGAGGCCCCGGGTGCGGGCACAGCCCCCGGTCAGGGCACCGTTCCGAGAAGTATTAGCTCGAGCGACGAGGTCACTGGCGAGTTCTATGATTCGCACGAGGCAGTCCACGGCTTCCTCAGGACTGCTGACGGCACCATTACTGCGCTGGACGTGCCCGGAGCCAGCACAGCGAATGGTCAAGGTACGTTTCCGAGGAGCATCAACCCGTCTGGTGAGATTGCGGGACTGTATAATGATGCCAGCCATCTAGTCACTCGCGGCTTCGTGCGCAGTAGCTCCGGAGTCATCACCACATTCGACGGGCTCCCGATGGGCATCAATTCTCGCGGCCAGACTACAGGGACTGTCTCTGGTCGTCATGGCTTCATACGCGATAGTGATGGAACCATGACTATATTTGACGCTGGCCCAGTTGGTACATTCCCGCAGAGCATAAACCCAAGCGGCGAGGTCGCAGGCTATTACGCGGACTTCACCTTCATACCTCATGGTTTCGTGCGCGACCGGGACGGTGAGATCACCACGTTCAATGTCGGCAGCAGCAACCCGACTTTTCCTACAAGCATCAACCCAAAGGGTGAAATTACGGGGTTCTACTCTGATTCAGCTTCTATGACTCATGGTTTCGTGCGCGAAAAGGACGGTAAAATTAGGACGTTCGACGCAGGCCCATCCGATACAACCGTAACAAGCATCAACCCGGGTGGAGAGATCACGGGTTACTTCTTTGGTGCGGACAAATTAGCTCAGGGCTTCATGCGGGCTCGGAATGGGGATATCGATGCATTTGAAATTCCGGGGTCGGGTGGTCCCTTCTTCGGTGATGGCACGCTTCCCCAAAGTATCAACCCGGGCCGCGAAGTCACGGGCGTTTACACGGATGCAATTGGTTCGTACCACGGCTTTTTGCGAAGAGCTAATCACGACAAGGAGTCGGGTAAAGCTCATGACGACGAGCCGGGCAGGGCTCACTAGGCTCACCTTTGCGGCACCTCTTGACAGCAATTGACTTCGAGGCCCGATCCTCGCCGCTCCTTCCCAATTGCCTCACGAGGCCAAGCTACTCGAACCCCTTCACACGGCGGCCGGTCTTGGGCAGAACCACGGGATTCGACACTAACGTGCTCCCGGTGAGTTTTTGCGGGAATTGGCTGGGCCTCGCTGGCTTGCTCGCATAACCAAGCCACTTCTATGACGGTCCCAAGGCTGCCGAAGGTTCAGAGGCAATCGTCGGCATGGAAGATCGAATGGCTTCGCCGATTGCGGAGTGTATGGTCAGGGCATAACGAGATCTTCCGGATCGCGCCCCTGTGCCATCACCTGGCCTAGTCTTGTAAGACTAAAGAGTTCCTTTACGCGCTCGTTCAGATTGATTAGTTTCAACTGGCTCTTAGCAGTTTTCGCCGAAACATACAAACCAACGATCGCACCTAATCCGGAGCTGTCTAAGTAGTTCACGTTCGTCAAGTCCAGAACCACGGTTTTGTTTTCTGAAAACAGCGGTTTGACCTTCACTTTTAGCGACTCAGCTGTGTCCGACGTTATCTTGCCGCTGCACTTGACGATGATCTCGGTCGGCGTCTTCTCGGTCGTCAGACCCAGAACGGAACTTGCAGTGGGATTTGTAGCCATAGCGACCTCCTTGGCCATTTCCTGAGCACCGAATCGCTCGGATTATACGTCTGGTAAGAAGTTTTGCAATGCCAAAGCTACCTCGGTCCTGACACTCGATAATGCCGCCAGGCGATAAGCCTGCTGCATCGCCGGCCCCGCCCGTGACGACAATGTGAACAATTGGTGGATTCGTCTGCCGATCCGGGAGAACTATCGGCAGGAGCGACGACCCAGCCGGTGATGCTGTGGCGTGGAAGGTCGTCGGCAGCCGCAGGGTCTGCGCTCCGCCGGTCGCAGAGCGCCATGATCGACAAATAGAACGAGGATCAGAGGGCAGCAGGAAAATCTCACGTTACCCTCCCGCCGCAATCCCAATCAACTAAAAGGGACATATCTTAGCTTGCCGGCTAACCAGGCATCTCGGATCCGGCCGTGATCCTCGGATAGACTCGAGCAAAAGCGAAAAACAGAAAGGCAAGGATAAGAAACTCCAGGGCACTCGCTTCCGTTCCGCGAGGGCCGCCTGTAAGCCACCCGGGCCCGCGATAGGACACATTTAGCAAATGTCCGGTGAGACTTTGACCGTTGTTTCCAGTATTCGGCTGCGCGAACAGGACCATATCGGTGTAGTCAGACATCGCATGAAAACCGATTGCGAACCAGAGCGTGCCTGTGCGCCGAAGAGTGAAACACCAAAACAGTCCGAATAGTCCCACGCTCAGACCGTCCATCCAGTTCTCCATGGGTTTGAAAAAGTAGTGGACTGCACCGAAGATGGCCGACAACAGAACAGCAGCTGGCCAAAAGCCCATGCCGCTCATGAGCGTTGCCTGTGAGTAACCGCGGTAGGCGAATTCCTCAGCGCACCCGAGCAACAAAAATGCTGCGGCCCATAACAAGGCGAACTTGACGAACGTTTGCCCATGCAATGCCAAGCCTTCGAAAGAAGCTGCTCCTAACAGTCTGAGCAGGGTGACCATCAGTAACGACGCGACAAATCCCCACAAAGTGCCTTGCCAGAAATGCCTTCGGAACATTCCCCGCCATGGGAGCCCGTACTCTGCAAACGGCCGGCGTTCAAGCTTCGACATGATAAAGGCGGCCAGAAGCGCGGCCACAAAACTGATCCCACCATCAAGCAGGAAATCTGTGGGAAACCATCCTGGATGTTCTTGAAATTCGAACAGCACGGTCAACAGCCAGAAGAACAGCTTACTCAAGCCGAAAAGCAGAAAAATAAAAATCGCAAATCGCCAGCCAGCCCGAATTCCCTGAGGGCCTACAAACATGTCCTTCATAACAGATTTCCCCAGCGATGCGTCCGACAGCAGGCCTTGGATTTTTTAAGCGTCTGCAATCTATCACGGTGGCTTCGGATTGCTCAATGCACGTTTAGGCGTAAGCCAGTTCTTTCACCCGCTGGCAAGACCACTAGCCTCGAAGCGCTCTTCGCCGCTAGCGGCCCACTTGAGCACTCCGAGATTGCACTGACCATGGAGGCATATCTGGCCGACACGATAGGGGTGTTTTCACGGACTAGGACGGCCACGGCTTGGGGCGTAACCCGGGCGGCGCCGGACGATGAAGGCCACTGCCAACCCCGCGCCGACCAATAGAAGGGCAGACGGTTCTGGCACGCCGGGGCCCGTCCAGGTGATGGTTCCACTCGCGGAACCAAACGTTCCATGGGAAAGCGACGACGAATGCCCTTCGATCGCTTCTAACGTCATGTTCATATCCTTGCAAACACCTCTTGCGCACGTTCCCAGAACGAATCGCGCCGTCGACACATCGCATCCATTTTTTTGCCGGCTTAGTGCCCGCCTCTTCGGCCCTGCCTGTGCCTGGAGATCGAGACCGCAGATAGGTTCCCCACCGACTGTGGTGGCTGACTCTATCATCTTTGAAAAGTGCTCCTGGCTCGTGGTGAAATAGCTGATTTTTCTCTGATGTTTTTCTGAATGCGGCTTTCCCCATTGTTTCTGCGGCGTCCTTCAGACCAACCGGTCGTGTGAGCTACTCTGTTCAATTGAGCAGACATTTGAGTCTCACTGCGGACTTTACCGTTCCGGTGTGTCTGCTTTTTTGCTACTTTTTTAGGAACGCTATGTTGACATCTCGCTACCAGTTTGGCCCCTTCCAGCTCGACACCAACGAGCATCGCTTGCTGCGGAACGGAACGGAAATCCTGCTCCGGCTGAAGGCATTCGAGACCCTATGCCTGCTTGTCGAGAACGCTGGCCGCCTGCTTAAGAAGGAAGAGCTACTGCGCGAACTGTGGCCGGACACGATTGTAGAGGAGAACAACCTTAACAAGAGCGTGTCTCTCTTGCGCAAAGTGTTGGGGGACGATGCCAATGGGCAGTCCTACATCAAGACCGTGCCGAAACTCGGGTACCGTTTTGTTGCGCCAGTTACCCGTATCGATTTGTCGGCGGCACAAGGCGGCGGGGCCGGACAACCGCTCAGGCCGCTACCCCGTCAGGACATCCGATTCTGCATCGCGCCGGATGGCACGCGCATCGCTTTCGCCACCGCCGGTTCGGGATACCCGCTGGTCAAAGCTGCCAATTGGCTGAATCACCTTGACTACGAATGGAACAGCCCCATGTGGAAGCACTGGATAGGCGACCTCTCTCGCCATCACTCGGTCATTCGTTATGACGAGCGCGGCAACGGCCTGTCCGACTGGGATGTGAAAGACATGTCCTTGGAGCTTTGGATGAACGACTTGGAAACCGTGGTCGACGCCGCTGGAATTGACCGCTTTGCGCTTATGGGAATCTCGCAGGGTGGGGCTGTGGCAATTTCTTACGCTGTTCGTCACCCGGAGCGCGTGAGTCATCTCATCCTGCACGGCGCATACTCGCGCGGCTGGAATTTCCGGATAACTCCCGAAGAATTGGAGGGGCGACGTGCGCTTGCAACTCTGATTCGCCTGAATTGGGGAAAAGGCCTTCCCGGCTTCTCGGAGATGTTCACGAAACGATTTATTCCGAACGCGACGAGTGAAGATCAAAGGTGGTTTGACGATTTGCAACGTGCGTCGACTTCACCGGAAAATGCCGCGCGCATCATGGAAACTTGCGATGGTATCAACGTACGCGCACTTCTCCCTGAAGTTTCGGTCCCCACGATTGTCTTTCACAGCGATGGCGACTGCGTCGTGCCAGTCGAAGAGGGCTGTATACTCGCCGCTGAAATTCCGAACGCGCGCTTCGCTCCCCTTTCAGGAACCAATCATGTTCTCCTCGCGGACGAACCGGCTTGGCTGGTCTTTCTCGAAGAACTCGGCGCATTCCTGAACTGGCCGGACATAGGCAGTCGCCTTCCCGCGCGCTCAGTAACCCATCGAATTTCAGAAATCGAGCAGTAGGGTGACGACGGCATAACCTCCGGTCGCAATCCACGTCTCCAACTGGTGTGGGGCGTTTAGCGTATCTCTACTTTCCAAGGAAGAGTAAGGCGACGCATGACCTGAGGCAACTCCGAAGCACAGGAAGAAAGGGTGCATTCCTCAGTCTTTAGAATTGCCGGAGGGTGTTGAGCCGAAGTCGGCGTAGTGGTTGTTTGCGAACTAAAGACTCTATCTCCGCGCCTATCGAGAGATTATTGATGTCTCCCTTCGACGAGTTTTGTTAGAATCCCCCGCATGAAGAGGCGAACATGGTTGTGGGCTGCACCGTTGTCGATGTCACTACCTGCTGGGATTGCCGAAGCAATGGAGCGGGCGCTTCTGCACGTCGCTGTTGGACACCCAGACGCTGGAGAGAAGGAACAGGGTGGCGCAATGGCAGGATCAACGAAGGTGTATGAATTGCGGATTTATCATGCGGCTTCCGGAAAGATGGATAGTCTGGTGGCCCGTTTTCGGGACCACACCGACAAACTTTTCGCCAAACACGGAATGAAGAGTGTGGCCTACTGGACGGCGCTCGACGAGCCGGCCAAGAGCAGCACATTCTTTTACATTCTGGAGCATCCGAGCCGCGAGGCGGCGGCCGCCAACTGGAAGGCCTTCCAGGATGACGAGGAATGGAAGGCGGTGAAAGCGAAGTCCGAAGAGAATGGCAAGTTAGTGGACAAGGTTGAGTCAACCTACCTGATGCTCACAGATTTTTCCAAGCCGCTCGACTAAAAAGGGAACCCGGTTAAGCCCTGAGCTTTGGTTTAAGGAACAGGGCATCTCCGAAGGCCTGATATTTCCTTTTCTTCGCAATCACAAACCTTTGGCGGCGCGGAACTCGCGGACGACCGCACGGAAATCACGCTGATCTCCATCTACCTGCCGGTTCAAATTGCGCATGTCGACTTCAGAAATTGTTCCGGCGAGGTCGCGGAGCGCTTCGCGGAGTTGAGGAAATTGCTGCAAGGCGGCTTCGCGAACGACGGGAACGGCGTCGTAGGGTGGAAAGTAATGGCGGTCGTCCTCAAGAGGGACGAGGTCCAGCGTTTCGATCAGCCCGTCGGTGGAATTACCCGCGACGACATCTACTTTTCGTTCGACGAGCGCGCGATAGAGAAGCCCGAGATCAAGGACGCTGGGATCCTTGCCGAATTTCAGAGCGTAGCGTTCCGTCCAACCAGTGTACCCGTCCGGCCGTTCGAGAAATTCGTAGCCAACGCCGACCCTCCATCGGGGCGCGACCGGAGGTAGATCGGACATTTTGGTGAGATGGAGAGCGCGGGCGTCCGAGCCGCGAATCACCATCGCGAAGGAATTGGCAAAACCGAGCGGTTCGGTAACCGCGAGGTGAAATTGCCGCGCGTATTTCTCTCGCACCCGATCAAGAACCGCGGCGGAATCTCCCTGCGGCGTTTCACCAAGAACCGCGGTGAGTGCCGTGCCTGTGTATTCGACGTAGAGGTCCACGTCTCCGGCGAGCAACGCTTTTTGCACCAGCAGGGTGCCTCCGAGATTCGATTTGCGCTCGACGGGAATGCCGGTGCGCGCTTCGATGTGCTGGGCGAGGAGTTCGGCAAGAACGATCTGTTCGGTGAAAAATTTGGAGGCTATCACCAGATGAGATTTGTGATCGGAGCGCGAGCAGGATTGGCCGAGCACGGCGAGCAGTATCGTGATCAGAAATACGCGCCGCACCCTAGTGGACCTTCCACCGGTGCTCGACGAAGCCAAGCGAGTAATCGGCCAAAAGCGCGAGAATCGCTGCCGGAATCGCACCCGCGAGGATGACAACGTTGCTGACCATGGCGACGCCGCGAAAGATGAACGTGCCGAGGCCGCCGGCACCGATCGCGGCGGCAATCGTGGCGATGCCGATGGTGATGACGGTGGCGGTACGAATGCCGGCGAGGATGAAGCTTTTTGCAAGAGGAAGGCGCACGCGGAACATCACCTGGTTTTCCGTCATGCCCATAGCTTCGGCGGCTTCAAGAACAGCGGGATCGATGGTGGTGAGGCCGACGTAGGTGTTGCGCAAGATGGGGAGAAGCGCGTAGAGCACGAGCGCGACGATCGCGGTGCGCGCGCCGATGCCCCCAATGAAGGGTAGGGGAATCAGAAACCCGAAAAGGGCCAGGCTGGGGATAGTCTGGAAAATATTCGCCAGTGCCAGCGCGAGTGCCCGCAATCGAGGGCGCGAGACGATCACCATGCCCAGTGGAACCGAGATCGCAATCGCGATGACCATGGAGATGGCGACGAGCAGCAGGTGCTGTTCGATGGCGGACAGAATTTCGTGGCGATGAGTCGCGAAAAAGAGCCAAAGAGTCATGCGGGTTGCCCCAGGCGCAGCTCGGAAGCGGCGATGAATTCGCGTACCGCGGGTTGGTCGAGTTTCAGGAAATCCTCTGGCGTTGCGGAAGCGACGACACCGCCTCTGTCCAGGAGAACGGCGCGCGTGCCGAGCAACAGAGCTTCGCGTAGATCGTGAGTAACCAGCACGATGGTTTTGGAGACGCGGCGCGAGAGGTCCAGAAAAACCTGCTGGAGTTCGGAGCGCGTAATAGGATCGAGCGCGCCAAAAGGCTCGTCCATAAGAAGGATTTTTGGATCAGCCGCGAGGGCTCGAGCCACGCCGACGCGCTGGCGCTGGCCACCAGAAAGTTCACGAGGGAAGCGTTCGGCGTACTCCTTAGGGTTGAGCCCTACCGAGGCCATGACCTCGTGAAAGCGTTGGCGGGAGCGATCTCTCGGCCATTGTTCGAGTTCTGGCACGACGCAGACGTTTTCTCTCACCGTGAGATGAGGAAACAATCCGGTCTCCTGGACCACATAGCCGATGCCCCGGCGAAGCCGAATGACATCCCATGCGCTGACGGATTTGCCGCCGACCAAGACGTCGCCGGAGGTGTGGCGATGGATGCGATTGATCAGCTTGAGAAGGGAAGTTTTGCCGCTGCCGCTACGGCCAATGATGGAGACGACTTCACCCTCGGCAATGCGGAACGAAATATCGTTAAGTATGGAACGCTCTTCTTTCGCCGGGATTATATAGCCCGCGTGGCGGAACTCAATGGTCGGTTCTGGCGTGGAGGGAGGTTCGGGCATTAGAAACGGAGCGCGTGCTTTTCGCCTTCCTTAAACTTGATCGTTACAGGACGAGACAGAATAGTAGCACCGAAAGAAGGCGGGAATTCAGAACGGCTTGACGGCGGTGTCATGCGCTGCTAGAGCTACCGTGGCTGCGTGAACCGCTACGGCCACGACAATTCCGCTCAGTGTCAGCCCAATCAGCGCAATCACGACGGAAAGAATCCTAGAGGACCGGTTTAGCGGACGAATGTCTCCGTAGCCGACGGTGGTCGCCGTGATAAACGACCAGTAAAAGCTGTCGAATGGAAGCCATCTTTCCTTCTTGCCCACGATCTGGCCCAACACGAAAATGACAAACGCAAGGCTCAAAAGCAGTGGCAGCGTCAGCCACAGGCCAAAAAGAAATTCCTTGAAAAACGTTGTAGTCAGGCCAGTGAACAGCAATTGGATCACCTCCGGCGTGAGTGTTCCGCGAAAAGTTCCGTCACCCATTCGCCTTTGCATCTCCGGCCAACTGCCCTTGGTCGCTCTTTGAATGTGCAGTCCTGCGCCTGCCGTAATCTCTTCGTCAAGAGTTGGCGGAGAACGATGTTCCGGCCGCCTTGCTCGAGACGGCGGAAGCATATTCTGCGCAGGACTGCACCCAGAACGCAGTTCGCAAGCAAAAAAGAGAGGAGGTGCTGGCGAACTGCACGTCAGGGAAATCTAGTAGCTGGACACGAATTCTAAACTGTCAGGATTAACAGGTACCTGCCCTAGGACATCCCACCAACTGCTAGAAATACCAGTAGGGTCTCCGTCAGATTCGCGATTTAATCGCAGGCTTCACCTCGCCGCCGACGAACGGGAGACCGATATGCGTAGGAACAAACTGGCAGTTACCTCCGTACTTAGCGGATTTCTTCTCACCGCGATTCCGTTGTTCGCTCAGGATGGCAGTCAAGCGCCCCAGCAGGTGGCAAATCGTGGCGGGGCCTCACTTGACGAACAGATTGCTATGTTGAGATCGGATCTGCGATCGAATCGAAAACAAGTTGTCGCGGCAAATATGACACTTACTCCGGCTGAAGCGGAGAAGTTCTGGCCGGTTTATGAGCAGTATGTCGGCGAGTTGGTGGAGCTGAACAACGCGAAATACGCTCTCATCAAAGAATACCTGCAAAACACCAACCTAACCGAGGAGCAGGCCGATGGCATTGCCAGAAGGTGGGTGGATGTGGATGGAGCGGTTGTGCAACTCCGGTCGAAATATATCCCTCTGTTCCGGAAAGTTCTCTCCGCCAAAGGTACGGCGATGTTTTTCCAAATTGATCGCCGTGTGCAGTTGATGATCGACCTGCAACTGGCGAGCGCGCTTCCGCTCGTTAAGCCTTAGCTGCGTTTGGCCAATGCCTGAGCGCCCGGTGATCGCAGCACAGGATCACGGACCTTCCTTCCTCGCGCGGAGCTTCTGCTCTCAGCGCCGCCGCAAGCCACTGCCTTCCCAAAGGGCCTTAAAATGCTCGGATTTCTTCCGAGCAAAGCTAGCTTCGGGGCTGCGGCCATCTTTTTATGCTGACTGAGGGCACCGCTCTAGCCGTGTCCCTCCCTGTCGCCGCGCGGTGGTATCCTAGGGTTCGCTTGGCAGTGAGAGAATCCTGCAGCTTCGAGAGAGTGAACCACTCCCGAGACTCCAGATCCTACAGAAAGTGAATTGAGGAGCGAGCCGCATGCAACGGCTCGCGTGAGGAGACATGGCTAAATCCCTGTGCCCGATTCAGGAAGTCGTCAAGAAACTGGAACTGCCGGAAAAGTATTTTGAGCAGATTGGTCCTTATGGAGGAAAGGTGCGCCTGGACTTGTTGGAGGATGGCACATTTCCGCGGCGTGGGAAACTGATTCTGGTTACGGCAACGACTCCAACTGCGAGCGGCGAGGGGAAGACAGTCACGTCGATTGGGTTGACACAGGGGCTGGCGCGGATCGGGAAAAAGGTGCTTATCACGTCACGCGAGCCTTCGCTGGGGCCGGTATTTGGGATGAAGGGCGGTGCGGCGGGCGGCGGCTCTTCGACGATCGAGCCGGCGGCGAAGATTAATCTGCATTTCCATGGCGATTTTCATGCCATCGCGGCGGCGCATAACTTATTGGCGGCTTTGCTTGATGCCCATCTGTTTCACGGAAACGATTTGAATTTGGACCCCGAGCGGATCATCTTCCGGCGGACGATGGATATGAACGACCGGGCGCTCCGGGACATCATCGTCAGCGCCGGAAGCAAGAAAGACGGCGCGGGCCGCCGCACCGGCTTTGTCATCACGGCGGCTTCGGAAATTATGGCGATTATCGCGCTAGCGAAGAATCGCGAGGAGCTACGGAAACGGCTTGACCGCATTGTGGTGGGCGTGACGCGAAGCGGAACGGCGGTACACGCGAAAGACCTCCAAGCAACCGGAGCGATGATGGCGCTGCTGACGGAGGCCATCCAGCCGAACTTGGTGCAGACGGTGGAGGGAGTGCCGGCCTTTGTGCACGCGGGTCCGTTTGGGAACATCGCGCATGGAACGAGCAGCGTGGTATCACAGGAAATGGGGCTGCGGCTGGCCGACTACGTGGTGAATGAATGCGGCTTCGCGGCGGACCTCGGGGCGGAAAAGTACATTGATATTGTATATCGCTCGACCGGGGTGAGTCCTTCGGCGGCGGTGCTGGTCACGACGGTGCAGAGTCTGCGGAATCAAGGCGAGGGCGAGCTGGAGAAGGGCATACCGAACCTGCAGCAGCATTTGCGCATCTTGAAATCATTCGGGTTGCCTACCGTCGTAGCGATCAACCGGTTCCCGAAGGATTCCGACGCGGATTTGGAGCGGTTGGAACGTGCTTGCGTGGAAAGCGGCGCGGGCTATGCACGGCATACAGCTTTTGCCAATGGCGGATCTGGTGCGGAGGAGTTGGCGCGCCGGGTAGTGGAGATGATGGAGCAGAATCCGGGTGTGCGAGCGAAGTTTGTGTACGAGGCTGACGAGAGCCTGGAAACGAAGATTGAGAAAGTGGCACGGGACATTTATGGAGCGAGCGGGGTGACGTTCAGCGATAAGGCCAAGGCCGCCCTGCAGGATTTCGCGAACTGGGGATTTGAAAAATTGCCGGTGTGCATTGCGAAGACGCAGTATTCGCTTTCCGACAATCCGAAATTAATGGGAGCGCCGAAGGGTTGGCAGTTGAACGTGACCGATGCGACGCTTTCGGCGGGCGCGGGATTCGTCGTGGTGATTTCGGGGAACATGATGTTGATGCCGGGGTTGCCGAAGGTTTCGCGGGCGATCGAAGTCGATGTGGACGGGGCGGGAGAGGTAGTGGGGATCTGAAGAACGAACGCGGAAGTCCGAAGCCCGAAATTTCGTCGGAGTTCTTCTTCTTGAGGGTCGCGCCGAGCAGACAATGGCGAACAGACACCGGAAAGCCCGGATTTCCTCGCACCTTTCCGAGGGTGAAAACCGAAGATCGCTGAAACGCGGGTAGAGGACTTACGCGTCTAAGGGGATAGGTCCGTCCGCATGCGTGCGGAGTGTACTCAGGCCCGCTCGTGCTCCTGCCACAAGCCAGGGAACTCGAGGAGTTAGCAATGGAGAAGGAATTCATGAAGAGAAAAAGTCTCTTCGGGTGGATTTGTCTGGCGGTAGTGATTTCCTCGGTGACTTTAGCTACCGCTGGACCGGCTGTGCCTCAAGGGGTGCCGGTCGCGCCAGCCAAAACACCACCTGTTTTGGGCACTATCAAGGCGATTGCCGGGAATTTGATGACGGTGGCGACCGATGCGGGCGCGGAAACGAAAGTGACCGTTACGCAGGAGACCCGCCTGCTGCGCGTGCTGCCAGGGTCGAAAGATTTGTCGCAAGCCGTGGCAATTCCGATTTCGGAGTTTCAAGCCGGAGACCGTGTGCTGGTCTCGCTTCGTTGCTCTGATTCGGCGGTGTGCGAAGCATCGCGGGTGGTCGCGATGAAAAAGAGCGAGATTGCGGATAAGCAGGCGCACGAACGCGAAGAATGGCAGCGGCGGGGGATTGGCGGGTTGGTGAAGAGCGTGGACGCTGGTCAGGGAACGATCACGATCGGCACGATGACGGCCGCAGGAAACAAGGACATGGCGGTGAACGTAGGCGCGGCAACGATTGTGCGGCGGTACGCTCCTGGGTCGGTGAAGTTTGACGATGCGAAGGTGAGCACGCTGGCGGAAGTGCAGCCGGGGGATCAGTTGCGCGCCCGCGGCGTGCGCGGAGCGGATGGCGCGACATTTGCCGCGGATGAGATCGTGACGGGATCGTTTTTGAACATTGCCGGGACAGTTTCGGCGGTGGATGCGGGAGCAGGAACGCTTACCGTGTCCGATTTGGCGACGAAGAAAACCGCGCAGGTAAAGGTGAGCACGGACACGCAACTGCGGAAGTTGCCGGCGAACACCGCGCAAATCATTGCAGCGCGGTTGAAAGGCGGGGCGGCAGGGAATAGAGCTCCGGCGGGCGGCCAAGGACAAAGTGCCCCGGCTGGAGGGGGTGGTTCTCCGGCGAATGCGGCGGGTACAGTGGGTGCGCAAGGCGGAGGAATGGGCGGTGGCCAAGGACGCGGGGATTTGCAGCAGTTGCTGAACCGGTTGCCGGCCGCACCGCTTTCGGATTTTCAAAAAGGTGACGCGGTGATGATTGTGGCGACTGCAGCGCCGAAAGATGCACAAGCCACCGCAATTACGATCTTGGGTGGGGTCGAGCCGTTGTTGCAGGGCACGACGCAGGAGCAGGCTTCGAGCATATTGTCGCCGTGGAGTTTGAGCAGCGGTGGCGGGGACGCAGCAGCGCAGTAGCGAGCGAGAACAATTGCGAAGGGTGGATTCAGCGTGCTAGGGAATAAGTCGCCGGGCCATTGGGGGATTGGGTTTGTATTGTTTTTGTGCGTCCATTTGTTGAGCGCGCGGCCGAGTTGCGGGCAGGGGCAGACCGCAGTGATTCGTGGACAGGTGACGGATCCGTCAGGAGGGGTACTGGTGGGCGCGACGGTGCTGTTGACGACGCCAGGCGGCGACTCGGTGGACACGACGACGAACAAGGATGGGACGTACGAGTTCAGGAATCTGGCGGCGGGGAGTTACGAGATCAAAGCGGTGGCTGAAGGTTTTGCATTGTTTGATAAGCCCGGCGTCATGGTGACGGCGGGGCAAACATTGCGCCTGGATCTGCAACTGACAATCAAGGTGGAGCAGGAAAAAGTGGTGGTGGATTCGACCACGACGCAGTTGGATACGAGTCCGGCAAACAACGCGAACAGCATTACGCTACAGGGGAAGGATCTGGAGGCGCTTTCGGACGACCCAGATGAGTTGTCAGCGGAATTGCAAGCGCTGGCGGGGCCGTCGGCCGGGCCCAACGGAGGGCAAATTTACATTGACGGCTTTACCGCAGGGCAGTTGCCTCCGAAGGCGTCGATAAGGGAAATCCGCATCAACCAGAATCCATTCTCTTCCGAATATGACAAGCTCGGCTACGGGCGTATCGAAATTTTCACCAAGCCGGGAACCGACAAGTTTCACGGGCAGTTTCAGGTTCTCGGAAATGCTTCTGCGTTCAACGCGAGAAATCCCTTCGAACATTTGCCGGAGGGCGAATCCCCGCCCGACTATCACTCGGAGCAATACAGCGGGAACATCGGCGGACCGATCAACAAGAAGGCATCGTTTTTCTTCAATATTGAGCGGCGAAACATCGGTGCTCTGAACATCGTAAACGCGACCATTTTGTGCGGCGACACACTGCTGCAGATTCCGTGCCCCGCGGGTCAGCCGCCGTTCAGCATTGTCAACGGATACAGTCAAGCGGTGGACAACCCGCAGACGAGGACGAACCTAAGCCCGCGCTTGGACTATCAGTTGACGCCGAACAACACGCTGACCGTGCGCTATCAGTATTACCGCAACACCGAGGAAAACAGCGGCGTGGGGGCGTTCGCTCTCCCAGAGGCGGGGACGAGCCTGCTTGGCGTAGAGCACACGATTCAGGCGACCGACACTCAGATTTTCGGTGCGCATGTGATCAACGAGTCGCGATTCCAGTTCGTGCATGACGACAACGAGCAGACGCCGGCGAGCACGCTGTCGACGGTCAACGTCGGAGGAGCCTTCACAGGCTACGGCGGCGGAGGTTTCGGCACCTCAGACATCAACAAACGCTATGAGTACCAGAACACGACGTTCTGGAACGTGGCCAAGCATTCCTGGAAATTCGGCGGGCGGGTGCGGGTCACGAACGATCGCGATCAAACCAGCGGGAACTTCGCCGGAACGTTTTCCTTTGGCTCGCGTGCGAATCCGGATCCGGCGTGCGTGCCATCGCCTGCAAACAACGACTGCGTGATTACGCCGATCGAAGCGTATCAGATTACCGAGCAGGGACTCGCGGTGGGGCTGCCGTTTTCGACGATACAAGCGATGGGGGGCGGAGCGACCAACTTCACGCAGACGTTCCAGACGGCTGGGGGCACAAAAGTGATCCCTTCGACGCTGACCTTTGCCGACCTCGGTCTATTCGTGCAGGACGATTGGAAGATCCGGCAGAACGTGACGCTAAGCTACGGCTTGCGGTTTGAGACGCAGAGCGACTTTAACGACAAGGCGGATTTTGCGCCGCGGCTGGGCTTTGCCTGGGGTATCGGCGGTAATGCGAAGAATCCGCCGAAGACGGTGCTGCGTGCGGGTTTTGGAATCTTCTGCGACCGCTTCACCTATGACCTTGTGGAAATTCAACAGCGATTTAACGAGCTAAACCCGCTGCAGACGCAGTTGCAACTAGCAAATCCCCCGTTTTTCCCGACGATTCCAGGGAATTTGCCTCCCGGGACGATTATCACGGCTTATGCAGACAATCCGAATCTCCGCGCGCCGTATACGATGCAGACAGGAGTTACGCTGGAACGGCAGCTAGCGAAGTACGCGAACATCGCGGTGACATATCTGAATTCGCGGGGAGTGCACCAGTTCTATACGGATAATTTGAACCCGTTTATTCCGTCGAGCGCGGACCCTCCTGGTTCTCGGCCAGACCCGACAAAGGGTAACGTCTACCAGTATCAGTCAGGGGGCGACTTCAAACAGAACCAGTTGATTATCAACGGTAGTATCCGGATGGGCGCGAAACTCTCACTGTTCGGGTACTACACTTACAACCACGCCGATAGCGACACGTCGGGAGCGGGAAATCTGGCTTCGATTCCGTTGCATGTCTCGGAGGACTACGGGAGGGCAATCTTTGACATTCGCCACCGACTCTTTCTGGGTGGGACGGTCGGATTGCCACGTGGATTCCGGGTCAGTCCGTTTGTGATTGCAAGCTCGGGGATACCGTTCAATATTACAACGGGGACCGATCCGTTTCAGAGCAACGCCTTCAATGTACGGCCGGCATTTGCGACTTGTACGCCGACAAATCAGACGAAGTTTGGGTGCTTTGACGCGAATCCGGACGTGGGGAGCTACACACCGATTCCGGTGAATTTTGGCGACGGGCCGGGGCGGTTCTCGATGAATTTGCGCATAAGCAAGACGTTTGGGTTTGGGCCCGTGGCGGAAGGCACGCCGGGTGGCGGTGGTGGTCCGATGGGGGGCGGGACGTTCGGAAGAGGTCCCGGGGGAGGAGGAGGACGCGGCGGGCCGGGCGGTGGCGGACGCGGGATGGATGCGGGTGCGACAAACCATCGTTATTCGTTGACCTTTGGGGTGATTGCAAGGAATATCTTCAACAATGTGAATCTGGCCACACCGGTCGGGAATTTAGGGTCGCCGTTGTTCGGGGAGTCGAATGGATTGGCGGGACGGCCGTACGGGGATCCGTCCGCGAACCGACGAATTGATTTGCAGGCCACGTTTACTTTTTAAGAGTTCATTCACGACCAACACGTATGCTTGCTGCAGCGGTTGAGTTCCCCCGTCGCAGGCAGCACTCTCGGAACGACAAACCCCTCCAAGTTCCTGACCGAACTGACCTGAAGGTGGACCAGCACAACCAAAACCTGTGCCCGGACCGCTCCCAGGTGCCGCACCCACCTGCGCCGCATTGCGGGACAATTTTGAGATAAGCTTTGAGGATGAGTTTGATCGTCGGTCGCGGATACGTGTGTTTGCAATTGGGGCAGGAGGGATCGAGAGCGTGAGCCAGGAGAAACGGGATCGCGAATTGGGGATGGGGCGTGAGATCACGCGGCGAGATTTTTTGAATGGGGCAAGCATGGCGTTGGGGACCCTGCTGGCTGCGCCGAATACGATTTTGGGTGAGATGCTCCGTGTGGCGGAGGTGGAGTACGCGCCGGAGAAGAAGGCCGGTTACTATCCGCCCGCGAAGACCGGCCTGCGAGGAGATCATGATGGATCGTGGGAGACAGCGCATGAGTTGCGCGATGGGAAGCAGTGGACTTCGGCGCAGCAGGACGAGGAATCGTATGACCTAATCGTGGTTGGTGCCGGGATCAGCGGGTTGGCGGCGGCGTACTTTTACCGGCAACAGGCCGGCGAGAAGGCACGGATCCTGATTCTGGATAATCACGATGATTTTGGCGGGCACGCGAAGCGCAACGAGTTTACAAGCGGCGAGAAGCGGCTAATCGGGTACGGCGGAACACAATCCATTGCGGGGCCAAATCTATACAGTGCGAAGTCCAAGCAGCTTCTTGCAGATTTGGGGATCGAGGTCAGGCGGTTTGAGACCTACAACGACAGGAAGTTTTATGCGAGTCATGGGCTTGGCGAGGCCATGTTTTTTGACAGGGAGACCTTTGGTGCGGACCGGCTGGCAACCGGATTCGAAGGTTACTGGCGCGTGCCATCGAGCGAGTTTTTGGCTGTGGCCCCTCTTTCTGCTGCGGCAAAGAAGGACTTGGTGCGACTGTACTCGGAGAAGTTGGATTATCTGTCCGGCATGGATGCCCCGGCAAAGAAGACGTATTTGGCGAAAATCAGCTACCAGGATTATTTGTTGAAAAACGTGAAGGTGAAGCCGGAGCTGGTGCCGTACTTTCGCAGCTCCATGTACGGCCTATTCGGCGTGGGGATTGATGCGGTGCCGGCGGGAGACATGGCGGGACTCGGCGAATTACCGGGATTTGAGGGACTAGGCATCGTTGACCGCGACGGACCGGGGATTAGTCTCGAAGTAACGCGGCAGGGCCAGGAGCCGTACATCTATCACTTCCCCGACGGGAATGCTTCGATCGCACGGTTGCTGGTGCGGCGGCTGGTGCCAGGCGTGGCGCCGGGCAATACGATGGAAGATATCGTCCCTGCGAAGTTTGATTACGCGAAGCTGGATGAAGAGAAGACGCCGGTGCGGGTGCGGTTGAATTCAACGGTGGTGCGCGCGAGGAATTTAACCGAGCAGGGGCAGGGCGTTGAGGTGATTTACATTCGCGGCGCCGAGGCGCGCGCAGTGCGGGGCAAGGCATGCATTCTGGCTTGCTGGAACATGTTGATTCCGTATTTGTGCCCGGAGATGCCCGAGGCGCAGAAACAGGGACTGGCGTACAACGTGAAAGTGCCGCTGGTTTACACGAACGTGCAGATTCGAAATTGGATGGCCTTCGACAAGTTGAAGGTACACCGTATCGTTTGTCCAGGGAGCATGTTCAGTGCGATTGAGATGGATTTTCCGGTGAGTATGGGCGGATATGAGTTTACCCGGAGCCCGGAACAGCCGTGTGTGCTGCACCTGCAGCATGTACCGGTGGGGCCGGGAGAGACGGCCCGCGAGATGCAGCGCGCGGGGCGGGCGAAACTTTACGGGACGAGCTTCGAGATGTTTGAACGGGCCATTCGCGACCAATTGGCGCGGGCGCTCGGTGAAGGAGGATTCGATGTGGCGCGGGATATCGAGGCGATAACCGTGAATCGCTGGCCGCACGGATATGCATATGAATATTTGTCGCTATTCGATCCAGAATGGCCGAAGGGGCAGGCCCCGCACGAGATCGGGCGGCAGCCGTTTGGCAATATTCACATCGCGAATTCCGATGCAGGCGCGTTCGCCTACACCAACGAGGCAATTGACCAGGGCTGGCGCGCGGTGACGGAGATCGCAGCGAAGCAGGCGTGAGATGGCACGGGGAAAGAAAGAGAGGATGGACAAAGGTGTGGAGGCGCGACGGCGGGCGCGGAGGTCGGGGCTTGTTCCATCCGGGACGCGGGTGATTCCGGACAAAAGAAAGAAGCCCGAGAAGCACAAGAAGGATTTGCTGCAAGAGTCGGACCCGGATCGAACTTAAACTTAATAGACTCCAAGTACGTGAATCGTCAAATTCTTGTCGCTTTTCTCTCCTTTTGCTTCCGTTCTGTGTCGGCCCGACCGGACCTAGTTCTTGGAGCCTCAACCAGGCTTGCTGGCGGGGACAACTTCGTCGGTGCGGAACAGCGGGGCAGCCGCGATTTTGTGACGCGCCGAAAGTGCCTCCGCGATCTTCTCGAGGTCGGCTTTGTCGAAACCCATGCTACTTATCTTCACCTTGCCATCGGGTTCCATCAGGAAAATTGTGGGGACCATCGACAGGCCATAGGCGTTGGAGACCGGGTAGCCGGAATCGTCGAGTAGCGTCGGGAACGATAGGCCATACTCGTTGTTGAACGCCGCGGTGCTTTTTGCATCGTCCTGCGAGATCGAGACGATCGTGGCCGTGTCTCCCGCATAGCGCTCGGCAAGGCGCTGGATGAACGGAAGCGTGAACTGGCAGACGGGGCACGAGATTTTGAAGAAGGCGGCGACCACGGGGCCTTTTTGGAGGAGATTTGCAAGCGAGTATTCTTTGCCGTCGAGGGATTTCAGGGTAAAGCCTGGGGCGGTGTTGCCTGCGTTGATGGTGGTCAAAGGGGCCTCCCAACCCATTAGACTGAGAAATTTGCGTTTCAGTGACATGGTGACAGTCTAGCGCAGGAGATGGCCGGCGGACCGGATGTTGAGACCCTCCGTCGCCAGAGGCGCTCCCAGCAATGACAACCCTCATACCTCAGCAAACAAACCGACCCAGAGGCGGGCCACACTTCGATACCATGCTCGATCAAAGTACGATCCCCGCTACGTTGGTTTTTTGAGCCAGCCATTGAGTTCCAGCCAATCGGCGAAGCGGTCGATCCAGTGATCGGTGGGGAGATTCTGTTTACGCATGCCAAAGCCGTGGCCGCCTTTGGCATACATGTGAAGTTCGACGGGCTTTTGCGCGGTATTCCATTTTTGATAAAGGGCGACACTGTCTTCCGCGAGGCCGAGGCTGTCATCGGTCGCAGCGGCGATGAACATTGGGGGCGCATCGGCGGGCACCGATGCATCCTTGAATCGGCCTGCGCCGGCGTAGATAGGAGCGACAAAGGCGGGCCGGCTTTCCGGTTTGTATTGGAAGGCGACTCCGGCGGTGACCGCTCCTCCGGCGGAGAAGCCGATGATGCCGACGCGGTCGGGAGAAACGCCCCATTGGGACGCATGCTGGCGGACATAGGTGACGGCGGCCAGTCCATCGGCAATCGAGAGAGGGGCAATGTGGCTGATCGTCTCACGGAATTTTTGGCGGTCCGCATAGAGAGTGACAAATTCCTGGGTGGCGTCTTCGCCGGTGTGCGCGAGTCGATATTTTAGGACGAATGCGGTGACACCTTTTGCGGCGAGGTATTTGGCGACGCCGATGCCTTCGCTGTCGATCGAAAGAGCCATAAAACCGCCGCCGGGGCAGACGATGATGGCCGTGCCGTTTTCCGTGCCCGGCACGGGCTTGAAGACCGTGAGCGTTGGTTTGGTGACGTTGGTGACAACTTCGGTGTTCCATACCTTCGAGAAGTATTGTTTTTCAGGATAGTTTTCCGGCGGGGAGCCGGGGGGCGTGCCCTGGTAGAGCGGGACGACGTCCTGGGCGGTGGCCAGGGAAGCCGTGAAGAGGGCGAGACACAGGGTTTTCAGGGCGAGAATTTTCATGGGAGTGGAGTTTAGCAGAGAAGGGAGAATTATGCCGCTGATGGGCGCGATCAAGCCGGCCTGACGAAGATCGAAATTCCGCTCTTGTGGAGGGGTTTTTGATCCGGTTTCTAATGGATGGTGCGGGTTTTGCGCTGCAAGAAATCCATGAGGAGATATTGACCGAGGTTGTAGGGAGTGGTGAAGTAGGCTTTGCCTTTGCACATCTGGGTGATCTTCTGAACGAACTGAACGAGACTGTAGTCGGTGGCGAGCATGAAAGTGTTGATCATGATGCCAGCGCGCTTGCACTTGTTGACCTCTTCCATGGTCTCGCCTACGACGAAGGGGTCGAGGCCAAAAGCGTTTTTGTAGATGCGACCATCTTCGAGCGTCAGAGCGGAGGGTTTGCCATCGGTGATCATGACGATTTGGCGCATGTCTTTGCGCTGGCGGAGGAGGATGCGTTGCGCCAGGCGCAGCCCTTCGCGGGTATTGGTGTAATAGGGCCCAACCTGCACGCGGGCGAGCTGGCTGAGGGGGACTTCTTCGGACGAGTCGTGGAAGAGGACCAGGCTTAGCGTGTCGCCGGGATATTGCGTGCGGATGAGATGCGAAAGCGCCATAGCCACCCGCTTCGCCGGAGTGAAGCGATCCTCGCCGTAGAGGATCATGCTGTGACTGCAATCGAGGAGCAGCACGGTTGCGCAGGAAGACTGATACTCGCACTGATGGACCATGAGGTCGCGATAGTCCATTTGGAGCGGGACTTTGGCGCCTTCACGGCGGATCGCGTTGGCGAGTGTTTCGCTGATGTCGAGATTGAGCGTGTCACCGAATTCGTAGCGCCGGGATACGCCGCCGGATTCGACGCCGGTGGCAAGGTCACGGGTGTCGTGGCGTCCGAAGCTGCTACGGCCGAGCGAGCCTAGCAGATCCTGGAGTGTTTTGAAGCCGAGGAAGTCGATAGTTTTGTCCGTGATTTCAAAGCGAG
>Ga0126381_100001695_pt1 | contig 23534 bp, 21 predicted proteins | sample PanSoiMetPlot_28_FD_96465 | JGI IMG/M metagenome (GOLD analysis project Ga0126381, IMG submission 96465) | Tropical forest soil microbial communities from Panama - MetaG Plot_28 | ecosystem: Environmental > Terrestrial > Soil > Tropical forest > Bulk soil | place: Panama | collected 2016-02-17 | reverse complement strand
GCCCGCCTCCTGGTAATAGGCGCCGCGCCCCTCCACACCGATCGACTCCGCCGCCGTGATTTGCACGTGATCGATGTAGCGCCGGTTCCACAGCGGCTCGAAAATCCCGTTACCGAAGCGGAAGGCTAGGATGTTCTGCACGGTCTCCTTGCCTAGGTAGTGATCGATGCGGTATACGGAGGACTCCTGGAAGACTTTGTGCAGGTGATCGCTCAATTCGCGCGCGCTGGCCAAATCGTGTCCGAACGGCTTTTCCACCACCAGCCGACGCCAACCCCTGCCCTGATTGACTCCCGCCGATCCCAGCCCGGCCGCAATTGGCGCATACTGGCTCGGCTGGGTCGAGAGGTAGAACAATACGTTGCCGCCGGTCTGGTGATCGGCTTCCAACTCCGCCAGTTTCTGACCCAGCCGCTGGTATAAGCCCGGATCTCCAATATCTCCGGCGACGTAGTGCAGCCCCGCTGCAAAAGCGCGCCAGACATCCTCATCGAAGCGGGTGTCTTCGGAGAACTCCTTGACCGCCTCCAGCATCTTCTCGCGGAACTGCTCGTCGGTTAGCGGCGTCCGCGAAATGCCAACCACCGCGAACCCGGCTGCCAGCCGCCGGTCGTACGCCAGCCGGTAGAGTGCCGGCATCAGTTTGCGCCGCGTCAGATCGCCGTTCGCGCCAAAAATGACCGCCGCGCACTCCGGCACGCGCCGCTCAAATCGCAATGGATCCTGGAACGGATTCTCGGTGGGCATCGAGACCAAAATACCACGGGCGGGTTGGTTTCTGACCTGCAAGCACGCCTTCATCGCGGAGGCGCGGAGGAGCCAAGACGCGGAGAAAATCGAGTAATGTTTTTCTCCAAACCTCCGCGCCTCCGCGTCTCTGCGATGAATGCAATGCCTCCTGTTAGAATGTGCGCATGGCGGAAAATCAAGCCGACGCGAAGCCGGTGGAATCGTTTGAAGCCTGCCTGGAGGAGCTCGAAAAAGTGGTGAAAGAGCTCGAGGCCGGCGATCTGCCGCTAGAGCGCTCCATCGAGCTGTTCGAGCGCGGCATGGGCCTCAGCGATTCCTGCCGCAAGCAGTTGGAACAGGCCGAAACCCGCGTCGAGATGCTCATTCGCAAAGAGGGTAAGATCGCGGCCGAGCCCTTCCGCCCCGAGAAAGCATGAACCTGCGCGAATACCTCGCCCGGCAGCAGCAACTGGTGGATGCCGAGCTCGACCGGCTGGTGCCGCCGGAGACCACCCCGCCGGAAACCATCCATCGCGCCATGCGCTACAGCCTGTTTGCGGGCGGCAAGCGCATCCGTCCGATCCTTTGCATCGAAGCCGCGCGCACCGTTTCGGGCGATGCCGATGGCGTGATCGCAGCCGCCTGCTCGCTGGAGCTGATCCACACCTATTCGCTGATCCATGACGACCTCCCCGCCCTCGATAACGACGACTATCGGCGCGGCAAGCTCACCAACCACAAAGTCTTCGGCGACGCCATGGCGATTCTCGCCGGTGATTCCCTTCTCACCTTCGCCTTCCAGGTCCTGGCTTCCCTCGATGCGCCTCATGACCGCAAGGTGAACCTGATCGGGGAGCTTTCCGCCGCGGCCGGAACGGTGGGCGGCATGATCGGCGGCCAGGTCGCCGATCTCGAAGGCGAAGGCAAGCCTCCCAATGCGGAACTCCTCGAGAGCATCCACCGCGCCAAGACCGGCGCCCTCCTCCGCGCAAGCCTCCGCATGGGAGCCATGTACGCCGGCGCCAGCCCGGAACAGTACACCGCACTCTCCTGCTATGGAGAGCACGTCGGCCTTGCGTTCCAGATTGTGGACGACATTCTGGATGTGGAAGAGTCCTCCGAAGCCCTCGGCAAAACCGCAGGCAAAGACGCCGCGCAGCACAAGATCACGTTCCCCGCGGTCTACGGCCTCGACGCGTCGCACCAGATGGCCGAAGTGGAATGCGCGCGAGCGCACGACGTCCTCGCTCCCTTCGGCGACCGCGCCGCCCGGTTGCACGAACTGGCCGACATGATCGTCCACCGGAAATCGTGAGCTCACTGGTTCACATCCGCCTCCGGTGCAGCGGGGAGACGCGGAGAAGCGGAGAAAATCAAGGTGGTTTTCCCCCGCGCCTCCGCTCCTCTGCCTCTCCGCGATCAAAGCGGATGACCGGGCGGTCTCTGCCATGAAAACCCGCCTCGACCGCCTCCTCGTGGATCGCGGACTCGTCGCATCCCGCGAAAAGGCCCAGGCATTGATCATGGCCGGAGAAGTTCTCGTCAACGGCCAGAAGGCGGCCAAGCCCGGCCAGCCCGTCGAAGCCGATTGCTCGGTGGAATTGACCGCGCACCCGCCCTACGTCAGCCGCGGCGGTTTCAAACTGGCGGCCGCCCTCTCCCATTTCGCCATCGATGTCGCGGGGCTCGTCTGCCTCGATATCGGAGCGTCCACCGGCGGCTTCACCGACGTGCTGTTGCAATCGGGCGCCGCGCGCGTCCACGCCGTCGATGTCGGCGCCGGTCAGTTAGCCTGGAAGCTGCGCGGCGATCCGCGCGTGCGCCTGCACGAAGGAGTCAACGCGCGCGAACTGAGCTTCGAGGAGGTCGGCGAGTTGGCGGACTTTGCCGCCTGCGACGTCAGCTTCATCTCCGTCACTCTGATTCTGCCGGCCATGACGCATCTGTTACACCCGCTCGGACGAATGGTTATACTAATCAAGCCGCAGTTTGAAGTAGGCAAGGGCCAGGTGGGCAAGGGTGGCATCGTGCGCGATCCCGGGCTGCACCAGGCTGCCTGTCTGCGGGTAGACAGTGCGGTGCGCGGCCTGGGGTTCGAAACGGGGATGATGGAGAGCCCTATTCTCGGCGCGGAAGGGAACAAGGAGTTTCTCCTGTATGCCCATCATTAAGACCGTCGGCATCGTCGCCAAGCCGAACACGCCGGCCGCCGCCGAAATCTTACCCAAGCTCGTCGCCTGGTTGGATGCGCGCCGTCTCCGCGTACGATGCGACCAGCAGGCCGCCGCTTATAGCGCCGGCAACTCCCGCTGCGGCGCCGGTCTTCCCCGCACCGAAGTCCCCGAGGGCTGCGATCTGGTGATCGTACTGGGTGGCGACGGCACTCTGCTTTCCGCGGCTCGTGCCATCGGCCGCCGCGAAATCCCGCTCTTTCCGGTGAACCTGGGCGGCCTCGGCTTCCTCACGGCGATCAGCGTGGAAGAAATTTATCCGGAGCTGGAGCGTGCCTTTCGCGGCGAGCATCGCATCGCGAAACGCAAGCTGCTCAATGCCGAAGTGGTCCGCAAAGGCGAAGTGGTCGCCGCCTATGAAGCGCTCAACGACGCCGTTCTCACCAAGGCCGCGCTGGCCCGCATGATCGACCTGGATGCGTATGTGGACGAACAGTTCGTGTGCGCCTACAAAGCCGACGGCCTGATCGTTTCAACTCCCACCGGTTCCACCGCTTACTCGCTTTCCGCCGGCGGGCCGATCATCTTCCCGTCCGTGCCCACCATCTGCCTCACCCCCATCTGCCCCCACATGCTTACCAATCGGCCGGTGCTCGTGCCGGAAACCAGCATCATCCGCATTCTTTCGCACGGGCCCGATGAGACCGTCTACCTCACCATCGACGGCCAGGTGGGCACACCTGTCATGGAAGGCGATACCATTGTGTGCCGCAGTTCGGAATATTCGCTGCACCTCATCCGCCCGCCGCGGATGATGTTCTTCGATGTGCTGCGGCAGAAACTGAACTGGGGGAAACGTTGAAACGGCTCTCGCTCACGTCCTGGATCTTCATCGGTATGGCGGCCGGGGTACTGCTCGGAGTCGTCCGGCCCGACATTGCCAAACAGCTCGGACCGCTCGCCAACGTCTTCCTGCGGCTGATCCGTTCCATCGTGGCGCCGCTGGTGTTCGCCACGCTGGTGGTGGGCATCGCCGGGGGCGGCGACCTGAAGCGCATGGGACGCATCGGCGCCAAGGCCATCGTATTTTTCGAAGTGGTAACTACGCTCGCGCTCTTTCTCGGCCTGGCGGCTGTCAACCTGGCGCAGCCCGGCGTCGGCGTTCCCATTCAGGCGAGCGCCGCCGAGCAAGCAGCGCCGGCTGCTCCGGCTTCCCTGGCCACCATCCTGGAGCATGTCTTCCCCGCCAGCCTCATAGACTCGATGGCGCGCAACGACATCCTGCAGGTGGTGGTTTTTGCGTTTCTGTTCGGCGCCGCCTGCGCCGCCATCGGCGCCAAATCCGAAGCCGTTGTGACGTTCTGCGGTTCCCTCGCAGAGGTCATGTTCCGCTACACCAAATACGTGATGTACCTGGCGCCTTTCGGCGTCGGCGCTGCGCTGGCTGTCACGGTCGGCAGCAAGGGGGTCTCCGTTCTCTTCGGGCTGAGCAAGCTCATCGCCACCATGTACGTGGCGTCGGCCATCGCCATTGTGGGAATTCTTCTGCCGTGCCTGTTCCTTTTCCGCATCCCGCTCGCCCGCTTCTACCGCGCCGTTCGCGAGCCGTTCCTCATCGCCTTTTCTACCGCGTCCAGCGAGGCGGCTCTGCCTTCCGCACTCGAAAACATGGAAGAGTTCGGTGTGCCTAAGCACATCGTGGGCTTCGTCATCCCCACCGGCTACAGCTTCAACCTGGTGGGCAGCACGCTCTACCTTGCTATGGCCTCCATCTTCATCGCCCAGGCCGCCAACGTCCGCATGTCGTGGAGCGAGCAGTTGCTCATGATGCTCACCCTCATGCTGACCAGCAAAGGTGTCGCAGGCGTTCCGCGCGCCGCCATCGTCATTCTCTCCGGCACCGTGACAAACTTCCACCTGCCGATGGAGGGAGTGGCCGTGCTGCTCGGTGTGGACGCCCTGCTCGATATGGCTCGGACCGCAATTAACGTGCTCGGCAACTGTCTCGCCGCAGCCGCCGTGGCTCGGTGGGAAGGGGAGAAATTGGAGCCGATGATAGCCCCTTCGAGCGCCGCTGCGGGTGACTAATCGACCCACGCCGCGTCCTACCGAAGTACATTGAAGATAAGGAGGCGACGCGCATGTTGAGGTTTGCCCTCATCGCTAGTCTTTCCATTTCCTTGTTGCCGGCGCAGGACCACGGCCGGCCGGCCACGACGCCCACGCGCCCAAACGCGCTCGAATTTAATGCCCAGAACATCGACCACGCGGCCGACCCGTGCGTGGACTTTTACCAGTACGCCTGCGGCGCCTGGCTCAAGGAGAACCCCATCCCGCCCGACCAGTCGCGCTGGGGCCGATTCAGCCAACTCGAGGAGCATAACCGTGACATCCTCCACGAAATCCTGGACGTCGCCTCCAAACCGTCCCCCAATCGTGACCCCATCGAGCAGAAAATCGGCGACTACTTCGCCGCCTGCATGGACGAGAAAGGCATCGAAACGCGGGGCCTCACCCCGGTTGAGCCCGACCTGGCCCGTATTCGTGGCCTCAAGGACAAAGCCGATCTCGCTGCCCAGATCGCCCAGCTCCACCGTCAGGGCGTGGGCGGCATGTTCGAGTTCGGTTCCGGCCAGGACTTCAAGAACTCCGAGGAGGTAATTGCCCAGGTCGACCAGGGCGGCCTTGGCCTGCCCGAGCGCGATTACTACTTCAAGACCGAGGCAAAGTCTGCCGAACTCCGGCAGAAGTACGTCGCCCACGTGGCGCGCATGCTGGAGCTGGCCGGCGAAAAGCCGGACCGCGCCAAAGCGGATGCCGATACCGTCATGAAGATCGAGACCGCGCTCGCCAAGGGTTCGCTCGACCTGGTCTCCCGCCGCGATCCGGAAAAGGTCTATCACAGGATGAGCCTGCAAGATCTCGAGAAGCTTAGCCCTCTGTTCCACTGGCAGGCTTTTCTCCGCGACGCCGGCGCACCGAAGTTTGACAGCCTCAACGTTGCGTCGCCCGACTTCATCAAGGCGCTCAATGCCGCCATCCAGGATTTCAGCCTCGAAGACTGGAAGGTCTACCTCACCTGGCACCTGCTGCATTCCGAGGCTCGCCTGCTGCCTTCGGCGTTTGTCCTGGAGAACTTCAAGTTCTACGGCACCACCCTGCAGGGCACCGATCAGATGCGCCCGCGTTGGAAGCGCTGCGTGGATTTCACCGACGCGCAGCTGGGCGAAGCGCTGGGACGCAAATACGTCGAGCGCACTTTCGGCGCGGAGGGCAAGGAGCGCACGCTCAAAATGGTACACGCCCTGGAACAAGCGCTCGGTGAAAACATCCAGCAGCTTTCCTGGATGACGCCTGCCACCAAGAAAGAAGCTCTCCTCAAGCTACACGCCATCGCCAACAAGATCGGCTATCCCGATAAGTGGCGCGACTATTCCAGCGTCGAAATCAAGCGCGACGACGCGGTGGGCAACGCCTTCCGCGCCGACGAGTTCGAATTCAAGCGCGAGTTGAATAAAATCGGCAAGCCCGTGGACCGCGGCGAGTGGGAGATGACGCCCCCCACCGTCAACGCCTACTACGATCCGCTGATGAACAACATCAATTTCCCGGCCGGGATTCTGCAGCCGCCCTTTTTCGACAAGCTGATGGACGATGCGGTGAACTTCGGCGCCATCGGCATGGTGATCGGCCACGAGCTCACTCACGGCTTCGACGACCAGGGGCGCCAGTTCGATGCCCGGGGCAACCTGCATGACTGGTGGACGCCGGAAGATGCCAAGGAATTCGAAAAGCGCTCCGCCTGCATCGTGGAGCAGTATTCGAAATTCACCGTAGCGCCCGGCGTCAACGTCAACGGAAAGCTGACCCTCGGCGAGAACACAGCCGACAACGGCGGCGCGCGAGTGTCCCTAATGGCGCTGCACAACACCGGCGGCACAGACGGAAACAAGACCGATGGCTTCACACCTGACCAGCGCTTTTTCCTCTCCTTCGGGCAGTCGTGGTGCGAGAATGAGCGGACCGAGGCGGTGGTTCTGCAAGTGCAAACCGACCCTCACGCTCCCGCCCGCTTCCGCGTAAACGGCGTCGTTCAGAACATGCCGGAGTTCCAGAAGGCCTTCGCCTGCAAAGCCGGCCAACCCATGGTCAGCGCCAACGCCTGTAGAGTGTGGTAAATGGGGCTTAAGGCTTATGGAGTAAGGCTCAAGCAAGACCTAGCTGCGCCCTTAGGCCTTACGCCTTAAGCCCTATGCCTGCCTTGAGAACGACCCTGACGCTTCTACTTTGTGCCTGCCCTGTGACGGCGCAAGATCCCGTGGAGATCCTGTCGCTCCTGCGTGACCGGATCGTCGACCAGGCTCAGCGCATTCCCAACCACACCTGCGTCGAAACCGTCGAGCGCGACCGCTACCAACGAGTCGCCGAACAAGTACGGCAATCGTGCGACTCCATTCTGGCGCGCCGCAAGCAGCCCAACGTCGTGAAACTGTCGCACCTGGAGAGCAGCGACCGCATTCGCCTCGACGTCCTCGTGTCCCGGGACCGCGAGGTTTACTCCTGGCCGGGCGCCGCCCGTTTCGAGGAGGGAGACATCGACCAACTGGTTCACCAGGGCGCCATGGGTACCGGCGGGTTCGCCACGCTGCTCCAGAGCGTCTTCGAAACCCGTTCGGAGCGATTCACCTTCCTGGGTAGAACCCTACTCGCCGGGCGCACCGTCTACGAATACTCCTTCCACATCCTCAGGCAAGACAGTCAATATCGGTATAAGGACATGACCCAGCCGTGGACACCTACAGGCTACGCAGGTTCCTTGTTCGTCGATCCTCACACTGCCGCCCTCGTGCGCTTCACCGTCCGGACCGATGAATTACCACCGTCCAGCGATAGCTGCGAAGTAGACACCACGCTCGATTACGAAGACGTTCAATTGAGCGGCAGCGGCTATATGGTGCCCCTCGCTACACGCCAGCGATTCATCGGCCGAGACGGAACGGAGTCGGAAAACTCTTACGAGTTTTCGGCGTGCCGGGATTACCAGGGGGAATCGCAGTTGAAGTTCGGCGCGGCTCAACCGGCAGGCGACGCCGACGTCAGGCCGCATCCGAAACCGGCGCGGGTCTTGAGCGCGGGACTCGCTCTCAGCATCGACCTCACCACGTCCTTGGACAGCGACACCGCGGCCGCCGGCGACCGCATAGAAGGCCGCGTGGCAAAGCCAATCCTGAATCTCGACCATGCTACGTCGGTGCCCGCGGGGGCGCGCGTCCTCGGCCGCCTGATGCGGGTCGAGGTCGAGCATCTTCCCACACGGCGTGTGACGTTCGTACTCGAATGGGAGACACTGGAGGTCGATGGGGCGAGCGAGCCACTCGTGCTGGTTCCGAACCGAAAGGTTAAGCAACCCGGGATTCAATTCGGAGGGCTCGCCTCGGTGCCGGCGTTGATGGCTGCGCTGCGCAAGAGGGGGACTGTGATTGAGCTGCCCCGTCCGGACGAAGAGCGCTTCGCGATCTTTCATTTTCCGGGAGAACGCCACATCATGGAGCCTGGAACTCGCACAGAATGGCTGACCACTACCCAGTGACATCCCTCGCCGCCGCGCTGCTGTTCGCATCGGCGGTGCTGCGGGCTCCTGCCGCGGAGTCCGACCCCCAGGAGGTTGCCAGGAAAGTGATGGCCAGGGTAGCCGACAACTCCGGCCACATCCAGAACTATACCTGCGTGGAAACGGTCGAGCGCGACTACTTCCAGCCGGCGGCTTCCACTCTCAACCGCGCCTGCTCCGCCATCCTGGCCGGCAGGCAGCACCCCACGCCGGATATGGTTCTCAAGCTGCAGGGCACCGACCGCCTGCGGCTCGATGTGGCCAACACCCAGAAGGGCGAAATTTTTTCGTGGGTGGGCGCCAGCCGTTTCGACGATCAGTTCGTCGATAATGTCGTGCACGAAGGACCTATCGGCAGCGGCGCGTTTGGCGCATACCTCAGCGTCATTTTCGAGTTGGACGCCAGGACGCTCACATACCTGGGCACGGTTACATACAACGGGCGCAAGCTCATGCAATACACATTCGCCGTACCCCAGAGCGAGAGCCACTACCGGATCAGGCTGAGCGAGGGCGACCGCGTCTCGAGCGGCTATAGCGGAAGCGTCCTCGTTGACCCCGAAACGGGTGATCCCGTCCACCTGACCCTCCGAACGGACGAACTGCCGGAGGCCACCGGTAGCTGCCAGAGCCTGTCCGATCTCGATTACAAGCGCGTGCAAATCGGCAATCACGAGTTGCTGCTGGCCGAACGCGCGCACCAGCGTTTTATCGGCCGCAATGGAAGCGAAACCGAAAACAGCACCACGTTCGCTTCATGCCGCGAGTATTCGAGTGAGTCGACGCTGAACTTCTATCAGGATCCCGGGCCATCCTCCGGTGCCGCGGCAACGGCGCCGGCCTCCGCGGCACCGGCTGTACCAGCCGGCCTGCGGCTGGTCTTTGAGCTGACCACCCCGATCGAAACTGCTACGGCGGCGGTCGGGGATCGCTTTACCGCGAAGCTGACCGAACCACTGCGCGATGGGCGGCAAATACTGGCTCCCAAGGGGGCGGCGGTGGCGGGGCGCATTACCACAATGAATATCACTTACTTTCAGTCGCGCGCCGGGCTGGTCGGACTTTCGCCGCGCACGGTCGAGATCAAGGGTGCTAAAGTTCCGCTGACGGCGCTGCCCGATCGGGGCACCCTGTTCATCGCAGGCAAGAAGAGTCCGAAGAAAGGCCTGGAGATCTTTCTCCCGCCGCGCGGCGAGTATTCCGGCATCTTCCAGTTCAACGGCTCCGGTTACGTGTTCCGCCGTGGGTTCGCCTCCGAATGGGTGACCGTTTTCCAGCCGCGCTCACGCTAACGGATTCCCCGCTCTGCCGTCATAAAACTATCAGGCAGATCGTTTTCTGAGAGGAGACGATAAACATTCGGGCGATGTCCGGCGTCTAATCAGCGAGCGGAAACGCATGGAACCATCGTTGAACCTGGAAGCACGGGACGGCGACCAGCGTCTGTCGCCTGCATGGCGCGAATTCATCCGCTTTTGCCGCGAGCTGCGGCACGGCGAGATCGAGCGTTTGAGTATCCAGGATGGGGTACCCGTTCTGGCTGAGCTCACGAAGAAGAAGGTGCGATTTACACGAGACCGGTAGCTGCGTTCGAGATACGCGAGCCGGCGCATAGTGGTCATTGCGGCTAACCAAATCACTTGGAGGCCGCCGGCGGGTGAGGAAGACCCGTCGGCGGCTTTTTCTTTTGCGGCAGGAGGCAATCATGAAGGCCGGCCTATATCTGTGGGTGGCTTCTGCGTTCATCGCCACGCTCGCCGTGGCTCAGGACCGCGAGTGGGCGGAAGCGATGACACGCGCACATCAGGCGGAGGACCGCGGAGACTATCTGGAAGCCGTATCCCAGGCCCGCCGCGCCGTTGCTGTATCCGAACGTCTCGGCCCGCGCGACGAGCGCACATGGGTCGCATACAACTTCCTGGGCATCGCTTACCAGGAGGCAGGGCTGCTTGCCGAGAGCCTCCACACCTTTCGACACACGCTCGGGCTGATCAAGAGCGCCTTAGGAACCGAGAACCCGGTGTACGCCGTGGAGCTTGCCAATGAAGGTACGGTGTACATCGTTGCCGGCGATCCACATATCGCCGTGAGCAAGCTCGAGGAAGCGCTCCGGATCGAAATGCGCTGCTCCGATCCCGTGCCCGTACGGCTTCCCGAGACGCAATCGCGGCTCGGAGAAGCACTCCTGGCGGTCGGCCGCCGCGACGAGGCCGAGCGGATGATGCAACTAGCCGTATCCGCTTTCACTAAGAACAACAACACCATTGAGGGGGCAATCGCCCTGAATAACCTGGGCATCGTGCGCCGGTGGCAGCACCGTTACGATGAGGCCATCGAGCTGGTGACGAGATCGATTGCGATGATCGATCGGGCTTACGGCCCGGGACATCCCTTATCGTTGCGCCCCCTGAACAATCTGGCGGTCCTCAACGTATTCATCGGCAAATATGAGGAAGCAGACGCCGCCTTCCAGCAGGGGAAGGCAATTTGTGAAAAAAAATTGCCACGCGACCACCCATCCTATGCGGGGCTGCTGGCGAACTACGCATACTTCTTGCGGAAAACCGGCGAAAAGTCGCGTGCGAAGGCCATGGAGCAACAAGCCCGCACACTCAACCGCGATAATAGCCGCCGTGATGGACTATCGCTCACGGTAGACGCGTCCGCGTTCCGCCATCCGTAGTTGTCCGGCCCCTTTGGGATTACGGTCGAGCAGCAAGCTGCGGCTCCGATATGGGTGCGCACGTGCCTATCGGAGCTGCCAGCGCGAGCAAGCGGGCCCGGAAATTGAAAAGTCATTTGCAAGTTACACCTGTAGCCTCCTTTCACACCGCCAACGGTGCCATCTGGCGGATGAACGCGCTGGGCAAACCGTCTTCTGTCCCAAACCGGTGAAAGTGCGAGCCATCCTAACGGAAAAGCCCATCGCCGGTGCCCACCCACCCAAACCCTATATAATTCTGCGTTATTTAAGTGACGGCTGAACTGAGCCCGTCAGTGGGCCCAAACGTTCGCAGCCGGTAGCGCTCACGCGGCGACGCCGCTACAACCCAGAACACAAGCATCGCCGCCGTTCGCAACGCTCAGCCCAAACGGGCTCACTCCCAGTGACTCATCGGCACTTTTCCGGCGGCCTTTACGTAGGACACAAGACCGGATCGCGAACGATCCGCTATTCCACCGGCAGATTCCGGCGCCCCGACCGCAGGATCCAGTTGCGGAACATCGCCGTATAGCTCCGCGCTTCCGGGTCTTGTTGCAGTTGCTCCACCGTGTACCGCATCTTGCGGCTCCAGTTGGGGTATTGCCAGGTTGTCCCGGGCAGATTCTGCTGCGCCCCTTCTTTCGTAAGGTCTTCCTGATTAATCGCCAGAAGCTGCGCCGGAGTCTCGGATAGAAACCCCACCACGGCATTGTGCAGCTCCCCAGTTAGCTCCGGGTAGGCCGACGCTTGCCGCGGTAGGTGCGGCGGCAGAAGCTGCAGACGGAACAACGCGTCCAGCATCTTCTGTTTTTCCTGGTACCGGCTTTGCATCTGGTGCTCGAAGCCCGCCTGGTCCAGCACGCCGCACGCGCGCCGCGCCTCGATGTCCGCTCCGCCCCAGAACCCGGCCAGCGTGGGCAGGTCGTGCGTCGTGGAGGAGACCAGGGCGTGGCTCGGGTACTCGTCATGCCGGCGGAATTCGCCGAGTTCGTTCTTCTCGAAATAGAATAGCCGGTAGCTTAGAATGCCGAAGCGGTCCAGCGTTTCGCGGAACGCCGGCTCCACCGTCCCGAGGTCCTCCCCAACCACCACCACACGATTGCGCACGCTTTCCAGCGCCAGAATGCGCAGGAAATCGTCGGACCGCTCGCTCACGTAAGCGCCCTCGCTCGCCGCGCAATCGTCGGGAATCCAATACAGGCGGAACAGCCGCATCACATGATCGATGCGCAGCGCCCCGCCGTGCCGGCAATTCTTGCGGATCGATTCGGCAAACAGACGGTAGCCATTCTCGCGATGACGCGCCGAATTGGGCGGCGGGAATCCCCAATCCTGGCCCTCGGGAGCGAAATCGTCAGGCGGCGAACCGACGCGGCAGCCGGCCGCAAAGAAAGGACGGTGGGCCCAGAGATCGGAGCCGAAGCGATCGGTAGCCAAGGCCAGATCGTGATAGAGCCCGATCGAGAGCCGCCGGTCCCTTGCACGCTGCTGCGCACGGCGGAGTTCCACCGCAATTTGCCACTGCAGATACTGGTAAAACATGACCGAACGCCAGCGTTTCTTCCGGAAGGCAAGGGTTTCGGCCGACTCCGGATTCTGGTACGGCTCCGGCCATTGCGGCCAGATCCATACCTCCGGATCGCGTCGATGCAGCCACTCATCGAGCGCGCAATATGTGGCGAAGTCCTCGAGCAGCGGGCCCTCGGCCTTCCGAAAACCGTCGAACTCCCGCCCGCGCGCCGAGCCGGCCCGCCATTCCCGCAGGAATTGCGCGAATAGCAGTTTGAGAAAGCGAAGCTTGAGCGCCGCCACCCGCTCGTATTCCACGAACGGCGCGCGGCGCAGATCCGCCAGTTCCGCCTGAACGGCCGGCGATTCGCGCAACTGCCGCGCACGGCGACAAGCCGCGAAATCGTCCATCCCTTCCACATCGAGGTAAATAAAATTCTGGTAGTAAATGCAATTCGGCAGATACGGACTCGTATTGAACGGCCGGCGGTTATGGATGGCGTGCAGTGGATTCAACCCCACAAAACTTGCTTCCAGGTCGTCAGCCGCCCAATCGACCACATCCTGCAGGTCGCGGAAATCACCGCATCCCCAGTTTCGTTCCGAACGGACGCCATACAGGCTCACGTTGATCCCGGCCGCGCGTCCGCCCCGGCCCAGGTGAGGATGCGTCCAGGCGCGCTCGGGCGTGACGATGTAGCGCGTCCTGCCGCGGACGCGCCCTGCCGACACCGCCACATCGTGATAGCCCAGCGGAAGCCGCACAGGAATGCGCGCCGTCAGACGCACCCACGTGCGGCCGTCCATTTCGACGGAGGCATCCTGTCTCAGTTCGGCAAGCTGCATCTCGCACAAAGTCGTCTCGCCGTCTTCGCCCCGCACCTCGAAGCGCGCCCGCTCCGCCAGGAGTTCCAACGGAATATGCAACGGAAGTTCCACGGCAGCCGACTCGCCAGTCACGACCACGGGAGGCGTGAGGCGCTGCCACTCGGCGCGAGCCAAACCAGCCAGCGACCGGTCGAGTTCTTCGGCAGTCCCGGCCGCGACTCCGAGCGCTGCCAAAATCGTCTGCTTGGCCTGAACGGTCGTGCCGTGATACTTGCCCCAAATATCCCAGAAGCCCGGCTCGATTCCGAACTGCGCGGCGGCACGGTCGAGGGCCTGCGCGAAATCATCGACTGGCATGGGGAGAGTCGTAACCTCGATTCTACTTGACGCCAGGCGCGACATGCGAGAATAAAATTATGGAGAAGCCCTTAGCGAGCGGTCCCGCCGAATTGTTTGCGCGGGTCGACGATTATTCCGTCGCGAATGCCGCAGCCGCATCCCAGGAAGGCATCATTCTGGCCACGCTCGACAAGGCGGTGAACTGGGCGCGCAAAAACTCCATCTGGCCCATGTCCTTCGGTCTTGCCTGCTGCGCCATCGAGATGATGTCGATGAGTGCGTCGCGTTTCGATATTGCCCGTTTCGGTGCGGAAGTGTTTCGCGGCTCGCCGCGGCAGGCGGACCTGATGATCATCGCCGGCCGCGTCTCGCAGAAGATGGCCCCGGTCATCCGCCACTTGTACCAGCAGATGCCGGAGCCGAAGTGGGTCATTTCGATGGGCGCCTGCGCGACCTCCACGGGCGTCTTCAATAACTACGCACTCGTGCCCGTCAACCAAGTTATCCCGATCGACGTCTACGTTCCCGGCTGCCCGCCCCGCCCCGAACAGCTCATTCACGCGCTCATGCTGCTCCAGGAGAAGATCCAAGGGCAGAGCGGCACCGTAAAGCAGGTTCTAAACCTCGCGTAGCATCCGGACGCCATGCAGAGCTGCGAGCACAGCGAGCGGCCGCGATCTCAATCATCGTGTTAGCCCGCCCTGCGCTCGCGGCTCGGACCGACATCTTGCCAAGTACGCCCGCTATAACGTAAGTTCGCAACCCCGGCCGGCCTCCCGCGCGCGCCGGTAAACCAGCGCCGCGGCCGCTACATCTTCGATCGCAAGCCCGAGGGATTTGAAAAGAGTGACTTCGTGCGGCCGGGTCCGCCCCCGCGCGCGTCCGGCAATTACATCACCCAGCTCCGCCGCAATATCCTCTTCCCTGATTCGCCCCTCGCGAATCGTCTGCACAATGTCGCCCGATTCCTGGAGCGCTGCCGCCCGTGAATCGACAAACAGCCGCGCCCGCGCCACCAAAGCTGGATCGATCTCGCGTTGCGACGGACGGCAGGCGCCAATCGCAATGACGTGCGCGCCATCGGAAACCCAGCCGTTGTCGATGGCGGGCGTCACCATATTGGTCGCCACCAGCACGACATCGGCGCCTCGAATCGCTTGAGCCGCCGAATCCCCCGTCTCGAGGCCGCATTCGCCCGCGAACGCCCGGAGGCGATCCGCGGTGGGACTCCAAGCCCGGATTTCGCGAAACTGCCGTATCAGCCGGAACGCGTCCACGTGACTGCGCGCCTGCACTCCCGACCCGAGGATGGCGAGCACCCCTGCATCGGCGCGTGCCAACAATTTCACCGAAATCGCGGATACCGCGGCCGTGCGCAGTTCCGTAATGTACCGGCCGTCCATCACGGCCAGCAGCTCGCCGGTTTCCGGATCGACAAGCGAAATGGCCGCCAGATGCGTGGGAAGATTGCGAGCCGCATTTTCCGGAATGACCGAAACCAGCTTCGCGCCCAACACCGACGCCATCCCATCATAGGCAGGCATCAACCCGAAGAAGGCCCGCGGGCGGAGCTCGATGGCGGTACGCACCGGCTGATCGACGGCGCCCGCGGAGAATGCGGAAAGCGCCGATTCCATCACGGGTATCAGATCCTCCAGCGACAGCACAGCGCGAACGTCGGATTCGGTAAGCCAGAGGGGCATGATCGATTATCCCCTTCTAATCGTGGTGCTGAGGATCGTTTTTTGTGGTCTCCGTTCTTGACCACCAGGGAACCCTTCCCGCTCGCGCTCCGATATGCACGGCGCAGTCATATCGGAGCCGCCAGCGTGAGCGAGCAGAGGCTTAGAAGATGACCGGGACGCTCCACTAATCCTGGGTGGTTTCTCCACGCGGTCGATGACCCCCACTTCTACCGGACTGTTCGTGGATTCCAGCTTCAGCCCGAGTTGTTCCCGGAGTGCAACGAGCAGGGGCGGTCGGTCGGATGCTATTGAGTCAGGCTTGTCATCGTCGGGCGAGTATTCCAATTGGAAGGCGTACCTGCCCGGGATCCGGGTCCGGTCGGTGATCTGGCGTCGCCCTATGCCCGATAACGGGAGCGCCAGGTCGTCCTTCGTCACGGCCTGCATCATAAGCGTGCCGTTGCCGGCGCGGAAACTGCGGTCAGCCTCGCTGGGCCGGCGGTCGAGCCGCTGAAGCTTCGAACCGCCCCTTGCCACCGTGAGATCGCAGGTGGCAAGTTCCTTCATCTCGCGATGGGTCTCCAGCTTGAACCGGTTGGCCAGCAGGTTCTGCAGCTTGATCCGCGTGCCCGCCTTGCTGGATCCTGCCGCCGCCTTGCACGCGATATCGTACCGGTCCGGCGTCATCCAGCCCGGACCACCCCGAGTTGAAAACCTGGAGCCGATACCCGAATTTGATGAGCGCCTTAAGCGTGATGTTGTTGGCCGTCAGTCCGCCGGCCTGGTCGCGGTGCATGTCCTCGCCTTTCGCATCGGGCGGCGAGGGCTTGATGGAGGCGACTTCGAAACTCTTCGGCGCGGCGCGTAAGCCGCAAGGGCAAGGAGAATTAGAACGATCCGCCGCATGCCGGTTGGACACGACAGCCGCCGCCAGCGGTTAGGTCCGGGGATACGGAGTTACGACCGCGCGTTTGAGGAGCTGATCGATATGATGCTGCATGTGATAGACGTAGTCGTCAATCACCGCGGCAAGCGGCGATACGGGATGTTCGCCAATGAAGCACGGGACATGGAGTCGCTCCGCGGGGATGCGGGCTACAAGGTCGGCCAGCAGAACGTTGTACCCATACCAGAACGAGACGATCGACTCCCAGTGCATGTCGCCATAGCCGTGGATGCGGACCCACTCGTCCTGCGTGTAGCTGGGACCGCGGAACTCCGGCCCAAGCGCGGCGCGGACGAAACGCTGGTGATTGTTCGACGCCGAGTCGATCAAATGCCCTAGCTCTTCTTTGGGGCACCACTTTCCTTGCGCACGCGGTTGCGAAGCGAGCGCGTCGCTAAGCGCCCGAAGATTGGGAAGTTCGGCCTCGATCGTCTGCCGGAGGTACTGCGACAGGTTCTGAGACATTGACGATATGGTAGCGCGCGGCCGCCGTCCTACGCGGGGTCATCTAAGACTGTAGGTCAAACCGGTCGTTGCCTGGAAGGAATTCTTGCGAAAACCGGGCGGCGGATCGTTGAGAAAGTTGTCCAGCACTCCGATGGTGAAGGTGAGGCGCTTATATACGGGAGCGTTGAACGCCGCGCTTCCGGTGGTCATCCAGGCGTGCATTTCATTCCAGGCGGGCGTCACCGAAATCTGTTCCGTCAGGATCATTCCACGGGAAAACCTGCGCAGAAGATTTTCCGAAAATGTGGAGCCGATCAAGTTGTGATTGTTGGCGGGATTTTGAAACTCCTGACGCACGTAGCTCACGCTGCCCTTGACGTCGAGCGTCAGGTCGCCCCTCTGGATTGCGGTATAGCCGATCCCGCCGCCATAGTTCTGCTGCAGATCGAGGCCCTGGGAGAAGTTGTGGTCGAAGATGGCCTGCCCGAAGGCGTACACTTTGCCGGAGAAATATTCGTCGCGCTCGGCATCGGCGTGCACAATCTGGGTCTTCACCCTGGGCGTGTTGGGTTGACTGACGAAGCCTTCGGACGCACTCAAGTCGATCAGCGTCCGATCGCGCGGCGCCAGCCACGACTCGGTGGGAATTGCGCGCACCAGCGCGATAGCGGTGTTAAACGCGCGGCTCTGCTGCGTCGCCTGCACAATGGAAGCACCGGCGGTGATGGCTCCCGCCCACGCTGCGAAGAAGCCGGGCTGGCGCACCAGATCCTTTTGGAAAGTGGGCTCGTCGATGATGTGTGCCGATTCCGCCACCGGAATGTTGACCGCAGCTGCACCCCCGCCGGGTTGCACGGCAATCGTCTGGGCCGTGGCATCGAGCGATCCGTGGGGCACGTGGGAAACATCGGGGTGCCGCCCGAACTTTACCGTTTTTCCGACCACCGCATAGGTGCCGGTGGTGTGCAGTTCCTTGATCTTGCTCCAATCGACCGTGATCTCGCCGAGCATGTCGCTCTTGAAGATCACAGTAGAACCGGTGGCGCGGACGAAATGGCCGATCAGCTTTTCACCGTCATTGAGAAGCACGGTATCGGGCTGTGGCGGAGTCGCTTTGGCCGCTGGTGTCTGCGCTACCACCGATCCGGTAACCAAGCAGTAGAGGCAAAGAGCAGTGAGGCGCGTCTGTAACATGTGCCTCTTCAGAATACATGGAAACACCTGCCGACCCAGGGGAAAAAGTTCAGGCACTCACCGATATTGGCGACAGCCAGCGTTGAAGAACACGATCGAGTTGTTCGCCGCCAATCGGCTTGGCCAAGTCGAACATTCCGGCCGGCGCGCAGGCGGCGCGGTCCTCATCCGTCAGTTGCGAGCGAATCCGGGGCGCGGCCTCCAGCCCGTCCATTTCAGGCATCTGACAGTCCATCAGGATCAGGTCATATCCTGAGGCGAATGGGCCCGCACTTCAGCCACGCCGTCCCGGGATATCGGGGCCGCGCAGCCGCCCTTTTGCGGCCTGAGCCGGAGCACCGTCTGATTGGTGGGATTGTCTTCGGCGATGAGCACACGCGCGCCCGCAAAACCCAGCATGGGTTCCGCGCCCTGCTTCGGTTCGGCGGGAGCGCGTTCCGCGGCGGGCGCCAGCCTCATTCGAATCAGAGGCGCGAGCCGCGGGCCCGGAGGGCTCTCGACCTTGACTCCGATCAATCTCGCTGAGGAGCGCCTTGGCCGGGCCGTGAATGATCCGCGCCAGACCGTTCTGTTCCTGCGTCAGCCGCGTGTCCCGGAGCAGCTCGCACGTACCCGGCGGCATCTGTGAACTCATGGGGGCGGCTGTTCCCATATCCTATGCGGGACGTCCGGCCCCGGAGGTCAGGTTGCCGCCAAAAGCAGACTGCCGCGGCACTCAGCAGCGCCGCGGCGAGGCTACCATTACCGATCTTTCGAGATATATCCGCACGCCGAAGTCGTCTCGCTGTATATATCGGATGAAACCGAGAAAACCCCAGCCTTGTCGGCGCATTTAATCAGGCTCTTACTACCGCTTTATGTTGCACTCCCCTCCGCCTTGGGCTCCGAACGCAGCGGCTTCGCGGCCACCTTCGGTTCCGGGCGGACAATATCGATACTCCCCTTGAAGTAGGCGCCGTCGTCGATACTGATGCCTGCAGCTTTGATGTCGCCCACCAGTGACCCCTGATCGCGAATCGCGATTTTCTCCGCCACCTCCACGTTTCCCCGCACGGAACCGTAGACAATCACCTCGCGGGCCTTAATGTTGGCGCGGACTTTGCCATTCGATCCGACCGTGAGCAGGCTTTGCGACTCCAGCGATCCTTCCACCTCTCCATCCACCAGTAGCTCCTCACGAGCGCGAATATCGCCTTTGATCGTCATGGATGCGCCGATGGCAGCGCTTTGGCGCGGTCCGGTCTCGGCACGCTGCGTAGGGGCCGGAAGCGCGGAATGGCTCTGTGGCGGCGGGGGTGGCGCCATGCGCGGCGGGGGAGCCGGCTCCGGAGCCACGGCAGTCGGGGTAGCGCCACGCGGCGCGGGCGTTTCATCGTTACGCGTTTTGTTCCACAATTGCGGTGTCCTCCTTAACGTCTGGAATGAAAAACCACCATCTCTTGCACGCGGTGGGCCAACGGCAAGAACACGGCTTCACTCAAACATTCTAATGTGAAAATGTTTGCCGAAGCGCGATTTCGCGTAACTTTTACGTGCGCCATTTTGCGATTCCTGCATTAACATGGAAGAAACAACGCGGGCCGCCGGCGATTACAGCGCGGAGCAGAGCTCACTTGCGGACTGGTCTATGACTGATTCTAGAGAAGACTTGGCCGGCGTGTGTCTGGCCGAAGAATACACGCTGCGGCGCTATCTGGTTTCCGAAGATTCGGGCGACTTCTTTGAAGGTGCGCGGGCCACCGGCGAGCCGGTGCTGATCAAGCTCGAGCCCGACGGAGCTGCCGCCGACGACCGCGTAGCCTTGTGGCGGCGCACCGCCTACCTGCAACATCCTAACCTGCTCCGGATGCTGGACTGCGGCCGCTCCGCGCAGGGCATCTATGCCGTGATGGAATCGCCCGACGATCACCTCTCCACGGGCCTGCAACAAGGTCCTCTCGCCGAGCTCGAGGCGCGCGACCTGCTGCTGGCGCTGCTGGACGCGCTGCGCTATCTCCATGCGCAGGGTCTGGTCCACGGACAGGTGGATGCGAATCACGTCTGGGCGGTAGCCGACTCCATCAAGCTCTCGACTGATAATCTGCGCGAACCGGTGGCCGGCGAGTCGCCATATGGCGGCGACATCGGCGCGGTGGGATCACTGCTCTACCTTGCCCTGACCGGACGACCATTCGAAGGAAGGGACGACGTTTCCGAGCCGTTTGCCACCATCGTCCGAAATACGGCCGGGGCGCAAGCTGCCGACCGTTGGAGAATCCCAGAGATCCTCGCTGCTCTCCCTCCGCTCCCCAAGCGGCCCGCCGCGGCTCCGCAACCCACGCCTGTTATCGTTGTGGCGGAACCGGTCACGCCGCCGGCGCCGGTGCAGCCGGAGGTTGCTCCGGTGCAGCCCGAGATCAGAGTGCCGCCCCAGCGCATGGCGCCTCCGCGTCTGCCTGTTTGGGCGTGGCCGGCATCATTGGCGGTCGTACTGGGCTGCATCGCGTGGGTGCTGCATACGCCGGAACCGAAAGTGGCCCCAAAGGTGGCGCCGCCACCATCGGCTCCGGTATTCGCCCCCGCGCCCCAAAACACCGCGCCGTCGGTTCCGCCTCCGCCTCCGCCCGTCGAATCTGCTTCAGCCGAAGCTCAGCGCGAGGCTCCGGTGCCGCAGGGACGGACCGTCTGGCGCGTCATCGCTTACACCTATAATGCATTTCGCGACGCCGAGAAAAAAGCGCTCGCGATCAACCGCCGGTGGCCGGGCTTCAATGCGGAGGTGTTCGCGCCCAAAGGCAGAACCAATCCGCCCTACCTGGTGGCGCTGGGCGGAAGGATGAACCGCATGGATGCGACGAAGCTCCTGCAAAGGGCGCGCAGCAGCGGGCTCCCGCGCGACACGTTCATCCTGAACTTCTCAGATTGAAGCGTCCATGAAGCTGCGCAGGTCGCCCTCGTTGATTTCGGGCAGGCCGGGTGCGACGTTGTCCAGCCGGCCCTGGCGCATCCAGCGCTCCAGCGTATCCACCAGCGAGAACAGGTGCTCGAAGGAATCGACTATAAACAGCAGCGGCTGGTAGTGGTCGATCTCCGCGCCCTGGTTGATCAGCCATTCGATTTGCACGGGGTAGCGCTGCGTTTCAGGCGAGTCGATGGCGTGCTCCAACTCGCCGTAGGAGCTCAATAGTCCGCTACCGTACGCGACCACCGAGTTGCGCGGCCCGCGCATCAACCCGAACTCCACCGTGAACCAGAAGAATCGCGACATGGCCTTCATGATATTGGTCAGCCGCCGCGCGCGTTCCACCTGGTCCTTCATATCGCGGGTCAGTTCCACGGCAGTATGCGCGCAGTCGCCGAAACGGACCAGAACGTCGGCGAATGCTCTTTCTGTGTGCATGGGAACATGGCCGGCCACGTCGTGGAAGATGTCCGGCTCGGGCAGGTAGTCCATGCGGTCCTTGTCACGAATCGTGATGGTGGTGGGAAATTCGCGGCGCCGCAGACAATCGAAAAACAGAAAACCGGGGACGTATCCGCTCACCGGCCGGGCCTGAAAACCCGTAAGCGGCAGCAATCGCTGGTTGACCTCCGAGAGACGGGGAATCCGGTCGGGCGGCAGGTGCAGAGCTTCAATGCCGCGTAAGAAATGGTCGTTTGCATACCGTTCCCAGCGCGGGCGAATGCGGGCGAACAGCCGCCTCCAAGCCTCGTGATTTTCCTCCGAATACAACTCGTACGGCTGTGTAATATAAAGGTCGCCGCGACTGCGCGACTCCTCAATGAAAGGGGCATGGCCGGTGGTCAGCCCAGGAGAAGTAAGGGCTTGAGGCATATTCCCTCCTGCTGTCTTCACCCTACCACCAATGAGAACAACGTTCAAGTGGTGCTCTTGTTAACCTTCGGATTCGACCGATGGGCTATTCGGCCGAGTCGCTTGCGAAACGAAGCAATATTCAGGAACTGTTATCTAATCATAGAGTTAGGATGTCTGATACGGAGCGATCAGTCAGCGCTGGGAGTTTTCACGAGACGTTTTTCTTTTTGTTGCGAAACGAAGCCACCCGAGTGCGCAAACAGATTCCGCTGAGGAAGAGTCAAGTCTTTCGAGACCCTACCACTAGTGTGGGGAGCTTAATTCAGTTTTGCCGGCAAGCGGCTGCAGTTTCGTCGGAAAGCCCGTGGTGAAATCGGGCGAGTTTGTCCGGCGGAATGGATGCTTGAGTCGGACTGTAACCTTCCGGTAATCTGGACGTAATCGAATGAACACTGAAGAGCCGCGTAGAGCGCTGCCTTTGTTTCAAGGTCTCTTGCCGCTGCGGCGCGAGCAGCTTGTGCCGGACATTCTCGCTGGAGTCACGCTTGCCGCGTTGGCCCTGCCCGAAGTGCTGGGATATACCAAGATCGCCGGAACGCCGGTGATCACGGGCATCTACACCATGCTGTTGCCGATGCTGCTCTACGGGATCTTCGGCGCCTCGCGGCATCTCGTGGTGGGAGCGGACTCTGCCACGGCCGCCATCCTCGCGGCCTGCCTCGCTGGTTTGTCCTTCACCCGCGGCTCGGCAGAGTGGCTGGCGATGGCACAGGTGATGGCGCTGCTCGCCGGAGCCGTGCTCCTGCTGGCGCGCCTGCTGCGCCTCGGATTTCTCGCGGATTTCCTCTCGCGTACGGTCCTCACCGGCTTCCTGACGGGGGTCGGCATCCAGGTGGCGGTATCGCAGTTGCCGGATATGCTGGGCTTACCCGCCGAGCACGGAAGCGCGGCGGTCAGGCTTCTGCACGTGATCGCTCACGCCGGCCAGGCGAACCTGCCTTCGCTGGCCGTGGCAGCAGCGACGCTGGGCGTGATTCTCGGAGCGCACGAGCTGTCGAAGAAGGTGCCGGGGGCGCTCATCGCCGTCGCCGGCGCCATTTTTGCCGCTTCGTTTTTCCACCTCGATCGATTGGGTGTGGCGCTTCTCGGACCGGTGCCGAACGGCCTTCCCACGTTCGGCCTGCCGCACGTCGCCTGGAGTTGGAAGCTAATCGAGCAGCTGCTGCCCACGGCCGCCGCCATATTCGTAGTTATCCTGGCGCAAAGCGCGGCCACATCGCGCGCGTTCGCCGCGCTGGAAAACGAACGTTTCGACGAGAATACCGATATCACGGGCCTGGCCCTCGCCAATCTTGGCGCGGCGTTCACCGGTACGTTCGTCGTCAACGGCAGCCCGACGAAAACCCAAATGGTGGAGAGCGCTGGCGGCCGCAGCCAGCTGGCGCAGTTCGCGGCGAGCCTGATCGCGCTCTTTGTGCTGCTGTTCCTCACACGGCCGCTCGAGCTGCTGCCCGAAGCGGCGCTCGCCGCCATTATCTTCCGCATCGGAATGGATCTCGTGGATATCCACGGTAT
>Ga0126381_100001694_pt1 | contig 23540 bp, 19 predicted proteins | sample PanSoiMetPlot_28_FD_96465 | JGI IMG/M metagenome (GOLD analysis project Ga0126381, IMG submission 96465) | Tropical forest soil microbial communities from Panama - MetaG Plot_28 | ecosystem: Environmental > Terrestrial > Soil > Tropical forest > Bulk soil | place: Panama | collected 2016-02-17 | reverse complement strand
CGCATCCCTTCCCACTTCTCCACAATCTCAAACAACATGCCCCGAAGGGCTCGCCACCCCAGCGCCACCCAAAAGGGGCCGCGCTTATACGCCCCTCCCACACCCTCGTCAACACCCGATTCGCATCGGTTATTGTACGGCCGATCGCGCCGGGCCTAGCGCTGCCGCGGCAGCGCCACGACGCAAGGCCCGGAGGTTACGATCGCGTAAGATAGGCGCCTAAACCTCGATATCCAGGGCTGACCGAGAAAAAGCTGAGGACCCGTCGCGATCTCAAACCGTCTCCGCCCCGTAGTAGAGGGTCACAGTATGCCTCGCCTCGGCAAAAAACAGCCAGCGCTCCACCACAACACCGAGCGCCGCGCTGGCGACCGCAAGACCCGCGGAAATGATCGCGACCACGCCGCCCAACAACGACGCTAGAAGCGTCAACAATGCTGGCGCGCCAAAGCCCGCCAGCCGGGCGACACGGCGCAGCCGCAGCCGATGCTTGCGCGCGATCCGAAAACCCATCTCCTTCAAGAGGTAATTCTCTTCGGTATGTGGGGCTTCGAGCATGTGTACGCTGCCGCGGCTGCCGAGCAACGTTGCACTCGCTACGGTGCTTCGCCCCGAGGTGGTGTCGATGAAGCGCCAATAGCGTTCTTTGATCCACCAAGCGGTGAGGACGACGATGAGGGTCAGCAGAGCAAAACCGGATGGCCGCACTGTCCATAGCCGGATCAGGAAGTGAAGAACAAGGAACCCGCTCGCCAGACCGAGCGCAAAATAATTCGGCACGACCCATGAATTATGCCACTGGTGGATCGGCTTCAGCGACGCGTAAATCATTCCCGTGCAGTAAATCGTCGCTGCCGCCAATCCCGCAGCTAATATACCGCACAGGACGACCAGCCCGGTCATTGCCCCAAAAAAAACCCAACCGATGCCGAAGACAGCTGTTGGGAGAAATGTCAGAACGGAAAAGACGCCCTCGCGCGACAGCCAGGACGACCGCCATTGTGAGAAGGCGCGCCACGCACGCTCGGGTCGCCCAAGGTGAAAGGCCGAGGAGGTGAGCCCACCGGCGGCGAGGACCACTGCTGTCGCGAGCGCCGCCAGGCCGAAACTCTGGCTCGTCGGCAGTAAGGAGAGTGGCGCGCCGAGGCCGAGTAGGATGAGAAGCGCGAAGCCGGCGCCGGATGCTGTTGTGAAGAAGATGACCGAGAGCGCTGGATGCATGGTGGTTCTCGCAAAGCTCTCGGACTCAGCGGGATAGCAATCGATCCACCCAGCGCAGCAGCCGCTCCCCGGGAAGCATGGGATCGGCATCCGTCGCCCCGACGGTATCGGCCACGCTTGGGCTCATCCGTCCCAATCTTGGCGGCAGGTATTTGTTTACTGGCTTGTACCCGAGCTCCGGCATCAGATCACCGCCACCCCGGCGAGCGACAATTTCCGACACCGACGACCGAGGATCACCCAAGTCGCCAAAGTGGCGGGCATTGACCGGGCAAACCATCACGCAGGCTGGCTGACGATCCTCAGGCGCAAGGTTCTCGTTGTAGATGCGGTCTATGCACAATGTGCACTTTTTCATGACGCCTTCGTCGGCATCGAACTCGCGCGCACCATAAGGGCATGCCCAGGAGCACAGCTTGCACCCGATGCAAATCGCTTCGTTGACCAACACAATGCCGTCCTCGGCGCGCTTGTAAGAGGCGCCGGTCGGGCACACCGTCACGCATGCCGGTTCCTCGCAATGCAGGCAGGATTTGGGAAAGTGAATGGTTCTGGCGCCCTCTCCCTCGCCTTCCTCGAAAGAATGAATGCGATTGAACCATACTCCCCAGGCTTCGCCACCGTACGGGTTGAAGTCAGACAACGGTCCCATATGGCCGCTCGCGTTCCATTCCTTGCAGGCCGTCGCGCAGGCGTGACAGCCGACACAGATGTCGAGATCGATGACTAGCCCTAGCTTTTTCGGGCCCCGTCGTGGTTCGGGCAGCGATGTCATGGTGATCTCCCGCTCGGATTGCGGCCCGCGAAATAGCGCAATATCGCAGCTGGACGGCCGAGCGACGCCGGGCGATCGAGCATCTCGAACGAGGGAAAGGTCGTGCGCTTTTCATCTGGCGTAACACGATCGATCCGCACCCGCAGATCATACCAGGCGGCTTGGCCGGTGATCGGGTCGGCGTTGGCATGAGAATAGCCACCGTCGGGTGGCAGCAGTTCCGAGATCACGTGGTTGAGCAGGAAGCCCTCGCGGAATTCCGGCGAGTCAGGATCTAGGTTCCACGCGCCGACGCGTTTACCGATCCCATTCCAGGTCCACACCGTATCGGGATTGACACCGTCCATCAGCTTCGTTGGAACACGGATGCGGCCGTGATGGCTCGACAGCCACACCCAATCCTCCTCATCGAGCCCGAGCGCCCGCCCGATCGTCCGGTTCACGAACAGCCGATTACGACCGAGGATCTGGCGCAACCAGGCGTTCTGCGAATGCCAGGAATGGTACATCTGCATTGGCCGTTGCGTCACTGCATGCAGCGGGAAGGTGCCGCGATCGATCCGGGCTTCCTCGAACGGCATGTGCCAACACGGCAGCGGGTCGAAGTATGTGACAATGCGTTCGCGGTGGCTTTCCGGCGGCTGCACGCTGCCGTGACCCTGCGCGGCTAGGCGGAACCGGTGCAGCGGTTCGAGATAGAGCTGCAGCACGATGGGGTCCGGCGCATCAATGAATCCCATCCTGACGGCGGTTTCGAGATACCCCTTGTTCGCGTGTTTGAAATAAAGCTGGTCCTCGGGCAGTTCATGCCTCCAAAAACAGCCATTCGCGATATAGCGCTCCAGCTGGCGCGGGTTCGGGGCGCCTCTGCCCGAACTCTCACCCTCGGGTCCCCGCCAGCCGGCGAGTGGCCCGATCCCAGGACGCCGCTCGTGATTGACGATGTAATCGGGGTAACCGCCGGGGTAGCGCGGAGCGCCCTCCGGCGTGATGAAGCCGGGCAATCCAAGTCGCGCGCCGAGTTCAATCAGCACATCCTGGAACGGACGGACGTCGCGGTCCGGCGCAACGATCGGCTGGCGAATGGCATCAGCCGGTCCCTCCGGGCTGCCGATCGGCCGATCCAGCAGCGATATGCAATCCCAGCGCTCGAGATAGGTCGTATCGGGCAGCACTAGGTCCGCATAGCCAACCATCTCCGAATAATAGGCATCCGAATAAATGATCCGCGGGATGCAGTACTCGCCTGTCGCAGGGTTTTTGTCGCTCAGCATCCGCATCGTCCCGGCAGTGTTCATCGCCGAGTTCCAGGCCATATTGGTCATATACATAAAGAGCGTATCGATCGGATACGGATCGCACTTCCACGCATTGGTTATGACCATCTGCATCAAACCGTGCGCAGCGATTGGGGCATCCCAAGAGAATGCCTTGTCTATTCGCAGCGGCCGGCCGTCTCCCTCTAAGAGCAAATCCTCCGGTGAGAGCGGATAACCTAGCGGAATGCCCGGCAATGATCTGCCGGGTGCAACCTGGTCGGGCTTACCGGTCGGCTTGGGTCCCGGCGGCGCGGGTTTCGGATGTGGTGACTTGTAGCGCCAGCCTCCCGGCACATCGATTGTGCCGAGCAGGATCTGCAGCAGGTGCAGCGCGCGGCAGGTTTGGAACCCGTTCGAGTGCGCGGAAATCCCGCGCATCGCGTGCAGTGAAACCGGCCGGCCGCGCATCGATTCATGACGCCTGCCGGCCCAATCGGTCCACGGCACAGCGAGCTCGATCGCCTCCTCGAATGCGGCATGCGCCATTTCCGCCGCAAGCCGCCGGATGGTCTTGGCCGGTATGCCGCAGGTTTGCGCAACGGCCTCGGGAGCGTAGCGGGCATCAAGGTAACGTTCGGCTACGAGCTGAAAGACAGGCACCGCCCGCCGCCCGTCGGCCAGTGCCGCTTCTCCGACGAGGCGAGCTGCCGCTCCTGGGACCATGCCGCTCGCCAGCATCCCAGACGGCCCGAGGACTAGCGGCTCGCTGGCCTCGTTGCGTGCAAAAAGCCCATCATCCGAGGCTCCTGGAGCCTGGATCACCAGCCAGCCGGCATTGGTGTAGCGACCCAGATATTCAATATCGATCCGGTCGGCCTTTAGCAGTTCGTGGATCAGCGCGAGCACGAAGAGCCCGTCAGTCCCCGGTCGGATTCCGATCCACTCGTCGGCGATCGCCGAATACCCTGTGCGCACCGGGTTGACCGAAACAAATTTGGCGCCGCGACCGCGCAGACCCGACAGCGCGATCTTGATCGGGTTGGAATCATGATCCTCAGCGACGCCGAACATCATGAAAAATCGAGTGCGCTCCCAATCGGGTTCGCCAAACTCCCAAAAGCTGCCGCCGAGCGTGTACATTCCAGCAGCAGCCATGTTGACGGAACAAAAGCCGCCATGCGCTGCAAAATTCGGGGTTCCGAACTGCGCCGCCCAATACCCGGTCAATGCCTGGCTCTGATCGCGGCCAGTAAAGAAGGCAAGCTTCTTGGGGTCTGTGGCGCGGATCGCTGAGAGCCATTCCACCGCAGTCGTGATCGCTTCATCCCATTCGATTTCGCGAAACTGGCCGGAGCCCCGTTCCCCGACGCGTTTCAGGGGCTTTTTGAGTTTCGCCGGCGAATGCTGCTGCATGATGCCGGAAGCGCCTTTGCCGCAGATCACGCCGCGATTGACTGGATGAGCACGATTGCCTTCGATGTAGCGGATGCCGCCGTCTTTCAGGTGCACTTTGATCCCGCAACGGCAAGCGCACATGTAGCATGTCGTGCACTTGACTTCGTCAGACACCTTGGTTGAGGTATCGACAATCTCGCGTGGTGCGAAGTAATCCCTAAGTTTTTCTACGACGGTCATGCTCCTCCGATCGGCTCTAAGAGCCGAGCGATACTCGTTTGCGTCTGCGTGCGGTCCGGGTAGGCGGTCGGCACATCAAGCAATCGCGCAGTTCAATCCCGTTTGCCGAGGGCTCGTTCATCATTGATCTCTAGCCCGGCTTCACGATAGAACCGCGCAGCGCCGGGATGCAGCGGCACGGAAAGGCCCTCGAGCGCACGATCGAGCCGCACTTGTTTGCCTATCGCATTATGCGACTCAAGAAGACGCTGAGTGGCCTCGTTCCACAGCGCCTTGGTGATTTCGAAGATCAAATCGTCGGAGGCATCGGCCGAAACAATCCAAAGCGCACTGAAGCCGATCGACGGCGTCTCGTCGTTGACCCCGGGATAGGTTCCGGCAGGTACGACCGAGCGGCGGTACGAGCTCGAGCTCTGTCTCATCTTCCCGAGGACGTCATCCCCAATCGGAATTAGCCGTATCGGTAATTTAGCTGCAAGCTCATATATCGCCGGTACGGGCGCGCCGCCGATCAAAAAGAACCCATCGAGGCTGCCATCGATGATGTTCGCGGCGGACGCGCTGGGGCGCAGATATTCGGCAGCGATATCGTTCTCTGTCAGTCCAGCTGCGGCCAGCACAACGTGGGCGTCGGCAAGTGTTCCCGATCCTTTCTGGCCCAGCGAGATGCGCTTGCTCTTTAAGTCAAATACGGTATGGAGAGAGCTGTCTGCGCGCACGACCAGCTGCAGACTTTCCGGAAACAAGCTCGCAATCGCTCGCAGATTCTTCATAGGTCCGCCGGCGGAGAAAATGCCGGTTCCGGTATAGGCCCAGCCGGCAATGTTGGATTGCGCGATTCCCGATTCGATCTGACCCGTTGCGATCATACGCAGGTTCTCGACCGAACCTTGGGTCGCCTGCGTCACCGCGACAAGCCCGGGAACTCCGCAATTTCCGCCGTGCTCGCAAGGTGGCGAACCGGCTGACTTCGAAATGGCGCTCGCGATCACCTCGCCAATCTCAAAGAAAGTCCCGGAAGTTGCGGCGGCTCCGATGCGGAAGAAGCGCGCTTCCTGTCCGCTTGGCGACGCAAGACCCCACAAGAGAACGAGGACGAAAACGGCCGGCTGGGGGCACGACCCGAAACCGAACTTGGCGGACATCGTTCACCGCAGAGACAGCAATTTCGGAAAACAACACGGATCAGCGCGGATTGCAACACGCCTCGCCAGAGCACCTTAGTGTTGCCGAGCGCAGAAGCTGCCGCAACGACTACAAGGACGCCTTCCCCTCGCCGAGGGTTTCCATCGGCACTGGCGTGCTGCCCGCTTTCGCTTCCGGAGAACCGGCGTGCTGAGACACGATGTCGATGACCGCGCTGCCGTAACGTTCAAGCTTGCTGCGCCCAATCCCCGAGATGCGCGCTAGCGCAGTGAGTGTCGCCGGGCCGAGGCGCGCCACCTCGGTCAGCGTCGTGTCGTGAAAGATGACATAGGGCGGGACCGCTTGGCGCCGCGCCTCTTCGAGGCGCCAGGCACGCAGCGCTTCCCACAATACCTGGCCGGCAGCATCTAGCGCTGTCGCAGCAGCTCCGGCTTTACGGTCGGGCCGCGAACTTCGCCGTTCACGGGCGCGGGTATCGAGCCGAAAATGAACCGTTCGCGTCCCGCGTAAGACTGCGGTCGCTGTCGGCGCGAGCGCTAACCCGCCGTGACCTGAAATATCCGGGACGGCGAAGCCTTGCGCCACCAGTTGGCGGAATACGGAAAGCCAGCCTCGGCGGTCGAGCTCGGGGCCAACGCCGAACGTCTTCAGCCTGTTATGGCCTAGCCGCAGAATGCGTTCGGTCTCGGCGCCCACCAGCAGGTCCACCAGGTGCCGGGTGCCGAAGCGTTGTCCAGTGCGATAGATCGCCGAAAGCGCCTTTTGCGCGGCGACGGTTCCGTCCCAGCTTGGAACCGGCTCTCGGCAATTGTCACAATTACCGCAAGGTGGATGATCGAACTCCCCGAAATAGCCCAACAAGATCTGTCGGCGGCACGAGACCGCTTCGCAGTAGCCGAGGAAGGCCTCGATCTTTTGCCGCTCGATACGGCGCTGGCGGTCCGTCATATCGCCGAGGTCGAGCAATCGCAGCAAGCTCATGACATCGGCGATGCCATAGGTCATCCAGGCGTCGGCCGGCAGCCCATCGCGCCCGGCGCGCCCGGTCTCCTGATAATAGGCTTCGAGATTCCTGGGTGCGTCGAGATGAGCTACGAACCGTACGTTCGGCTTGTCGATCCCCATCCCAAAGGCAATGGTCGCGACGATCACTATGCCCTCTTCCCTGACGAAGCGCTCCTGGTGACGCTCGCGCGTTACGGGATCGAGGCCGGCATGATAGGGGAGGGCGGGGCGCCCGCGGGCGGCGAGCCACGCAGCAGTCTCATCGACCGCACGCCGTGTGGAACAATAGACGATCCCGGCATCACCCGGATGTTCCTCGCGAAGAAAGGCCCAGAGTTGTTCGAGCGGGTCGCGCTTCGCGATCACTCGATAGAACAAGTTTGGTCGATCGTAGCCCGCCGCGAATATCCTGGCTTTTGCTAACCGGAGCTGGGTGACGATATCGCGCCGGGTTGGCTCATCTGCAGTAGCCGTCAGGGCCAAGAGCGGAACGTCCGGAAAGCGCTCCTTGAGGATCGAGAGCTGCTGATATTCCGGACGAAAGTCATGACCCCATTGGGAGATGCAATGCGCCTCGTCGACGGCAAAAAGAGCAAGGCGTGTCCGGGAGAGGAGCTCCAGACAGCGAGGCGTGGCCAGGCGTTCGGGCGAGATATACAGCAGATCGAGGGCAGCGTCGGCCACCTGACGCTCGATCTCAAAAGCCTCGCCGGGCGAAAGCCGCGAGTTCAGTGCCGCAGCACGCATTCCCGCTTGGCGGAGTGCGTCAACCTGGTCCTTCATCAGAGCGATCAGCGGAGAGACGACAACACCGAGACCGGGACGCAGCACCGCCGGCACCTGATAGCATAGCGATTTGCCGCCCCCGGTCGGCATCAGCACGAGGGCGTCACCGCCCCCAATCACCTGCTCGATGATCGCCAGCTGTTGGCCGCGAAAACTGTCGAAGCCAAACACCTCGCGCAACACAGCGAGCGGGCTACGCGGTTCCCTGTTCACATCTGAGTCCGACTGCGCTGCCTCTCGGTTATATGCTGCCTCTCGTTTATATACTGAATATCTCATGCAGAGAACCGTCACGGGCCGCGGAGACGACGGGGTTCGCTGTTGCGGCTTCTTGCCTGCTGATAAGCTCAACGGGCATTGCAGAGGAGGGCCCTTCATGAAGATCGTCAAAGTAGAGGATTTGCATTGTGACGCCGGCTGGCGCGTCAATTCGTTTCTCAAAGTCACTACCGACGAAGGGATCGTCGGCTGGGCCGAATATATGGAAGGATACGGCGCGCGGGGGTTGACGGGCGTCATCCACAAGCTCGCCGAACGGTTTTTATTGGGACGGGACCCACGTCCCGTCGAAAGCATCAGCGCTTATCTCTACGCGGCGACCCGGCAGGCGCCCGGCGGAATAAATCAGCAGGCGATCGGGGCTATCGAAAACGCGCTGGTGGACATCAAGGCCAAGGCGCTGGCGGTGCCTGTTTACGAGATGCTCGGCGGACCGGTACGTGACCGATTTCATCTATATTGGTCCCACTGCGGCACCTATCGCGCCCGCCACTCAGAACGAATCAAGGAATGGACCGGGGCCGACCCGATCCACTCGCTCGACGACCTCGTGCAGCTCGGCGAAGAGGTTGCGCGTCGCGGCTTCAAGGCTCTCAAGACCAACGTCATCCGTTTTGACGGGGCGCGCCCCTACATCCACGGGCCTGGCACGAATGCAGCTCCCGGCTATCCCGAGCTCAACATCGACAGCCACATCGTCGAGGCCGCAGTGAAGCAGCTCGAAGCCCTGCGTAGGGGCGCGGGGCCCGAGGTCGGCCTGCATCTCGACACCAACTTCAACTACAAGACCGAGGGCTATATCAGGCTTGCGAGGGCTCTCGAGCCGCTGGACCTCACTTGGCTCGAAATCGATACCTACGATCCCGCAGCGCTGGCGCTGATCCGACGTTCGGCGCGGGTGCCGATTGCATCCTGTGAATCCCTTTACGGACGCCGCCAATATCGCCCGTTCTTTGAACACCAGTCACTCGATGTTGCAATCATCGATGTGGCCTGGAACGGCATTCTCGAATCGATAAAGATCGCAGCAATGGCCGACGCGTTCGAGGTCAATGTCGCGCCGCATAATTTCAACGGCCACCTCGGCTCGCTGATAAGCGCGCATATGTGCGCCGCGATCCCTAATTTCCGGATTATGGAAATCGATATCGACGACGTCTGGTGGAAAGATGAGACCGTCACGAAACCGCCCGTTATCGAGAACGGCGATTTGCTGCTGCCGACCGGGCCGGGCTGGGGCGCCGATGTTAACGAAGCCTTCGTGCGCGCGCACCCGCCGAAAGTCCACTGAAACTGATCCCCATCCGCCCGCCAGCCTTGCCGCGTGTTGGCTGCGGCAGGAAGGCGTTGCGGGGAAGCGCGGCAAGGCGCAGGCTGTGTCTCAGCATTGGAGGGCAAGTGGAGGAGCCGCAATGAGCGAAATTACCCAGGAGTTCAATTTCCTGCAGGGCGTAAAGGTGGTGGATTTCACGCAGTTCGAGGCGGGCACGACCTCAACGGAGGTGCTGGCCTGGTTCGGGGCTGAGGTCGTCAAGATCGAGAACCCGGGGCGGGGCGATCCCGGCCGCCGGCTGCGCCCCGGCAAGCCCGACGACGATCCCTGGTATTTCCACCAGTTCAACGTCAACAAGAAGTCGCTGGCGATCAATCTAAAGTCACCCAGAGGTCTCGAAATCGTAAAAGATATGCTGAAGCAGGCCGACGTCACTGTCGAAAACATGGCGCCCGGCACAATCGAGCGGTTGGGGCTCGATTATGAATCAGTCAAGAAGCTCAATCCCCGCATCATCTATTGCCAAGTAAAGGGGTTCGGAACCGGCAGCCCACACGAAAAGGGGCTCGCCTTTGACATGATCGCGCAGGCCGCCGGGGGCCCGATCAGTGTGACCGGCGAGCCTGATCGTCCGCCCGTCAAGCCGGGCCTCTCGTTTGGGGACACTGGCACCGGCATGCTGATGGCGGCGACCATCCTCGGCGCCTTGCACGAGCGCAACCGCACCGGCCAAGGGCGGCGGCTGCAGGTGGCGATGCAGGACGCAATGATCCACTACATGCGCACCTGCTTTGCCACGATGGCGCGCACTGGAAAGCCGGCGCCGCGCCGCGGCGCCAAATCGGGCGGCGGCAACAACGCCCCCTCCGGGCTCTATCCGTGCAAAGGTGACGGTCCCAACGATTATGTCTATCTCACCACCAGTCGGGCGAACCCTGAGCACTGGTCTCGACTGATGAAATTGATCGGCCGCGAAGAGCTGATCGAGGACCCGCGTTTTGCGACAGGCGACGTCCGCGTCAAAAACGAAAAGGAGCTCGATGCTATAATCGGCGAGTGGACGCGCCAGCACGATAAGCGCGAGGCGATGGAAAAGCTCATTGCTGTCGGGGTGCCTGCGGGCGCGGTGTTCGACACAATGGAATTGCAGAACGAGCCGAGCTTCGCGGAGCGCGGCATCATGCAACTCGTCCAACACCACAACGGCGACTATAAGATGGCGACCTGGCCGGTGCGGATCGATGGCAAAACAGTGCGGCTGAAAGGTTCGCCGGCGCTCGGGCAGGACAGCGCCGAGGTTCTCGATAACTGGCTCGGACTCGGTGCGGCGGAGGTTGAAGCGCTTCGTCACGAAGGGGTCCTCTAATTCCTTTCCCTAACCAATCAGCCCCCGCCGGATCCGGCGGGGGCTTTCTTTTTTAGCAGGAGCCGCGATGCGTCTCAGCCTCTATGAGAACCACCGGTTCGTTCTCTACGCGCCGTTTTACGCCGCCCATGCGACTGGCGCCTACTCGACCGAAGGGCTCACGGTCGAACTGTCGCGATCACCAGGAATGGGGTTGGCTGAGCAGGCGCTGCTGTACGGCGCAGTCGACGTCCTCTGGGTGGGGCCGATGCGCGTCATGCGGCACCACGATGAGAACCCCGGCTCGCCGCTCGTCTGCTTTGCCGAGATCGTTTGTCGTGATCCCTTCTCGATCATCGGCCGTTATCCCAAACCCGACTTCCGGCCGACCGATCTAGCTTACGCACGGTTCGCTACCGTCAGCGAAGTCCCGACACCCTGGCTTTGCCTGCAGCACGATTTGCGGCAAGCAGGAGTAAACCCCGCGCGGCTCAATCGCGTTTCCGACCGCAATATGCCAGACAACCTGAGCGCTTTACGGGAAGGCCAGCTCGACGCCGCGCAGCTGTTTGAACCGTTCGTCGAAGAGGCCCTCGCCTCAAATATTGGTCATCTGTGGTATGCCGCAGATTCGCGCGGCCGAACCACCTATACCGCGTTCATTACAACTCGGCAGCGTTTGAAGACGGATCCCGAGCCATTGCTTCGAATGGTCAGAGCGATATTCCAATCGCAGCGCTGGATCTATATGGAACCATCGCAGGCGATAGCGGCGGCCGTCGGCTCTTTCTTTCCGGCGCTTGACCGGTATGTGCTGGCCCACGCCATCGATCGCTATAAGGCTCATCTTGTTTGGGGAAGCGACCCGGTGCTTCCGGAGGATGGCTTTAATCGTTTGCAAGGCTGTCTTCTGTCGAGCGGGTTCATTCGCAGGCCGGCTTCTTACGAGGAATGCGTCGACAACACTCTCGCCCGCGAGGTCATTGCCGGTCGTATGGATTGCTCGGCAATGTAGCGAACCTTAAATGAGGCGGTTCCCAATGAGGCGGCATCCGTTTGTCTCGGCCCAGTCGGCGCTGCGTCGCCACACTGCGGTAGGGGTGCGGGCTAGCCATGAAACGGTAATAATTTCTCGCATGCGGTCTTTTTTCGATGCGCTGATCCTCTATTTATCGGAGAATACTGAACCAGTGATGTTGGTGTCGGTATTGGGGAGACGAGGAGGAGAAACAGCGGATGGCTACAGTAGACGAGATTGGGCAAGAGAAACAGCGCATCGCGGAAAGGCTAGCACGGCTGGATGCGGAACGAACAAAACTAGCCGATCAGCTCAATGAGCTGGAAATTGCCGAGCGCGTGTTGACGCGATTCGGCGGCAAAGCGCAGCCCGCCGAAAGGCGCCGGCGGGGCCGACCGGCGGCAGCCGCTCCGACGCCCGGCGGACCGCGCAGAGCGCGCGGCGGTCAGCCAGCCCCTGCGGTGTCGCTGAGCGATGCCACATTGAAGGCGGTACAGGCCCATGGAGAGGGCGCAACCGCCAGCGAGGTGATGAATTTTCTCACCCGGGAATTCGGGATGACGGTACGGCCCAACCATCTCGGCATCGCGCTGCAACGGCATCGCCGCGCCGGCCGGCTCGAAAACCGGGACCAGAAATGGTTCCTGCCTCAGTCCGCGCAGCAATCAGAGCAGTCCGCAATGACCGGCTGAGGGTGGTTCGGTCGCCGCTGGTGGCGCGCACCAGCTACGCCGTCAGCCTGTTCGCCGAAGGCTGCTGCGAAACCGCCCCACCGGGCGCGAAGGCCCGGAGCGTCGCGGGCGTGGGGCGTGCGATAGGACGCTGGCTATTGTGGCCGGTTGGTTATCTTCAACAGGCGCTTAGCGTTCCCGTGCAGCAGCTTCTCCTTGTCTTCGGCGCAAAGCGGCAGGGTTTCCGTCCATTTGGTTCCCGGCGGATTATCGACGAACGGATAGTCGACCGAGAACAGGATGCGGTCGATCCCCATCTCCATCATGCAGCACAATAAGGCAGGATCTGAAAAGAACCCGCTGGTGGTGATGTAGAAGTGCTCGCAGAAAACGTCGCGGAAAGACTTGCCACCCCTGCCGTCGCGCGCCAACCCCATACTGATACGCCAGAGATAAAAGGGCAGGCCTTCGCCGAGATGGCCCAGTATGATCTTTAGACCGGGGTATGCATCGAACACTCCGCTCAGAACGAGGCGCAGTCCTTGCGTCGCAGTCTCGACGGTGAACCCCCAGGCGGCCCGCAACAGCGAAGGATACTGCGCCACGTAATCCTTGTAATAGGCTTCGATGACCGCCGGATGCGGTATCGAGGGGTGCATGTATAGAGGGACATCGAGCGCCTGCGCACGTTCGAAGATCGGCCAGAAGCGTCGGTCGTCGAGAAAAACCCCGTTCGTCAGTCCATTCACCAGCGCGCCCTTGAACCCGTAATTGGTGACCGTGCGCTCGAGTTCGTCGGCCGCGGCCTCAGGATCGGGGGTCGGAATGGCAGCAAATGCGGCGAACCGGTCGGGATGCGCGCGAACCACCTCGTTGAGCCGGTCATTGGCGCGGCGAGCCAATGGCACGGCGGTTTCTGCGTCAAGCTTCTGTAGCCCGGGATTGGCAAGTGAGAGCACTTGCAGGTCGATACCGGCTTCGTCCATCTCTTTCAGCCGCAGTTCGCCGAGGTCGTCTAGGCGCTCAACGATCCGCGGCGCATGCGTCGCGTCGAGCCCGGTGATGTGCTGCTTTACCTCCGGATCGAAGTAGTGTTCCTCCAGCGCGATGATGTATGGCTTAGGCATTGCTCTCCTCCCTCTTCAAGTGTCACCCAAGTATTTGCATTGCCAGCTCGATCCGCGTGGCTGCTACCGGATCCGCAATGCCGCGATTGCCAGATAGCTACGCGCCCGGCGAACTCGCAACCCGGCGGGCGTGAGCCCGCAGATCATAGCTTTGGTCGGCCGCTTGGTCCGGTGAGAGGCCGGGATCGCCGGCGAGTAGCCGGCGCGCCGTGACATGATCCGCCGGCCGGTTGACGGATTCGACGCCAATTAGCCGCTCGCCCCGAAAACAAAACACCGAGAACTGACCGCCAGCAGGATCGCCGCGGGTGACCGCACGATCGTGACTGGCAGTGATGCCGGCGATCTGCAACTTGAGATCGCCTTGATCGGTCCAGAACCAGGGCACCTTCCGGAAGGGCTCGCGCTTTCCTGCGATATGGGCGGCGACACACCGCCCCTGATCGACGGCGTTCTGCACCGACTCCAGCCGAACGCGGCCATCAGCGAATGGCGTGGGAAAATTGGCGCAATCGCCGATCGCGAAGATCGCCGGGTCGGCTGTGACGAGATATTCGTCGACGACGACGCCATTGTCGATAGAAAGCCCCGCGTCATGGGCGAGCTCCGCATTAGGAATGACCCCGATGCAGATGAGGACGAGATCGGCTGGCAATTGCCGGCCCTCAGTCGTTTCGACACCGGTCACGCGGCCGTCGGCGCCAACAATTCGGCGCACCCCAGTCCCGAGCAAGACCTCGGTCCCCCAGCCCAAATGCGCCTTCGTAAAGAATTCCGAAGTTTGTGCCGACACTACCCGGCCCATCGGATGATGCGTGATCTCAATAATGTGAACATTGGCGTCGCGCTCGATAGCGACAGAAGCGAATTCCAGCCCGATAAAGCCGGCGCCGACGACAATCACGTCGCGCACCTCCTCCAGCCGGCGGCGCAAGATATCCGTCTCGGCAAGTGTGCGCAGCGCTAGCACGCCGTCCAACTCGGCTCCCGGCACGGCGAGCATGCGGTTGCGGGCCCCGGTGGCGAGGACGAGATGGTCCCACGCGATCTCGCGGCCCGACGCCAGCCGCAGGAGCCGTTTCTCACGATCGATGGCGGCCGCCGCATCACCGCAGACGAGGTCGATCTGTTGCTTGGGGTAGAATTCGGCGGGCCGCAGCCACAACTCGTCGAGCCCGGATTGTCCTGCCAGATAGGATTTCGAGAGCGGCGGGCGCTGATATGGCAGTGCGGGCTCGTCGCCGATCAATACGACGCGACCGGCGAAGCCCTCCTGGTGCAGCGAGGCGGCGACCTGAAACCCGGCTTGCCCGGCGCCGACAATCGCGACGACCGGCGGCGGCATCAGACCTGTGTCTCGGGGAGATAGACGACGAGGCCCTCGAATTCGTCCGTTGCAACCAGTTGACAGCTCAGTCGGCTGTTGGCCTTGCGCTCGCTCGCGGTGAATTCGAGCATCGCCTTCTCGTCATCAGATTGGGGCGGAGTGCGGCCGAGCTGATCCGGCTCGACATAAACATGGCAGGTAGCGCACATCATCTCGCCGCCGCATTCGGCGACGATGCCGTCGATGCCGTTCATGATCGCGGCCCGCATGACGCTGGTGCCGACCGGCACGTCGAGCACGTCGCGCGCCCCGTCCGGATGAACATAGGTGACCTTTGGCATTGTTTTCCTGTCGCTTGGAACACGGGGCAAGAGTTGGCGATCTAAACCGCCGGCGGCTACCCCCCGTCAAGCCCCGAGGTCGATTGCGGTCTCGTCGCCCTGCGCGACAAGCCGGGTACCTAGCGCAGCGCTCTCGCGCGCGATCAGGTCGAACGCCGCGCCTTCATCGGCCAGCCCGCGCGGAACTGTCCGGTTGCGGTCGTCATGCCGGACGAACTGGAACGCCACCTGCTCGACCCTCCCGGCCTCGCAGCACGCCCGCACCATCATACCGAGCCAGTCGCCATGCCTCAGGCCGCCGTGCCCGGTGTGGAACGAGAAGCTGCCGAGCCCATAAAAAATCGGCTTCCCCTTGTAGACCTCGATCGGCAGCGAATAGTGCGGGCCGTGGCCGATGACGAGATCGGCGCCGGCATTGATCGCGGCGTGGCCGATCTCGGTCATGTATTGCAGAATCTCGCGGCCGACGCCCCAATGGCAGGAGGCGATGACGATATCCGTCTGCGCCCGCAGCGCGGCGACGTCCTCGGCGAACCACTCGAGGTATTGCTTGTCCGCCCAGGTCAGGATCTGCGGCGGCAAGCCAGGCCGGTTGGCGCGTGGGCGGCCGCCATGCATCGGGATCTGGTAGGCGGTGTGGCCGCGGATCACCGCGATGCCGACCGAGTTCTCGCCCGCCTCGTGGTTGGTCGGCCAATACACCGAGCTGCGCTGCAGAAACCCGAACCGCATTCCGTCGCACTCGAGGATCACGGGCGCCCGCGCCGCCGCGCGGTTCGCGCCGGCGCCGGTGTGGGCGATCCCGAGCTCGTTGAGCCGGGTAATCGAGGCCGAGATCGCCGCCTCGCCGTAATTGACGTTGTTGGCGATCCCGACCGCCCGAATCCTGGCCGACGCCAACGCCTCGCCGGCAATCCGCGGGTCGGCGAAGAACCCTTCGTTCTCCGGAGCCCGCCCATTCGGCGGGTCGCAGAGGCAGCATTCGAGGTTGGCGAACACGAGATCGGCGGCGCAGAATTCCGGGCTGACGAGCGCGAACGGCACCGCCGGGTCGGTGACGTTCATCAGGTTGATGTCGCCGGTAAGGATCATTTTTGTGGCCATCGCGCGCTCCCGTTTTCTCCGCCCGCCGCGCCGGACGAGGCGAAGGTAGCAGCATCTTTTGGCAGCGGCGAAGGCGGTTGTTCATAGCGGTCATGACTTCCCGGCTTTTCCCGTCGAACCGGGAATTTTTACGATTCTGCGCGACATGTGCCGTTTTAGCACTGGGAACGGCGAAGTAAATCAATGCCTTGCAGGCTAATTCCCGTAGCAAGCTGATCGGGAATTTGTGTCTGCCTAATCGGGAATTCATCGCCGTTAACCGGGAAATAAATCGTTCGAGCAATCGCACCGCCGTTAACTCTATCGCTTCAACTAATACGGGTGTCCTATACAACGGAACTTGGCCTTTTCTGAGGCGTGACCGCTCGATCGAACTATGGTAAACGAGGCAATCGCGGTAGCATCGCCCTTATGAACTCCGGGCGAGAGCGCGTCGAGCGCCGGCTGGCAGCGGTGCTGGCGGCCGACGTCGTGGGCTACTCGCGGCTGATGGGCGCCGACGAGGAGGGTACGCACGTAGCTTTGACGGCGCTGCGCCGGGAGGTCTCCGACCCGAAAATCGCCGAGCATCGCCGCCGCGTTGTGAAGACCACCGGCGACGGGCTGTTGGTCGAGTTTGCCAGCGTCGTCGATGCGGTGCGCTGTGCGGTCGAATGGCAGCGCACGATGGTATTGCGCAATGACGGCGTCGCGAAAGAACGGCGCATCGAGTTCCGCATCGGCATCAATCTCGGCGACGTCATCATCGAGGACGGCGACATTTACGGGGATGGCGTCAATGTGGCGGCGCGGCTGGAGGCCTTGGCCGAGCCGGGCGGCAGCTGCGTCAGCCGCGTCGTGCGCGACCAGGTGCGCGACAAAGTCGAATTCGGCTTTGAGGATCTGGGTGAGCAGCAGGTCAAGAACATCGCGCGGCCGGTGCGCGTGTACTGCATTCCATTGGCCGAGACGGCGCGCACGAGAGCGCCATTGCCATTGCCTGACAAGCCCTCGCTCGCGGTGTTGCCATTCCAGAACATGACGGGCGACCCGGAGCAGGACTATTTCGTCGACGGCATTGTCGAGGAGATCACGACGGCAATCTCGCGACTGCCGTGGCTCTTCGTGATAAACCGCAATTCGAGCTTCACATACAAGGGCCGCGCCGTCGATGTGAAGCAGGTGGCGCGCGAATTGGGTGTGCGCTACGTGCTCAAAGGCAGCGTACGCAAAGCCGGCAACCGGGTGCGCATCACCGGGCAACTCATCGACACCGCGAGCGGCTCGCACATCTGGGTCGACCGTTTCGATGGCGTCCTCGACGACATCTTCGAATTGCAGGATCAGGTGGCGAGCAGTGTCGTCGGCGCAATCGAACCCAAGCTCCGTCGATCCGAGATCGACCGGGCGGCACGCAAGCCTGCTGAGAGTCTCGATGCGTACGATCTATACCTGCGGGCGCTCGCGCAGTTTCACAAATATGCTGAAGAGGGCATGAGCGAGGCCGTCGCCCTGGTCAAGCGGGCGCTTGCCGTTGATCCCTCTTATGCGCCCGCCGCCGCGCTGAACGGCTGGTGCCGGGGGTGGCAGAGGCTTCAGGGCTGGGGGCCGCTTTCCGAAACAGAGGTCGCGGAGGCGGTGCGCCTCGCGAAAGAAGCGCTCGAAACAGGCAAGAACGATCCCGACGCCTTGTTTATGGCGGCCATCACGGTGGCATTTCACGCCGGCGATTGCACCATGGCTGCCAGGGCCGTTGACCGAGCCTTGGTGCTCAATCCCAACTCCGCTCATGCATGGTTCGTGCGTGGCACGGTGTCCTATAATGAAAACCGGCCTGAACGCTCGATCGAAGCTCTCGAGCGGGCGATGCGGCTGAGCCCGCTCGATCCACGCGGTCACATTTTTACTGGCGGGCTCGCCGTGGGCCATTTGATCACGGGGCGATATGAGGAGGCGATCGAATGGGCGGACCGCTCATTGCGCGAGGTCCCACGTTTTGAATCTGCGCTTCGCAACAGAGTGGTTGCCTGCGCGCATCTCGGTCGCATCGAGGAGGCGCACGATTGGCTCGGGCGGCTGCTGGAGATTGTACCCGGCTTGACCATCGCCAGATACAAGGCAATACGTGCGGTCTACCTCCCACCGGAGGTTCTGAACACCTATGTGGAGGGGCTCCGCAAGGCCGGGTTGCCGGAAGAGTAAGGCGATTTGGCACGGGGCGCAGGGCCAAGAGAGCTTGCCACGGTGCCCGGTTTAAAACTAGACTAATACAACTTAGTCTGATGGACCGCCCATGTTTACCGTCAACATCCACGAAGCGAAAACTCATCTGTCTCGGCTGGTCGAACGCGCCGCCAGGGGCGAGCCGTTCGTCATCGCCAAGGCCGGCAAGCCGCTGGTGAAAGTCACCGCCTTGGACGCGCCAATGGGCGGCCGCGTCCGGCGGTTGGGATTCATGGCCGGACAGATCGCCGTACCTGACGATTTCGACTGCATGGGAAGTGCCGAGATTGAAGAACGCTTTCGCAGCGAGCGGTGAAGCTCCTGCTGGATACACACCTGCTGCTGTGGGCGGCCGGAAGCCCTGACCGCTTGCCAGCCGCGGCGCGCAGTCTGGTCGACGATCCGCAGAACGAGCCGATCTTCAGTTCGGCGAGTTTGTGGGAGATTGCGATCAAGCACGGCCTCGGCCGCCACGACTTCCAGGTCGATGCAAGGCTTTTGCGCCGCGGTCTCCTGGACAATGGCTACGGCGAGCTGCCCATCACCGGCGAGCACGCCGTCGCGCTCGCTAGTCTGCCGCCAATCCATAAAGACCCGTTCGACCGAATCCTGGTTGCCCAGGCGATGGTCGAGGGCATTACGCTGCTGACCGCCGATCCGCTCGTCTCGCAATACCCTGCGCCAGTCCAAAAGGTGTGATCAGCTGATCCGACCTAGTTTGAAAGGGTAATGTCTACAGCATCGGGAGCTTTGGGGTGTCCTTCCAGGTCGGGCGGGAACGCAACGCTTCCAGATAGGCGCTGACGCGCGGAAATTCGGCGAAGCCGAAGCCGGCTTTTTCGATCACATTGAGGATCGGACAATAGGCGCAGTCCACCAGACTGAAATCCGAGCCCAGCATCCATTTGTTTTTCGCGAGCTGGCCCTCGACGACCCCGAGCGGGGTGGGCATCGCCTTTTCGCCGCGCGCGACAGTGGCTTCATCGACGGGAATGCCAACGACCCTGGCGCGGATCCGCAGCGCCACTTCACCGGCGTGCGGCATGATGTGCTGTGACAGAAAGAAGAGCCATTGCAGCGCCTCGGCCCGCCCGGCCGCTGTTGCCGGCCACAGCCTCCCGGTTGTCTCGCCAAGATAGGCGAGAGCCGCGTGCGACTCCGTCAGCGTCACGTTGCCGTCGACGAGGACCGGGACCCGGCCGGCCGGATTGATCGCCAGAAATGCGGGCTGCCTCTGTTCCTGCTTGGTCAAGTCTACCGCGATCTTCTCACAGTCGAGCCCAAGCTCGAGCAGCGCGAACGTGACCTTCTGCGGATTGGGCGACGGGAAATGGTAGAGCTTCATCGGTCTCCTCCTCGGGTGGTGTCCCCGTTCAGACGTTCGAGACGAAGAGATTTCGACACCGTGATCGGATTTTTTTCGGTGAGCGCCCCCTTCGCCGCGACAACCGACAGAACCTTGCTGCGCTCCCGTTAACTCGACAGAATGCAGCAGGGGAGCGGGCGATGGAACGGATAGCGCAATCACCTCTGGCGGTCTACCAGGCGCATCTTGAAAAGGGTGAGCTTGCCTATCAGTGGAGCCCCGAAGCGGGAAAAGCGGTGTTTTATCCGCGGGTCATTTGCCCTTATACCGGCAGCGACCGGCTCGAATGGCGGGTCAGCGCCGGATTCGGCGCGGTCTATGCGACGACTGTCGTGCACCCGCGCGACGGGACGCCCTACAATGTCGCGCTCATCGATTGCGATGAAGGTTTCCGGTTGATGAGCCGGGTCGAGGACATCGCCCCCGAGGCGGTCAAGATCGGCATGCGCGTCAAGTTCCGCGTCCACCGCCCCGGCGGCGACGAGCCGCCCTGCCCCGTGTTCGTGCCCCTGGAGACCGCGTGATGGACGGCCTGAAGCGCGGCGCGGCCGTGATCGTCGGTGTCGCCGAATCCGATCTCGGCGCCGTCGCGCGCGACATGAGCCCGATCGACCTGATGGCGCAAGGCATCCACCGAGCGCTCGCCGATTGCGGCCTCCCGATGCGCGACGTCGACGGCCTCCTCTGTGCGACGGCGCAGAGCCGCACCTCGGGGCTCTCGCTCGCGGAGTATCTCGGGATCTCGCCGGCCTTCATCGATACGACGATCCTCGGCGGCTCGTCCTTCATGTTCCACGTCGCGCACGCGCAGGCGGCATTGCAGCTCGGCCTCTGCAACGTCGCGGTCATCGCCTATGGCAGCACACAGCGCACGATCGGCCGCCGTCAGGCCTCGGTGCGCGAATACAACCCGTACGAGACGCCGTTCCGCCCGTTTCTGCCATCGACCGCCTATGCGCTCGCCGCCTCGCGCCACATGCACGAATACGGCACGACGCGCGAGCAACTGGCGGCGGTGGCGGTGGCGGCGCGGCAATGGGCGCTCCTCAATCCCGCGGCCTGGGAGAAAGAACCGCTTACGATCGACCAGGTCCTGTCGGCCCGCATGATCAGCTACCCGTTCACGGTACGCGACTGCTGCCTTGTGACCGATGGCGGCGGTGCGGTGATCATGACGACCGCTGAGCGCGCGCGATCGCTGAAGAAGCCGCCCGTCTACGTCCTCGCCTGCGGCCAGGCGATCACCCACGCCAACATGTCGAGCATGCCGGATCTGACGGTGACCGGCGCGGTGCAATCGGGCCGCCAAGCCTGTGAGATGGCGCGGCTCGGCCCCGCCGATATCGATGTCGTCGAGTTCTATGACGCGTTTACGATCAACACGATCCTCTTCCTCGAGGATCTCGGCTTCTGCCCGAAGGGCGAGGGTGGGCGTTTTGTCGAGGGCGGCCGCATCGCGCCGCAGGGTGCGCTGCCCGTCAACACGAACGGCGGCGGGCTGTCCTATTGTCATCCGGGCATGTACGGCCTGTTCCTGCTAATCGAGGCGACGCGGCAATTGCGCGGCGAATGCGGCGCGCGCCAGATCGAGGGCTGCGAAACCGCGATCGCACACGGCAATGGCGGCGTGCTGTCGTCGCAGAGCACCGTGATTTTGGGAACGCAAGCAACGCTCTGACACGGAGGGACGAAATGGCGGAAGGCGCATTGGTTCGTTTCGAGAATGTGGACGGGATCGGCGTCATCACGATCGACAATCCACCGGTCAACGCGCTCTCCCCTGGGGTACCCGAGGGCATCGTCGAGAATGTCGAGCGCGGCAATGCCGACCGCGCGGTGAAGGCGATGGTGCTGATCGGCGACGGCCGCAGCTTCATCGCCGGAGCCGACATCCGCCAGTTCGGTACTCGCCGCGCGCCCCCCGTCCCGGGCCGCCGCACACATGAGATCCTCGATGCCAGCGCAAAGCCGGTCGTCGCGGCGATCCACGGCTATGCGCTCGGCGGCGGGCTCGAGATAGCGCTCGCTTCGCATTACCGCATTGCCGTCCCGAGCGCAAAGATCGGGCTGCCGGAAGTGCTGATCGGGATATTGCCGGGGAGCGGCGGGACGCAGCGGCTGCCCCGCCTCCTTGGCCCGAAAGCAGCGATGGAAATGATCGTCTCGGGCCGCCACGTTCCGGCCGAGGAGGCGCACGGGCTCGGCATTATCGACGGGCTCGTTGAGGAGGGCGGCGATCTGCGAGCGGCGGCGATCGCAATGGCGCGCCGCGTTGCCGACATGCGGCCGTTGCCGCGCATTCGCGACCGCGACGACAAGCTTGCGGAAGCCAAGGCCGATCCCGGCATTTTCGACGCGATGCGCAAATCGATCGCGCGGCGCGCCCGCAATCAGAAGGCGCCCTATCATTGCATCGCCGCGGTCGAGGCGGCGTGCAGTCTGCCGTTTGACGACGGCATCCGGCGCGAACGCGAGCTCTTCGACGAGCTCGAAAATTCCGCCGAGGCGCGCGCGTTGCGCTACGCGTTCTTCGCCGAGCGCGAGGTCGCCAAATTGCCCGACATTCCGCGCGACACGCCCTTGCGCCCGACGGACACTGCGGCGGTCGTCGGCGCCGGCACGATGGGCGGCGGCATCGCGATGAGCTTCGCCGAGTTCGGCGTTCCGGTGAAGATCCGCGACGCGACGCAGGAGGCGCTCGACCGCGGCCTCCAACGTATCCGCAGCAATTATGAGACGAGCGTCAGACGCGGCAGCCTCACTGAGGCCGAGATGAACCGCCGGCTCGGGCTGATCCAGCCGGTCACGAGTTATGACGACATCGCGCAGTGCGACGTCGTGATCGAGGCGGTGTTCGAGCGCATTCCGGTGAAGGAGGAGGTCTTCCGCAAGCTCGACGAGGTCATGAAGCCGGGCGCCCTCTTATTCACGAACACCTCGGGCATCGACATCGACATCATGGCGGGTGCGACGAGAAGGCCGCAGGACGTCTGCGGCACGCATTTCTTCGCGCCGGCCAATGTCATGAAACTCTTCGAGGTCGTGAAGGGGGCGAAAAGCGCGCCCGACACGCTGGCGAGTGCGATGGCGCTCGGCCGCAAGATCGGCAAGATCAGCGCAATGGCCGGCAATTGCGACGGCTTTGTCGCCAATCGCAGCCGCGGGCCGTTCGGCACCGAGATGAACCTGATGGTCGAGGAAGGCGCGCTGCCCGAGCAAATCGACAAGGTCATGGTCGATTTCGGCTATCCGATCGGGCCGTTCGCGACCGCCGATCTCTCAGGGCTCGACATCGGCTATGACAGCCGCCAGCGCCGCGCCCAGCAGGACCCCAATTTCCGCAAGATGCCGATCGCCGATGCGCTCGTCGAAATGGGGCGGCTGGGGCAGAAGACCGGGGCCGGCTGGTTCCGTTACGAGAAGGGCGACCGCACGCCGCATCCCGACCCCGAAGTCGCACGGCTCATCAAGGAAAAGGCGGCCGAGATGCGGATCGAGCAGAAGAGCTTCTCGGACGAGGAGATCCTGCACCGGCTCCTCTTCGCCTCGGTCAACGAAGCGTGCAAGATCCTCGAGGAAGGCAAGGCGTATCGCGCCAGCGACATCGATGTGATGTGGCTGGGCGGCTTCAACTTCCCGCGCTATCGCGGCGGTCTGATG
>Ga0126381_100001693_pt1 | contig 23549 bp, 19 predicted proteins | sample PanSoiMetPlot_28_FD_96465 | JGI IMG/M metagenome (GOLD analysis project Ga0126381, IMG submission 96465) | Tropical forest soil microbial communities from Panama - MetaG Plot_28 | ecosystem: Environmental > Terrestrial > Soil > Tropical forest > Bulk soil | place: Panama | collected 2016-02-17 | reverse complement strand
GAGCGGCGTGACCGCCAAGTCAAATACCCGCAGGAGATTCCTAGGTCTTACCGGCGCGGGTATTGCCGCCGCTATCGGCGGCACCGCGCTTACCGGGCCAGCGCTGGCGGCGACTTCTGATCCCACTAAGGCCGATCTCGTTGTCTTCAATGCCAAAGTCTACACGTTGGATGTCCAGTTACCGCGGGCACAGGCCTTTGCCGTCAAGGGCGGCCGATTCATGGCGGTGGGGACCACCGACGACATGAAAGCACTCATCGGGAGAGGGACTGAGACTTTTGACGCCAAGGGCATGACGATCGTGCCCGGCTTCATTGATTGCCACAGCCACGCGGAATCCAGCGGCAAAGTACTGCGCTACGATGTCGTGGTCAGCAATCCGTATGTCCCGGAGATTTTCACCATCGCGAGCGTCCTCGACAAGCTCCGCGCCAAGGCTGCTGAAACGCCTCCCGGCATCTGGGTGGAAGGCTTCTTCTATGACGACACCAAGTCGAGGGAGAAACGCGCACTCAATATTCATGACCTGGATTCCGTCTCGACCGATCTCCCGGTCGCGGTGCATCACGAAGGTGGGCATACCGTTTATTGCAACAGTAAGGCTTTCGAGCTGGCCGGCATCACGAAGAGCACGCCCAATCCAGCCGGCGGGACATTCGACCGTGATGCAAAAGGCGAACTGAACGGCCGAGTAACTGACAATGCCATGGACCTCATGGATAAAGCCGGCAAACGGCCGAGCTTTACGCCTGAACAGGAGCTGGAACGCGACCGCGAGGGCGTGGCATTCATCTCCAAGCAGTTTGCCCGTGTCGGCTTAACCAGCGTCGCCCATCAGGGCGGCAACCTTACGGCGCTTCAGCAGGTGCGCGAGCGGGGAGATCTGCTGCACCGCGTGAACTATGAATCAGACGGAGATGTGCTCGACGGGTTCATCGCGGCCGGCATCCGTACCGGTTTTGGTGACGAACGGATCAAGATCGGGGCTACCTCCGAGTACACCTGCGACGGCTCATTTGAAGAGCGCACCATGTCGCGCAGCACGCCGTTCGAAGGTTCCAACCCGCCCTATTATGGCAATGTCACAGTCACGCAGGACCAACTCAACGCCTGGGCCGAGCGGGTGCACCGCGCGGGTATCGAGTGCAATTGCCACGCGAATGGTGACGTCGCCATTGGGATGGTACTGACGGCCTATGAGCGCGCTCTCAAATTAGCGCCCAGAGCCAACGTGCGCCACAAGATTACCCATTGCACGATGATCAATGACGACATTGTACGCCGCATCAAGACGCTGGGTGTCACGCCCAATTCCTTCACGAGCTATCTCTATAGCGACTCGGAGAAATTCCACCTCTATGGCGACGCCTTCCTCACCCACTGCATGGCGTTTCGGACCTGGCTGGATGCAGACGTTCCCGTGGCCACCGGGACCGATTGTCCACCGGGGCCGTTCGATCCGAGGATCAGCATTCAGGGCATGGTGACGCGCACGGGCTGGAACGGCGAGACATGGGCGAAGAGCCAGCGCATCAGCGTGGACGAGGCCCTGCGCATCAACACCCTGAACGGCGCCTATTATATGCACGACGAAGCGATCAAGGGCTCCATTGCGCCCGGAAAGCTGGCCGACTTCGTGGTGCTGGCCGACGATCTTCACACGGTAGATCCGAACAAGATCAAGGATATTCAAATCGTGCGCACTGTTGTGGGTGGCCAGGCTGCTTATCAGGCGTGATAGAGGGCAGCGATTATGTTGAATGAACAACAGGTGCTGGCTGTCCTTGATAAACCGCTCGCCTTGTACCCCTTAAAACAGCTTATCGATCCCAGCAGCAAAAGTACTGACGCGCTCCACGATTTATTGATGCGAATGCGAGCCGCTGGGAAGGTAAAGTTCGATATTAAGACGGGCAAATGGAGTAAGGCCGGTTAGCCCGTGTCAGCCCCTGAGATGGCAAGGCCCGGCATTAGCGCGACCGTGCCACCAGCCTTGGCGCATCTTGTTTCCAGGTTTGGATTGGGTGCCGCCAAGAGGAATTTGCAATAGGCCCGAACGTCCTGGTGCAAAGGCGCGTCCCTCACGATGCTGACGTGCGCGTTAACATCTCCGTCACTTTCCCCCGATACAATTTGCGACATTCCGGGGGCTTTATTCCCAGGGGGCTCGGAAAGAGGGCTGAGTGATCCCCAGGTCGCTCAGCCCCCCATCATTTTGCGTAGCCCAACTTATTTAGCAATTTGAATTAAAATGCATGGCCAGCAGATGCTTTCTGTTAGGGCCTCGTCCTTTAGGTTTGCTCGTTTCCAATGGTGGGAGCAACCCATGATTGCACTGCTCAAGAGTTTTGCTACTAATCAAAACGGCGCAACGGCGATTGAATATGGCCTGATTGCCGCTTTGATCTCTGTTGTCATCATCGGCGCGTTGACACTAGTTGGCACCAACCTCAACGCCGACTTCACCTCGGTCGCGGCCTCGGTGCGGTAATTTCAGACTAGGTTATTTGGATTTAAGCCCCGCCGTCACCGGCGGGGCTTTTGCATTCGGCACGCCACCAGCTCCGGCGCACTTTCTTCAATCCCGGCCCGCATCGCGTCGTTCAAAAAGAAAGAGGCCCGGACCATCTTCCGGCGGCCTCACAATGTGCTGACCGCCTCCTCACGGGAGAACGATTCTGCGCGCCTGCCTTTGCGCACGCGCTACGGCCGGAGAAAATCGAGCAGCAGCGCGTTCACGCGTTCAGGATCATCGTGCTGCACCCAATGCGACGCGTTGAGATAGACGATGGAGGCACTGTCGCAGAGCGCGGAGCTGCGCTCGGCCAGATCGTGCACGCCGTATTTGTCGTCATTCCCCCAGACGATCAGCGCCGGGACGGCGATGCGGCCCATCCTCTGTGGGTCCCAGGTTCGCGCCAGCAGCGCTCGGTACCAGTTGACCATGCCGGTGAGCGCGCCTGGCATCGCCCAAGCCTCACGGTAGCGCTCGAGATCGCCGTCGGCGCACGCCTCCGGACGCTTGCCCTCGCGCAGGGCGGCAGCGAGCACCTTAAAATTCCTTCGTCGCATCAGCAGCTCCGGCAGAAAAGGAATCCGGAACGCCTTGACGTAGCCGCTTTTGCGCCGCTGCACCGGGTGGTTTCGCATGGCGTCCACCCAAACCGCGGGATGAGGCGCGGATAACGCAGCGAAACGCTCGAGCCGGTGGGGATGGCGGATCGCGATCCACCAGGCGACCGCGGCGCCCCAGTCGTGGCCGATGATGTGGAGCCTCGCCTCGCCCAGCCCGTCGGCAAGCGCGATCACGTCGTCAGCCAGGCGGTCGAGATCGTAGGCAGCTACGCCATTCGGTCGGTCACTCGTATTGTAGCCCCGCTGGTCCGGCGCAATGACGCGGTATCCGGCCCCTGCCAGCGCATCGATCTGGTGGCGCCAGCCGTACCAGAATTCCGGGAAGCCGTGCAGCAGCATGACGACTGGACCATTCTCAGGACCCGTTTCGGCCACGTGCAGGGTCACGCCGTTGCCGGCGCGACGCGAGAACCGGACGGGAAAACGGATCGCATCCATGGGGTTGCTGCAGGTGGCGCCCGACGATAGAGGCAGCATGGTAAATACCCCCAGCGCTGTCGCAAGCCCCGCGCCGCCGTGTCCGAGCGCTGGAACTCACCATCCCTCGACCAATAACGCCCTCGATCTCACGGTCGACGGCTTTTGTCACATTCTGGGCGTGCCGCACGTCTATAGGAAGGAGCCCGCCATGGCGCTCGAGGGAGTGCGAGGCGGGGTGCTCCGCAACCCTGAAACTCCGGAGAGGCAAGACCCATGCAACCCAGAATCAAGCAACCCGCGATGATCGTCCCTGGCGCCTTCGAGGCCATAATGGCGCTCGCGAAGTCAGTAGAGAAATGCGGCGTGCCGCGAGCGACGCTCGAGCTCATGAACATGCGCGCGAGCCAGATCAACGGCTGCAGCGTATGCCTCGACCTGCACTCCAGAGCGCTCAAGAAGATCGGCGAAAAAGACGAACGCATCATTGCCGTCGCCGCTTGGCGAGAGGCTCCTTATTACTCCGATGCCGAGCGCGCGGCCCTCGCCCTCGCGGAGGCGGCCACGCGATTGAACGACCGTGGCGACCCGGTTCCCGACGAGATCTGGAGCGAGGCCGCGCGGCACTACAGCGAGGTGGCATTGGGCGCGCTAATCGTGTCAATCGGGCTCATCAACCTATGGAATCGACTCAACGCGGCGACCCACCAAGTGGGCGGGGAGTGGACCGCGGAGTACGCCTGAGCGAATTGCGCGCGGGCGCCCTGCCGCTAACAATGAATAATGAGTTGCTCCAGCAACTCTCGAGATGGTTCCCACTCTCCAATCGCGGGATAAAGAAGCATCGCCTTCCGCGCCAAAAGCTCTGAGCCGGTAAGCGCAGACTCGATAACGACGCGCTCATAGGCCTTGACCGCCAGAACGAGGCCGCGAACGACTTCAGGCAGTGTGCCACAGGGTTCGGGCGTGACTGTGTCACGACCAACCAGACAGGGGACTTCGACAATATCGTCCGCATCGATCTCGGCAATGCTCCTTGCATTTTGCGTGTTGAGCACGATGCGCTTGGACCCTGTTCCGCAGAGAGCCGTCATGACCTCCAAAGCGATGCGATGATATCCGGTGGGGGCGCGAAACGGATCGTAATGCTCCGGCACACTCGACGTCGTATCTCCCGCGCCTTCGAGCTTCATATAGCTACCTGAGCGCGCGTTCAAATAATCGATATAGGTGCGAATTGCAGCGGGCCCGTCCCCTTGCCGAAGATGCTGGGCAAGGCATGGAAAAAGCTCTGCACCGAGCCGTTCGATTTCCGAGCCTCGTGTGCTCTTTTGCTTGCGTTGATTGTCCAGGGCGCGACCACGCGAATAATAGAAATAGAGATACTCGCTAGGAATGAGGCGCAGCGCGCGAATAAGGTCGGGCGCGAACAGCGGCACATCGTAGAGCCCGCGGAGAAACGCATCATCGTCCAGTATCTGATCGGTCACATCGCGGCCAGAAACCCATACCCGGCGCACCCAGCCCAGGTGGTTGAGGCCGACATAATCGCAGCGCACCTCGTCTTTACCAGCACCGAGAGCCACGTTTATTCGGTGAAACATTTCGCTAGGCGTATCGCAGATGCCGACAACTCTTGCATCGGTGTTATGCTTGATTGCTTGCGTGATCAGTCCTGCGGGATTGGTGAAGTTTACGATCCATGCCTTGGGACTGAGGCGCTCGACCACCTTGGCCTGCTCGACCGCGATACCGACCGTGCGGAGCGCCATCGCCACCCCGCCAGGTCCCGTCGTTTCCTGACCGGGATAACCATGCGCTACCGATACTCGCTCGTCATGTATGCGCGCCTGAATTCCCCCAACGCGGATACTGTTCAGCACAAAGCTAGCATCCGCAACGGCTTCCTCGATGGTCGCAGCCTGCCGAATTCTCAGACTACCAGCCTCGCTTGCCACGAGTGCGCGGCCGAGTTCGGCCATGACATGGGCGCGTTCCGCATTGGGATCGAAAAGAACGAACTCTTCGGCGTCGAGCGTCTTGATCGCTTCATGAATTCCGAAGACCACAAGCGGCGTTCGCACGCCGCCGCCGCCAACCAATGCAATCTTACGCCCCATGGTGTTGCCTGCAGACCCGGTCCAACTCTACGCGTTCAGGTAACGCCGAAAGCGCCCCCGCAGCGCGAGTCGAAAGCGCGCCGCAAACACATGCGCGGCGCAGACAGTCCTGCGGCGAGGCAGCGTCCAAATGCGCGTCAATGAAGCCCGCGTCAAAGGCGTCCCCGGCGCCTGTCGTGTCCACAACTGGATTCGACGGCGCAGTTGCTTCATAGCGGATACCATCAGCGATCATGGCGGCCCCCAGCCGGCCGCGCTTCACCACGGGCCGCGACAGACCTTTGTGCTGCGCAAAGGATAGATAGTCCACATCCTCTCCTCCGCATAGCAGCGCCGCCTCCAGCTCGTTCGGAAAAAAATAATCAACCGCGCGGCAAATATCTAGGTTTGGCAAAGCCTGGAGCCAAACTGGATGGAAGCCGACATCGAGCGAGGTCGTGCAACCGTTCGCACGCAAAGCCGGTAATAACCGTAAGGCGAAATCAAGTTCGAGTGGCAAGGCGAAATGCACGTGCCGGGTTTGGCACAGGGTTGCAAACATGGTCTCGGATTGAAGCGCCGCTTGTAGCTTTTTATTTTCTCCCAGGTGGCTAAAAAAGGATCGTTCGTGATGCACGGAGACACTGACCGTGACACCGGTACTGCCGTCGACCTTCGTGAGACCACCGCAGGAAACGTTACAGGCTTTCAGGCGATCTTCTATCCAGCTGGCATCATCGATGCCAATAATACCAATAAGATTCACCGATCGGCCAAGCCTTGCCAGCGCGCAAGCAGTGATTGCGGCGCCCCCGCCGACCTCGCGCGTGTAGCAGGGCGCGTAACTTTCTTCTCCAGGTCGCGGCCAGCGGTCGAAGCCTGTGAAAACATGATCGATAAAGATTTCGCCGACTACGGCTACGTCATGTTTTGTCATGAGAGACGAAAGGCCACCCATTCTGTTGTTGCGCCTGCACCAAATAGATCCCGACGCCGATTGCAGCCATCACAAAACCAATGGCGATGTAAGCCGGATTGCTGCTGACGACGATATACAACCACCCCATCAGAGCGACAATTGCTGGCAGAGGATAGAATGGCATACGGAAGGCGTCGGGCGGTGCAACACGTTGGCGGCGTAACAAGATGACTGCCACGCATTGGGCGGCGAACTGCAGCATGGTCTGAACAACGATGAGGACAGAGATCAAATCCGCCAATGAGAACAGGCATGCCACCGCCGACAGGCCGCCCATGAACAAAAGAGACGTGGTGGGAAACCTTCCAACGGGATGCAGGCGCGCAAAAGATTTGAAGAAATGCCCTTCCGCTGCAGCTGCATAGGGCACTCGCGAAAATCCGAGAATGATTGCATAAACAGAGCCCCAGCTGGCGACAAGGATAAGACCCGAGATGAGCAACCCGCCCCGATTGCCATAAAGAATCTGCATATAGTCTGCGACGATTGCCTTAGAATGTTGACCTAGCTGCCAGGGCACTGTCCCGATAATCGACAGGTTCATCGCGAGATAGAGGATGGCGATCACGACAATGGAATAAATCACGGCGCGAGGGATTACCCGGCGCGCATCTCGTACCTCCTCCCCAATCAGGCATACATTGTTGTAGCCGCCATAATCGTAGACCGCTATCAGCGTGGACGAGCCCAACCCAAGCCAAAAGGCCCGCGAGAAGGAAACCGCATGTGCTGGAAAATTGAAGGCACGTGCGCTTTGAAAATGGGTTATCCCGCTGACCACGATCCACAAACAGGTCATTAGGACTGCTGCTGTGATGACGATCGAGGTCACGCTGATGGAGCGGATGTTCCGATAGAGCAGCGCCGTATTCATGAGGCAGACGGCCATCGCGATCATCACGAGATGAACATGACGCAGCTGCGGAGCAAGGAAGTTAAAATATTGGCTAAATCCCACGGCGCCTGCCGCGATGGAGACGGGGCCGATAAGCAGTAACTGCCACAAAAACAAAAAACTCAGGAGTCGTCCCCAACGCTTCGGACCGAACGCCTGTAGAAGATAATGATAGGGCCCGCCGGAGCGCGGCAAGGAAGAACCGAGCTCTGCCCAAACCATACCGTCGCAAAGGCACAACAGCGCGCCGACAATCCAGCCAAGCATCGCCTGCGGACCCCCCATGGCTGCGAGCGCGAGCGGAATCGTGAGAAAGGGTCCGATGCCCACCATATTGAGAATATTGATAGACAGGGCACCCGCTAGCCCCATGCCCTGATCCAGTTTTGGATCGTCAACCGCGATGGGATTCTGCATGATGCCCATTTGGTCGTTCCAAAGATTTTTGATCGCGTAATAGCGAATTCTTTGGCGCGCTCAGCAAATTGGCGACGATTCGATACGCCCCTGGAATGCCGAGCGGCAGTTGGCGATAGAAAGCATAAGCATTGTAGATGTATATGCCTTTCCCGTAGCGCGCATATAAAAGGCCACCCCTTTGTGGTGCCTGACCTTCGTCATGCGTTTCCAGCAATGGCACATATCGGCTATCCCATGACGACAAAAATTTGGATCCGCGCTCCTCAACCCAGCCCTCGAAGTCTTTTGCGGTTATGCGGTTCGGCCAGTTGAGTAACGGATCCTTAGGATCGAGAAACGTGACCGCTGATTTTTCATCGGTGACCTCTTCCGGATCATCCGTCATGACGTAAGGATAAGGACCATAATTGTGATCGTATTCAGGTGTATTATATTGGACCATAACAGTACCGCCGTTCTCGACGTACTTGAGAAGGCGGGCATTGTTTGCGATTAAGTCTGGCCGTACCGCGTAGGCACGAACACCCAGGACAATGGAGTCGTACCTGCTGAAATCGGCGCCAGCCAAATCCTGTGGCGACAAAAACGTCACATGAATGCCGAGGGCCTCAAGCGCGGCCGGCACCTCGTCTCCGCTGCCTTCGACATACCCGATGTTTAAAGACGGAGCGATTTTCAGTTCCGTGCCGGTGACCTTGTAAACCGACGGCTTGTACAGAAAATAAGGCCGAAGGCCCGAATATCCGGCTGAGGTATAGCCCTCTTTGTAGGACTTCCCGCCATACTCGACACCTGCAGTGATTTGATAAGTCTGCTCGGAGAAGGTGCCGGGATGGACGGCGAACGTTACCGCGAGGTCCTGACCCACCTTCGTGAAGACAACTGGAATCGATTCCGGATTTGAAGTCCAGCCACTGGGAAGCTCCAACTGAACAGTCTCATGCGCCGTACCTTCGATATTATTGTGGAGATGGACGCTCAGCGGAAATGACGTGCGGTCAAGCGGTAGAATCCCCGCCCCAGGGCTGATGGAAACCGAAACCGGCGGGCCCACCGGCATGGGAGACCGCAGTGTTCCTGGACCGTTGGCAGTGCTGGTGACCTGCACGACATTCATCGTTTGCAGAACCAATCCTCTGAACCGTAAGCGAACGCTGGCCGCCAATGGATAGGGTGCCAGCGGCATGTTCCGGTCGGTTCCGGTCAAGATGTCGTAATAGGGTTTTTCCAAGTCGGACCGCGCAAAGTAGGGCCGGGTGAACGGCTCGTCCGCGGGAACGGTCGCGCGGAAACGGACATTTTGCGCGGTGTCGGGCGCCAATTGCTGCGGCGTCAGAGATTCACCTTGCACTTTCCAGGACTTGCCGGATGAAGCGGTCAGTCCAACATCCTGGATTTCAATGGGGCGGCGACTACCATTGAAGAGGTGCACACGTACTTGAATGTTTTGACCAGGTAGAGCCATCTGGAATGTGTCGTGCGTGGCACCGGGCGAGTCCGATTTTTCGTGAGGCCCAGTCGGTAGCACATCCGCCTCCGTCGACACCTCCAGTGATGCAAGCAGCGCTTGACGAAATTGCTCCTGCTTTACGCCCAACTCATGGAGCACATTATACTTCTCCTCAAACGTGAGCGCACTCTGCTTGACCGCTACGGACAATGCGTCAGTCAACTTGAGCCCATCTACCAGGATATCCGCAATGGCCGACGGGTCCTGCGGTGAAAACCGGGACATGGCACGCTCGACCGTTCCGTTAATCAGACGCAGTCCGTTTTTTAGAAAAGCCGGCGGAGAGGGTCCCGCAAGATCTGCGATGCCATTCAAGGAAACATCGATGCCGTCAAAGAAACTGGCCTCTTTATCTGGCGCTGAAATTTGGCTGCCGAAACGGTGATAGTGCTCCATCTGGTCCGAAGGCAAAGGAATCTCCGCGCCGCCATTCTGCGATTTCTGAAGGCCCAATCCCTCGCGGGCCATTTGTAGGTAGGTAAATCCCAACATCCTGTCATAGGCGCCAACAGGGACTTCGACTGTCGTCGACACGTTTCCTGGCTCCCAATGGCCGGCAATATAATTCTGTACCCCAACCGGACCCCATTGATGCGTGGCGTAGTCATATGCGCCCTTAGCCGAAATACGGAAGACTGGCACACGCGCATACTGCTTTACCGGCGACCACGGCAGCAGGCCCCCTCGAATCTGATCGGGAAACACCTTGGGATCGCCGGCAGCTTTGAAAACCTCCTGCGCTAACATTCCAGCAACGGCATGATTTCCATGGCCATCCGTAGGGCCACCGACAAAGACCGATGAAACCACGAGTGGCCGCTCCGCTCTGACCACGCGCACGGCATCCTCGAGAACACGCGCATGACCCCATTGATCGAGCGCCTCTTTCAGCGATTTGGAAAAACCGTAATCGACGACAGAGGAGAAATATTGTCCATCCAGACCGTAAAAGCGTCCGGCCTGGAGCAACTCTTCGGTGCGGACCAATCCAAGCGCGTCCCAGAGATCCGATGACATCACGTTTGCGCCGCCCTCACCGCGATTGAGCGTCATCAGCCCCGTGCGGACCCCGAGCCCCCGGCTTTCGTATGTGAGCGTTGCGCCGTCCTCATCGTCCGGATGAGCAACAATCATTAACAGGCTGGCGCGTGTGTGAAGCTTTTTAAGCAGCTTCCAAATTTGCGCCGCGCCGCGATCAAGGAGATTGGGTTGAGCATCCACCGTGTATGCGGATGGAGCGGCCGAGCCTTGATCCTCGAAGCCCAATAGAAGGATCAGGCCAATCGCGAACCCTGCGATCAGCTTCTTGTCCACGTACCCGGAATTCGATCGGATTTTCCCCATTAGTCACCGGCTTGAAGCGCAAGTAGCGTTAATCAGTTCGCCTCCACAGCATCTTTCTATTTTAAGCCCTCCGCAAAGTCCCGCGTTCGACCGCGCGACATTTGAAAAGCCGTAGGCCAGCGATTTCCTCCGACTCTTCGATGAGCCCCAATAACAGTTCTACTGCCATCATTATGATATCGGCTACCGGCTGGCGGATCGTTGTGAGATTGTAGGCGGGCCAAGCCGCCATCGCCATATCGTTGAAGCCCAAGACACCCACATCGAGCGGAACACGCGCGCGCACCTCACGACAAGCGTCGAGCGCGCCCATCGCCAGGACATCGTCTCCGCAGAAGACGGCATCGAATCCGCCACCTTGAAGCAGCCGCTTCATCAGAGTGAATCCTGCTTCGTGGCAATAGGAGTGGCCATAAACCTGACCGCAAAGCTCAGTGTCAGTGCCGGTTAAACTTCGCTTCAATCCTTGCAGACGGTCCACCGTTGAGGTGGCATCCCGAGGACCGCCAAGGAAAGCAACACTTCGATATCCCCGCTGCCGGAGCACTTCACCGGCGAGAAGTCCGCCTTGAAAATTGTCCGCGCCGACAATGTTACCGGATGACGCCGATTTCGGCCTTCCAAAAGCTTGAACCACTGGCAGACCGGCCCTGGCACATTCTTCTACGAAGCGCAGTGGAAGCGTGGAGGAAGCAACGATGACCCCGTCCACGCTGTACTTCAGCAACATGTCTAGGGCGGCATCCGTGCGCGCGCCTCCCGAAAGGTTGGCCAGCAGCGGCCGTCGCCCGCGTTGCTGCAAGCACTGCGTGAAAAGATTGAACACCTCCATGAAAAGGGGATTGTCGAAATTGTTGGAGATTATCGCAATCAACTCGGTGCGTTTTGTCATCAGGCTGCGCGCCAAGGCGTTCGGTCGGTAACCGAGCGACCGGGTCGCCGCCAAGACCTTTTCGCGCGTGCCCGTTGAGACACTAGCGCCCGCAGTAAAGGTGCGCGAAACCGCTGAAATCGAAACGCCCGCCAACTTTGCAACGTCCTTGGCCGTGGGCCGTCGCTCAATTGACGACGCTCTGTTCTTCTTAAGTGCTCTCACCAAGGTAGGGACATCCAGCCGGTGGTTTTGCATCAGGATATTGCAAGCGCTTGCAAGCAGTCAATTCGAGTGCTATAGGGATTAAATTCGCGGTGGTTCCCGCGCGATGTGTGCCGGGGGAAAACCATGTACGTCATCGGCCAGGAGGAAATCGACGCTCTGGCACGGGTCGTCCAGTCGAGAGCGCTCTTCCGCTACGGCATTGGCCGTGAATGCGAACGCTTCGAAACTCGGTACGCCGCATATTTGGGAACGAAGCATTTCTCACTCGCCGCGAGCGGTTCGTATGCGCTGACTGCCGCGATGATCGCGCATGGACTGGGTCCAGGAGATGAAGTCCTTGTCCCGGCACACACTTACATGGCGTCGGCGACTTCCGTCCTGGCTGCGGGCGCTATTCCCGTTATCGTCGATGTCAACGAAAGCCTCACGATCGATCCTGCCGCTCTTGACTTGGCCATCGGCCCAAAAACGCGCGCCGTGATCGCTGTGCACATGTGGGGCACGGCATGCGACATGGATTCGATCATGGAAATCGCTCGTCGCCGCGGGCTGCTTGTGATCGAAGATGCCTGCCAAGGCGTCGGCGGGGGCTATAAAGGCAGAAAGCTGGGATCTATCGGCGATATCGGCGCCTTCAGCTTCAATTTCTACAAGAACATGACGGCTGGAGAAGGTGGCGGCGTTGCAACCAATAACGATGCGATCGCGAGCCGGGTAAATTGCGCGATTGATCCTTGCCACGCCTTTTGGACGGGCCGCGCGGACGATGCCATGCCATTCGCCGGCTACGGCGCGCGCGTCAGCGAGTTTACCGGCGCTATCCTCAATGTTCAGCTCGACCGCATAGATGGCATGATTGCGGCCATGCGCCGAGAGCGCGACTGGATACTCCGGGAAATCAAGAACGCCGACAATCTGGGGTTCAAGCCGGCTCCGCTTAATAGCGCGGACTCCGATTGCGCGACGCATGTGTTCCTAACCATGCCGAGCGCTGAAACCGCAACCGCCTTTACCAAGGCGTTTCCTAATGTGATTGCCGGCAAGACAGGCCGGCACACCTACACCGAATGGGACCAAGTGCTCATGGGCGCGGGTGCCGCCCATCCTCTGATGAATCCGTACTCAATGCCCGCGAACGAGAAATGCCGCCGGGCTTATTCCAGGGACATGTGTGCCAAGTCGCTTGACATTCTCAATCGCACCATTCTCATTCCTACGCATCCGGAACACACCGAAAACGAAATCGAGAACATCATTCATAACATCAAGACCGCCGCCGCGGTGGCGCTTGGCCAAGTGAGCTATCACGAGGCCAGCATGCGGGACATGGGCCTTCTCGACAAGGTTAAGTACGATATGAAGGAAGAGGTTGGGTGAGCGACGGGCGGCCACCGCCCACGCCTCAATCATCCGGCCCCCGTGGCGTGCGGTTGCACCGGGCCCTAAGCCTAAAAGATTTGATCCTCTATGGGATCATCGTCACATCCCCGGTCGCCCCGATGTCCGTCTATGGCATCGTTAGCGACCGTGCACATGGCCACGTCTCCCTAATCATTCTCCTGGCGATGTTCGCCATGCTTTTGACGGCGGTGAGTTACGGCAGGATGGCGCGCGCCTATCCGAGCGCTGGCTCTGCTTTTTCCTATGTCGGTCAGGAGATCAGTCCGGCGCTTGGTTATGTTGTAGGTTGGAGCTTGGTTATGGACTATATGCTGAATCCGCTGATTTGCGTGATTTGGTGCAGCCAGCAGGCGCATGTTTTCTTGCCGAACATCCCCTACTCAGCCTGGGCGGTCTTGTTTGCCGTTCTGTTTACATTTTTGAATGTTCAAGGGATCAAGACGTCCGCCCGCGTCAATCTTCTCTTGGCTGCTGGTATCGGCGTCGTCGCTCTCATTTTTGTGGCCGCTGCTACACTATATGTCCTGCGCCATCCGCATAGCGGCCCCGATTTTTTCATTCGCCCCTTCTACGATCCGATCCATTGGCAAGGCGACGCCGTACTGGCGGGAACCTCAGTCGCGGTGCTCACCTATATGGGCTTCGATGCCGTCTCGACTTTGGCGGAAGAAGCGAAGCGCCCGCACCAGATTCTCCCGGCCACCGTCCTCACCTGTCTAATAATCGGCGCCATATCCTTGGTCGAAGTCTACGCGGCGCAATTAATCTGGCCAGTGCGCGACGCATTCCCGAATGTGGATACGGCATTCCCCTTTGTGGCAGGCCGGGCCTGGCCCCCGCTATTCGTGTTGATGGGCATGACCTTGATCGTCGCCCAAATGGGCTCCGGCATTGCGGCGCAACTGGGCGCGGCGCGCGTGCTATATGGCATGGGGCGCAGCAACGCGTTGCCCTCGTCGTTCTTCGGAGCGGTGGAACCCCGGCGGCGCATTCCGCGAAACAATGTCGTGTTTGTCGGAAGTCTGGTCCTCCTCCTAGCGGTAATTTTGCCGGTAGCTACCAAGAATGGCACCGCTTACGAGCTTGCTGTGAGCTTAGTCAATTTCGGCGCCATGATCGCGTTTATGGGTGTCAATGCGGCCTGTTTTACACGCTACTTTCTGCGCGCCGATAAACGCCGGCCGTTCAATCTCTTGATGCCTCTTGCCGGCTTTCTCGTTTGCCTGCTTCTGTGGTCGCATCTCAGCGCTGCCTCACGAATTGTCGGCAGCATTTGGATGATATTAGGCATCGCATACGGGGCATGGAAAACGCACGGCTTTCGCGCCGCGCTTGTCAACTTCGAATTGCCGCCGGACACCCCTGCTGACTCGCCCGTAGTTCGGGCATGAACCAAGGGGGTCAAAATTTGCAAATGCTTGCACATAAGATGCGGAGGCATGCGTGAGGCCGTTGGGAATTGGCCTGGTGGGAACCGGCTATATGGGAAAGGCGCACGCCGTCGCCCTGCAATCGGTCGGGGCGGTATTTAACACACGGTTCCGCCCGGTTTGCGAGATGATTTGCAGCACCACCGCAGAAGGCGCGGCATGCAAGGCGATCGAATTGGGCTTTAAAAGCTCCAGCGGCCACTGGCAAGATTTAATTGCAAACCCGCGCGTCGAAGCATTGGTGATCGCTTCGCCGCCAACCACACATCGCGAGATTGCACTTGCGGCCTTTGCCGCGGGCAAGGCGGTCTTTTGCGAAAAGCCGTTAGGCTCTTCGCTTGAAGACGCGCGGGCCATGGCGGACATGGCGGCAGCATCGAAGCTCCCAAACATGGTAGGCTTCAATTACATTCGCGCTCCTGCCGTCCAACTCGCGCGGGAAATGATCCTATCGGGAGAAATCGGTGAAATCATCCATGTGCGCGCCGAGCATACAGAGGATTTTCTTGCCGATCCTCAAGCGCCCGCGAGTTGGCGAACCCGCGACGTTTCGTCCGGAAATTTGGGGGACCTGTCACCGCATATCATCAACGCAATGCTGAGACTCGCTGGACCGATTGAACGAGTGGTCGCGCAGATGCAAACGGTTTATTCCACACGACCAGGTGCAAATGGGCCCGAGGCGGTTAGAAATGACGATCAGGCCGATTTTCTCTGCCGCTTCAAGAGCGGCGCCATCGGCGCGATCACGGTTAGCCGCGTCGCCACCGGCAGCAAATTACGTTATTGCTTTGATATCGCCGGAACGAAAGGGGCGCTTCGCTTCGACGCGGAAGACCAAAACACATTGCAGTACTACGATGCTGGGTTGAAACCTGGACGCCAAGGCTTCTCTAAATTGCTCACCGCGCCCGAGCATCCGGACTATGGCGCGTTCTGTGAAGGTCCCGGCCATGGCACAGGCTACAGCGCCCAGATTGTTATCGAAGCCCGGGATTTCCTCAGGGCGATCGAGACGCATGAAGCGATATCCCCGACCTTCGAAGACGGCCTGCAGGTAAGCCGCATCGTCGCGGCCATTTCACGATCTCATACCGAAGAGCGATGGGTCCGGATCGCGGAGTTCTGATCTTGTCGATTTTCACACGGAGTGCGCGATGAATCTCCTTGTCGGTAATGCGCCCTGTTCCTGGGGCGTGGAATTTCCGGACGATCCCCGTAATCCCGCCTGGACGCGCGTTCTGGATGACGCCAAGGACGCAGGTTACTCGGGCATTGAGTTGGGCCCTTTGGGCTATATGCCCGAGGATCCCGATATTCTGGGACCCGCCTTGGCGGCGCGCGGACTGACGCTGACCGGTGGTGTTCTCTACCGGCCTTTTCACGATCCTTCAAAGTGGGATGATGTGAGGAGTGCTGCTGTCCGCACCTGTCGGACGCTTCAGGCGCACGATGCCAAACGTATGGTTTTAATCGACGCGATCTCCCCCCGCCGGGCACCCACGGCTGGCCGCAGCGCGGAAGCGGAACGTCTCACCGGTGCCGAACGTCAGGGCCTGCTACAGCGGTTGACAGAGGTGGCGCGAATGGGCCTGGAAGAATTCGGTCTGCAGGTCACAATACACGCCCATGCCGGCGGGTTTGTCGAATTCGAGGACGAACTGGAGGATGTGCTCGAATCCATCGCTCCCGAAATTTTAGGCGTCTGCTTGGACACCGGACATAGCGAGTATGCGGGCTTCGACCCCGTCGCTTTCTATCGTCGCCATGGCAAGCGGATCACCTACCTCCATTTTAAGGACATTGATCCGGTCGTCCGAAAGCAGGTCATCGCAAAACGCACCGGCTTCTATGAAGCTTGCGCGGCGGGCCTGTTCTGCAAATTGGGAGATGGCGTCGTCGATTTTCCGGGCCTGAGGCAAGTCTTGACCGATTTCGAATTCACTGGATGGGCGACTGTGGAACAGGACCGCGACCCGGCCGGCACCCGGTCAACTCTCGCGGATGCCAAGGCGAATCTGGCTTATCTGAGGCGTATCGGATTGGCGGGTTCGCATGAGAATTAACTGGGGCTTGATCGGGGGCGGTGAAGGAAGCCAGATCGGGGGCGCACACAGGATCGCGTCCGGTTTGGACGGAGCTTTTCGCTTGGCCGCGGGTGCATTGGATGTAGATCCAAACCGCGGCCGCAATTATGCGATCAGTCTTGGCATCGATCCGGAACGCGCTTATGGCGATTGGCGTCAAATGCTCGCCTGTGAAAAGGCGCGGCCCGACCGAATTGAGTTGGTGACCGTCGCTACGCCCAACAGTTCGCATTTCGAAATTTCCAAGGCCTTCTTGGAAGGGGGGTTCGATGTGCTTTGCGAGAAGCCGCTCACCACCACTGTTGAGGAGGCGCGGGAGATCGTGCGCGTCGCCAAGGATAATGGGCGAATTTGCGCGGTTAACTATGGCTATTCGGGCTATCCTCTCATTCGTCACGCGCGGGCCATGGTGGCGCGAGGCGATCTCGGCAGGATTCGCGTGGTTATGGTGGAATTTGCGCATGGTCATCACGCGGATGCCAGCGATTCCGACAATCCTCGCATCCGCTGGCGGTACGATCCTATGCTGGCTGGCGTTTCTTCCATCGTGGCCGATTGCGGGATTCACGCCCTCCACCTGGCCACTTTTGTAACCGGTCAGGCGATCCAATCCGTTTCGGCCGATTTCGTCTCGACGATCCCTGGCCGACAATTGGAAGACGATGCTTTCGTGGCTTTTCGGATGACCGGCGGCGTCGTTGGAAGGCTTTGGGCGAGCGCGATTGCGGTGGGGCGCATGCATGGCCTCACCATTCAGATATTCGGTGAGAAAGGAGGCTTGCGCTGGCATCAGGAACAGCCCAACCAACTCTATTGGACGCCAGTCGCGGGCGCCACGACCATCATAGAGCGGAGCGCGGCGGGGCTGTCGCCAGAGGCTTACCGTGCCTCACGCCTGACCGTTGGACACAGCGAAGGTTTGTTGGTTGCCTTCGCAAATATCTATGCCGACCTTGCGGAAATTTTGCTGTCGCGTAAGGCGGGCATCGCACCGAACCCTATGGCGTGGTCGTTCCCCACGGCGCTGGACGGGCTAGAAGGGGTCGCAGCCGTACATTCGGCTGCCGCGTCGGCGCGCGCAGAGGGTGCCTGGGTGGATTTGCCAACTGGTTAGGACCTCATATTTGCAAGCGATTGCAACCACTTTCCCTTTGTTTTAGCGTCGCGTTGAAATCCGGCTGCCGCGCCAGCCGTCAAGCCGGTGTGCAGGGGAATCCTGTGTCGCGAGGACGGTCTAAGTACCTAACACTGACAACCGCACAGGCGCTTGTCCGGCATCTTGCCGCGCAGCGCATCGAAATCGACGGACGCGAGGAATCGCTTTTCGGCGGAGTTTTCGCCATCTTCGGCCATGGCAATGTCAGTTGTCTCGGCGAAGCCCTCTACGCGGCACGCGACACATTACCTACTTGGCGTGGCCAAAATGAACAATCGATGGCCCTTGCCGCACTGGGTTACGCAAAATTCTACCGCCGCAGGCGCCTTTGCGCGGCAACATCTTCGATTGGCCCGGGCGCGACTAATATGGTGACGGCGGCGGCGGCGGCGCACGCAAACAGACTTCCGTTGCTGTTGCTTTCCGGCGATGTCTTTAATCACCGGCTGCCGCATCCCGTGCTTCAGCAAATAGAAAATTTCGCAGATCCCACCATATCCGTAAACGATGCCTTCAAATGCGTCACACGTTATTGGGATCGCATTTCACATCCGGCCCAAATCATCCAATCTCTCCCGGCAGCAATCGCCACAATGCTGGATCCAGCAGATTCCGGGCCGGCATTTTTGGCGCTGCCGCAGGACACACAGGGATACGCCTACGATTTTCCGCAAGCCTTTTTCACGCCACGCGTGCACCATATTCGAAGACCCCCGCCTGAGCGCGAGGAGGTCATGGCTGCAGTCCGGCGCCTCAGAGGCGCCTCCAGACCAGTCATTATTGCCGGGGGCGGGGTGCATTATTCCCTTGCCGAACAAGTCCTCGCACGCTTCGCCGAACGGCATTCCATTCCGGTCGTGGAAACCATTGCTGGCATGGCGACGCTTTTGGATGATCATCCACTCAATCTCGGCAGGGTCGGTGTCACAGGAATTTCACCCGCAAATGTGGTGTGTGGAGAGGCTGACCTTGTCCTTGCCGTAGGCACTCGCCTGCAGGACTTCACTACCGGGTCGTGGACGGTATTTGGAGAAGACGCCGCTTTAATCGGCCTGAATGCCGCGCGGTTCGACGCTTACAAGCATCTCGCGTTGCCCTTAATCTGCGATGCGCGGGAAGGCTTAACCGCGCTAGACGACGCGTTAGGCGATTGGCGGGCCGATCAGGCGTGGACCGCGCGAGCCGCGAATGTGCGCGAACAATGGAATGACGGCCGTGATAAGATCGGCGATGTGCACAAATCGCTGCCATCTTATGCGGATGTGGTGCGGGCAACCAACCGGCTCTGCAGCGCCAACGACCGGATCGTTTCAGCGGCCGGAGGGCTACCTGGCGAGATCGCCGCTCATTGGCGTTCCAAATCGGTGGCCTCGGTTGATCTTGAATATGGGTACTCCTGCATGGGCTACGAGATCGCCGGGGCATGGGGCGCTCGAATTGCTCAAATGGAAGCAGGCGCAGGTGGTGATACGATCGTCCTGGTTGGAGACGGCTCCTATTTGATGCTTAACTCCGAAATTTATTCGAGCGTTCTTTCCGGCAAGAAGCTGATCGTCATCATATGCGACAATGGGGGCTTCGCGGTCATCGATAGACTTCAGCGAAGCACCGGAAACGCTTCTTTCAACAATCTAATCGCGGATTGTCATTATGGAAACGCGGGGTTTGCGGTCGACTTCGCCTCGCACGCCCGCGCGATGGGAGCGCGATCGGAAGCGGTTTCTGATCTGGCTTCCTTTGCCACCGCCTTTGAACGGGCAAAGGAATCGGACCGCACTGCCATCATTGAAATCAAGATAGATCCTCATGCTTGGACGGAAGCCGGACAGGCCTGGTGGGAAGTGGGAACGCCGGAAGTCAGCCAACGCCCGGAAGTATTGGCTGCGACCGCGGACATGGAATCTGGGCGGCAGCGCCAACGCCGGGGCGTGTGAAATGATACTCGCGCTCGATCGTTCACGCCCTCTTGCCGCCATTGTGCTGGGGCGAGCGGGCATGGACCTCTACCCGCTGCCGGACGGGGCCGAGATCGAGGATACGAAGGAATTTGCAGCGGAAATTGGCGGCTCCGCCGGAAATATTGCCGTGGCGCTGTCTCGACAGGGGCATAAGGCCGCTCTGCTTGGGGCTTTCTCCGACGATGGTGTAGGCCGGTTCGTCCGTGCGCATCTGGAACGTAATGGAGTCGACACGTCGCGGTGCCGCACTGTGTCGGGCATTTGTCGTACCAGCCTTGCGATCTGTGAAACACGCGCTCACGACAGTGAAACCGTCTTCTATCGAAATGGCGCCGTCGATCTCCAACTGCACCCAGATGATTTCGATTTGCCGTTTATAGCAAGCGCGACGGTCCTGATTGTTACCGGTACGGCCCTTGCAGCGGAACCGTCGCGGGCTGCCGCTCTGCAGGCATTCGGAATGGCCCGGTCGGTGGGAACTTTCGCCGTACTCGATATCGATCATCGGCCGGTGTCGTGGCCCTCCGGCGAGGCGGCGCGGCGTACATACCAAGAAGCGGCACGACAGGCCGACGCCGTAATCGGGAACGACGAGGAATTCGCGATATTGGCGGGTGGAGCAAACGGTGCGTTGGCCAGTGCCGCCGCTCTTGTCAATGAGTACTGCCAATTCGCCATTTTTAAACGTGGTCATCAAGGCTCGATTACCCTGACGCGCGAAGGCGTTTTCGAAACTGGCATTTTCCCGACCGACGCTCGAAAGCCATTCGGTGCGGGAGATGCCTTCATGGGAGGTTTAGTTGCCTCGCTATTGGCAGGCGAAGGCCTGGCTAGGTCGGTTGAGAGAGCCTCTGCCGCCGCGGCTTACGTGGTCTCGCGTCGCGGCTGCGCCTTCGCAATGCCCAACAGAAACGATCTCGACCGCTTTATTGAAACGCATTCCCTAGAACGGGAGCTTGCCCATGCTCATACCCCGCTATGATAATTGTAACCAGCCGATAATCGATATCGATGACCCCGATGTGCCCCTTGCCTATTTCAACATCGTTCAACTCAAGAACGGTGAAAACTTCAATTCAATCGTGCCCGGGTACGAGACCTGCCTGGTTCCGGCGCATGGCGTGATTGATGTCCTGGTCGAAACCGAGGGTTCGTCTTCACAAGCCTTTGCCGGGATCGGAGGACGCGGGTCGGTTTGGGATGATGACCCATCGGCGGTCTACGTTCCGGTGGGCGCCAAGGCGCATTTTACCTGTCGATCCGAGACAAGCGAGGTATTTGTTGCGGGCGCACGTTTCGACGAGACTTACGCTCCATTTGCGGTTCGGCCAAGCGATATCGATCCCGTGCAATATGGCTCGGATGAAACTAAAACGCACCGAAAGATAAAGCACATCCTAGGACAAAAACCGCCGGGGAAAGTGGGGCGGCTCTTGGTTTCAGAACTTTTTACAGTAGGCGCGGGTGGATGGTCGGGATATCCGCCTCACAAGCACGATACCGAGCGCTTTCCCGAGGAGACCTGCCACAACGAGATATACAATTTCCGATTCCGTCCGGAAACCGGATTCGGCTTGCAACTTCTGCAAGCGGATGGGAGCGAAACCGGTCATGCATTTCACGTAAAAAATGCGGCCACGCTAAAAATCGCAGGCGGCTATCATCCATGCGTCGTCGCACCGGGGCATGAGATGTATTATTTCACGATTCTAGCTGGCCAAAACCAGCGCTCGCTCCGGCAATTCTTTCAGCCAGAGTATGCGTATCAACTCGAGACCATTCCTGGCATCAAAGATATGATCGCCAAATTTCGATGAGTCGAGCTGACGCCAGCGAAAATTGAATGAACTGGTTTGCAGCCAGCGGCTGCGTCCTCAATTCAGCGGCAAGCCGACATAATTTTCTGAAAACGCGGTCTGCAAAGCGTCGGATTGCCGCAAATATGCCAACTCCGCGGTCTGCATCTTGCGGCCGAACGCATCGGTTTCCGGAAAGCGATGCGTCAGTCCAGTAAACCACCATGAAAAGCGCTCGGCTTTCCAAATGCGCGCCAGGGCTCTGTCGGAATAGCTATCCAGGGTCGACCGTATTCCACATCGGTAGTATGCCGCCAACGACTCTGACAACATCACCGCGTCGGACACCGCAAGATTGAGACCCTTTGCTCCTGTGGGCGGCACGATATGAGCCGCATCGCCAAGCAAGAACAAGCTCCCGTAACGCATGGGTTCTGTGACAAAGCTGCGCAATGGTGTGATGTTTTTTTCAAATGAAGGGCCGGTGGAGATATGCGCTTGGGGGCCAAGCCTCAGAATAAGTTCATCCCAGAAGCGCTCATCTGGCCAATCTTCAATTCTGTCGTGCAGGTCGCATTGCAGGTAATACCGACTGCGTGTTCTGGAACGCATTGAGGCCAAGGCAAAACCCCGAAGGTGATTGGCGTAGATGAGTTCATGGTGCGCAGGCGGGACGTCCGCGAGAATGCCCAACCAACCGAAGGGATAGACTCGCTCAAAACTCGTGCGAGCATCAGGAGGTATCGAATCGCGGCTAATTCCGTGAAATCCGTCGCAGCCCGCTATAAAATCGCAATCGAGCCGTTCAAGCAATTCATCCTCGCGCCAAGTGATATAGGGCTTAGTCGCCACGTCGTGTAACTTGACGTCGTTGGCGTTAAAGATAATTGGCACGCCAAGCTGGTTCGCGGCGTCGAAAAGGTCATGCATCACTTCCTGCTGGCCATAAATTACTACTCGCTTGCCGCTCCTATCGGCCAAATCGATTCGAAACATTTTGGCGTCACTCACAATATTTACGCCCTCATGCACAAGGCCTTCCGACCGCATCCTTTGGTCGAAACCAAGGCGCGCCAAAACATCCATTGTGTTTTGCTCGAGCACTCCGGCGCGCACACGGCCTTCCACATAGGCTCGGTCATGGCGCTCTAAAACGGTAGCGGCAATGCCCTCCTGCCGAAGCAGATGGGCCAAAAAGAGCCCTGCTGGACCCGCTCCGACGATCCCCACCTGTGTGCGCAAATTTTGGCTCCGCTTCGAGAGAGCTAATGGCCCTACCGCATTTTTGGCGATGGAATTGGGCTACAGCAAGAGGCCCAGTGTTCATGTGTCATTTTCGGCGGCCAACAACGCAGTGCAGTCATGACTCGCGCCGCGAGGGCCTTAATTTGTGGCCGCCACGACGGGCAGCACAATATGAGATGGCAGCGCGGCGGTAGAATAGACGCGCTCAGTCGCCTTGACGAAATCCTCCGGCTTGGCATCGTAGATTGTGGCCAAAAACTTCTGCGGGTTGCGGTCGATCAACGGAAACCAGGTCGACTGCACCTGCACCATGATCCGGTGGCTCTTGAGGAAGACATGGTCGTGGTCACGCAGGGGGATGTCCCACTCTGTGGGTCGGTTGGGAGTCAAGTGCGTAGGATGCTCGTAGCTCGCCAGGTAGCGTCCGCGCCGGACTTCCATGGCGATCGGCAATTCGTAGCCGTTCAGGGAGGACTGATATTGATTGGGTTTTGGTCCTGAATCTGCGCTCCAGGATGGTTTTTGAAATCCTTGCATATAGACGACGATAATTTTGACGATGAAGTCGCTGTCCGTTC
>Ga0126381_100001692_pt1 | contig 23556 bp, 22 predicted proteins | sample PanSoiMetPlot_28_FD_96465 | JGI IMG/M metagenome (GOLD analysis project Ga0126381, IMG submission 96465) | Tropical forest soil microbial communities from Panama - MetaG Plot_28 | ecosystem: Environmental > Terrestrial > Soil > Tropical forest > Bulk soil | place: Panama | collected 2016-02-17 | reverse complement strand
GCCCGCATGACGGGCCCCCGCCCGCATGACGGGCCCCCGCCCGCACGACGGCCCCCGCCCGCATGACGGGCCCCCGCCCGCATGACGGGCCCCCGCCCGCACGACGGGCCCCCGCCCGCACGACGAGCCCCCGCCAACCCGCCGCCGAGCCGTTTAGGGCTTTGTGGTCCCGGAACCCTACTTGGCCGCGGGCGCCTGACGAACCGCGGAGCTCCCGGATGACGCGGTCCGGGATGCGCGGCCGGTCCCGGCGGTGATGACCGGGGTGCGCTGGGGGCCGGGGGAGGGATCTTCGGCGAGCGCGAGGATATGCCAGGCGACGTCCGCGCGGGAGATGGCCTTCATCCGGAACCTGTCGCTGGCCCGGACGTCGCCGGTCAGTGGGCCGTCGGTGAGCTTGACAGGCCGCGGCGCGTACCAGTCGAGCCCGCTCGCCGCGAGCTCGTCCTCCATGGCGCGCATGTCCTTGCCGACGCGGCCGAGGTTGGGAACCGCCACGGTGCGCAAGAAGCGGAACAGCAGTCGCGGCCCGGGACCCATGACGCCGTCCGCGGGGCCCATGCTCGCGGTGCTCACGCAGATCAGCCGCGCTTGCGGGGCGGATTCCCGCATCGCGGCGACAAGGGTGCGGGCCAGTCGCTGGTGCAGGTCGGGTGGTGAGGTCATGGCGGTCCGCGCGTTGTGCCGGGTCGCGAAGTTCGGGCCCACGGCGGCGACCACCACGTCGGCGCCGCGAATCGCGTCGGCGGCCCGAGCGGGGTCGAAGATGTCCGGTGCGATGAGGATCTCGGCCTGTGCAGGTGCCAGGGCCGGCGTTTCCCGGTACACGGCGCGGACGTCGTGGCCGCGCTGGACGGCGAGGGCGACGACGTGGCTGCCAACGCCGCCGGACGCCCCGAAGACGGTGATGTTCATGGCTGCGGTTCGGCCTCCAAGACTGGACGGATCAGTACAGTCTTGAGGGTAACAGCAAGTGGACGGTTTAGTACAGACTCAGCTCAGCCACGTCCGTATCAGCCCGAGAGCTGCCTCTGTCGCTATGCGCAGCGAGGTCACGTCCTTGCGGGTCTGGCTCAGCACCATCCCGCCTTCGATGCTTGCCAGCAGCCCCGTGGCCAGCACGGCGGGCGACGCGTCCGCGCGCAGTTCCCCGCGCTGGCGCATCCGCTCAAGCACGTCCGTGAACAGTCGCTCCCATGCGTCGAACCCGGCCGCGGCCTCAAGCCGCGCGGCCTCGTTGCGGCCGGCGACCTCGGTCGCCAGTGTCCCGATAGGGCACCCAGCCATACCCATCTGCTCGAACCCGGCGGCGAACCCGGCCAGCGCCTGCTCAAGCCCGGCCAGCGACGACACATCGCACAGAGCCTGGGTCAGCCCGGCGAGCACCTGCGCGCAGCGGTGCGCGATCGCGGCCGCCGCTAGTTCATCCCTGCCGCGGAAATAATGGTAGAACTGGCCCTTGCCCGCCCCCGCGGCCGCCAGCACCTCATCCACGCTCGTGCCGGCGATCCCGCGCTCGGCGAACAGGTCCGCGGCGCGCTCCACGATCCGCTCCCGGCTGGCGCGCCCGCGGCTGGTCATCGGCTCACCTGGCATGAGCCCAACACTAGCCGTATTGTACCGAACAGTCCACTAAGCCGGGCTGGTCACGAGCCTGGTGCGGAGATCTAGCTGACCCGGCTCACTGACACGTGAAGTCGATCCCCGCCGCGCCTATCGACGCCTTGCTGGTGCCCCAGGTGCTGTCGTCCATCCAGATTGTTCTGATGCTCTCGCCCTGCAGGCCGTATTCGATCCGGTGCCACCCGTAGTAGGGGTCCTGGTCCAGCGTGAACGTGTCCGAGTAGATGCCGCCGCCGGGCTTGTCAAGCTCGATGTGGTACGTGATGTTCGCGTTGGCGGATCCGGAGACGTAGACGTCGATCGTGCACAACCGGTTGCGGGTGAATCCGTAATCGCTCCAGATCGCCGTGTTGCATCCGGCGTTCGCCTGGAAGACATATGCCGTCAGTCCAGGGGCGCCGCCGTAGCTGCCGAGCGGATCGGGATGTGGATAGTACGGCGCACAGGTCATGCCGCCGGGATTGTAGAACGACGGATCGACCGCGTCATCCGACGCGGCCCGCGCCGTCCCGGCCGGGCCGGCCAGGACGGCCGCCGCGATCATCATGGACACCACTGACAGCACGGTCTTCCTCACCTGGGCCACCCCGATCCTGGTACGCACATAGCTGGCTGCATCCGGGCCGATCCTGTGGCCCGCAGGGATCGTCACACGCGGCCGTCGCCCGCCACAACCGCACAAATGCCCGCGAGGCATCCGCACAAGTACCCGCGTCTGCGGCGACCCCGGGGGCGAGGATCGACCGCGAGGCACCGCAAAGCCCGCAATACCCTGGGGCTTTCGCGTCTCAGGCCGCCCGCACGACGAGCAGGCCCGGCGAACTGGCCAGGTAGGCACGGGCCAGGTCGTACTTGCGCTCGATCACGCCGAGCGCGGTGTTGCACGACAGGCACAGCAGTCCGCGAACGCACCTGAGACCTGGACCTGGACCTCCAGGAATTGGTCGAACTGCTAACGGCCGTTGACGGAACGTTAACGGCACATCCGAAATGTTTCCGGTTCGTTAACGTCTCGAAACTTAGCCTCGTGGTACTCCGTGACCCGCGGACCCGCCTCCGCGGGCACGCAAAGGAACAAAGGAGGAGCCATGAGTCAGTCAGCGGCATGCCGCGGACGACGCAAAACGATGATTCTGATGACGTGTTCTCTCGTCGGGGGCCTCGTGGCGGGCGTGCTCAGCGCCACGCCGCCCGCTAAGTCAGCGACGGCGCACCTGTCAAAGGCCTCGACTGCTGTCAAGCCCGCTGACTCGGTGTCGGGTCAGGGCTGGGATACCGGCACGCTGACCGGTGCTGACCTGCACGCGCTGGTGTCACAGATGACACTCAGCGAGGAAGTCGGCATGGTGCACGGCGAGGGGGATCCGCCCAACAGCGCTGCGGCGCTGGCGTACTGCGCCGCGTCGGCGGTCGGCTGTGTCGGGCAGGCCGGGTGGATTCCGGGCGTGGCCCGGCTGGGCATTCCGCCGCTGCAGATGACCGACGGCCCGGCCGGGATCCGCCTCGCCCACGTCGAGACTGCGATGCCCGCGCCGGTTGGCCTCGCGGCTACCTTCGACCCGGCCGCCGCGTACGCCTACGGCCGCACCGTCGGCCTCGCAGGCCGCGCCACCAACCAGGACGTATGGCTCGGCCCCATGATCAACGAGGTGAACTACCCCACTGGCGGGCGCAACTTCGAGACCCTCGGCGAGGACCCCTACCTGGCGAGCCAGATGGTGGCCCCGGAGGTAAGGGGCGTGCAGAGCACCGGGATGATCGCCGAGCTTAAGCACTTCATCGAGAACGACTTCGAGAATGGCCGTACGTCGACCAGCGTCTCGATCGATGATCAGACGCTCCACGAGACCGAACTGCAGGCCTTCGCGGCGGGAATCCAGGCTGGGGCCGGGTCGATCATGTGCTCGTACAACCGGATTAACAACATCTATGGGTGCGGCAGCGAGACGACGCTGCAGAACATCCTGCGTCAGCAACTGGCGTTCACCGGCTTCGTCGAGTCCGACTGGGGCGCCGTCCACAAGACCACCGACCTGTTCTACGGCACCGACATCGAACAGCCGGGAAACGCCGCGGGAACAAGCAACTTCGGCGCGGCCCTGGCCAGCGCCGTCTCTAACGGCACCCCCGCCGTGGCCGCCACCGCCGATTTCCCGGCCTATCCGGCGATAAGCGCGAGCCAGTGGAAGAGCGCGCTAGACACGTCCGTGTACTACATCCTCAACACGATGAACAAGGCAGGCTTGCTGGAAGGAACCCAGTACGGTTCCCACTTCACCGGCACGCCCGCCCCGTACGTGCCGCCGCGCCCGGATCTCGCCAGCCTGAAGGCTGACGCGTTCGCCACCGCGCGGTCCATCGCCGAGGACAGCGCCACCCTGCTGCAGAACGACGGCAAGGCCCTGCCCCTGTCGCCAGGGGACTACCGCGGACAGGGCAATGGCGGGGTAGTGGTTATGGGTCCGACCGCGATCGCTCCCTACATCGGAGGCGGCGGCAGCGCCCACGTCACTCCCTACGACACGGTGCAGGGTCCCTACGATGCCCTGGCGGCGGCGATGGGCCCCCGCGCGAGCATCTCGTATGTGCCGGGCTACGACCTCGACGGGCAGGTCGTCCCCTCATCGGCGCTGTCCGCTCCCGACCCGGCGGCCAACTACCCGAACTGGACGCTCACCCCGGCCGATGCCGCGTTCGCCGGCCAGCCTGGCCTGCTGCGCCAGCAGACAACCACCGACCCTGTCGCCAGCGGCGCGCAGCCAGTCCTGTACACCGGCCCCGGTGCCGCACCCGACCAGCTTGACACCACAGTCAGCTACACCGGCGCCGCCACACTGCCGGCGAACACCGGATGGCGGTGGAGCGGCCTGTTCACCGCGCCGTCCAACCCGGGCGGAACCGGGTGGCAGCTCAAGGTCTTCGTCCAGAACCAGGCCAGCTCCCAGCTGTTCATCGACGGACTCGCGATAGGCGGCGCTGGCAACTCGCGGGCCATCAACATCGGCGCCTATCCTGTGTCGCCGTCGTCCTCGTACGCGACGCTGTCCGAGTCCGCGCGATCGCACGATCCCGCGAACGAGACCCTGCAGCAGGCGACTTACTCCGTCACCCTGAATCCAGGGCAGCAGATCCACCTGGACCTGCGGCTCGTCACGAGCAGCCGCCCGGCGCAGATCCAGTTCCGCTGGGTCCGGCCGGACGACCAGGCCCAGTCCGTCGCCCAGGCGGTCACCGCCGCGCAAAGCGCCAGGAAGGTGATCATCTTCGCCTATGACGAAGGCAGCGAGGGCAGGGACCGAGGCGGCTCGGATCAGGGCGCCGGCCTGGCGCTTCCCGGCTACCAGGACAGCCTCATCGAGGCCGTCGCCGCCGCCAACCCGAACACCGTCGTCGTGCTGAACACGGGCGACCCGGTGCTCATGCCGTGGGCGTCTGCCGTCAAGTCGATCCTGGAAATGTGGTATCCGGGCCAGGAAGGTGGTCCGGCCACCGCTGACGTCCTCCTCGGGAAGGCCGATCCGGGAGGCAAGCTCCCGGTGACATTCCCGCCGGACGCCACGCACTTCCCCAGCTACGACCCCAACTGCACGGACACGTCAGTCACCGGGAACTGCCCGCTTTACCCGGGCATGGCAGGCCCGAGCCCGTTCCTGCCAGGTGCCATGACCAGCTACCGGACCATCACGGGCATGGACGTCAACGGCATCTTCTTGGGCTACCGCTGGTACGACCTGCACAACGTCGCACCACTGTTCCCATTCGGATACGGCCTTTCCTACACCAAGTTCGCCTACTCCAAGCTGAACGTCACCCCGACGCGTGACGGCGGGATCGACGTCAGCATCCGCATCCATAACGAAGGCAGCTATGCCGGGTCTGACGTCCCGCAGGTCTACGTCGGCCCGTCAAGCCAACTGCCCTCGGACATCCAGCAAGCCGCGCGCAGGCTCGTGCAGTTCCAGCGAGTCGAACTGGCCCCTGGCCAGTTCGAGGACCTCACGCTCCACGTGGACTCGCACTGGCTGTCATCCTGGTCATCCGCGCAGCAGCAATGGGTCCTCGGGACCGGGCCGCGCACCGTCTGGGTAGGGTCTTCGTCCCGGGACCTGCCGCTCAGTGCGACGGTCACGATGGCAGCACAGTAGTCCGTAACCACCCACGCCGAGATGAGTGGACCCCCGCATCGCGGGGGTCCACGGCGCCAGGACCAGGTCGCGATCGGGCTCGGCGTCGGTCCCGGCCGGGATCCGTAGCCGGCGTGATCTTCCGTCCGACCGCGGCTACCAGTACGAGCTCATCGACACCAGGTGCCGGAGCACGCCAGGGGTAGCCGCTACTGACAAGAAGTCGTTGACAGTAGCGGCTAACCCCTTGACTTCTAGCGGGTTAGATAATCACGAGATCCCAGCTGTGGAGCAGGCGCTTGCACCCGCGATCGCGCAGATGGCCTTGGCCGTGTCGAAGCCGTCCTTGACTACTGTCGACTCCATGTTGGCCTTGGTCACCCAGACCGGGGTCAGCAGGGATGCCGGCTCGGTGATGCTCGAGTCGGCCGGGTCGACGGTCGTGCCGTTCTGCAGAGCCGTCGGCGGCTTCTGGCCGGCCAGCAGGATCGTGGCCATGGCTGCGGCGTCCTGGGCCTCCTTGTAGATGGCCTTGTACACAGAGCCGCACTGGTAGCCCTGGAGGATCCAGGCCATGCCCTGCGCGGTGGCGTCCTGACCGACCGTCGGCACCTTACCGGGCTTGACCCCGGCCGACTTCAGGTCAGTGATCACCGCGTTGGCGAGCCCGTCGTTGGCCTCGATGGTTGCGTTGATCGACGGGTGAGCGGTGTAAGCCTGCTGGAAGATCGTGCCGCCCTTGGTGTTGTCCCAGCCGGGGGCGAAGTTCTCGCCAACCAGCGAGTAGCCCAGGCTGTTAGTCGCGCCGGCGGTGACTGTCTTGGCCTCCTGACCCCAGACCACCTTGTTGTAACCCGAGGCGAATGCGATGGAGTTGGAGTCGGTGTCCTCGCCGCCATTCAGCACGTAGACCTGAGGCTTGGAGATCCCCCAGGACTTGACGCACGTCTCGAAGCCCTGGCCGATCAGCTCGCCCACGAGCTCGTTGTTGAAGCTGACGTAGTAGGTGTTGGTGCCTTGGAAGATGGCGCGGTCGTAGGCGATCAGGGTGACGCCCTTTTGCTCGGTAAGCTTGGCGATCGCCACGCCAGTCGGGTTGTCGATCTCGTCCACGATAAGGACCTTGGCGCCCAGGTTGATGTCGGCGGTGGCGTCGCTCAGTTCGGTCGCGTCGCTTCCCTGCGCGTTGTCGATCCGGAACTCCGTGCTGGTGTACCCGGCGTCGGTGAAGGCTTCCTTCAGGTACGGCGCGTCGAAGTCGACGTATCGCGTCGACGATGTGGTGTCGGGCAGGATCACCCCCACCTGGAGGCTGGAGGCACCCTTGGTCGCGGCCGCGGTCAGTGGCTTGAGCTGGGACATCGTCGAAGCTATGTCAACGGTGAAGGAGCTGGTGCCCAGCCCGGACGGAATCGCGGCCGAGCTGCTTGACGGCGGCGCCGGTGAGGACGCCGAGGACGCCGGGGCCGAGGACGAGGACGATGTGGACGAGGAGCAGCCCGCGGCTACCAAGGCAACGCCCGCAGCCAGAGCCACCCAGCCCAGTCGGCGGAGAGGCCTGAATGTGCCGTGGCCTTGTGCACGGGAGGGCCACTCTCCCTGTCTTCTGTGTATTGCCATAGCTACTCCACCTTTGGGGTAGGGCGGTTGGTTGGGTAGAAGGCGGATACTCGGATAGAGCGGTTACTCGGATAGCGCGGTTATTCGGGCGGGGCGGCCCTGTGCTCGGCGGTCACCGATGAAAAGGGGGAGCGGGAAGTTCGCCGCGTCCGCGAGCACGGCCGCCGCGGCACCGGTTACCACCGCCTCCTCGCCCAGTTCCCCGGCGATCACCGGGGGTATTGCCTCGCCGGCGTGGATGGCCCGGCGGGCCATGGACTTGCAGAGCGGGTCGATCAGGATCTCGCCCGCCGGAGCGAGGCTGCCGCCGATCACGATCAGCTCCGGGTCCAGCAGGTTGTACATGTTCGCCGTGGCGACGCCGATATGCCGGCCGGCGTCGGCCAGCACCCGGCGGCATCCCGCGTCCCCGCCCCGCGCCAGCGCGATCACGTCGGCGATCGTCAGGTCGGCACCGTGGCTCTGCTTGAGATTACGGATGATCGCATCGGGATCCGCCAGCGTGTTGAGGCAGCCGCGTCCGCCGCACTCGCAGACCAGGCCGTTCTCGTCGATCGTGGTGTGGCCGATCTCGCCGGCCGTTCCGTTGGCGCCGGCGTACAGCTCGCCGTTGACGATGAAGCCGACGCCGATACCTGTTGCGGTGTACACGTACGCGAGATCCCGGCACCCCTTGGCCGCGCCCCACGTCACCTCGGCGATCGCGGCGAGGTTAGCGTCGTTGTCGACAAGGACCGGCAGGTGCAGCACATCGCGGGCCAGTTCCTTGCAGTTCACACCCACGAAGGGCTTGAGCGTGCACGCGCGGCCGGTCAGACCGGTCCGCCGCTGGATCGGCCCGGGCAGCGCGATGCCGACCCCGAGGACCTGGTCCCGCCGGAATCCGGTCCGCTCGAGCGCCTCGTCGATCAGCGCGCTGGCCCTGGTCAGCGTCGTCACCGGATCGGCAGAGTCGTCGGTCGGCGTGCTCGCGTACAGCAGCAGTTCCTGCGCCAGATCGCACACCGCGACGCGAATGGTCCAATTGGCGATCTCGACGCCGACCGTCACACCGAGACTGCCGCGCAGGCCGACCAGAATCGGCGGGCGGCCGATGCCGGGGGCTGTGTCCGGCCCGATCTCGATCACCACCCCGGCCTCCGCCAGTTCCTCGATCACGCTCTGAACTGTCGACCGGGACAGGCCGACGTCCGCCAGCGCGGCGCGGGTCATCGCTCCATGTCGACGAAGAGCGGCGACCACACGTTCACGGTTCGCGCGCCGCTGCGTGTATCCAGATACGACTGATGACATCTACTGCTTCCGCTTGTGCCGGGCTAGCATGCCGAAAGTATCGCTATTAAGGCGTGTTTTAGTCAATAGAAAGGCATATTCACGTTTACCAGCGACTACTTATGTCTATTTTAGACATAAGTATGAGCATGATGCGTGACCTGACCGCATTCACCGCGGACGGCGAGCGGCTCTCCATGAGATCAAGGCCAAGTAATCGGTGGCGCTTCGAGCCCGGCAGCTTGGACCGGTCGGCGCCGCTCGGTTCAGTCGCGTCGCGATATGCCACAATCGCCACGCGATGCTGGCCCCGCGCCAAAGTTCCGCGTGAACGCAAGAGAGATGTCGACGTCGTTCAGCCATGCTCGACTTAGGCGTCTCTGTGCAGCACGCACGCGCGGTTGACGAACTTCAGCGCCCACTTGCCGTCCCGCGGCGACCAGGTGCACAGCCCGCAGCCGGGCGCGTCGGCGACCACGTGCGAACTGAACGCCACTTCGGCAGACGCTGATCCGCCCCGAGCACGTTGCTGCTTGAGTGGTTCCCCGACCGGGACTAGTTCGCCGTCGTCTGTGCTGGTGACCCGAACGTAGCTACCGTCCGGAAGCTGCAGAAACTCGCGCGGCCGATCTTCGGTCATCAGGTCACATCGCCATCCTCCATCGCCTGGGAACTCGCTTACCTTCGCCATGACCTGTGGTGATGCTGCGAGTCTTGCACCTGCTCAGGCCTATGCGGCGAAGTTCTGGCCGTGCCGGGCCGCCCTGTGAGCCAGTGTCTTCAAGCCAGCCTCGCGGTCGGACTCACCGAGCGCCCGGTTCTACACCGTCAGCTCGATGCGCACGCCCTGCGGGTCGAAGATACGCAGCGATTCCCATACCCGTAAGCCTGATCTTCCCCATGCCATGCATTTCGGTTTCGTCTGATGTAGTCCGCCTGGGTCTGGTCCCGGCAGCCGGCAACTGCAGCGCAGGCGGGTACTACCTGAGGCGAGCAGGCATTCGTGGTCAGCCGGGTCCGCGGCACCTGGGGCAAAGCAGCGGCAGTCCCCGGCACCGCCCCGGCACATGACGGCTATGCCACGATCAACTCGCTCTTGTGCGCGGGACCGTTAGGCCGCCGGTTGTGCGATGCAGGGAATCGACTGGCCAGGAGGCGTCCAGATACGCCCGAGTACACAGAGTCAACTGGATCGCGACCCGTCCGGCGAACCGAGAACGCGACCGACTCGGCGGCACTGTCCGAAAGAATACCCAGAAGGCCAGGTCAGAGTGGGTGGGCCGTACTGGATTTGAACCAGTGACCTCTTCCGTGTCAGGGAAGCGCTCTCCCGCTGAGCTAACGGCCCGGGACGTAAGCTGACGACGGGCCCGCGATCAGGCCCGCTCGTCGCCACGCGCAGAGACTACCAGAAGTTGGCCGCGCAGACGGATTCAGATTCGAGCGCCCCGCCGAAGGCGCCACCCATCGGCTCATGATGCCGGTACGGCAGAGCAGAACCGTTCGCGCTCACAGATCAGCGCCTCGCCCTCATCCCATCCCCAACCCCTCGCGCCGCGCCCCTCTCACCCGACACGCGACGCTATGTAACCGTCATGTTGTCTCAGAGTTATCATCGTGGCCATGCTGCACGTGATGGCAAGATGAGGCTGCTCATCGTCGGGGGCGGCGCCGCGGGCATGGCCGCCGCCTTGCAGGCGCGGGAACTTGGCGCCGAAGTCGCGCTGCTCGAGGCGGACGAGGTTGGCGGGACCACCCTCAACCGGGGTCCCGCGCCGGTGCGTACTCTCGCCCGCGCAGCCCGCCTGGCCAGGGACTGGTCGTCGTGGCAGGGCTTCGGCCTGCGCGGCCCGGCGCCCGTCCCCGATCTGCCCGCGATCCTCGCCAAGAGCGCGGAGGTCGCCCGCTACGCGCGCGACGCCAAGCAACTGGCCACCTACCTGCGCGACTACGGGATCCTGCTAGCCGAGCACACCGGTCCTGTCGCCTTCACCAGTCCGCACACCCTGCTCGACGATCAGGGCCGCAGCTGGACCGGCGACGCGGTCATCGTGGCCGTCGGCGGCTACGCCGCGCCGCTACCCGTCCCAGGCGCGGAGCTCGCGCTCACCTACAACGACATCCCCGAGCTGGCCAGCCTGCCGGGTGATGCCGCGGTGGTCGGCGGCGCGGACACCGGCTGCCAGATCGCCTCCATACTGTCCGACTTCGGGGTGAAGGTGACCATCTTTGAGGCGGGGGAGTCCCTTATCGCCAGCGCAGACCCCGCCGTCAGCGCCGGCCTGACGCAGGCCTTCCGCGCCCAGGGCATCGCGGTGCTGACGGATACGCGGGTCAGCGAGCTTGAGCGGCGGGACACTCAGGTCGCTGTCCAGTTCACCAGCGCGGGCGCGCAGGAGATCGCATCCTTTGACGTCGTCTTCACCGCGATCGGCTGGCCTGCCAACGTCGGCGCTCTCGCGCTCGACAAGGCAGGCGTGGACGTGGGTAAGTCGGCCATCCCGGTCGACGCTTACCTGCGCACCAACGTGCCGCACATCTACGCCGCCGGCGACGTCAACGGCCACGCCAAGCTCGTGCAGTTCGCCCGCGCCGAGGGGCGCATCGCCGCGACCAACGCCGTCACAGGAGATCAGTACGCGGCGAGCTATCGCGTCATACCGTCAGGCAGCTTCACCGATCCGGAATACGGCCAGGTTGGCCTGACCGAGCCCGAGGCGGCGCGCGACCACGACATCGTGACCGCGACCGCCGATTACCACCACCTGCTCCGTCCGGTCGCCGACGGGCACCCTGAAGGCTTCTGCAAGCTGATCGCCGACCGCGACGACCACACCATCCTCGGCGGCCACGTCCTCGGCGAGTACTCCGCGGAGATCATTCAGGTCATCGCCACGGCGATGCTGGCGAAACTGACTGTCGAGCAGGTAGCCGTCATTCCGTTCGCCTTCCCCACCGTCACCGAGGCGGTCGGCATGGCGGCCCAGATGATCTGCCGCGAGGTAGGCGTCGGCCACTTCCCCCAGGTCTGGAGCACCCTAGGCCCCACCGACTAGCCAAGCCAGTCTCTTCTGTCTTGCTGCCGTCAGGCGAGGAAGTCAAGCCCCAGATCGAGCACGGGGCTGGAGTGGGTGAGCGCGCCGATCGAGAGGTAGTCGACGCCGGTCGCGGCGACCTCCCGGGCCGTTGACAGCCGCAGCCCGCCGCTGGCCTCGAGCCGGACACCGGGATAGCGCCTGGCTTCGGCCACCGCGGCACGCAGCGTCTCGACCGGCATGTTGTCGAGCAGGATGAGCGTCGCGCCGGCCTCAAGTGACTCAAGGACCTGGGGGAGCGTGTCGCACTCCACCTCGAGCGGCACCCCGGGCGAGGCGGCGCGAACCGCCTCGATCGCCTTCGCGACCCCGCCGGCCGCGGCCACATGGTTGTCCTTGATCAGCGCCGCGTCGCCGAGCCCCATCCGGTGGTTCGCGCCGCCGCCGCATCGCACCGCGTACTTTTCCAGCTGGCGCAGACCCGGTGTGGTCTTGCGGGTGTCCCTGATCACCGCGCCGGTGCCGGCGACCGCGTCCGCCCAGGCCCTGGTGGCGGTGGCCACTCCGGACAGGTGGGTGAGGAAGTTCAGCAGGGTGCGCTCCGCGCCGAGTACCTTCGTCGCTGGCCCGCTGACCCGCAGCACGGCGTCGCCAGGCCGCACGCGCGACCCGTCCGCGCGCAACACCGTTCCTGACAGGCGGCCCCCCACGTCGCCGGAAAGCACCGTGTCGGGCGTCCCCGCCCCAGTGAGTTCGCCGGCCGGGATCCCGGCGATCAGGTCAAGCACGGCCAGCGCGGCGGGAATCCCCGCCAGCACGCCGTGCTCCCTGGCGACCACATGCGCGCTCAGCGGCGCGTCGCCGGCTGTCGCCACACTGGTCACATCGGGTCCGTACCTGAAGTCCTCGTCGATGGCGGTGCGCACCGCGCGAACCACGTCGTCGGCGTCGAGCCCTGCGGTCCGCAGCGCCGCGGCAGTCGCCGGAGCCAGCAGGCCGATTCCGCAATCGGCCCGGCCAGAGTGGGTCGATTGCGCGATTGGCATAGCCGGTGCGGTCGTGTCGTCGGGTTCCTGCGTCACAACGCCTCCTCGGTCACGCGCAGCCGTCGGCCGTCCCAGCGGACCAGGGTGTGCCACGCGTCGCGCGCGGGCTGCGGCGCGTCGCTTCGCCGGTGGCAGCCCCGGCTTTCCTCGCGCCTCAAAGCGGCCGTCGCGATCAGCGCGGACGCGGCGTGCACGTTCGTCGCCTCCACAGTCGCGAGGTCGACCGGGGGTATGGGGGGCTGGCCCCCCACCAGGGGGAATGGGGGGCGGGAGCCCCCCATTCGGGGGTTCCGGGGGTCGCCCCCCGGGCCAGCAGCGTTCCGGGGGTCGTCCCCCGGGCTAGCAGAGTCATCCCCTTCCCGGCGCGCTCCTTCCGCGCGCTCGAGCGTCCGGGTCAGCCGTTCCAGCCCTTCGCGGTCCCGCAGCACGCCGGCGTAGCGGGACATGGCGGCCGCAAGCGCGGGCCGGCTGTCCGGGCAGACGCCGCCTCCGGCGGTCGGCATGCGCACCGCCCAGGCGCCTCCGGACAGTTCGCGGCCGATGGCCGCGCCCGCGCGCTGGCCAGCTATCACCGCTTCGGTGACCGAGTTGGAGGCCAGCCGGTTGGCGCCCTGCACGCCGGTGCTCGCCGCCTCGCCGACCGCGTAGAGGCCCGGAATGCTGGTACGCCCGTCAAGGCCGGCCCGGATGCCGCCGCAGGAGTAGTGCGCGCCGGGCGCGACGGGGATGAACTCTGTGACCGGGTCCACGCCATGCGCGCGGCAGGCGGCGGTTACCGTCGGGAAGCCGTCTTCGAGTACCTCGCGGCCAAGCGCGGTGGCATCCAGCCACAGGTGCCCGCCGGCGATGCCGATCGCCTCGTGCATGCGGGCGGACACGACGTCGCGCGGGGCCAGATCGCCGCGGGGATGATGCCCTGCCATCAGCGGTCGGCCAGCCAGGTCGCGGAGCACGGCCCCGGCGCCGCGCAGTGCCTCAGTGATAAGCGGGCATTGCCCGGTCGCCCCTTCGAGCCACAGCACCGTCGGGTGGAACTGGACGAACTCCGGGTCACGCAACTCGACTCCGGCCCGCGCGGCGATCGCCAGCGCGTCGCCGGTGGCCCCAGGCGGGTTCGTGGTTGTCGCGAAGGCCTGGCCGAGGCCGCCGGCCGCGAGGACCACGGCCCGGGCGGTGATGATGCCCGGGTCGAGCTCGCCGCCTGGTCCGATAGTGGCGGCGAGGAGCCCGCCGGCCGCGTCCCCGTCCACGAGCGTGGTACCGCCCGCCAGCCCGGTACCGTACGGCGGTCTGCCGTCCCACTCGCCGAGCAGCAGGTCGAGCGCGACAGTCCGGTCGAGGACCTCGACCCGGCTGGCGAGCAGCGCGGCGCGCAGCGCCCGGTGCACCTCCGCGCCTGTGGCGTCATCGCCGGAATGCACGATGCGGTGGCTGCTGTGGCCGCCTTCCAGCCGCAGCTCGGTCTGGTTCAGCCGGGCGCCCCGCTCGACGAGCCAGCTGATCGCCGCGGGCGCGCCTGCCGCGAGCGCGGCTACCGTGTCCTTGTCACACAGGCCGGCGCCGGCGACCAGCGTGTCCGCCACGTGCGCCGCTGCGCTGTCACCCGGGCCGATCGCGGCGGCGAGGCCGCCCTGCGCGAGCGGCGTCGCGCCCCCCGCGAGTTCCTTGGTGACCATGAGGACTTGCCGGCCGTGAGCGGCGGCTGCAAGCGCCGCGGCGATACCGGCCGCCCCAGACCCCACGACGACGACATCGGCGTCCCGGCGCCAGCCCGGCCGCACCGCGGGCAGCGCCCGGATCGAGGTCCCTGTCCCGCTCCGGAAGGCACGCTCATCGACCTCAGCACCCGCCCTGCCGAGTAGCATACCCGGTATGCTACTGGGTAGAGCGTGTTGGCCGGTCACCGCGCGCCTGCCGGAGTCGGGCCAACCGCGATCATGGCCTCGACCGCGCGGCGGGCGCGCGCCGCCACGTCCGGGTCGACGTTGACCTCGGTCGCACCGTCACGCAGGCACCGCTCCAGGGCCTCGGGCGTGATCATCTTCATGTAGCGGCAGGTCGCGTGCGGATTGACCGGCTCCCAGCGGACCGCGGGGTTCGCCTGCCTGAGCTGGTGCAGCATTCCCGTCTCGGTAGCGACGAGCACCGCCGTGGCGTGAGTCGACTTCGCGGCCTCGAGCATTCCGCCGGTGGACAGGATCTTCGTCCGCTCCATCGGCAGGTCTCCGGTTCCTGTCTGCCACAGCGCCGAGGTGCCGCAGCCGCACTCGGGATGCACGTACAGCTCGGCCTCTGGGTTCGCCGCCGCCTTCTGCCGCAGCCCGTCCGGGCTGATGCCCGCGTGCACGTGGCACTCCCCGAGCCAGACGTGCAGGTTGTCGCGCCCGGTGACGCGGCGGACGTGCGCGCCGAGAAACTGATCGGGGAGGAAGAGGACATCCTGTTCGGCGGGGATCGCGGCGACGATCTCGGCGGCGTTGGCGGAGGTGCAGCAGACGTCGGATTCGGCCTTGACCTCCGCGCTCGTGTTCACGTACGCGACGACCGCCGCGCGCGGGTGCTCGCTCTTCCATACCCGCAGCTGCTCCGCCGTGATGCTATCCGCCAGCGAGCAGCCGGCCCCCGCGTCAGGAATCAGCACGGTCCGTTCGGGAGAAAGGATCTTGGCTGTTTCCGCCATGAAGTACACGCCGCACAGCACGATGACCTGTGCGGTACTCGCGGCCGCGAGGCGGGCCAGGGCGAGCGAGTCACCGACGTGATCGGCGACGTCCTGGATCTCGGGGCGCTGGTAGTTGTGGGCGAGGATCACTGCGTCGCGTTCCGCGGCGAGCCGCTTGATCCGCTGGGCCCAAGGTAGCTCTCTACTCATCACAGTTATCGACTATAAGTCGAAAACCCGAGGATTTCTACTAGTGGTTGAAAACTGCCGCGGATCGATACCATGAGCATGTGCCTGCTGACACTTTCCGTCACGAGGCGCTTGGGGTCGTCTTCCAGGTCCGCGATAAGCGGTTGAAGGTGCTGCTCTGGCAGCGCGCGGAGCAGCCGTTCGAGGGTTACTGGATGCTGCCCGGCGGCCTGGTGCTCGCCGGCGAGCGGCTCGGAACCTCCGCCGGGCGATACCTCGCTGCCAAGGTCGACATCCCGGAAATCGCGCATCTGGAACAACTCGAAACCCGCAGCGACCCGGTCAGGGACCCGCGCGAGCGCGTGCTCGCGACCGCCTACCTGGCACTGGTCACCCCGGACGCCCGGCCGCGGCTGCCTGCCGACACGGCATGGCATCCTGTTGACGAACTGCCGCCGTGCGCGTTCGACCACGGCTCGATCATCCGGTCGGCGCGTGAGCGTCTGCGGGCGAAGCTGTCGTACACGAACATCGGCTTCGCGCTTGCCCCGGAGACGTTCACGATCTCGCAGCTTCGGGACACCTACGCCGCTGCCCTCGGTCACCCGGTGTCGGCGACCAACCTGCAGCGCATCCTGACCCGCAGGGGCGTGATCGAACCGACATCAGACTTCACCCGGCCGGCCGCGAGTGGCGGCCGGCCCGCCACCCTCTACCGGTTCGCGTCGCGCGAGCTGGTGGTCACCAACCCGTTCGCCGCCTTCCGCCCCCGCGAAGCCGGCACGCTGACGTCGTTAACCACCCCGCCGCCACCGCAACCACCGTCGTGACCCGCGCGACCGCCGTGACCGCCTCCCCAGAGGACGCGGATCTCACGTAGTGAGACGATCTCGCCACATAGGACCTAAGTTGGGGCGACAAAGCGGACATAACGACCGCAAAAATCCCCAACTTCGGCCCTAAGTGGGCGCCGACCCCGGCACCCCCTCCCCAACCCTGCCGCCGTGGGCCAGCCGCCGACCCAGGCACCCCCACCCCAACTCTGCCGCCGTGGGCCAGCCGCCGATTAGGGCACATTTGCAGGGGCGGGCCTGAGTTCCCGGTACCGGTGATGCGCGGGTTACGCGAGGTGCCTGCCGAACGCGCGGCTGAACTGCAGGCGCAGCACCGTGGGCAGGGTGTCGAGTTCCAGGGCGGCACGCAGGTTGGCCAGGGCCTCGCTCTCGATGCTTGTCCGGAGCCTGGCCGGGTCGGCGCGGTTTTCCGCGGTGACGGCCAGCCGCAGGCCAGGCGTGAGCGCGGACCCCCGCAACGCGGCGTCGGCCGCCCGAATGCTGGGGTTGTTTTCGAGCTCGTCGATGATCGCGCCGGTGGCCGCGTCGGCGCGCAGCACCGTCGCCCCGTGCACGCGGTCCGGTTCGAGCGGCAGCCGGCGCACCGTCTTGGTGCTGGTCTGGGCGGCCAGCCACCACAGCGCGAGCAGGGCGATGACGACGCTGGCCGCGGCCACGGCGGGCCACACCCAGCTGTGCTGAGCCGGGTAGCCGGCCTGGGTGGCGGTGAGCACGGTCGCGTGCGAGCTGCCTAGAACGGACGGCGATGCGTTCAGGCTGCGGGCCAGGACCGCGCCGCCGCCCAGGAGCAGGATCAGCCCGACGATCACCAGCCCGGTGCGGCTGACGCGCGCGGTGTGACGTGTCATCGTCGTCAGCCTTTCTTCCGGCGCAGCCGGACCTTGACCTGGAGCGGAAAGAGCGGGTCCAGGGCCGTTACGCGGTCCTGGACGGTGGCCTGCGCCTTCTCGCGCAGGCCGGCCGTGTCACGCAGCCGGGTGGTGGCGCGCACCTTCAGGGAGCGGCGTCCTGTTCGCACCTTCGCGCTGTCGATGCCGGGCACGTCCTCGATGAGCCAGCTCAGCGAGCGGCGCAGGTTGCGCCGTGACACGCCGATTACCAGCGCGGGGTCGCCGGAAGCCAGCGGAACCGCGCGCGGTCGGCCGGGAGTCACGCCGATGAGAACGAGCACGAGGCCGATGAACGCGACCCCGGCGCCGACGGCGATTGTCCCGGTGTCGGCCCAGTGCACCGTGTTCTGCAGCGGTCCGCCCACGTCGCCGTGCGAGACAGTCCACAGTGGGCGGCCCAGCGCGGCGGACACCGCCCATATGGCGCCCAGGATTCCCGCCGCGGCCAGCACCGCCGCCACGATCACCCCCGGTACTGTTCGGCGGGGCCGGAATACCTGACGGGCCTTGCGGCGGGCGCCGGGGCGCGACCAGGCGTCGGCGCGCGCTGGCCGAGGCTGCCCGTCACCGGTGAGCAGCGCGGTCGTGTCGCCGGGGCCGGTTGCCATGTCGCTCACCCCGCCGCCCTCCCGCGCAGCAACCGGGCCACCTCGATATCCACCTGGCGCACCTCAAGGCCGGTGAGACCGGTGACCCGCTCGATCACGTGCCTGCGGACCTCGCGGGTTAGGGTGCGCACCGGCGCCGGGTAGTTCACGGACAGCCGCACCTCGATCATGGTCAGGTGGCCGTCGATGCGCGCTGATACCCGGGCGGCGCCGGCCCCGCTTTGGCGGCCGAGCGTGATCCCGGCCAGCTCCCTGGCTACCCCTCCGGTCTGCTCGACCTCGGCGACCGCCCGGGCAGCCACCCTCGTGACCACCCGGTCGGCGATCGTGGTGCGGCCCCGCTGCCCGGGCACGTTCAGCGTGGGCTGCGGCGCCGTCACCGCGAGGGCGGTCACTGCGGCCTCCGCTCCCGGGTGACGAACAGCCTGCTCAGGTCGAGTTCGCCGACTAGGGCTCGCCCGGTGATGTAGCCGACCAGTCCGAGCACCAGCACGATCACGAAGGCCGACCAGCCGCCGAACGCGCCTGCGAAACCCACGGCGATTCCGAACACCAAGCCGAGGATCGGCATGATGCGAACCTCATTCATTGGCTCTATTTCCTCTCGTTGTACGGCGGCGGAGAGGTGATGTCGGCGATGACGACATCAACCACCCGGTCGGTCACCAGCGGCGCCACGGCCTGCCGGACTTGCGCCGCGATCTCCTGCAGCGGCAGCCCGTACCTGGCGATCACGCAGACCTCGATCTGCCCGGCACGCACCGCCACGCCGGACACGGTCCGGCCCGGCAGGTAGGTCGCTACCGGGATGCCGGGAATCTGCGTCAGCCCGGCCACGTCGGGGCACCCGAGCACCGCCGCGGCGATCTGGTCGGCGAGGTCGGACATCTGCTCGGTCCTGCCCGCGACGCTCGCGCCGTCGGTGACGCCCATGGCGCCCGCGACACCCATGGCGCCCGCGACACTCGCGGCGCCCCTTCCGGTCACTGGACCCGGGGTCCTGAGGTGTCCGTGTCCTGCTCGCCAGGAAGATGGATGTCGTCGATGCCGATGTTGACCTCTGTGACCTCAAGCCCGCAGATGCGTTCCACCGAGCTGATCACGTTGCCGCGGACCGCCGCGGCCAGGTCCGGGATGGCCACGCCGTACTCGACCACCAGGTCGATGTCGGCGGCCGCCTGCCGCGCGCCGACCTCGACCGACACCCCCTGAGTGTCGCTCGCGTGGACGCCGGGAACTCGCTGGCGCACGGCGCCCATCATCCGCGCCGAGCCGCCGCCCATCGCGTACACGCCAGAGACCTCGCGGGTCGCGAGCGCGACGATCTTCGCCACCACCAGATCGGCGATGGTCGTGTTCCCGTGATCGCCCGCGAGCTCGGCGGCGCTCCTGCGCGGCGATGGCACCGTGCTCGTCGTGCTCGCGGTAGTGCTTTCAGTCTCGGATGTACTCACCGTCTCGGCCCCCTCATGCCGGTGTCTGCCTGAAGTGCCCGCAGTCATCGACCCCGCGGGCGTTCCGCAAGATCACCCGACCAGGGCTTGCCAGCAAAGACGCGCCACAGGCGCCCTGTGTCACGGGTGTGACAGATGTGAAATAGGTCACACAGAGGGGAGGTTGATTCTACGCAGCCCGCAGCCTGGGCATCCGAACAGTATGTTGCGGGGGCGGATCGGCGACGCGGGGCTTGAGCCCGCCGCGCCGAAGGGGTGGGCAAACGGGTCGGCTAGCGTGACCGGCGCCGCGAGCGTGGCGGGCGCGACGAACGTGATGGCGGGCACCGCGGGCACCGCGGGCAAGTCAAACGAGTCGGGCGTGTCGAGCGTCGGGGCAGTCGCCTGGCCCGCGTGCGTCGTCCTCGATGACGCCACCCTCGTCGTGCGCGCCCGCGAAGGGGACGTCACCGCGTTCGAGGCTCTGGTGCTCCGCTACCGGGTCCCGGTGTACCGGATCGCGGCGCGCATCGTCACCGACCCCGGCCGCGCCGCCGATACGGCGCAGGAGGCGTTCATCACGGCCTGGCGGCTGCTGCACGAGATCAAGGCGGAGCAGGCGTTCGCCGCATGGCTGTACCGCATCACCGTCACGCGGGCGCTCAGCGTCATCCGCGCTCCGCGCCGGCTGGTGTCTCTCGACGAGATTGTGGGCGGCGCGGACCGGTCCCCGGGGCCTGAGGAGCACGCCCTCGCCGCCGGCCTGGCAGCCGCACTGCGTTGCGCCCTCAACAACCTGACACCCGAGCAGCGGGCCTGCTGGATCTTGAGGGAGCTGGAGGGGATGTCTTACGAAGAGGTCGCCGCCATCTTGCACACGACTCCCGGCGCCGTCCGCGGACGGCTGCACCGGGCCCGTCCGCAGCTGGCAGCGGAACTGAAGCCATGGCGGTGAACCTGGCCGGCGGCCAGCTTCCGTGCGGCCGTCCCGTCAACACGCTGTGGAATCACATCGCCTACGGCACCGTGGACGAGCACATCAGGGGATGCGAGTACTGCCAGGTCGCCCTCGCACAGATCCGTCGCCTGCTCATGGCGACGGGCGACACGACCGGCGACATGACCGGCGACATGACCGGAGCCAGGACCGGCGAGCGTGTACGGCCGCCCGCCGACCTGCCCCGCCGCGTCATGGCGGTGATCCGCGCCCAACTTCCGCCAGCGCCGCGCGTCATGCTGCCCGGCCCGTCGGGAAACCGGCTGAACATCAGCGAACAGGCCGTCGCCTTCATCTTGCGCGCCGCCGGGGACAGCGTCGACGGCGTGCGCGCCCGAAGCTGCCGGCTCACCGCGGCCGCCCCGGGCGTAAGCACCGACGCCGACCTCGAGCTGTCCATCAGCCTGCGCTACGGCATGCCCGCTCCCGCCGCCGCCAGGGCCGTCCGCGCCGCGGTCCGCGCCGCAGCGCGCGCGCAACTCGGCCTCACGCTGGACCGCGTCGACATCGACGTCGTTGACATCCACCTAGCGTGACGTTTTCCGCTTATGTTCCGCAGCCATGGCCAGGCAGCCCGCAGTCGATAAGAATCGAGTCGACAGGCCAGGCCACAGGGGAAGGACGGCAGCGAGCATGGCTGATACGGGCGCGAGGCAGCGGCTCACCATCGGATTCGTCGGACTTGGCAACATGGGCTGGCCGATGGCACGGAATCTGCACAGAGCCGGCCTGCGCCTGGTAGTGCGCGACATCGCGGGGGAAACCCAGGAGCGCTTCGTCGCCGAACATCCCGGGGTGACGCCCGCGCAAACGCCTGCCGCGTTCGCCGCCGCGAACGTCGTGGTGACGATGCTGCCCAACGGCGCCGTGGTCCAGGACGCGCTGCTGCGCTGGGAGGGCGGGATCGGGCCCGCCCTGCGGCGCGGCGCGCTCGTGGTCGAGATGAGCTCGTCCGACCCTTCCGATACGCTGCGGCTGGCCGCCGAGCTGAAGGCGTTCGGCGTGCGACTGGTGGACGCGCCGGTGTCCGGGGGAGTGCCGAGGGCGGTCACCGGCGAGCTGTCGATCATGGTCGGCGGCGCGCACGAGGACGTGGCCAAGGCGCAGGACGTGCTGCGCGTGCTCGGCGACCCCGCCAGGCAGTTCCCGACCGGCGGCCTCGGCAGCGGGCACGCTATGAAGGCGCTGAACAACTACATCGCCGCCGCCACGCATTGCGCGACCGCCGAGGCCCTGACCGCGGGCAAGAAGTTCGGCCTCGATCCCAGGACCATGATCGACATCATCAACGCCTCGACGGGGCGAAGCTTCGTCAGCGAGACCACCTTCGATTCCGAGGTGCTCACCGGCCGCTACCGGACCGGGTTCGCGCTCGGCCTGCTAGCCAAGGACGTGCACATCGCGGCGAGCGTGGCGGCCGCCGCGGGCGTCGAAGCGCCCCTCGTCGCGCTTGTCGACGAGCGCTGGACGAAGGCGGCGGGCGAGCTTGGCCCGGCGGCCGATCACTCGTCAGCCCACCAGGCCTGGTGGGCCGAGTCGCTGAGGTAACCGCCGACGCGGTCAGCGGTTGGTCAGGCTCGCCTGCATGGACAAGGCGAGCAGCCGGATGTTGATCGGCTGCGCGTCGTCGAAGTTGTACATCCGGCCGTACTTCGGCCGCAGCCGCTCCAGAATCCTCGGCGTCGCCTCGGTGACCGCCCGCTGCCGTTCCGCCGTCCACTCGCCGACCAGGCCCCCCATCAAGCCGCCCGGCCCCATTCCGCTGGCGCCGCGGTCGGGTTTTTCCCCCGCCACGATCTGGCGCCCGTACAGATAGAGGGAGAAATGGTTGTCGAGCTCGTTCAGCAACCGAATTCTGCCTTCTTCGTCGAGATCGCCAAGGTAATCGGTGAGGTACAGATCGGGCACCGTGGCCGGCCGCGGGATCTCCTGTTCGATCAGTTCGGCCAGCTCATCCAGGTAGTTAACGTAGAAGTCGAAGTCAGATTTCTCGCCGATGTTTCCGTGCCCGCCGCAGAACCAGTCGAAATCAAGGTCGCGGGCGAACTCAAGATTGGGCTTGAACAGCACGAGCGGGTCTTGTCCCGCGAATCCGCCGAACGGAAGCTGGTCGATGTTGATCAGGTCCGATGAGTGCCCGATGCGCTCCTGCGTCAGCATGAACACGGCGTGGTCCGGCGAGTGACCCGGCCTGGGCAGGCCGTGCAGGCGCAGTTCGACGTCGTCGAAATCCACCGCGCCGTCGGGCCATCGGAGAATGTCGGTGGGCCGGGGCAGGTCACTGCCGAACCGCTCCATCCAGGCGGCGGTGTGCGCGCTCGCGATCACGCGCGGCGCCGCCTCCAGCGCCGCGACCAGCTTCCTGGCGCCGCCAATATGGTCGGCGTGGAAGTGCGAGTAGCAGATCGCGGTTACCGGCAGCGGCGTCACCGATGCGATCGCCCGCAGAATCGCCTCGGCGCCGCCGAGGAAAGGGTCTAGCAGCAGGACGCCGCTTTTGCCTACGTAGAACAGCGCTCCGTAGAAATGCCGGGAAACCCAATAGGTGCGCTCGGTAAGTCTTTGCAGGACGTATTCTTCCATGACGCTGCGCGGGAACAGGTGGGCAACTCGCTGCCCGGGTCGCAGCGGTATTTCCGCGGACGGCTCGACGTAGTCCGCGCCGGTAGTGGAGAGGGGTTCTTCTTTCCATCCGTCCTGCATTACGAAGGCCATGGCCCTCTCCTTCCCGTCAGCTTGCGCCGATGGTTGCACGTCCCGTCTGACCAGGTCAACCACGGCCAATAGGTAATCGGGCCGGGCATCTTTGGCGTGTGACCCCAAGCCCCGGCCCGCCCGTCCGGCGGGCGCCCGCCCGGCGGGCCGGCCCGCGCCGCCCCCCGGCCCGCGCCGCCCCCCGGCCCGGAACCGCGCGGCGTGAGCCGCGGTGACCGCGGGGGAGACGACACCGTCCGTTCGGGATAAAAAGAGGGAATGCTTTGCGCATGGCGGAACCGTCACCGGAACCGAAGGCGAAAGCAGAAGCGGAAGCAGAAGCAGAAGCGGAGCTGCGGTTCGCGGCTGAGCTCCTGTGTTTCCTCGCGCCCCGGCACCGGCGCGGGAGCGCGCGCGTGGCGTGCGACGTGTACTGACGGGGCGCTCACAGCGCGCGGCTAGAAGCGATCGTGCGTGAGGCGTCTGCGGCGAGCGAGGCGTCTGGGGTG
>Ga0126381_100001691_pt1 | contig 23578 bp, 17 predicted proteins | sample PanSoiMetPlot_28_FD_96465 | JGI IMG/M metagenome (GOLD analysis project Ga0126381, IMG submission 96465) | Tropical forest soil microbial communities from Panama - MetaG Plot_28 | ecosystem: Environmental > Terrestrial > Soil > Tropical forest > Bulk soil | place: Panama | collected 2016-02-17 | reverse complement strand
GCGCGGCGCATCTACATCCACATCAACAACACCAATCCGATCCTGGTCGAGGATTCGCCCGAGCGCTCGTACGTCACCCGAGCGGGGTGGGAGGTCGCCACCGACGGTCTCGAGGTCGCACTATGACGAGGCTGCTCAGCGAGGACGAGATCGAGGCGCGGCTGCGCGACATCGGCGCGCGCCGTTATCACCGGCTGCATCCGTTCCATGACCGGCTGCACGGCGGCCATTGCAGCAAGGGGCAGGTCCAGGCCTGGGCACTCAACCGCTACTACTATCAGTCTATGATCCCGATCAAGGACGCGGGCCTGATCGCGCGCTGCGATGATCCGGCGCTGCGGCGCGTCTGGCGCGACCGCCTCATCGATCACGACGGCGAGGGCGAGGAGGACGGCGGCATCGCGCGCTGGCTGCGCCTGACCGATGGGCTCGGCCTCGCGCGAGACTACGTCGTCGCGCTGCGCGGCCTCCTGCCGGCGACCAGATTTGCCGTCGATGCCTATGTGCATTTCGCGCGCGAGAGGACGCTGCTCGAGGCGGTCGCCTCCTCGCTCACCGAGCTGTTCTCGCCGCAGATCATCGGCGAGCGTCTCGAAGGCATGCTCGGCAGCTACGATTTCGTCAGCGCCGACACGCTTGCCTATTTCGTCAAGCGTCCGCCGCAGGCCGCGCGCGATTCCGATTTCGCGCTCGCTTATGTCAAGCGGCACGCGCGCACGCCGCAGACCCAGCAGGCGGTGCTCGCGGCGCTCGAGTTCAAGTGCGACGTGCTGTGGGCAATGCTCGACGCGCTCCAGCACGCCTATGTGACTCCGAAGCAGATTCCGCCCGGAGCCTTCGTGCCCGCCGATTGGGAGATGACTTCATGAGCGGCGAAACCCCGGCCATCGCGCTCGACTCCCGCCCCGCCCTGCCGCATGGCGTGCGGCTGACGCAGAGCGAAGCGCACGGCGGCTGGGTCCTGCTCGCGCCCGAGCGCGTCTTCAAGGCCGACCCGATTGCGGTCGAGATCATCAGGCGCTGCACCGGCGCGGCGACCCTCGCCGAGATCGTGGACGATCTTGCGCGCGCCTATGCGGCGCCACGCGAGCGCGTGCTCGCCGATACGACCGCGCTGCTCGCCGGGCTCGCCGACAAGAAGCTCCTGGAGCTGTCACTGTGAACGGCGTCGCGCCATCTAACCCGCTCGGCCTGCTCGCCGAGCTGACGCATCGTTGCCCGCTCGGCTGCCCGTACTGCTCCAACCCGCTGGCGCTCGATGCGCGCGCCGACGAGCTTGACACCGCGACCTGGGCTCGCGTCTTCCGCGAGGCGGCCGCGCTCGGTGTGCTGCAGACGCATCTCTCCGGTGGCGAGCCCGCGGCGCGGCCGGACCTGACCGCGATCACGGCCGCGGCCCACGACGCGGGGCTCTACACCAATCTCATCACCTCGGCCGTCGGCATGACCGGCAATCGCCTCGCCGCGCTGGTCGAGGCCGGGCTCGATCACATCCAGGTCTCGATCCAGGACAGCGTCGAAGCGTCCGCCGACCGCATCGCCGGCTATGAGGGTGCGTTCGCGCGCAAGCGCGAACTCGCCGCGGCGGCGGTGCGGCTCGCGCTGCCGCTCACCGTCAATGCGGTCATCCACCGCGCCAACATCGACCGCGTCGGCGAGATGGTCGATCTCGCGCTGGCGCTCGGCGCGAAACGGGTCGAGATCGCGCATGTGCAGTATTACGGCTGGGCGCTCACGAACCGCGCGGCCCTGATGCCGACGCGCAGCCAGGTCGAGCGCGCCGCCACCCAGGTCGAGGCATTGCGCGCCGCCCACCATGGCCGCATCGTGATCGACGCGGTGGCGCCGGATTACTATTCGCCGTACCCCAAGCCCTGCATGGGCGGCTGGGGGCAGCGCTCGCTCAACGTGACGCCGGCGGGCCGGGTGCTGCCCTGCCATGCGGCGGAAACCATTCCGGGTCTCCAGTTCTGGTCGGTGCGCACGCACACGCTCGCGGAAATCTGGCACGAATCTCCGGCGTTCAACGCCTTTCGCGGCACCGCCTGGATGAAGGAGCCTTGCGTGAGCTGTCCGCGCCGCGCGCGCGACTTCGGCGGATGCCGCTGCCAGGCCTTCGCGCTCGCCGGAGATGCGGCGGCGGCCGATCCGGTCTGCCATCTCTCGCCCGACCACACGCGGGTTGCAGCCTTGGCCGCGGCGCGGGAGGAGACCTATCACTACCGCCATGTCGCGCTCGGCGCCTGACTAACCGATCTCCGGCCGAAACCGTCGGTGCCCTCCGGCACGACGGCTTGGACCTTCCGCCCGCATCCGCAATCGGTGTATTTTCCTTGCGTCGGCAAATGACGGAATGCGGGTGTGCGTTGGCGCAAGCGCGCTTGGTGCAATCGCTCAACCGTGGAGCAAAAAAATCATCGCGAGCTAACAGGGAGGATAGGATGCACCGAACACTTCTGATCACCACCGCGTTGCTCACCACCATGCTGATCGCGCCGCGGCCGGCGGCGACGGCCGACGTCACGCCGGACCGGCTCGTCAACGCGGACCGCGAGCCGCAGAACTGGCTGATGAACCACCGCACATACAACGGCCAGCGCTTCTCGCCGCTCGCTGTCATCAACAAGGGGAATGTGAAGGGCCTGCACCTCGCCTTTGCGGTTGCGCTCGGCGGCGGCGCCGGCAACGAGTACACGGTGGCGACGCCGCTGGTCGAGGACGGCTTCCTCTACACCACCGATTCCTGGGGCGTGCTCTACAAGATCGACGTTCGCTCGGGCGACCTCGGCCGCATCGTCTGGCGCATGGACCCCAAGCAGGAGCGGCAGCAACGCAACCGCGGCGCCGCGCTCTGGGGCAATCTCGTCATCACCGGCGCCGGCATCGCACCGCCGCGCATCATCGCGACCGACAAGGAGACCGGCAAGGTCGTTTGGGATACCTCCTTCCCGGACACGCCGGACGTGACCTTCACCTCCGCGCCGCTTGCCATCAAGGACAAGATCATCGTCGGTGCCGCCAACGGCGACCAGGGCGTGCGCGACTGGATCGGCGCACTCGATGCCGCGACCGGCAAGGTCGTCTGGCGCAAGTTCATCATTCCGGCGCCGGGCGAGCCCGGCAGCGAGACCTGGAAGGACAATCACAATGCCTGGCAGACCGGCGGCGGCGCCGTCTGGGTCACCGGCACCTACGACCCCGACACCAACCAGACCATCTGGGGCACCGGCAATCCGGTGCCGATGTTCGACCCGACCTATCGGCCGGGCGACAATCTCTACACCAACAGCGCCATCTCCTGGGATCCCGATTCCGGCAAGATGAACTGGTTCTTCCAGTTCACCCCCGGCGACATGTGGGACTATGACGAGGCTGGCACGCACATCCTGATCGACAGCGAGGTCGCCGGGCAGCCGCGCAAGCTGATCACCCATTCCGGCCGCAACGGTTTCCTCTACACGATGGAGCGCAGCAACGGCCAGATGGTGATGGCCAAGCCTTATATCGACGTGAACTGGACCAAGGGCATCGACCAGAAGACCGGCAAGCCGCTCGACTACGACGCGAGCAAGGACATCCAGACCTATGCGGGCATCGGCAATCTGAACCCCGGCGCGCCGCCGAAGAAAGTGTGCCCCTCGCAGGCCGGCGGCAACAATTACTGGCCGAGCTCGTACAGCCCGATGAGCAAGCTCCTCTACATCCCGGCGCTCTCGACCTGCGTGACCGTGACGGTCGATCCGGAGAAGCACACCAAGGAGCGGGGCTGGAACGGCGGCAACGCCGTGACCGCGGAACGATGGGAGAGCAACCTGACCGCCGCCGATCCGCTGACCGGCGAGATCAAGAAGACCGTGCACCTGCGTTACCCCAACTATGCCGGGACGCTCGCCACCGGCGGCGGGCTCGTCTTCAACGCGTTGCTCGACGGCACGATCGCGGCTTACGACGACACCACGCTCGACGAACTGTGGAAGTTCAATGTCGGCTCGGGCTTCTCAGCGCCGCCCATGACCTATTCGGTCAACGGCAAGCAATACGTGGCGATCGTGTCAGGGCCGAGCCTGGTGGCGCGCGGGCGGCTTGCCAACACGCCCGAGCTCAAGGAGCAGCGCAACGCGCTGGTGCTCTACGTCTTCGGCCTGTGAGGCCGCGCGCGACCTTGCGCTTGGTCCAGACCCTGCGCCGGCAGGGAGGACGGCCGCTGCGTCGCTTAGCGATCGTTGCCACGTTCCTGGCTCCGGCCGTCATGATCGTGGGCTCCGCTGCGGCAGCGAGGTCACAGACCACCGGCCCGATCAGGATCGTGGTTCCGTTCCCGCCCGGTGGTCCGACCGACATTCTGATGCGCGTGCTCGCGGACCAGATGGCGCGGACGCAAGGGCCCGCGCTCGTGATCGAGAATCGCCCCGGGGCCAGCGGAGCGATCGGCACCGAAGCCGTATCGCGCGCCGCGCCGGATGGCAGGACACTGCTGGTGACATCGAACGCATTCGTCATCGATCCGCATCTCCACAAGGTCGGCTACGACCCGGTCACGAGCTTCGATCCGATCTGCGAGCTGGCGCAGACCCCGATGCTCCTGATCGTGAACGGCGCCTCGTCCTATCGTTCGCTCGCCGATCTCATCGCGGCCGCGCGCTCGAGGCCAGGCGAGCTGACGCTTGGCGGAACCGGCCCTGCCACGTCGGTGCAGATCGCGTTCGAGAAGCTCAGGCACGCCGCCGATGCGGACATGACCTTCGTTCCCTATCCGGGGGCCGCACCGGCAGTGACCGCGGTCTTGGGGGCGCACGTGACGTCGGCCCTCGTCCCCTATGTGGTGGTGGCCGAGCATTTGCAGGCAGGCAAATTGCGGGCGCTAGCGGTCGCGGCGCGGCAGCGCACCGAGGCGCTGCCGGATCTGCCGACCGCCGCGGAGGCGGGCTATGCCGGCGTTGAATCCGAGCTGTGGAACGGCCTGGTGGCGCCGGCGCGGACGCCCAGGGAGGTACTGTCCCAGCTGATCGGTTGGTTCAGCGGCGCATTGCAGGCGCCAAAGATCAGGGCGAAGCTGATCCTCCAGGGTCAGTTTCCGGTCGGGGTTTGCGGCAACGAATTCGCGGCGCTGATCCGCGAGCAATACGAGGAGAATGGGCGCGTCATCGGCGCGGCGGGCATGAAGGCGGAGTGACCCGCGACCCACACGCAACAGGAGGGAAGCATGTCGGGCAAGAGCTTTGTTGCTGCGCTGTCGGCGATCGCAATGTTGAGCCCGGGGCTCGCGGCCGAGGTGACCCCGCAGCGATTGGAGAATGCCGAGCCGCAGAACTGGCTCATGGTTCACCGCGATTACGGCAACAGCCGCCATTCACCGCTCGCAGAGATCAACCGCGACAACGTCAGGAGCCTGAAGCTCAAGTTCGTCGCTTCGATCGGTGGAACCGCGACCGGCGGCGCGCTGCGCGGCAAGGAGGAATCGACGCCGCTGGTCGACGACGGCTTTATGTATGTGGCCGATACCTGGAGCCGCGTGATGAAATTCGACGTGCGCAGCGGTAGCGAGGCCGTGCCGCTGTGGCGCTACGATCCGAAGATCACCCGTGCCCGCACCAATCGCGGACTTGCGATGTACGGCAACAAGGTCTTCGTGCTGACCTATGACGCGCGCGTCATCGCGCTCGACCGCGACAGCGGCGAGGTCGTCTGGGAGGTGCAGGGCGCGGCCCCGCAGGATCCCGCGACCGGCACGCCCTCCAAGGTGCAAGGCTTCTCGGCGGCGCCGCTCACCGTCAAGACGCGCGGCGGCCGCGAGCTCGTGCTCGCCGGCGAAAGCACCGGCGGCTCGATGGGGACGCGCAGTTGGATTGGCGCCTGGGACGTCAGTACCGGCGCGCTCGCCTGGCGCACTTTCACCATCCCGGCGCCCGGCGAGGCGGGCCACGAGACATGGAAGGACCAGCACAATGCCTGGCGCATCGGCGGCGCGAGCGTCTGGCAGACCGCCTCGTTCGATCCGGCGACCAATCTCGTCTACTACGGCACCGGCGATGCCTTCCCGACCTTCGATCCCGAATTCCGTCCCGGCGACAACCTCTACACGGCGAGCACGCTCGCGCTCGACGCCGATACCGGCAAGATCGTCTGGTTCTTCCAGGAGACGCCGAACGAGCATTGGGACTTCGACACTCCGAGCCCGAAAATGCTCTACGAGGCGACGATCAACGGCGAGACCCGCAAGGTGGTCGGCAACTTCTCGCGCAACGGCTTCTACTACACGCTCGACCGCGCGACCGGACAATTCCTGCGCGCCGACCAGTATCAGGAGAAGGTGACCTGGACCAAGGGCATCGATCCCAAGACCGGCAAGCCGATCGACTACGACCCGGCCCGCGACGTTCAGCTCTACGCTGGCATCGGCACCTTGCGCAACAAGCCGGGCCAGGAAGCCTGTCCGTGGTGGAACGGCTCGCCCACATTCTTCCCGCCGACCTTCGATGCGAAGCGCCAGCTCGCCTATGCGTCGGGCGGCGAAGGCTGCACGGCCGGCTACGTCATCAAGACGCCGATGGATGAGGCCAAGGACTGGGTGGGCCTGCGCATGTGCTGCCAGGAGACCGGCCGCGCGACCGCTCACGGAGCGCTGTGGGCACTCGATGTGCGCACCGGCAAGGTCGTGGCGAAGGCCGCGTTTCGCAACTCGAACGAATCCGGCCTCCTCAGCACCGACGGCGCGCTCCTGTTTGCCGGCCATTCCGACGGGCGCTTTGCGGCTTATGACGCCGACACGCTCGCGGAAGTGTGGAGCTTCAGCCTCGGCACCCCGATCACGGCCCCGCCGATGAGCTACAGCGTCGGCGGCAAGCAATACATCGCCGTGGTGGCGGGCGGCACCGAGCGGATGCGCGGTGCGGTGCTCTATCAGCCCTCGGCGATCGTCGCGGTGTTCGGGCTGTGACGCGTCACTGGACGACCCCGGATGATCTTCTTCGGGAGGTTGTCGAGACCCTCCCAGCCCGGCAATGGCGAAGCGCGGCAACGGGGTGGGGGACGGCGAGGTTAAGGAACTGTGTATGGAAGGCGCGCCTGATCGCGCGAACGGACTGCGGCGCTCAAGTCATTCGCTTGCCGTCGATGAGCCGCGTGAGCTCGGCGCGGACCAAGGGAGCTAGGTCCTCGCGGTCGAGCGCGTAGGCGACATTGGCGGCCAGGAAGCCGACCTTGGAGCCGCAGTCGAAGCTCGATCCCTCAAACTTCAGGCCGTAGAACGGCTGGCGGGAGGCGAGCTCGATCATCGCGTCGGTGAGCTGGATCTCGTTGCCGGCGCCGCGCTTCTGCGCCGCCAACAGCTCGAAAATCTGCGGCTGCAATACGTAGCGGCCGGTGATGCTGAGGTTGGAGGGCGCGTCCTCGGGCTTCGGCTTCTCGACCATGCGGGTGATCGAGAACAGCTTGCCGTTCCGTTCGCCGACCCCGACCACGCCGTACATGTGGATGCGCTCGGGCGGCGTCTCCTCGACCGCGATCAGGTTGCCGCCGTCGGCGATGCCGCGCGCCGCGTCGAGCATCTGGGCGAGGCAGCCGCGCGGATGCTGCACCAGCACGTCCGGCAACAGCAGCGCGAACGGCTCGTTGCCGACGAGCTCGCGGGCGCACCACACCGCATGGCCGAGGCCGAGCGGCTCCTGCTGGCGCGTGAAGCTCGTGGTGCCGGGCGCCGGCAAGTCCTGCGCCAGCACCTCGAGATCGATGCGGCGCTGCCGGTCGCGCAACGTCATCTCGAGCTCGAACTGGCGGTCGAAATGATCCTCGATGACGCTCTTGTTGCGCCCGGTGACGAAGATGAAGTGCTCGATGCCGGCCTGGCGCGCCTCGTCGACGACGTGCTGGATGAGCGGCCGGTCGACGACCGGCAGCATCTCCTTGGGCATCGCCTTGGTGGCGGGCAGGAAGCGGGTGCCGAGGCCGGCAACCGGGAATATGGCTTTGCGGATCGGTTTCATGTTGTGGTGAGGTGGCTCGAGGGAAGTCGCTTTTTAGTATCCATTAAGGATGGCGCCACCATATATAATCGACGGCGGGACAAAGCGAGCCGACATGTTGCGATTCCTGCAAACCATGCCCCGAGCGGCGGCGGCGATTGGTCTGGCCATCGCGACCCCGGCGGTCGGGCATGCGCAATCGAGCAGCGGCAGCTGGTTTCCGTTCAAACTGCCGGGCCTGACCACGGGTTCCGTCGGCCCCGCGGTGCCCGCACCAGGCGTTCCCGCGCAGACCGCACCGGCAGCACCCGGAAGCGAGGAATGGAGCGGGGAATCGGGCGCATCCGGGCATCCGCTGATGACGGCCGAAGCGATCCGTGCGGCGGCGGCCAACTTCCCGAACTGTCTTGAAGCGATGTGGCCGGAGGCGGCGCGACGTGGCGTGCCGCGCCCGCTGTTCGATGCACAGACCCAAGGGCTCGTGCCCGACCTGCACGTCATGGATTTGCTCGATGCCCAGCCGGAGTTCACCAAGGCCATCTGGGATTACCTCGACCTCTTGGTCAGCGATGAGCGCATCCAGAACGGCCGCGCCATCCTCGCCAAGCACAAGGCGATCTTCGATGCGATCGAGAAGACCTTCGGGGTCGACCGCCATATCGTGACCGCCATCTGGGGCGTCGAATCGAATTACGGAATGCAAACCGGCCAGCGCTCGGTCGTGCGTTCGACCGGGACGCTCGCCTGCGTGGGCCGCCGGCAGGACTTTTTCCGCGAGGAGTTTCTTTCGGCGCTGGAGATCATCGCCCATGGCGACCTCGACCCCGCGCGCATGCAGGGCTCCTGGGCCGGCGCCTTCGGGCCCACCCAGTTCATGCCGACGAGCTTCAAGAAATACGCGGTCGATTTCGACGGCGACGGCCGCCGCGACGTGATCGATTCGGTTCCCGATCTCATTGCCTCGACGGCCAACAATTTGAAGAAGGATGGCTGGGTCGCCGGCCAGACCTGGGGCTACGAGGTCGTGCTGCCGCAGAACTTCAACTTCCTGCTCGCCGACCGCGCCCGCGTCCTGACCATGCAGGAATGGATGCGCGCCGGCATCAGCCGCCCGGTCGGCAAGGCTTTTCCGCGTCTCGACGATCGCGCCTATCTCTTGGTGCCGACCGGCGCGCAGGGGCCCGCTTTCCTCATGCTGCAGAACTTCCGCGTGATCATGAAATACAATCCGGCGGAAGCCTATGCGCTGGCGATCGGCTATCTGGCCGATCGCTTGCGCGGTGGCGAGCCGTTTGTGCAGCAGTGGCCGCGCCACGAGCGCGTGCTCAGTCGCGACGAGCGCCTCGAGTTGCAGCAGCAGCTTGCCGATCGCGGCTATGACGTCGGCACGCCGGATGGTCAGTTCGGCGGCAAGACGCGGGCAGCCGTGCGCCAGTTCCAGACCGCGATCGGCTCGGTGCCCGACGGCTTTGCCACCGCCGCGTTGCTCGACCGGCTGCGGCGGCCATGAGCGCGGGAGCGTCTTTGGGATTGTGCACTGAATTCCAGTGGTTAATGCGGGTGAATGCCTGCCCGCGGTTGCCCCTAAGGCCATCCTCAAGTTGACATTTTTGTCGTACTAATGCGACGTCGGGGCGTTGCCCCAGCCGATCGACGGGAAAAGCATGCGCGCAGGCCGCAAATCATGGCTATTTGGCTTCGGGGCCGTCGTTCTCGGCCTGGCGCTCGCGCTGCTCACCCCCGCGCAAGCGCAATTCTGGTCGCCCTTTGGCGGGCCCCGCCGGCCGCCGGCACCGGTGCAGAGCTACGCGCCGAGTCCGGGCTTTGGGAACTACAATCCCTTCGGCGGCCTGTTCGGGCCGCCGCCGGAGCAACGCCGGGAAGCGCCACCGGACAATTCCCACGCCCCTTCGCCGCCCCCACACAAGGCCGACATCCCGGCGCCGACCACCTCGATCGTGATCATGGGCGACGCGATGGCGGATTGGCTCGCCTATGGGCTTGAGGACGCCTATTCGGAACGCCCGGAGATCGGCATCGTGCGCAAGCACCGCACCGGCTCGGGCCTCATTCGCTACGATACCAAGCGTGACGTCGACTGGGCGCAGACCGCGCGCGACGTCATCGCGGCGGAGAAGCCGAAATTCGTGGTGATGATGATCGGAACCAACGATCATCAGGTCATTCGCGAGCGCGCACAGCCGGCGCCCGCGAAGCCTGCGGCCGGCGCGGCCGGAAAGCCCGGTACGCCGGCCCCGCCTGCCCCCGCGGCCGAGACCAGTTCGGCGCCGACGGAGGACGCGGCCAATCAGGACGCGGAGAGTCCGCCCGACCAGCCTGCCGAGGCGAGCCGCACAGCCAGCCCCACCGGCACGTTCGAGTTCCACACCGACCCGTGGGAGGCCGCCTATATCAAGCGGATCGATGCCACCATCACGGCGCTCAAGAGCGGCGGGGTGCCGGTGCTCTGGGTCGGCCTGCCGGCGCAGCGCGGCAGCAAGGCGAGCGCCGACAGCTCCTATCTCAACGAGCTCTATCGCAGCCGCGCCGAGCGCGCCGGCATCATCTATGTCGATATCTGGGACGGCTTTGTCGATGAGCAGGGCCGCTTTGCGGCACAAGGCCCGGATTTCGAAGGCCAGATCCGGCGCTTGCGCAGCGCCGACGGCATCTATTTCACCAAGGCCGGCGCCCGCAAGCTCGCCCATTATGTGGAGCGCGAGATCGATCGCAACATGGGTAACCGCCCGTTGCCGATGCCGCTGCCCTCGAGCGTCGAGCTGTCGCCGCCGGGCGCGAAGCCTGGAACCTCCTCGCGTCCGTTCGCCGGGCCGGTCGTGCCGCTGACCGTGTCGGTCACTGGCGGTGCCAACGAAGAGCTGCTCGGCGGTACACGTCCGGCCCCGAAGCCTGCCGCCGCTGATCCGATCGCGACGCGCGTGCTCACCAAGGGGGAGGCGATCGCGGCGCCGACCGGACGCGCCGATGAATTCAGCTGGCCGCGCGGCGGTGCCGCGACCGTCACCAATGAGCCCATCGCGCAGACCCCGGCGGCTGCGATCCCGCCCGCGCCCGCGGCCGCAGCGCCGGGGGCGCCGCCGAAGCCGACCAAGCCAACGCCTGCGGCCACCGCATCCGCCCAGGGCACCGGCACGGCCGCAACCGCACAGCTTGATGGCCCGCCCGACGACAAGCCCAAGGCGAGGAAGCCGGTGCAGCAGCAGGCCGCGCCGCGACCGACCCCATTCAGGCCCTTCGCCACGATCCCGAATATCTTCCGCTGATCGGTCTATTTCGGCGCGCGCTTGGCCAGGATGCGCTGCAATGTGCGGCGGTGCATATTGAGGCGCCGCGCCGTCTCCGAGACGTTGCGGCCACACAATTCGTAGATGCGCTGGATGTGCTCCCAGCGCACGCGATCCGCCGACATCGGATGCTCGGGCGGCTCGGCCGCGGCCCCGTCATGGGCCAGCAGTGCCGCCGCCACGTCATCGGCATCGACCGGCTTTGCCAGATAGTCGACTGCGCCGTTCTTCACGGCGTTCACCGCGGTCGCGATATTGCCGTAGCCGGTCAGGATGATACCGCGCGCGTCAGGCCGGCGGCGTTTGAGCGCCGAGATCACCTCGAGCCCATTGCCATCTCCGAGCCGCATGTCAACGACCGCGAAGGCGGGCGTTGCGGTCTCGAGCGCGCTCAACCCTTCGGCGATCGATTCGGCGGTCGTGACGGTGAAGCCGCGGCTTTCCATGGCGCGCGCCAGCCGCTGCAGAAACGACTTGTCGTCCTCGACGATGAGCAGTGTCCGCTCGCCCGCGGGCAGGCGGCTTTCGGGGCGGCTTTCGGTGCGGCTTTCGGTCATGACCATCATGCCTCCAACGGCCTTGACGATGCGTTCCGCATATATATTGCGGCGGACGCAACACACAACGTCCTTAAGATGAACTCTTCGCCATCAGCGTGTAATGCCGCGGCAATGCAAGCCTACAGGCTGCCGGCCGCGCTTTCCTCGAAATCGGCGCGCCCCCAGGATGCCTGCACCGACGCGCCCTGTTGTGGGGGCGTCCGGTTGCTGAACAGGAGCTGCGCGCCCGAGCGCTCGAGCAGGGTCTTGGCGATGAACAGGCCGAGCCCCAGGCCTCCGGCCTCCACATCGACGCTGTGATGCGCACGCGGCCGGCCGGTTACATAGGGCTCGCCGATGCGATCCATGATCTCGGGCGCAAATCCGGGGCCATCGTCGTCGATCGTAAGCGTGACGTCCTCGGCGCTCCAGGCGGCGATGACCTCGACCCGCTTGCGCGCAAAGTCCACGGCATTTTCCAGGAGATTACCGAGCCCGTAGAGAATGAGCGGATTGCGCCGGCCGATCGGCTCGCCCGCCTCGCGCGGCGTCAGCGTCACGTTGATGGTCACCCCGAAATGGCGGTGCGGCGCCACGACCTCCTCGATGAGGGCCGACAATGGCACCCGATCGAAGGGCTCGGCGCTGGAGGAAAGCTGGGTGAGCTTGGCCAAAATGTCGCGGCAGCGCTGCGCCTGCTCGCGCAGGAGCCGCACGTCGTCGGCGTGCGGGGCATCGGGCTTCATCTCACGCTCGATCTCGGTCGCGATCACCGTGATGGTGGAGAGCGGCGTGCCGAGCTCGTGCGCCGCGGCGGCGGCGAGCCCGTCGAGCTGGGAGAGATGCTGCTCGCGCGCGAGCACGAGCTCGGTCGCGGCGAGCGCGTCGGCGAGCTGGCGTGCTTCCTCGGTGAGCTGCCATGCATAGGCACCGATGAAGCCGATGGCCAGCAGCAGCGAGAGCCACACCCCCATCGTATAGATGGGCGGCAGCTCGATCGGCTGATCGGCGTCCCACGGCAGCGGATAATGGACGAAGATGAGCGCGGTCGCGCAGGCGGCCGCAAAGCCCCCGAGCATCAAGGTCAGCCGCGGCGGCAGCGCGGTCGCCGACAGCAGCACCGGCCCCAGAAGCAGGAACGCGAACGGGTTCTCGAGCCCGCCGGTAAGGAACAACAGGATCGCCAATTGGGCGATGTCGAAGGCGAGCAGCCAAGCGGCGCGCGCGGGGTCGACGCGTTGCGCCATGCGGAAGCGAAGCCGTACCGCCACGTTGAGCCAGGCCGCAAGCCCGATCACCGCAAGGCAGGCCCAGATCGGCAGCTCGAAATCGAGCCCCAGATAGACCACCAGCACGGCCACCGTCTGACCGATCACTGCAAGCCAGCGCAGCCGCACCAGCGTGTGCAGGCGCACATCGCGCCCGGCGTGGAAGGCCTGGATGTGGCCCGTTTGCGCGATATCTCCTGCCATGCCCCCAATCTAGCGGTTGTGGCCGCCGGCTCAACCGCGACCCTGCCCCGCAGGGCTTGCGCCGGGCGCCAGACGAGGTCACATCTGCCCGACCATTCTCAAGCGAGACAAACCGTGCCCGCCGAGCCCGCCATCGCGGTCGATCAACTGGTCAAGGTCTATGGCGCGACCCGCGCTGTCGACGGCATCTCGTTTGCGCTCGCGCCCGGCTCGATCACGGGGCTCTTGGGCGGCAATGGCGCCGGCAAGACCACGACGATCGCCATGATCCTGGGGCTGGTGATGCCGACCTCCGGCAGCGCCAAAGTGCTCGGCGCCGAGATGCCGCGCCAGCGCTATCAGGTGCTGCACCGGATGAATTTCGAAAGCCCCTATATCGACATGCCGCACCGCCTGACGGTCAGGCAGAACCTCAATGTGTTCGGCAAGCTCTATGCGGTCGCGGACCTGTCCGGGCGCATCGCCGACATCGCGGGGCAGCTCGAGCTGAGCGAGTTCCTCGACCGCCCGAGCGGCAAGCTCTCGGCCGGGCAGAAGACACGCGTGGCGCTCGCCAAGGCGCTGATCAATCAGCCCGACGTGCTGCTCCTCGACGAGCCGACCGCCTCGCTCGATCCCGACACCGCCGACTGGGTGCGCGAGCGTCTCGAGCGCTTTCGCAAGCAGCATGGCGCCACGGTCCTGCTCGCCTCACACAACATGGCTGAAGTGGAGCGCCTGTGCGAGCGCGTCATCATGATGAAGCGCGGGCGCATCGAGGACGACGACGCGCCGGTGCGGCTGTTGACCCGCTATGGGCGCCAAACCTTGGAGGAGGTCTTTCTCGATGTCGCGCGCGGGCGCGGCGAGGCGCGCGAGGCCGCCCAATGAGCGCCCAGGGAACCTCCTCTGCCGCGTCCGCGGTCGCGCTTGCGCCGCACCGGGTCGGCGCGATGGTGCTGCGCTATCTTTATCTCCTGCGCTCATCGTGGCCGCGCATCCTCGAGCTCATCTATTGGCCGACCATGCAGTTGTTCGTCTGGGGCTTCCTGCAGCTTTACATCTCGCAGAATGCCGGCTTCTTCGCGCGCGCCGGCGGCATGTTCATCGGCGCGGTGCTGTTGTGGGACATCCTGTTCCGCGGGCAGCTCGGCTTCTCGGTGTCGTTCCTGGAGGAGATGTGGGCGCGCAATCTCGGCAACCTGATGATCAGCCCGCTGCGGCCGATCGAGTTCGTCGCTGCCCTGATGATCATGAGCATCGTCCGCCTCGCGATCGGGATGTTGCCGGTGTCGCTGCTGGCGATCGCCTTCTTCGGCTTCAACATCTATGGCTTGGGGCTCGCGCTCGCCGCCTTCTTCGCCAACCTCATACTCACCAGCTGGTCGGTCGGCATCCTGGTCTCGGGCGTGCTGCTGCGCAACGGCATGGGGGCCGAGAGCCTGGCCTGGACCTTGATGTTCGTGCTGATGCCGCTCACCTGCGTGTACTACCCGGTCGCGACCTTGCCGTACTGGCTGCAGCTCATTTCCTGGTCGCTGCCGCCGACCTATGTGTTCGAAGGCATGCGGGCGCTGGTCATCACCCATGAGTTCCGCGCCGACCTCATGGCCGAGGCCTTTGCGCTCAACGCCCTCTATTTCACCGCCGCGGTCATCGCCTTCCTGGCACTCCTCAAGAGCGCACGCCGGCAGGGTTCGTTGCTGCAATCGGGCGAATAGCCTCAGGAAGCCCTCGTTTACCGCGGCGGCAAGAATCCCCACATCTCAAAGTCGAATGGCAAACAGAACAGTTCAGGTTGACCTCGTGCAGGAAAAGCGACACTCTGCTGCAGTGCAGCAAGGACCATTAGAGGCCGGGGCTATGGCGATTGGCGAATTCGGCGGCGCTCCGGCCGCAGCGCCTGTCAGTGGCCCAATGCTGGCGGCGCCGTATTACTGGCTTTACGAGATGAGCCAGGCGTCGCTCAACCCCTCGCGGGCGCTCGCCGACGCCACGCGGCTGTTCTTCAAGAATCCCGCCAATCCGCTCTCCCACACCGAGTTCGGCAAGTCCATGGCGGCGGCCTGCGAGGTGTTCGAGCGCTCGACCCGCCGCTACGGCAAGCCCGAATGGCGGATCGACTCGACCGTGGTCGGGGGCGAGCGCATCCCGGTGCACATTTCCCCGGTATGGGAGCGGCCGTTCTGCCGGCTCCTGCATTTCGAGCGCGCCTTCGAGCGGCGGCCGCGCCGCCCGCAGCCGCGCCTGCTGATCGTGGCGCCGATGTCAGGGCACTATGCGACGCTCTTGCGCGGCACTGTCGAAGGCTTTCTGCCCAATCACGACGTCTACATCACCGAATGGGCCGATGCCCGCATGGTGCCGCTCGCGGCCGGCCGCTTCGATCTCGACGACTACATCGACTACGTGATCTCGATGCTGCACCTCCTGCACGGCGACGCGCATGTGCTCGCGGTGTGTCAGCCTTCGGTGCCGGTCTTGGCCGCGATCGCCCGCATGGAGATGACCAGCGACGCGCACGTCCCCCATTCCATGGTGCTGATGGGCGGGCCGATCGACACGCGCATCAATCCGACCGCGGTGAATGAGCTCGCCGAGCGGCGCGGCATCGAGTGGTTCCGGCGCAATGTCATCACCAAGGTGCCATGGCCCAATCCGGGCGTGATGCGCGACGTCTATCCGGGATTCCTGCAGCTGCACGGCTTCGTCAGCATGAATCTCGAGCGCCACATCGAGGCGCATCGCAACCTGTTCCTCAATCTGGTCAAAGGCGACGGCGATTCGGCGCAGAAGCACCGCGAGTTCTACGACGAGTATCTTGCCGTGATGGACTTGAGCGCCGAGTTCTATCTGCAGACCGTCAACACGGTGTTCGTACGCCACGACCTGCCGAAAGGAACCATGACGCACCGCGGCGCGCCCATCGATCCGGCCGCCATCCGCCGCGTCGCGCTGCTCACGATCGAGGGCGAGAACGACGACATTTCCGGCCTCGGGCAGACCGAGGCCGCACACCGGCTCTGCATCAACGTTGCGCCGGAGCGCAAATCGCACTGGATGCAGCCCGGCGTCGGCCACTACGGTGTATTCAACGGCTCGCGTTTTCGCTCCGAGATCGCGCCACGCATCGCCGACTTCATCCTCTCCAACGACAGCGACCGCGGCCAGCGCGCCCCGCGTCGCGCCCTGGCGAAGGCCAAGCCCAATGGCGCGGCGCCGGCGGAAAGCACCGAGATTCCGGGCTCCCCGCCGGTGCCCGCATTGGGCGAATAGGCCGCCGCCCACCCGTCGACACCAGCCCAATTCACCCGAATTTCACGGGCAAAAGGCCGGCAAGGCCCGTGCGGTGGGGCTTTTTGCTCGATTCGCGGCGACGCAACCGCGCTGGATTCGCGCAAGCCATTGTTCCACCTCGCGTTTTCTCCTCGTCCCAAAGTCGTTTTAGGGCGAACTTTCGGCGGTCTGTCCGCCACCCCGCCGAACAACCTATGAATCATGATTCAAATCTTGAAATACACCATTTGTAGTGGTCCCCGCTGGGGATAACCCCGTGATCTTGGGGAAGCGCTTTTATTTGTAAGAGCCCTGCCGCCGCCCATTGTGGATATGGCAATATTTCCCCGTTGGGGTCTATTCCCGGGTGGATTTACGGAAATGTCGTTGCGCGCATTACTCTATCGCCGTCCGACCGAGCCTTCGGCGCTGCAAATTATTTTCGATAAGTCGGTGTACTTGGTGCAATTGCGCCGGCATCGCCAAGCGCGCCGCTATACGCTGCGCATCGACGCGCCCTCGCGCGAGGTCGTGCTCACCATGCCGCCGCGGGGCAGCGTGCGCGAAGCGCGCGACTTCGCGCAGCAGCACGGCGGATGGATCGCCGCGCGCCTCAAGCGACTGCCGCAAGCGGCGCCCTTCGTGCATGGCGTCGCGGTTCCGTTGCGCGGCATTCCGCACCGCATCGTACACCGCCGCGGCGTGCGTGGCACGGTGTGGACCGAGCTCGACGGCAACGGCGAGCGCATCATGTGCGTCGCCGGCGAGCCGCCGCATCTCGATCGGCGCATCGGCGACTTCCTCAAGCGCGAGGCGCGGCGCGATCTCGAGGCCGCGAGCAGCCGCTATGCGGCGCGGCTCAAGATCGACATCAAGCGGGTCTCCATCCGCGATCAATCGAGCCGCTGGGGCTCGTGCTCCAATACCGGCGTGCTGTCGTTCTCCTGGCGGCTGATCCTCGCGCCTCCCCACGTGCTCGAATATCTGGCCGCGCACGAGGTCGCCCACATAAAGGAGCTCAACCACTCCTCGCGCTTCTGGCGCCTGGTGCGCCAGCTCGATCCCGACTACGAGCGCGGCAAGGCCTGGCTCGACGCCCACGGCACCGACCTGCACCGCTACGGCCTCGTGCCCAAGGCGCGCAACGGCGGCCGCCCGAACGGGCACATAGCGCGCTGATCGTTGCGCGCTGATCGTTCAGCGTCGTCCGAATAGATGGTCGAGGAACCAGTCGTCGAGGCTGGGGTTTCGCTCGGCGCGTGGTGGTGCGGGAAGCGGTGCCGGCGGGATCGGGGTGCCGCTCGGGGTGGCGACGATCGAGGCGAGCGAGACGCCGGTGTCGAACTCGGGCAGGGCCACGACCGCCAGGCCCTGATGCGCGGGGCGCATGAAGCGCGACCAGATCTCGACCGGCAGCCCGCCGCCGGTAGCCTTGCGGGTGGGTGAGGAATCATCGTTGCCGAGCCAGACGCCGGTCACGAGGTGGCTGGTATAGCCAATGAACCAGGCATCACGAAACTCCTGACTGGTGCCGGTCTTGCCGGCCGCGGGCCAGCCCGCGAGCTGCGCCGCGTGGGCGGTGCCGCTCGTCATCGTCTCGTGCATCATGGCGTTCATCATGCCGACATGGCGCGGATCGACGACGCGGCCGAAATTGGGCGCCAGGCGTGTGTAGAGCGTCTTGCCGGCCGCCGTGCGCACGCGTTCGACCACGTGCGGGGCGATCGCGTAGCCGCCATTGGCGAAGGGCGCGTAGGCCGAGACGAGCTCGATCAGCGAGACTTCCGAGGTGCCGAGCGCGAGCGAGGGATTGGGATCGAGCTTGGAGGCGATGCCGAGCCGGTAGGCGGTCTTGGCGACCGAAGCCGGCCCGAACTCGAGGGTAAGGCGCACTGACACGGTGTTGAGCGACATTGCCAGCGCCTGCGTGAGCGTCACCGGCCCCCAGTATTGGCGCGCAAAATTCTCGGGCTTCCAGCCCTTGAGCGTGATCGGCTTATCCTCCCGCACGGTGTCGGGCGTCAGCCCGTGCTCGAGAGCCGTGAGATAGACGAATGGCTTGAAGGCGGAGCCCGGCTGGCGCTTGGCCGCGACCGCGCGGTTGAACTGGCTCTCGGCGTAGTTCCGCCCGCCCACCATGGCGCGCACCGCGCCATCGGGGCTCATGGCGACGAGTGCCCCCTGCTCGACGTCGAGCTTGCCGCCCTTCTGCCCGAGGTCGTCGACCAGCGCCCGCTCGGCCGCCGCCTGCAGGGCCGGCTCGATGGTGGTCTCGACCTTGAGGTCGCCGTCGATCTCACCGATCAGATCATCGAGCACGTCCATGATCCAGTCCGCCACATAGCCGACGCTGCCGGCGCCGGTCGGCTTCACGGCGTGCGCAGGCTGCGCCATCGCGGCCTTGGCCATGGTCTCGGTGATGAACTCGGCTTCCGCCATGGCGGTGAGCACGACCTGGGCGCGCCGCTCGGCGCCGTCCGGATTGCGGCTCGGCGCCAGCCGCGAGGGTGACTTGACGAGGCCCGCCAGCATCGCGGCCTCCGCAAGCGTGACGTTGCGCGCGTCCTTGGCGAAATAGCGCTGCGCCGCCGCCTCCACCCCGTAGGCGCCGGACCCGAAATAGACGCGGTTGAGATAGAGCTCGAGAATCTCGTTCTTGCTGAACTTGCGCTCGATCCACAGCGCCAGCACCAATTCCTGCAGCTTGCGCCAGAGCGTGCGCTGCTGATTGAGGAACAGGTTCTTGGCGAGCTGCTGGGTGATCGTCGAGCCGCCCTGCGCGGCGCCGCGCCGCAGCACGTCGGCGATGAGGGCGCGCGCGAGCCCGATCGGGTCGACCCCGTGATGGGAGTAGAAGCGGCGGTCTTCGATGGCCAGGAAGGCGCGCGGCAGGTACGGCGGCAAATCCTTGAGCGCAACCGCCGCTCCTCCCATCTCGCCGCGCACCGCGAGCGGCTTGCCGTCGAGTCCGTCGATCTCGATCGAGGGCGGGCGCTTGGGGATGGCGAGCGACTGGATCGGCGGGAGCGTCGAGGCGACGAGTGCGATCGTACCGCCCGCCAGGATGAGGCCCCAGAGACAAAGCACCGCAGCCCAATAGACAAACCTGCGCGGCAGCGAGCGTTTGGGCGCCGCGTCCTCGGCAGCAGCCTTGCGCTTGCGTGACGACTTGGACTTCGGCTTGGCCCGCTTGGGCCGCTGCGGCCGCGGCTCGTCGTCGTCTTCGTCCTCGGCCACGCGCTCCCCCGTGAAGGTCCCGCCGCACGGTAGAGAGGTGGATTTAAGGGGGGGTTACTGGGCCGACGCGCAGCCCAATGGGTCGGGCGAGGGCACTCCCGCTCCCCGTCGGGGACAGGGAGGGGAGAGGGCGCGACGGCATCTGCGTAGCGCACCGCTCGGACCCCGCATCCCGTCCTTCTCTCCTTCGGGGAGAAGGCGCAAGAGGCCGCGCCTGCATCACCGAAAACCAATCAGCTCGCCACACTGGCGCGCGCGGGCCTCGCCTCGTCCTCCGGCAGGAACAGCTGGATCAGCGCGCGTTTGATCGCCGCCTGGCGGGTGGCCGAGGTGATCTTGGCGCCGAACAGGTCGGTAATATAGAACACGTCGACCACGCGCTCGCCGAAGGTCGCCACGTGCGCGGAGGCGATGTTCAGGTTGAGCTTGGACAAGGTTGTGGTCAGTTCGAACAGCAGCCCCGGACGGTCGAGCCCGGTCACCTCGAGCATCGTATAGCGATCCGACCAGGCATTGTTGATCGTCACCTCCGGCTCGATCGCGAAGGCCTTGTAGCGCGGCTTGGGGGCAAGCCGTGTCGCCACCATGTCGGGCAGCTTGATGGCGCCGCGCAGCACCTGCTCGATGGTGTCGGCGATACGGCCCGCGCGCCGCTCCTCGTCCTCGTCGCGGTCGAACTCGCGCGACACCGCGATGGTGTCGAGCGCAAAGCCGTCGGTGGTGGTGAAGATCTGCGCGTCGACGATGTTGGCGCCCGCCGCCGCGCAGGCGCCCGCGATGATCGACAACAGCCAGGGATGGTCGGGTGCGAACACCGTGAGCTCGACCACCCCGCGCGCGCCGTCGAAATTCACCGCGGTGGCGACCGTCTGCTTCGCCTCCTCGGCGGCGCGCAGGAAGCGCGCATGCGCGACCTTCTGCGGCCCGTCGACCTTGAGCCAATAGGCCGGATAGTGCCGCCCCACATAGGCATCGAGCCGCGCGGGCGGCCAGTCCGCAAGCTCTGCCTTGAGCTCGGCCTGCGCCATGGCGACGCGTTGGGCGCGGTTGACCTCGGAGAAGCCGCCGGTCAGCACCGGCTCGGTCTCGTAGTAGAGCGTGCGCAGGAGCTGCCCCTTCCAGCTGTTCCACACACCCGGACCCACGCCCTTGATGTCGGCGGTGGTAAGGATGGTGAGGAGCTTCATCCGCTCGATCGACTGCACGACGCTGGCAAAATTCTGGATGGTCATACGGTCGGAGAGATCACGCGATTGGGCGACCGACGACATCACCAGATGCTGCTCGACCAGCCACGCGACCGTCTCGGTCTCCGCCGCCGAGCAGCCGAGCCGCCGGCAGAAGCGCCGCGCGATGCGCGCGCCCGCGATCGAGTGGTCCTCGATGCGGCCTTTGGCGATGTCGTGCAGGAACAGCGCGACATACAGGAGGGTACGGTGCTGCGGCTGGATCGAGCGCATCAGCTCGTTCGCGAACGGCGTATCCGCGCTCGTGCCGGCATCGATTTCGGAGAGGATGCCGATGCAACGCAACAGGTGCTCGTCCACCGTATAGTGGTGATACATGTTGAACTGCATCATCGCGACGATGCGGCCGAAGGAGCGCACGAAATGGCCGAGCACGCCGGTCTCGTTCATGCGCCGCAGCACGGTCTCGGGCGCATGCTTGGAGGTGAGGATTTCGAGGAACAGCCGATTGGCCTCCTCGCTGTGGCGCAGCTCGCCGTCGATGAGCTTGAGCGAGCGCGTGGCGAGCCGCAGCGCATCCGGATGGAACGCGAGATTGTGCTTCTGCGCCAGGCGGAACATGCGGATCAGGTTGACCGGATCGCGCGCGAAAACACGCGGATCGGCAACATTGATGCGGTTGTTGTCGACGACGAAATCGTCGGTCTCGCTCAGGTGGCGGTGCCGGCGCGGGCGGAATTTCGCCATCACGCGGCCGAGCGCCGGCATCGCCTTGGCCTGGCGGTCCTCGAGCTCGGCGCAGAGGATGGCGGTCAGGTCGCCGACGTCCTTGGCCACCAGGAAGTAGTGCTTCATGAAGCGCTCGACGTCGCGCTGGCCCGGATGCTCGGTGTAGCCGAGCCGCATTGCCACCTCGCGCTGGATGTCGAAGGAGAGCCGCTCCTCGGCGCGCCCCGTGACGAAGTGCATGTTGCAGCGTACCGCCCAGAGGAAATCACCGCAGCGGCGGAAGCGGGTATATTCGCGCCGGTCGTAGACGCCGTGCTCGATCAGCTCCTCGCGCTCCGACACCCTGTAGACGTACTTGGCGATCCAGTAGAGCGTGTGCAGGTCGCGCAAGCCGCCCTTGCCGTCCTTGACATTGGGCTCGACCAGATAGCGCGACTGACCGGCGCGGCGATGGCGCTCCTCGCGCTCGGCGAGCTTGGCGGTGACGAACTCCTTGGCGGTGCCGCGCACCACGTCCTTCTCGAAGCGCGCCATCAGGTCGTCGTAGAGCTTGCGGTCGCCGAGCAGATAACGCGCCTCCAGGATCGAGGTGCGGATCGTCATGTCGGCCTTGGACTGGCGGATGCACTCGTCGATCGAGCGCGTCGCGTGCCCGACCTTGAGCCCCATGTCCCACAGGCAATAGAGGATCGCTTCCGCGATCTGCTCGCACCAGGCGGTCTGCTTGTAGGGCAGCAGGAACAGCAGATCGATATCGGAGCCGGGCGCCAGGATGCCGCGGCCGTAGCCGCCGGTCGCCACGATCGCCATGCGCTCGGCCTGGGAGAGATTCTGCGCCGGATAGAGATGCCTCTCGGCGAGCTCGTAGAGGATGCGGATGACCTCGTCCTGCATGAAGCAGAGCCGCTCCGCGCAGCGCCGGCCGCGCCGGTCCTTGAGCAGCAGTTGCTCTGCCTTGGCTCGCCCGCTCGCCATCTCGGTCTTGAGATGCTGGGCGACGGCGGTGCGCAGCTCCCTGTCGCGTCCGGCATGCAGCGCAGCGAGCTTCTCCAGCTCCGCCGCGATCGCGGCGGTGTCGATGAGATCGTGCGATCCCGGCGGCGGAGTGGTTTCGGCGGGTGTGAGCATGGCGCGATGGATTAGCGCAGCGGAGCTCGCCTGTCACGATAATGGCGATTGAGGGCGCGCGCGACCCTGACCCGCGTGTAAGAATTATGTTCTATATTACATGGCAATTTCTAATTAATTTTCCATTGACCCCCGCCATAATGAGGGTCTATAGAATTTTTATTTTTCGCGAAGGAGCTTCCCATGATCCTCCCGTTCCGGCGCGGCCTGTTCGCCTGCGCATTGCTGGCCGGACTTGCTCCGCTATCGCTGTTCGCGGCCGACCGGCCGAAGGAGATTCGCATCGACTGGGCGACCTACAATCCGGTCTCGCTCCTGCTCAAGAGCAAGGGCCTGCTGGAGAAGGAGTTCGCCAAGGACGGCATCGCAATCGTGTGGGTGCAGACCGTAAGCTCGGCGAACGCGCTGCAGTTCCTCAATGCCGGCTCGATCGATTTCGGCTCGAGCGCTGGCTCCGCGGCGCTCGTCGCGCGCATCAACGGCAATCCGATCAAATCGGTCTACGTCTATTCGCGCCCCGAATGGACCGCGCTCGTCACCACCAAGGACAGCAAGATCAACAAGATCGAGGACCTGCGCGGCAAGAAGGTCGCGATGGTGCGCGGCACCGACCCGCATATCTTCCTGGAGCGGGCGCTCGTGTCCGTCGGCATGAGCGACCGGGACATCGTGCCGGTGCTGGTGCAGCAGCACGCGGACGGCGGCACCGCGCTCATCCGCGGCGACGTCGACGCCTGGGCGGGGCTCGATCCGATGATGGCGCAG
>Ga0126381_100001690_pt1 | contig 23582 bp, 42 predicted proteins | sample PanSoiMetPlot_28_FD_96465 | JGI IMG/M metagenome (GOLD analysis project Ga0126381, IMG submission 96465) | Tropical forest soil microbial communities from Panama - MetaG Plot_28 | ecosystem: Environmental > Terrestrial > Soil > Tropical forest > Bulk soil | place: Panama | collected 2016-02-17 | reverse complement strand
TCCAAGTGGGCGCGTCGAGATTGGCAGGAGCACCGCTGCTGCGGAATCAGAATTCGACACCGGCGATGTGAAGCTCACGCTCAAAATCGTTGCCGATCCCGGCTGGGTCATGATGGACGATGGCTTTATCGGCGACGGCGGCGAGCCCGAAATACCGTTTCCATCTCACTTTCACATCACACGCGCCAATGATGATTGCGAAGCGTTGTTTCTCGCGCTGTGGCCTATTGCTTCGCTCCAAATTTGGAGGGGCGGCGTATGGCCAGCCGCAAAAGGCGCGAATGCGAACGAAGATTGGGAAGCGCACGCGCGCATAAGATTGCCGCTCGCATTGGGTCGCGCTCTTGTCATCGCTGGCGCTGGCGCCGGTCTCACAAATCGAGCGCTTGGCAGTTTCTTCGGCGAAGAGCGGCACGCGCCGATCGCGGCTGAGATGTTTTACCACACTCACGCCGTCTACGACCCGACTCACAGCCACTCCGCAAGCCCCAACGATCACAACGCCCTGTCCGCCGGCTACCACATCGCCGATGCAAGCCCCCCGAGCCAATACATCATGAATTGGGGCGGCACCGACAGCAGTTGGGTCGTGCAGGCCAACTACACCGGCGTCTCAACTTACAACAACGGATCGAGCGCGCCCTTCAACGTGATGCAGCCGAGTGCCGGCTGGAACGTGATGATGAAGCTATGACGATCCAGATCAGGCGCACAGCAACGCCAAACAACCCGCCGATTGGCCTCGATCCTGGCCAGCTTGCCGTTGAGATGGCGTCCGCGCCCCCGCGCCTATGGTGCGGCGTGCCGACGACGATTGATCCGAGTGGACGCATCGAGGTCGCGATCGGGGGCGGCGGCGGTGAGAGCGTCGATTTCTCGACCGGCGACGCGAAGCTCGTACTTAGTGACACGGCCGAGCCCGGCTGGATTATCATGGATGACGGCACGATCGGCGACAGCGAGTCCGGCGCAACAACGCGCGCGAATGATGATTGCGAGGCGCTGTTTGAGTTGCTGTGGCACAATATCCCTCACTCTGCTTTTGAGCACGTCGTCGGCGGGCGCGGTGCGAGCGCCGAAGATGATTGGGCCGCGCACAAGCAAATTCTGCTACCACAGCAACGCGGACGCGCATTGATCGGCGCCGGGCAAGGCGCTGGGCTCTCGCTGCGATATTTGGGCGGCTTGGTCGGCGAAGAAAAGCACGCGCCGACTGTTGCCGAGATGGTGCAGCATTATCATCCCGTCACAGACGCGACTCACAATCATGCCGGCGTCACGGACGCCACCGCCATGTACGCTGGCTATAGCACAGCCCCCGCTTATACGACGCAGCTTATGTTTTTCAGCCTTTACAGTTGGGGGAGCGGCGTGTCGGTGAGTGCCTCGGGCACCGGCGTTTCCTTCTACAACAGCGGATCGAGTTCGCCCTTCAACGTGGTGCAGCCGAGCACCGCGTGGAACATCATGCTCAAACTGTGAGGATCACTATGCCGCTTGTCCATCAGACGCGCGAGATGATGATGCTCCACAAGGACGACGATCATCACTACATCGACTCGCTCGAAAATTTCTTGACTGATTTCGGGCCGCTGCCGAAGGGTGTCGATCTTACGCTGCCGCCCGAGATCACAAGTCGAGAGTATGAGCCCGGCGTGCGGCACGCGCTGAAAAACGGAACCAACACCGTGGATGGCGGCCCTCTGCCGTGGCCGCTTGGCGATCAATTTCTCGATGCCGAGTTGCGATGTGAGGCATTGAAAAAAGAGCGCGACGACAAAAAGTGGCAAGAGTATTGCGACGACTTCCACGCAAAAGAGCAAGCGGCGATCGACGCGTTCAACGCGAAGATGAAAGCGAAAAACGACGCGCAGATACGCGAATGGGCCGCCGAAGCGCGCAAGCGTGGCTTGCCTACGCCAGATCAGATGACGGTGTCTCAAAACGATGTTTTCGTTACGCGCGTGGGCAAGATCGCGATGGCGATCGCGAAGAACGTCATCGATGAAGACCCGGAAACAACAGACCACACTGTACGTAGCGACTATGCCGAGCGCGTGTTGCGTGGCGACGAAAATCCGCACGCGCTTGCCTCAATGGCGGTCGCCGCGAACAACGCGATTAAGGATGCGATCGACGACAATCCAGGACTGCTCGGCACGAACGTGAGCGACGGCGATATCGCGTTCGCGCTCGCGAGCATTTGGACTCAACGTGCACTGACACTCAAAACCGCGCGCGATCTCGCGCTAAAGGCAATGAATGGCAATCCAGATCAGACGCACAGCGACGCCGGATAATCCGCCGTCCGATCTTGTTCCAGGTCAACTCGCGGTCGAGATGGCGAGCGATCCGCCTCGCTTGTGGTGCGGCGTGCCAGCGACGATTGATCCGAGTGGGCGTGTTCAAGTCGGCGGCGGCGCGGCTGCTGCTGCCGCCGATGTGATCGGCTGGGAATTGGTCTTTGTCGATCAGGCAACGATTACCTTGCGGCGCCGCAACGGCGGCCACATCAAACACAACGGCAAACTAATTTTGATTCCGCCGCAAGGTTACAGCTTCAACCTCAACACTCAGCGTCCGGGCGAAATGACACAGATCGGGCCGAACGGCATGGCCTACATCTTCCTGCGCGAGACGGGCGTCGGCTTCATTTCTATCGAGAACGTGAACATCAGCGCCACCACTGGGCACGCGCCGAGTATGACGCCCGGCAACGAAGGCACCGAGGTCATCACCTTCAACGGCGTCCCACAAGACAACCAGACTCTTGTCGGCATGGTGCGCGGCAATGCTAACCCCGGCTGGTTTGTCGACACGCCGAGACAGCGCTTTGTGCGAACGTGGGGGATGTATGACCGTGGCGTGTCGGCGTTTGCCAATCTCACCGCTGATCGAGTCCTCGGGCAAAATGCTGTCTGGCTAGAAACTCACGCCGAGATTCGAAATGAGGTGATGCTTTGGGAGGGCGAAAAGCTATGGGCGCAAGCGGCAGGCGCGACTGCGCAAGGCGGGAGCGGACAAGCAAATTATTCCGCGATTGGCTTCGATGGCACAACACCAGAGCCCAACCATACGGCGGACTATATCGCCACCGCCAATGCCTACGCCTCGTTTGCCGTGCACGCCTTACGCTCGTTCAGCGAGGGCTATCACTATGCAACGCTCCTCGGTCGCGCCTCCGGCGGCGCGGGCACATGGGGCGGCACAGTCGGACCGCTCTTTGGTCGCTGCGCTCTACAGTCACAAACGCGGAGAGGATGACAATGGCAAAACAACTCGGCCCGCTATTTGGTGCCGAACTGGCTGCCGCAGTGCCCGGCGGCTTGCCGATCACTTGGAGTCCCGATGGTGACTTCTACGGTCGCGACAAGCTCACGGCAGAGCAAAACGCCACGCTCGACGCTGTGATCGCGGCGCACGATCCCAGCAAGACGGTCGTTCCGACAATCATCTCGGATCGGCAATTCTTTCAAGCGCTCGCGTTCAAAGGCGAGATCAGCGAGCAAGATGCGCTTGCCGCAGTGAAAAACGGCACGCTGCCGCCGCTGCTGCGCGATCTGCTCGCCGGCATCACCGATTCGCAAGAACACTTCACTATCGAGATGCTGTTGTCCGGCGCGACGCAATTCGAGCGCGGGCATGTCCTGGTCGCGAGGATCGGACACGTGCTCGGCTGGACCGATGCACAGATCGATGACCTCTGGCGCTTAGGAGCGAAGTTATGAGCAGTGGCATTTTTCCTCATTCGTGGGATGGCGGAATTCCGCCGAACCCCGAGACGCCCGACAACCCGCCGCAAGCGTATCAAGGGACTCCTTATCTGCAACCGACCGACACGTCGGTGCTTTACTACGGGCTCGGCTGCGACGTGCGCATCCGCGCGCCCGTGCTCAACTCGATCATCTCGGAAATTTTCGCCGTGCTCACATACGCCGGCGTCCGATACAGCGCGGCATCAGTGACCAATCTTGCGACGGCGATCGCGCTGATTGCGCAACGTGGCGGCGCAGGGGCGCCCGAGCCGCATGGTGAAGGGCTGGGCATTGTCGAAGTCAGATCAGAGCAAATCAGCGTGCGCACAATGCAAGCGCAGATCAATGCGCTGCGCAAAGAAGTGGCCGAGCTCAAAATACAGCTAACCGCTGTAAAATCCTCGAGGTCCGCAGCATGACCGACGACACCGACAGATCAGTTCCGATCGCCAGATCAATCCCGCCGAGCCCCAGCGCGGTAAGCGACATCGGCAGATTCAATAACGGGATTTTTCCGCGCGGATATGACGGCGGCTTGCCCGCAAATCCGAACACGCCTAACGATCCCACACAGGCGTTCTTGCACCGGCACAAGTTGCCGGTCGATACGTCCGCGCTTTATTTCGGCAATGGCTGCGACGTGCGCTTGCGACCGCACGTCATCAACTCGCTGATCTCCGAGATTGCCGCACTCGCCGATCGTGCTGGCGTCGGCTACCGTCAATCATCGCTGCAAAATACGGAGATCGCCGCGCGCTACTTGATCCAGCGCGGCTTGCCGCACGCCGCAATGCTGGTTGAAGAAAACCCGTGGTATTTCCGTTTCAGCGTCGATCCACCACCGCCGTGTGAAACTGATTTCATGACTTGCACCTTCGTGCCTCGCATGGACCCCGAGGCTGAATACAATCGTGGCTATCTGCGCATCAACATGAACGGGCTCGGCTATCGGCCGTTGCTGCGCTGGGATGGCAACGAATGTCGGCAAGGCGATATCTTGCCTTTCAAGCCGTTCATGGCGAGCTACTTCAACGGCGCGTGGTACATCATCGGACGCATCCCGCCCGAATTCCGACCGGGCGGAATCGATTTGTGGGTTCGCACCGATGGCAACGATGCGACCGCCGATGGCGTTTACAACAGACCTGATCGCGCGTTCCGCACGATCGAGGGCGCGTTCCGCAGTGTCGGCGAACGGTTCATGGCGACGCCGTTGTTCACGGCGAATATCAAGCTCGGAATTCCGGGCGATTATGAAAGCGCAGTGCTTGGGCCGTTCGGTTCGAATCTCACGATAACCGGCGGCGGTTCTGATGCCGGCGGATGGGGCGGCGGCTCACGTTGGGACTATCGCATTCGCAGCAAGTTCTACGCCGGCGAAAACATTTGGATCGCGCTGCAACTCAATGCCGTCAACAACGTCGCGCTATACGGCATCGACATGATGATCGATCAGGGGAGCTTCGTCCAAAGCGCGCTGCTGGTCGGTGGGCGCACGAATTGCTCGTCGCGAAATTGCGCCTTTGAAGCATGGGCCGGGAATGGCTTGGGAAGATTTATCGACATTCGCGACAGCACTTGGGGCGCCGATGAAACCGCAGGCACGAGCACATGGTTTCAGGGCAACGGCACGACGCAAGCGAACGCAATTTCAGTGTGGCGCGGCGTGACCGGGATGCTGGTCGGCTACGGCGGCACGCTGGTGAGCACCAACTTCCATTGCGCTGCGGCGTATCTCTCGATGAACCAACTCGCGTCGTGCACGTTCGGCGGTTATGGCAACAACGCATGGGGCGGCATAACCGGAATGCAGTATGCCGTCAGCGCAAACTCGGTGCTGTACCACAACCTCGGTTTTCCGAGCGGTCCAGTGCCAGGCACGATCCCCGGCACAAGCTCTTATGGCTCGCAAGTCATTCCGGGCTATCCATAAGGAGATTGAGTCATGGCAGACGAAGAAAAGCTTCCGCCGGCAAAAACAGGCAACGGGCAGATGACGCCCGCGCCTCTCGCTTGGCAAACTAATCCGCCCGGCCCCCCTGGTGCAGCGATTGATCCGCCGCCGTGCTCGCCCTCGGGCGTGCCGTTCGACTTGCAAAAGGTGATTAAAGCAGCGCCGCAGCACACCGCGCCACACGAAGGCTACCCGCCGCCGATCAACGATCACGGAGGCTGGATGGCTTTTAGTCCGTTCTTGCTTCAAAACCCGCAACAGCCGATGGCGCGAGCGCCGCTGGCGCGCACAGACCCCGAGGCAAAGCTCGGCACAGAGACACCGCCATCTCAGATCAAAAAGCTCTTGGATGCGAGCGGCTACAGATCGCCCGAGGCGCGAGGCTATAAGCCATGACTCCCGATCCTGCGGTTCCCGGCATGGTTCAAGAGCCCTTCACTTGGCCGACCGTCCCATTCCCGGCGACTGTCGGCGCGCTTGCTGTGATACTGGTCGCATGCATCATTCTTGTCATCGCAAAATATTTTGACGTAACCGCTGGCCTGTTGACGATCTCAGTCATGATCGTTGCAGCCTTCATCGTCGCGACGTTTGCCTCGATGCTCTACAACGTGCCGCAAGTGCCTTCGACCGAAATTCTGATCGGCGCACTCGCGACATCAGTTGGCGCGGTTATCGCGTATTGGATGAGCAAGGGCAGCGGCAAACAATAGGAGATAACATGGCATCGTTTGCTTTGAGTTCGGGGCATGGCCTGAAAATCAGAGGCGCCAAAGGTCCGAATCCTTGGGGCCTCGACGAAGTCGATGAAGCTCGAAAAGTTCTCGCCGAAGTCGCGCGCGTTCTCACCGCCGGCGGCCACAAGGTCGCGACGTTCAATGAAAACACCGCGACATCAGTCAGTGGCAATCTCAGCAACATCGTGTCGTGGCACAAAAAGCAAAGCGGGCAACACGTCTCGATCCACTTCAACGCGTTCCAGGTCACGACCACGCGCAACATGGGCGTCGAGGTCTGTCACCGCAGCAATCAATCACTTGCGAGCAAAATCTCGCAGGCGATCGCTGCCGCCGGCAAGCTCACGAACCGAGGCGCCAAGGCGCGGACCAATCTCTATTTTCTCAACAATCTGTCGAGTTCGGTGCTTTTAGAAATTTGCTTCGTCGATGCCAAGATCGACGCTGACTTATACCGGCAGCAATTCAATCAGATCGCAGCAGGCATCGCGCAAGCGCTTGGCGGTGTGACGACAGTGCCACCGCCACCGCCGCCCCCGAGCGGGCGCCCGGTGGTCAAGCGCGGCGATAAGAACGCGCACGTCGGCATCGTGCAGCGCATTCTCGGCTTGCCGATCGATAATGACTTCGGCGCGATCACCGACGCCGGTTTCCGGGCATTCCAGCGCGCGCATGGCGTGACCGTCGACGGCATCTGTGGGCCTGTCGGTTGGCGGCTGCTCGACGAGCTAGAGCTTCGCATCGATGCCGGTGACGACGGGATCGCCGAAGACCTCGAAGGCGCGATCGATCAGGCGGTGATCCGATCTGGCGTGAACTCGATCAATTGGCCTAATCGCGGGCGCGCGCCGGCCGGCTACTACATGGGCATGGCCAAGACGTTCGCGCTTGCGGTCATGCGTTATTTGAAAGGCGACGGCGCCGCAACGATCATGGCGCAAGCCGAAACCGGCAACGCCGACACAGACGCGCTAACGTTTCTCAAAAGCGAATTCAATGCCGCCGGCATGCGCAACGACAAGGCCGGCCTCGACACGCTGCGCAATCTCTTCGTGCTCCTGGTCGGGCTCGGACTTAGGGAAAGCACCGGCAATCACTGGAAAGGCAAAGACCCCGGCGCCTCGAACACGACGGCGGACACGTGCGAGGCAGGCGCGTGGCAAGCATCGTGGAATCTCAACACGGCATCGAATGAGATCAGAAACCTATTCGAAGAGTATCGCATCGATCCGAATGGCTTCCGCGATAGCTTCGCGATCGACGTGCCCGTGAGAGCCGATGAGATTGCGACCTATGGCACCGGCCTCGGGACTTACTACCAGTTTCTTGCGAAATACTGCCCAGCGTTCGCGGCGCTGATGACTGCCATCGGTCTGCGGCTGCGGCGCAAGCATTGGGGGCCGATCAATCGCAAAGAGGTCACGCTTAACGCGACCGTGCGCGATCTGCTCGGCGAAGTTCAACGGCTGGTCGAGAATCAAGAGCCGGCGCCCGGCCCAGAACCCGAGCCTGAGCCCGAGCCCGAGCCCGAGGGGCCGCAGCAGCCCGAGCCCGGCGGCGCGACGGTCGACATCGCTGTCGCGTTCGGCGGGGATGTGAAGATCGTCGCACCGGACGAAATTACGTCGGAAGAGTTCGACGGCACGCCCGAGGTCGAGATCATCGTTAAGGCCAAGGGCGCCGTCGCAATCAACATCACAAGAGGCAATGCCGTCGATGTCGCCGATCACGAATATATCGGCAAGATCAGACACGGCGGGTAGGAGGAACAATGTTCGGCAACTTATTCGGCGGGCCGCCCGCCGCATATTCAAAAGCGATCGTTAGCGTGATCATGTCCGCACTGCTGATCGCAGAAACCTTTTTCGGGCTCACCGTCGAGGGCTTGGACGAACGTTGGATCACGACGGCGCTCGCGCTGCTGTGGCCGCTCCTGGTGCTGCTAACGCCGAACAGAACGACGTGATCGAAGATGCGATGCTATATCTCGCGGCTTTTGTCGCGGTGTGCGGGCTGATCGCATGGGTTTTGAATCTTTTCACAATCAGCGTGCCGGCGGTGCTTCGCAATCTTTTCGTGATGGTTGTTCTCGGTTGGCTCGTGTTCATTCTGATCCTGTTTGTGAGGGAGACGTAAAATGACGCTCGGGCTCTGCTATTGGGTTCTCATGTTGATCTGGCTTGTCTTTGGACTTGCATGGCACTTCGGCTACGTCGCGGGAGCTTATGCTATCGGCGGCAACAGTCTCTTGCTGTTCGTCCTATTCTTGCTGCTCGGTTGGCAAGTGTTCGGGCCGCCGCTGCACAGATGAAGATGTCCGCCGGCAACGTGTTCATTTTCGTGATGGCCGTCGTGATCGGCTCGCTGCTCGCCGTCGCGCTGATCGGCTATATGAGCGGAGGATGGGAGGTTCAACCATGAGCATTCTTGAAGACATTCAACAAAACCTAATCGAGATCGGCGTGCTCGATCCGCCGGCAGACGGCGTGATCGGCCCGGTGACGCGATGGGCGTTGACCGCTATTGGGATCAAAACCACCGCCACCGCCGAGCATGCCGAAGACATCTTGAAAAAGTTGGCAGAGAAAAAAGCACTCGCGCTCAATCCCGGCAACGACCTCGCGAGCAAGATCGTGCAAGCGATGGAGCGCAATAAATACTGGATCAACTGCCACCACAGTTGCGTGAACATCGTTTACATCGAAGGCATGGACCCGAGCGGCAAGCCGAACAAGAACATTCCGAACCACTTCAACGATCTGCGGCTGCTGATCCGCATTGATCATGGCGGCGTTCCGAAGATCGTCGGCAAGTGGGAAGCGACGACCGAGCCCGGCAAGTTCTGGACAGAAAAACCGATGAATCGCGCCGGCGCAGCGCGCATCAAGTTCGGGCAATGGAAGTGTTGGAGTCGCGGCATCCATGCCAAGCATCACGAAGCGCTCGTGCAGACCCGCGAGCTAGAGGTTTTCCGCGATCCGCAAAAGAAATATCAGCGCTACGGCTCGACGTTTCGCGGGCTGTTCGGGATCAACCAGCACCACGGCTACGATCTCAGAGTGCACGACCTCGGGCGAAGCTCGGCCGGCTGTCTTGTCGGGCGGACCACCGCCGGCCACACCGCATTTATGAAGTTGATAAAGGACGATGCCCGCTTCAAAGCCTCGGGCGGGTCGTATAGGTTTATGACGACAGTGCTGCCGGCATCGCAGATCGTCGCGTAAGGGGGAGTCATGTTAGTGTCGCGGGGATATCCCGTCGTGACGACGACGGGATCATCATTTACTGTGCGGATCGATTATACAGACGATGACATCGAGGCAGCGTTGCGAGCTTCCGCTGCTCAATTTGCTCACCGTCGAAGTACCGGCTCGCAGAACTACGGCAAAAAGGTTCTCACGAATGAACGCATCCAAGCGAATAACGATGTCGGGAATATCGGTGAAGTGCTTGGCGCGTGGTATTGCAAGCTAGAATTCGACGCGAGCGTTGGCCCGACCGACAACGTAGATTTGAAAATCCTCGAAGTTCGAACGCGTCGGATCGAGCGCGGCCGGCCGTTTCCAGATTTGCCGATCAGACCGAAAGACAAGATGCATTTGCCGAATCTATTGATACGCGTGAATGAGCAGGAAAGGTATGGAATTCTTGTCGGTTGGCTGTGCGCATGGCAAGCGATGGAACGTGCGATCGGCGACGACCCGGAGTGGTGCAAAATATGGTGCGACGAAAAGGGTATCTATTACATCAAGCCGCCCTATCACTCGGTTGCGTCGCTCAAACAGTATCTCGGCGACAATCCAATCAGGAACCCACCGAAACCGATGTGGATGCCACCGGACTTCGACGTTGCTACCGCCGGCCTTGTTCGCCGCTCACATCCGTTTGCTTAGAGCAAGCGGTCTTTCGCCGCGAGTTCGGCGTAGTCGTCGGCGATCTCTTGCATGATCTCGATCCGTTTCTTGGCCGTGTGCGCGTTGAGGCGCGAAGTCGGATAGACCGACTTGCGCATCTCGACCTCACGCACGGCCTCGCGGTGCTTTTCTTCATTCGTGAATCGCTTCACTGGTGAAGCGCCCGTTCAATCCGAAACCGCTGCTCTTCGCTTAACACATTGCCGGGCTGGTTGAGCCATACCAAGCACTCGCGCAGATGCACGATCGTCACCGCTTGTCGAGCCTTCGTCGTTTCGGCCGCGAGCAGCTTGCCCAGCGCTTCGGAGAGCTTACCGCGAAACTCTTCAAGTTCGGTCGTGATCTTCTGGCGCTCTTCGTTCCACGCCTTCGCTGCTTCGTCGATCCGTTGGTTCATACGATCGATCTGCGCCATCAGGGTCTTGTCGTCTTCCATGTAGTTCCTCTTGATTAGCGGCCTCAACGGCCTCGCGGACAGCAGCGTCGAGCCGGGCCACCGGCTCGTGATTTTGCGCGGCTTCCATCGCGCGGCGAACAATCGATTCCAACTCATTGCGAAGAGTAGCCGCTTGATTGACTGCACCATCCGATCGCGTGAGAATTTCTTGGGCGAAGCGCAGATATTTGTCTTTGAAGCGGTCGGCTTCGGTGACGCGGCTACGTTCGAATTCAAGTGCGAGTTCCTTTTCCCTGATCGTGTCGCGCGACACCGCGAGATCATTTTCGAGCTTTTGCACGAGCGTGGTGAGCCTAGCGTTGTCCGCGTGCAGACGCTTCCATGCGATGACGTGCTCTTGCACTTCCGGCGGCAGCAATTCTTGTGCCTCTGCTGGTGGCGCCGGCGGTCGCACTGCCGGCGGTCGTGGCGGCGGCGGCATAGCGTTCCTGTCCTTGTCTTGGGCGTTACCGCGTTTCTGTCCTGGAATGATGCTCATGGCTTATCTCCTTTCCACTCTACTAATCGAAAACCTTTTCTCCCACTTTCAATTTCCCAGCCCAGCCGGCGCAGCTTGATCCGCGCCGGCGCGACATGACGACGTGCATCCTTGATGTTCAACGTGAGGCTGATCTGTGTGCCAGTGATGAAGGCCGACGGGTCTTGCTGGTGCGCTTGCCAGAGCAGCGCGACGACATCCTCTTGTCTTCGAGACAAGACCTTGCGCCATTCGTCTTTCAATTCATCACTCTCGCTTCGATGACGCGCTGCCGCAGCCGAACGGTAAGCGTGAGTTCGATCAATACGTTCACGAAGTCGGACAGCCACTCATAATTCGGATCGACCACAAGCTCGGCGAACACGTCATCGTTTTGGTCGCACATGATGATGTGCAACATTGCGCAGCCGTTGTCTTCACAGATCGCGATGTCCATGCTGTGCGCGCGTCTTACTTCGGTCGACATTGTTCTGGCGAACCTCCCTGATCTTGGCACTGCTGCTGCTTCCATCGCAGATCGTCGCGGTGCGGGTCGAAGCGTAGCGGATACGAACAAGCAGCAAGCGACAGCATCAACGTGACTAAAGCAGCGATGACAACTGCCCAGAACACCCATTCCGGCGGCGCCGGGATTCGCAGCCGCTTCATTTAATCTCGGAACCACATCGGATAGACCACGCTGAAAGCATAGGCCCCAAAGCCTACCGCCACGATCGCCATCACCGCTCCCAAAAACCAGCCCTTCGCCGCGATCATCTCCCACGCGCCGTAGGCGATGCCGATCACTGCTAGAATGCAAACAATGTCCCAAAACAGTTTCCGCCGTCCATAGCTCACTCGGACTTTTCCCCGTTTTCCTTTTGCGCCTCGAACCAATCTTCGATCGCGTCTTGAATATGCTGCGCGAGATCGCTGACACCTTCCTTCAACACGTTCGGTTCATCCATCAAGAAATACTCGGCGAGTTCGAAGCAGCGTTGATCGTAGCTCATGAATCGCCCCTCCCGTGAGAACCCCGCCGCCCGTAGGCGGCGGGGCCGAGTTTTCCCGTTACGCGTTTACGCCACTTTACGACGCTTACGCCACCACAAGCCGCCACCGCCGAGCAGAGTCACGAGCCCCGGCAGACCGGCGCCGACGATCGGCCCCGGCACTGCTTGCGCGGATGCGCTAAAGCTCGTGTTCATGAACGTCCCGCCGATCGATTGCGTCGACAGCGTGAAGTTGCCCGGCGTGTCTGAGAAGCCGGCAAGATGGAAGATGCCGCTTCCGGTGATGTCGAAGTTAAAATTCCCGCTACCGATCGGTATGAGAGTCGTCGCTTCACTTGTCATCGTGAATGACGGTCCCGTCGTATCGATCGTAAAGAACGGCTGCAACGCGGCGGCAGTCAGTGCGTTGAAGTCATGCGTTCCTGTCGGGAAGTTCACTGCATCGCCAACGAAGCCGGCGAAAGTGCCCGATGTCCCGTTCGCCACCGCCAACACCGCCGAGCCGGGCACGAATGCGATCGTGCCGGTCAACGGTGATTGCGTGGTGATGCTCACGGTATTCGAGCCACCGCCGACTTCGAGGTCGCCAGTAAGAAAGGCCGCGCTGGCGAACGCGGTTGATGCGAGTAGCGCGGCAAGTGCTATGCCGAGTTTTCGCATGTCACGCTCCTGTTTGTTTCAGGGAAAACCGCCGCGCGTGCGCGACGGGCAGCCTTTGTGACTCGTTCCGAGTCAGAAATGAACGAGTCCGCGCAGCCGCATGATGCGACGGCGGGCGAGCCCGACCATGCCAAGGCAAGCCATGACAAGACCAGGAATGCCGGCGCCGGCGATTGGGCCGGGCACCGATGCCGGTTGAGTGAAGGCGAGGAACGAATCCGCGCCGTCATTCGCGCCGGTCAACGTCGAACTCAAACCAGCGAAGAAATTGGCCGAGCCCGGCATTGCTTCGATGGCATTGAATTGCGCTCGCTCCGCAGCATTCAAGCCAAAGTTAAACACCGCGTTGCCGTTGCCCTGTTGCAACGCCAAATCGGTGGCCGAGAATACCAACGGCGTCTCGGCGGGATCGAGATTGAACGTCGCGAGCGCCGTTGTGCCGTTGTAGATCGTCAGCGCGAGCGCAGCCAGAGTGATGCCCGTGCCGCCGGTCTGGTTGGAGTTGAAGCCAATTCCGACGTTAGTGCCGTTGACCCAACCGAGCGCACCGAGCGTCGGTGTGGTCGTCTTGTCCATTCCAGGTACAGCGTCGCCGTTGGCGACGTTGACCGGAGTGCCCGAGCCGCTTTCGGTGCCTGTCGTTTGCAACGTCAACAGACGCGGGGCATGGCCGAAGCCTTCCGCCCCGAGGTCTGTGAACGATTGCGGGATCGTAACGGCAGGCGTGCCGTTCGCCTCGGTTAGGATCAGATCAGCCTTGGCTGTCGCCATTGGCAGCAAAAGCAGCGCTGCCGAAGCCAAGAGGATTTTGCGCATATGATGCGCCTCCTGTGATTGGGGGGAAGGGTGAATGTCGGGGAGTGCGTTGAGCGTGCTACGGTGCGAGCGGCATTTTACGACCCTCCTATGTGCTTTCGTCCCACAGCCCCGATCAACGTTATCTCAGCGGTATGACAGGACCAGCACTTTCGCGCGCGGTTCGCAGTTATTTTCTAGATTCTCGGGATGTTCTCATTGATGCCGCAAGTCTTCGAAGCGCCGGCCGATCTCTTCGGCGGCGGCGGGCTCGATGTAGGGAAAGACCTCGTGCTGGATCACTCCGCGCGCATCTTCCCAGAACCCCTCTAATTCGCCCAAGCTCATGTCCGCCATGCTATGCGGCACCATCTTCCGCGACCCGGTGTTGTTCGGTGGCCAATACACGAGATCGCAGTGCCCGGTCATCAGCGCCAACCATGCGCGGATGTTTTTGGTCGGCAGCCCCATCGCTTCGCCGACCATGCGAAAAGTTATGTGCATCAGACGCTCGAACTTTTGCCGATCGGGCTCATTCATCCCGCGTCTCTCACAAAATCGAGCACCGCTTGTTCGACGATCGTCCATGGTTCGTTGCGTTTGAGCCCGGCGATGAACTTCCATTTGAAGTCTTGATGCAGCCGGATCGCGATCGTGCGCGGATCATCATCTGCATCACTGTGCCAAGTGTGGCGGTTCTTGCGAACCGGCGCTTTGAGCACGTCGGCTAAGATCGCGAGCGCGAGTTGCGCCGGCCCGCTGCCGCCATAACCCCATTCAAGTCCCGTCGGCGAATGATTTTCGAGATCGAGCCGCCACGGAAGATTTTCGGCTTTGCCGTTGCCATAGATTACGCTGACATGCGTGTTGCCGTCCGCGTCGCGGCGGCCGGTGTAAGTTTTCATTGCTGCGGCTTCCAAGGTTTTGCGGGAATGGCGTCTTCGGGCACGATCACGCCGGTGAAAGCTTGAAGCGGTTTTTCTATCGCCTGCCTTATCGCCGCTTTGTAGGCTTGCGTTCGCGCTTCCTGCTTCGAGAAATGTTCGCTCGCAAGCCGCTTGCGCTCTGCAACCCTGCGCGCGAATTCAGCATCACTTGCCTCGCGGTCTGCTTTCAGTCTCTCGCGCTCGCGCTCTTGCGCCGCTTGCCGACGTGCTGCCTCTTCGCGTGCGGCCTCTTGCTCGCGTGCCACTCGCTCGGCTCGCACGGCTTTTGCTCGCTCTTCGCGCTCGGCCTCTTCGCGTTCCTCGCGCTCGCGCTCTTCCTCGCGCTTCCAATGGGGCACATAGTGCGGGTCGCGCGGCGATGAATCTGTCCGATTCGCGTAGCCGTGGCCGTCATAGGTATGCGGCGGAACGGGCTTTTTATCAGTGACCTTTTTCCATTCTGCGCGCATCGCCGGATTGCAAGTGATCCTGCGCATCGCCTTGTTCTCGATCTGGCGAATGCGTTCGCGCTGCACGCCTAAGCCCTTGGCGATTTCATCAAGCGTGTGCACGCGACCATCAACAAGCCCAAAGCGTTGGGCTATCACTCGCCACTCACGCGGGGGCAAGCAATCGAGCACTTTGTAAAGCTTGGCGTACAACTCCCGTTTCAGCAGATCAGTTTCCGGGTCGTTCACCGTTTGCACAAGCGCTTCCATTTCTTCGGCGCTGACATTGAATTCGCCAGAAGACCGTTTCAACGCGACTTCGATGTGCTCTGGCGGAAACAAGCTTTCCGGCGGCATGTGCAGCACTTCGGCCATGCGCAACACCGTGTCGTGCCAGTAGCCTTTTTTCGTCATCGGGATTCGTTTGAGCCGCAGATAATCGCCGACGCGGCTGCCGTTGATATGGCCGCAGGCGCGTGAGAACTCGGCCGCGCTCTTGTAACCGCGCGCGCGCATCGCGCGCAGCAGCGGCCCGTTCTTGATCTTGAATTGAACGACATAGTCCGCGCCCTCATTGATCGGCGCGTCATAGACATCGCCGTCGAGCGCTTCCGTCATGCGCGGCCTTCGGTTCTGGCAATACGCAATTCCATCTCTTTGCGAAATGCTTCGAGTTCGTTGTGGATCAATTCGATCCGCTTCATATCGTCGTCGGTCGGTTCTTCGCCGGGATCGAGAAAGCCCATCATCGACGCGAATAGATGCTGCGCACCGGCCATGTAAGCCATGCGCATCTCGTGAATCTGCTCCGGTGGCGCGTCGTGCGGGACGGCTATACGTCGCAGCGCGATCCAGCCCATCTCGATCAGCCGGCCGTCGTCGCTCATACGCTTGACGAGCGCTTCGAGCACTTTGTCGAGTTCTTCGCGCGTCAATGCACTGCCCCTTCGTTGGCAAAAAAGTCGTCAACCATTCTGTTGCGTCCGAGAATTTTCGAGATGTCTTCCGCGAGTTGCCGCGTAAGGATTAGCCCAAGCTCTTGGTCGTGGAAGTAGAGCACCAGCCGGGGGCGCCCATCGATTATTTCCTTCGCGACGCCGCGAATGCTCGCGATTACAGCACCGTCACGTAAATGCTCGGGGCCAAGATATTTTTTGGTCATTGGGGCTCTCTTTCGTCCTGCTCTTTCAGAACGTCGCCCTTACGTTTGCCGATCGCAGCAGAGAGTTGACTGTGCAGCTTGGGCGCTTCCTTCATCAGCACGCCGATCGTTTGCTTGTTCTTGGCAACCCATTGCTCGATCACATCGATATCGTTTTCATTGCGCACGAACGCGACGATCTTCGAGCACCAATCGCGCCAAGGTTCATCCTTGCCGCGTGCGATCGCGCGCGGGCCTTGCTCACTAATGACTTCGCCGGTTTCGCGATCGATGACATCGCCGGCGTCGTGCGGATCGCCGGCCTTGCGCTCTTCCGGGTTCGCCCCTCGGGACTGCGACTCCGAGGGGCTACTGCCGGCAGTGGCCACGGCGCTTTGCGTGGCTTTCTGCTGATTGCCGGACACGTTGGCGGGAAGCTCGCGAGGGGGCGCGGTGTTTTCCGACGCTTCAATTCGCGTTTCGATTGGCGGGCGCCAGTTGTCGGTCGGCTTCGGCGGCTCGGGCGGGGGCTCGGCCGTTGCTTGGCCTTCCATCTCGGCGTCGGTCGGCCCGGCGCCTTCCTCGGGGAAGGCCGCGCGCAGCGAGAATGCCTTAGCGACTTTCAGCAGTTGGCCTTTCGGCCGTTTCTGCCACATATCGTTCGGGTAAGCCGTGCCGGCGGTGCGGCCATAAGCTTCCTTCCACCAGACCGGCTCGGTGAAGCCGCAGCGTTGGCCGTTGACCATGCGATAGACCGTGACGCTGCACCATTCGGGAAACGTGACTTCGGCCGAGACATCGACCCATCCGTCTCTGCGATCCTTGCGCCGGCCTTCGAATGTTTCGGTGATCTCGGGACCCCAGCGCGGGTCATCCATGCCGGCCCATTCTTTCGTCCGCGACGCGGTCACTTCGATTTCGTTGATTGACGGCCAGACCGTTTCAACCTCGCGGCCGAGTTGCGAATTCCACATCGGCACGATGTTGACGGGCCGCTTCATAATGTCGAGCTTGCGCGCCTTGCAGTATGCGATCGCCAGCAAGATCGCTTGCGTGCTGCGCGCGTTCGGAAAGACTGCTTCGGTGAGCACGCGCCATTGCTCGGGATCGAAGTTTTGCGGCACGGGCAAGCGCGGGGCGGTCGTCGTGAGATCATTCATGCGTCAAATCCCTTGGAATGGCGTGAGCCTGCGAGTGTGCGAGTTCAAGCGTCTGGCGTAGGAGTGCTGCTTTCTTCGCTCGCAGCAGCAGCCGGGCGCGGCGGTTCTGGTCGCGGCGGTGGTGGCGGCGGCTTCGGTGCCCCTCCCGGCGGTTTCGGCTTGCTCGCGCCTTCGATCTCTTGCTCTTCCGCGATGGCATGACCACGCTCCCATAATGCTTTCACCATCGGATCGGGTTGCCCGTGCGGCGCGACACGGGGGCGCCCATCGATGTGACCATCTTCGTGACGTGCAACGTTCGTGCGGCGTCGGCCCATGATATATCTCCCCTGTTTACTGCGCACCGCTGGGGAAAGGTTCGGTGAACCCCAGCGGCGCGCCTGTGCCGGTCGTGGATGTGGAGCGACACGCCGGCGCAGCGTGGTCATTTCGGTCGCTTTCATATGATCAACCAATCTCGCTTGTTGCGTTCGATGCGCGGCTTCGGCAGCGCACGCGGGCATCCTCGGAATACACGAAACGCTAAAATCTCTTTGGCTCGATCCACGATCTGCCGCGCGCGCTCGCGTGACACGCCGAGTTCGCGGCCAATCTGTCTGAAACCATATCCCGCAAGATGCATATCAAGCGCCTTTGCGTGACGTTGCTGTTGCTCGCTGTTCATCGACGTTTGATGCTCACCGCATTCGAGCGGTTGCGACTGACGATCGCGCCCTCGCAAAAAAGCTTACCGCAATCGGCGGGCAGTAGTTTTTTGATTTCGTCCTTTGCGGCATTGAACACGTCGGCTTCCGGTTTGGTGCGATCCCACGCGCGTAGATAATCGCGCATGTCTTGTGCCCAATTGTATCGTGCGCCGTCGGCGTCGAGGTCGATCGTCGTCCATTGTTCGGGCGGCACGATCATCGGCATGCGCACCGGCTCGACCATGTTCTCGACGTGCCATTGAAACAGATCGACGCGCTGCCAAAGCTTTTTCTCATACTCGGCATCGATCGCGATCTGATATTCGGTCGGCTCGCTGTTGCCGTGCACGAGCAAGAGCGCCGCCCGCGTGCATTGCAGACACGCGCGCTGCACGATCAGTTGCGGCGTGTAGAAAGCGATGTGTTCGTCGATCGGCTTGAAGGCTTGGCAGACTTTCGCGTCGATCGCGCAATCGTCGAAAGCACGATAGGCGTCTAATGTGCAGCCGACATATTTTTTTGTCGGATGCTCGACGAACTCGCCGCGACGGATCAGCGGATGATCCGGGGTTTTGGCTTGATGCCAATCGAGCACGAATGGCTCGCCGTAGCTGCCCCACGCCATCTGCCAATTCGGTATCTTCGGCTGCCACGACGGATCGCCGATCAACTCTAACCACTTGTGAAAAATTTCATGATCGATGCCGGCCATCAGCGCCGGCAGAAAGCTCGCCGTGATGTGGCCTTCGCGCAGCGCTTGCTGTTCGGGAGTTAGACCCATTTGATCTCCGTCGCCGGTGGCGCGCTGTCGTCGATTTCTGTCGGCACATCGCGCCATTCCGGCTTTTGGTCGATCAGCTTCCCGGCCGTGTCGTAGTAGTTCAGATTGAAGCAGTATTGCAGCACGTGCTCGCCGTCGCGCACGATCCAGCGCACGAGCCCGGCGGGCGATGCTGTCGAGAATTGTTTCGGTGTGAACTCGCGCGCCATGATCTCGGCGTCGAAGTCCTTGGCGTATTTTTTCAGTAGATAGTAAAGATGATCGATGGTTTTTCTGCCAAGGTTCGGACAGCGCAGCCACCACGAGCGCGTCAAGCGTTCCTCGCGATAGAGTTGGTTGACCGAAGTGATGCCGTCGTTGTGGCAAGCGTTGAGCATACGCGTGACGAAGCCGCTCGGCGCCAGCCGGTGCATGCGCTGGAAAAATTCGCGGAGTTCGGCTTGCGGATCGTCGAGCACGGGGCGAACCTTTTCTTGAAGGCGCCCGGCGACGGACAGGGATACGGAACGCCGCCGCCGGGGCCTTCGTGCGGGGCAAACACGACATGGGAAATGCCGCCCCGAATCGATAGGCTACCTCGAATCAGGGGTGCGGATCAACTAACGGCAACTAGCTGGACACGTTTTGCACAGCCGGCGCCGATATGATTTTTTTACGGGACGAAAGCTCGAAACGGGGTGTAAGGTCATGGCCATGTCAAAAGCTCTGATGCGCCGCGCGGTGCGCGAGTTCGGTTCGCAAGACAAGCTCGCGGCGGCGATCGGATTCTCACAAACAGCGGTGCGGATCGCCCTGGTCAACGGCCACGTCTCGCCGCTGATGGCTTATCGCATCCATGTGGCCACCGCCGGTAGGTTCAAGTATGTTGACCTATGTCCATTACTTGATCCCGCGCGCCAGTTGGAACTAGCGCGCAAGCATGTGAACGGTGTGCCCAAATGAGCAACGATCCGATCATCGCGCAACTCTACCGTCGCGCCAATGCATACCCGCGACCGGGCGTGCTGCGCATCAGCGAGGATGAAGTCGAGCCGCTGGCGCGTTATACACAGATGCTCACGCATCCCGAGGTTTCGGCGCAGTACATCGCCGACATGATCCGCGCCGGCGGGATGAAGTTCTTTGGCATTCCGGTGTGGGTCCGCGTATGAGCGACTGTGTGCGCGCCGGCATCGAAATGACAAAAGGCGATTGGTTTTCGCTGCCGCTTGAATTGCGCCAGCGCTATTGGAAGGACACCGATTGGGGCAACCGACCGGCGTCGCCCGAGATGGTCGCAGAGATCAAGCACGCGTTGGAAGGGCCGCTATGATCAAGCTTCATCCGCTTCGGTGCTATCTCTGTGTCGAGATCAGCGTTCAACCGGAAGGCGCCGTCGTTGCGTTTCTCTATGCACGCTTGGTGGATATGTGATGAATTGGACCGAGCGCGATTTAGACCTGTTCAAAAGTAAGCAGCAGCGGGGCACCGCGCCGCCGCCGCCGAAAGAATTCGATCTGCACGTCGTGCTTGCCGACATCTTGCGCCGGTGGGCGTCGCGCGAGTGGCGCTGGACGCATGTCGGCCACGGCTTCCAATATGCCTCGAAGGCGACCGCTGCGCGGGCGCACCGCATGGGCGTCGTTGCCGGCTGGCCAGATTTTCAATTTTTCCACATCACTGGACGCGTTTGTTTTCTTGAATTGAAGCGACGTGGCAATAAGCCAAGCGAAGCGCAGGAAGAGCTTGCGAGTTTTCTGCGCGAGGCTCACGACTATCTCTGCACCGATAGTTTCGAAGAGGCGCTTAACTTCCTGCGCGTGCAGGAAATTGTGCCGACGCACATCGCCACCACAAGCAAAAACCCGAGCCCAAAGGACAAAGCGCCATGCGGCCCATCGGAGGGACGACCGATCGAGAACGGCTAGGCTCAAAGGTTCGCGCAACTGCTGATCGCTAGGGCCGTGTCATGCATGCGGCCCAGCTTGCACGCCTGCTCGGCGCCAAAAAATCCGGCCGGCAATATTTCTGCCGCTGCCCGGCGCATGACGACACGACGCCGTCGCTGATTTTCTGGGACGGGCACACATCGATCCGCTTCAAGTGTTTTTCCGGCTGCGAGCCCGAAGACATCATCGCGGCGCTGCGCCAGCGCGGGCTGTGGAATGGATCGAGAACGACGCGCGACCCGGACAAAAATTTTTGTCCGAATGTCCGGCAGCCAGCACGAGACGCGAACGGAGCGCGATCGAATCGTGATTTCGCGCTTTCGGTCTGGCGCGCGGCCGAACCCGTCAAAAATTCACTAGCTGAACGGTATCTCAACGGGCGCGGCCTCTATCTGCCGCCCGGCGACCTTCAAGGCATCGCGCGCTTTCATCCCGCGTGTCCGCGCGGGCAAGAGCGTGCGCCGGCGCTGATTGTGCTTTTCCGGTCACTGTTCGACGGGATTCCGTGTGCGATCCAGCGAATTTATTTGACTCGCGACTGCAAAAAAGACGGCAAGCCGATGATGCTCGGCCCGACCGGCGACGCGGCGATGAAGCTCGGGCGTCTCAGCGGGTCGACGCTCTCGATCTGCGAAGGTTTCGAGACCGGCTTGGCGCTTTTGGCGCTCGGCTTCCCGCCGCCGGTGTGGGCGTTGGGCTCGGCCGGCGCGATCGCGCGCTTCCCGCTGCTCGATGGCATCGAAGATTTAACCGTAGCGGCAGATCACGATCCGCCGGGATTAGCTGCCGCTAACGAAGTGCTGCTGCGCTGGGGCGAGCGCGCGCATGGCATCAAGGTTGATCGCGAAGGCGCCGACTTCGCGGATATGGCCCGCCAGCAAGCAGAGAAACGATGAGTGCCATGCCCGATGATGACGACGAAAAAATGCGTCGCGCGTTCGAGGAAGCACGACGGGAGTTCGACGACGATCCGCCGCCGCAGCCTTCGGCGCCCAAGCCCGCCGGCGACGCTGCGAAGCAGCAAGAGAACGGCAAGGGCGGTGACGGTCGGCCATCGCTACGCCCGGTGCCGATCCCGATGCCCGAGGTCTGGAATCGTCCTGATTGGTTGCCAACCGGCGAATCTGTGGTGATGGAGTTCGTGCGCAAGCATGGTGAGGATTTTTACCACGCGACGGCGGAAGGCGCCGACTATCATTGGAACGGCAAAATCTGGGAGCGTGACGAATGCTGCACGCTCGAAAACAAGTTCGCCGAGCTTTGCCGGCAGATCGGCGCGGCCAAGGCGAATAAGAAAACGATCCGCAACAAAGTCGAGGGCGGGCAATTTATCAGCAGCGGCACGCGGCGCGCGCGCTCGATGCTCGCAGGCCCATTCGATCGGCTCAATCAGGCGCCGGTGCTATCAACGCCGGGCGGCCGCGTTGTGCTGTCGCTCGATCTCTCCGCGCCGACGTGGCATCTCGAACCGCACAAGCGTGACGACTACTGCACCAAGATTACGGCGGTAACGCCCAAGCGCGGCGCGTGTGCGCTGTGGTTGGCGTCGTTGCGGCGGTGGATGGCCGACGACAATGAAATGGTCGATTATTTGCAGCGCGTCGCCGGCTACTGCGGCTCGCCGTTCGTGCATGAGCAGGTTTTTTGGTTGATGTGGGGGCCGGGCGGTTCGGGCAAAGGCACGTTTCTGCGCGTGCTGCGCCGGCTGCTCGGTACGTTCGCGATGGTGGCGTCGCTTGATATGTTTTTGGCGACGAAGTTCGAGCAGCATCCCGAAGAGTTGGCGCAGTTGCCCGGCGTATGGTTCGTGATGGCGACCGAGGCGGAAAAAGGAAAAAGTTGGAACGAAAGCAAGATCAAATCGATCACTGGCGGTGATCCGATGCGCGCGCGTCACATGCGCAAGGACAGTTTCGAATTCCAGCCCAAGTGCAAGGTGATCACGTCGGCCAATGATCAACCATCGCTCAAAAGTGCCGACATAGCGATGAAGCGGCGCTTGCAGATGCCGCCATGGACCGTGATCATCCCCGAGGTCGAACGCTTGGGCGATCTCGAAGATCGTTTAGTCGAGGAAGAGGGGCCGCAGATTTTGGCGTGGGTTCTCGAAGGTTTCGAGCAGTGGCGCGAGCACGGTTTATGTCCGCCCGATAAGGTAATTGCGGCGAGCGAAGAGTATTTCGAAGAGCAGGATCAGATGCGCGAGTTCGTGACCGAGTGTTGCGATCTCGGCAACTTCCAGGACTATTCGACGCCGTTGTTTCAGCGCGGATGGACCCCGTTTGCCAAGGCGCGCGGCTATTGGGTCGGCAGCCAAAAAAACTTTGTGCAAAACTTGATCAAGTATTCGAAAGAGCACGAGCTTGGCTTAGAGAAGATGCGCAGCGCCACTGCGAACGGGTTTTACGGCATCCGGCTCAAACCGCAACAGGAGACTTACTCGTGACTGAGATCATCGAGGCGAAGGACGGTTATTTCGTGCTGTGGCGGACGACCGACGGCGGCTGCTCGCGGCATCCGGTCATTGCGTGGGTGTGGGATGATTGGCTCATTCCGATCGCCGTCGGCATCGGCGCAAAACCGGAGTGGGAAAGCGGCAAGTTCGCGATCGCAATTCCCGATGGTCGCGTGTTCGAGCCGATCTCTGGTCTCGACTACAAGGATCAGGCGGCGTGGCTCAAACACGTGAACCGAAAGATCGAGCAAGAGCAAGCGCAGCGTGCCGAGCCTGTCGTATGATTTGGACTCGTCTGCCGCACAATCCATTGC